>Ga0316217_10000706_pt1 | contig 46348 bp, 30 predicted proteins | sample 1anoAmetaG_FD_203633 | JGI IMG/M metagenome (GOLD analysis project Ga0316217, IMG submission 203633) | Freshwater microbial communities from Trout Bog Lake, Wisconsin, USA - 1anoA | ecosystem: Environmental > Aquatic > Freshwater > Lake > Hypolimnion/Profundal zone | place: USA: Wisconsin...
AAATTTTTTACATATAGTAGGATCAGGTATTATTTTGAGATGCAAATACTCCTCCCACTCCTTCTCCATTCGCCTTCTCTCAGAATCCATTAATAAAATAATAAAACACACTTTTCCTTGTCTTAGTCCCAAGGACAACAACCTCCTTCGATCACATCTAAGAAATTATTAATAAACTTAAGTATAAATATTTTTTGTACTGTATGTAGTATGAATATTTAAAATAAAAGTAATCATGGGTTTTTTTTGCGCTTATGTTCTATCAAGCTTTATTTTAGTTTTTTTTTTATGTTCAAAATCTCTCCATCCTCATTTTCGGTCTAATTAAGATTAAGATTTAATTTTTCAGAATTTTTTTCCTGGCATTAGAAATCAGTCAGTTTTGAACTTTTTGGCCTTTTTTTTAACGCAAAGGCAGATTTGGGCTTTACCAATCCCTGTCCTGCCAAACTATAGATGTTCGAACCTTTTTTATCTGTTTCTTCAGGCTACTATTTTTTCACTTCAGCTGTAGGCTGATCAACGACTTATGTTTATTTTTCTTTTGTATCTTTTTTGAGAGACTCTAAGAGCCTTTTGAATACGCTTGAAAGAAACTACCAGTTATGAATTAAGATTCGAGTAGTTGCCAATGATAATGAAATGGCTAAGAGTCCTTGTAGAGAATAAACTATTAGAATTTAATAGGTTTAGGTTGGCAGATAGAAGAGTTTCAAGAAACTGATGGTGATTGCATACAACGAGGTTAGTTAGCAACTGAGCAGCCCAATCATGTCAATTACCTTAGCGTAAGGTCTCTTTACTATTATGATCACTGTGTACACAGTTTGGATGCCAAAAATGCAAGGTAGAAGTATTTTGTAACCTATCGAAATTCCTATCTAGATGAGCACACTCATTACAAAGACCCTTAAAATGTAAAGTGGTATGTACCACCGTTAGCAGTTTTAGAGTCCATACATCGAGGCTTCTTAAGTATCCGATTTTTTTTATATAAACACGCGAAATTCTGCGAAAGATACAAACCCAAACAGCATCTAAGCTAAAATAAATGTGAGTGAATCGACCTACTAGGGGCATATCTCCTTGCTTTGGATGTCTTAAATTCTTAGATTTGAAAAGTAAGTTGAAACCAAAAGTACCAACATAAAACCTATCGCTATAGGGAAAATCAGAAAACTATAAATTCCTTTAATTGCAATATCAATTTTTTTGGTTTCCGTATTCTTACTGCTATTTTATTATTTGATTTTCTGAAAGAAAGCTTTGCAGATCATAAGCAAAACAAACACCAAACTAAAGCCTAAAAGTACAGAGAGAACCAAAAAGTTAGTCTAAAAAAACCTTTTTCCTATATCTACTCTATTACTGAATGGCTAAAGAAGTTCTTGGTCTGAGTCTGAATGAAAAAAGCTCCAATCCCCAGTGACCATTTGAAAAGATTTAACTGTATTCATAATCATGGTTGATTTTTCATTAAAGCAGTTAGAAAGATAAACCATTTGACAACAGAGCAGAAGCTCAGCTCCAATCATTTTGTGAGAGAGGCTTAGAACGAAAAGGGCCAAACTCATATAGGAAAGTATTTTGAAGATGAATTCAATCGTATTGTTGGAATCAAGGTTGTGAGATATAGTTAAAGGGATGTTTCTGCCTATCGCGTTGAAGGCGAGGCTAACACTAGAATATTTAATAAAGGTTGTGTTCAAAGTGAGAGTCAGGTTGCATGCAAGACCTTCCATATCTTGAGTGTAATTAGCCAATATCAATAATGTCCCAAAAGAATAGCTAATATTGGCTATTGAGTACTGAGCTAAGGGACAATCAAAGCTGATTGCTTGGGACAAGTTGAGCTTGCTTATAGATGAGAAGGCAGGATATATATCGAACGAAAAAGATCCAGCATTCGTCCCCAAGATTCTTTCTATTTTGTCTAGCTTGATTTGGAGCTGCAGGCCTGCATAGGTGCATACAGAAGGCGAATAAGCATCAGTATTGGTGCATTTGTAGTGTGACTCAACTGTGCAGTTAGAAGAACAGCCATCTCCTGATTACGTATTGCCATCATCGCAGTATGACACCTATTTTGACATCATTACTCCGTCTCCGCATATGTCTACACAAGTATTATTAATAGTTAGGTTGTAGTATTGAGAACATTAGCATTCTCCAGTTAAGGAAGAAGGCTGAGACTGGAATCCGGCCGTAACGTCGCAGGACGCGCAAACAAACGAGGTACCATTAAAGTAGGGAGCTGAGCAGAGTAGGTTGCTGCACAGTTCGTTTACCTATACTCCTTACGAGCAAATGCATGTGTTATTGACGGGAGACTGCTCGAAAAGCAGAGTAGTATTGCACTGGTTGCACACCAGGACACTCCCTGACACGTTGTATTGCGTGCATCCCACGATACTATGGCATCTTCCATTGAAAGGCACACCCGTTATACAAATACATGTTCCGGCTCTTGCTACCAAACCTCCTGAGCATTGGTAGCATCTGTTCCCTGCGCACCGCACACAGTATGGAGAAATAAAGGAACATGGATGGCAGGTAAAGTTCTTAGGGTCGACCAGATAGTTGGACTAGCATGCTAGACAGTGAGGCACAGAATTGCAGCTTACGCAGTGGGGTATTCTATCGGAGCATCTGGTGCAGAGGTTTAAGGGGTCGACGAAGTAGGAACTATTCATGCAGGATGTGCAGTTAAATTGGCCCAATAATATATTGGTGGTGCATGTGTTGCAAAATGGGATGGTTTGGCTGCAGGTCAGACAAATCAGGTGGTCCATGCTTACGAAAAAAGAACTACTTACGCACTGAATGCAGTAGGTATAATTGGTGCAGCGATAGCAGTTAGCAATATACGACCCGCAATACCTGCACGTCTGTCCACATGCTGCAGGAACAAGAAAATAACTGTCATTTGAGCAGGTTTGGCATTGCAGGTAGAATGGACAGGTCAAGCAGGAGCCGTGAGACAAGGTGAGGCAGTCTATTATGCATGTGAACCCGTTCCAGATGTATGACCCTGTGCACGTTTTGCAAGTAGTTAGGTTATAACATTCAATGCAGTTGGAAATCGCACAAGGCTCACATTAAAGTGTGACTTGGTTCACCGTCAATCCCGCCGGGCAGCTTATTTCCGCGAAACATAGTATCGTATAATTTACCAGGAAAGTCTCATAGAATCCACCACTTTGGAAAACTGCATTTTCGATGCTTGAAATTGGATTGGTTTTGGCGTTGAACAACAGGCTTCGAGTGAAACCGCTACCTCCTGACCCCAATATCATAGAACTAAGCCCAATTAGGCACATTCCATCGTAGCCAGAAGCAAACGCGGATGAGCTGGGAATGTTAAAGTTTGTAGGAGTGGTGGTGAGCAGGATATTTGCGGAAGCATTGAGCGAAAGTGTATCCACGTAGTAGCCTATATTGACATAGGATGTATGGTTATAATTGATATAGATGTTGACGTACTGTGCCATCACAAACTGGGTGGTATCTCTGATCACAAAGGAAGGGAAATCACTACCAGCCCCTGAGCCCCACCAAGCACTGGTTGGAAGCGCTAGCATATTGGTGAGATTAGCATTAAGGTTTTGTCCAGACGTCGTATTACTCTCAAATCCTTTGAACAGGCTGTAATAATACAGGCTGGGCGGCAGACTAATACAAAAAGGGATGTTTTTACCGGCGAACGGTGTTATGTATGTGGAGTAGCTATTAGTTGCATTATCTTCGTTACTAAAAGCTTACTTAGATAGTTTGAGTCTTGCATGAAAACCCACAAAGAATCGGACCTTATAAACAACATATAAATGTACAGTGACACTAATGAGATATCTGTGGAGGTTATAACGGTAATGGTTGCCCCACTAGCAGAGATGGGAGTTGCGACACTAGCATTCAGTAGTATGTGGAGGTTGTAGCTCATCTTGAAGCCCCCCAACACCATATTCTGGCCGTATAAGGTAGTGCTATAGCTGGTCGGGAAGGCGATGGCCGTGGATGAAGTTCCACTGGCGAAGGGGCCAACCAGGGTAAATTGGTCTAACTATGGGCATAGATACTTGCTGCGAAATCAGATACGCTTTGGATCAGGGCGATTCGGAACATGAATACAAGGACTGAGGACAGGGGTAGTCCAAAGGAGGGATTTCTCATGTTTAACTCTTTATTATTGGGATTGAGTAATAGGAGTTTAGTAGATTTAAAGAAATGTCAGTTTCGCCTGATATTACTGCACGATAATCAATCAAGATGGGTTCCAGGGGACGAGATTTGGCGCTCCTGGATGAACCAGATCAAAAATATATGACAGTTAGAAATAACATCTCTATTTTTTCGACTTTATTATTATTATTGTGGCGAATGTTAAATTTACTGAGAATAATTATCAGAAATTATTGACTTCTTTTGTTTCATCGGTCGGTTATCTTTGTAACTGATTCGCCTTTTCGGACTGCAATTATATTTTTCCAAACCTTGTTTTCAAACATTATAATGAACCAAATTTATAACCATATAAAGTTTACTGCAATATTAGTGGGCCTTAAACAAAGAAAGGTAGTTCTCAATCGTCCACGCTTAAATATTTGCTACCAAGATCGAACCGCATGGTTGTAAAATTGGAACGGCAACTCCAGGAAATCATGGCCCAAAAAGTCTAAGTTTTGATGGAGTGGAGTTGAATTATTAGCTGGGTAGGATTAACAGTTGTTAATTCATCTAGTCCTAGGCCTAGGCAGCAAGACGATTCAAAGTATTGTGATGCAGGCAAATACTATGATTCAAGAGGACTTTCATCTCTCACGCAAATAAGCCATAGGAGCATTTAATAGGAGAGAGACTACTGTTGAGATTTTAGCAGCAGCTGTTAAGTCTATCGATCGGGTTCACAAAAAATTTAAACCTTTTAATGCAGATGCTGGTAGATGATTCATTTTGATTAAGGATATCTGTTGGCTGTTCTAATATTTCTTCGTACTAGGATGTTGCTTATTGATCAGTAATACAGTAATCGTTATAGTCAGCTCTGTGTATATCTAAGGATATCTAAGGAAATCTAAAAGAAAATCAGGCATACTACCGATAATTTTAATCATGCAGAACAAAATCTTGAGAGCCGAAACCCAGCCTGCACCTTTGGAAGACAAATCAAGCTTAATTTAGACATATCCAGCTCACTCAGCTCTCATGATGCTTGCAAAACTTGATTATTTTACGTATATCTTTCCCTCTGCATATTAAGGCTGTAAACCAATATTTTGACAGTATTTACAGAAAGCCGTTCTAAATCCTTTTGGTGTAGTTATTATCTGCTGGCTAAGGAGCTGGTTACTTTCTAAATGCTATGCTATAGTGGATAAATGCTTGAAGCTTTGAATTTTTGGCGGCCAGCCATCAATTTCTACTCTATACTGTCTAGAAAAGCATTCATTTTCTGGATTAATTTATGATTCCAATGCGTTTTTTACAAATATCTTAATCCTCTAATGAAGGTAATTTTATTTGGCTGGCACTTAATTTTTGTTTCTGACTCGCTTCTCAGCATGCTATTCTCGTTCTATTCAAGACTTATTTAATTTTTCCAAAATGTGGAAATAAGGTACTAATCGGACATATGATAATAAAGAGCTAGAGGATTGAATAGCCAACTAACTTTTAGAGTAAGGCTAGACTCAAGAAAGATAAAATCTTAGCTATGACTATTATACATTGCAGCATGAACTTACTATCCCTCCCTACATGAGATCAGGGCATGTTTGTTGTATGCTTCTTATCATCAAAATCTAGAATACTTTTTGCCTTTAGCTTCTTTAATACCATATCGGCTATGTTATGGTTGGATCATCATAAAAATTGTCCATTCATTTTGATATTTTCAGGGTGGAAAAAAGTAAAAATAACTTTAATTCTGCTTTAAACTGCCTATTTTGCAAAAGTGGGCTCGAAGCAATGAGTTTGGGTTCAAGAATAAAATTATAAAGTTATTGAGTATTGTATTTAAATCAATAATTTTAAAGTTGATGTAGACAACTCAAAAAGGTTCATTTTTAAGCATTAATCAAAAGAGAATCAGCTGGCTTTATCTTTAAGAATGCGCTCTTACAACAATAAGTTCAGCTTTGGCACCCTTAAGCTTTAGAAAGTGTCTATCCCTGCTTTTTCTTTTTATTTATCAAACTAGATTTTAAACATCATAAGTTATCAGACGATAAATCACCACCAGAAACATACCAACTATCTCTCAAATACATTTGATAATCTTTTTATAGCTGGCTGCCAAAAATGCATTTGCTAAGTCAGTTGATGCAAATTTGAAGACTTAGAGATAAAATATGGCTATGAATGCTGAGTTTATGAGGTATTTGATATCGTAGAAGTAGAATTTACTAAAAATAGTTGGCTTAAGTCATCGCCACTATTAAATACTCACTACCTATGATTAAAAAAATAATTTTAAAATTAGGTACAAAAAATTAATGAAGGCCTACAATTCGTACACAGTAGACTTAGAGTGTATGTAAGCGAATGTCTTACCCAAATCTTAGAAATAGCTGAAGTTGAGAAAATACAAAAAACAGTTTTTACTCAGGGTTCAGTTCAAAATGAAAAAGACTGCGTGTTTGAGCTGCTCAAGCTCGGAAACCATCCCCTAAAGACTTTAGAGTTAAATATAGGGTGAACAAAACATTAAGATCGACTATTTCAACTTCTAAGATCTTTAGAGCTGATTTTGTTTATTCCTATTTAATAAGCACCTTTGATAATTTATCATCCGAACAGCATTCCGCAATTTTTAAAACTCTAACCGTTGATGGTGATCTAGCTGAACTAAGGATGAAAGTGCGCTTCTTGGTTTTTTCATACTATTTAGAATACTAGCTTGAGAAAGTAAAGAAAATGCCAAATAAATCTTAATTATATCAGAGGTTTCGTTGTATTTCAGATGAGGTTTGAGTAACTCAGAAAGCTAATAAGTTCACCTCTAAAATTTTTGCAGAAAGAATATCATGAAAAATGATAATCAATTACTACTACTTTTAACCCAGAATCTAAAGGTGATTTGAGCTGAGATAACTAAATTAATAGGTTAGGTTTAACATCAATATTTTCTGATTGAACATTGATATTGCTAGGAATAGTTAGTTCAACCTGTTGATAAACCAAATAGTCTCGATGTTTTATTCTAAGATATTGGCTCAAGAATCGGAATAGCCTTGGGTGGCTGGCTTCATCAAAAAATATAAAAGTACTTAACATTATAAACCTGCATATAATAGGTAACTTAGGTAGGCTAAATCAACCCTACAGGTGTTTTTACATCATCACACTAATTAGTTAGTCTCCAGCAGTCGTTGTCTATTCTCAGTCGTATTTTTTTAAAACGTTTGTTTCATGATTTGGTGGTTTTCTTCTCTAATTACCAAAGGATTCGGAAAAAGCTAGTCCTTCCAATTAGCTAAAAAAGATATTTCTGGGCCTCTTCCACTTTCTTTAGTTATTTAAGGTTATGTTTACCTGCTATTTTTATTAATGGTAGGTTTGCTTTTCATGGGGCTTAGTTCCTGAAAAAAAAATACCACTGAAACGATAGCACTTAATGAGAACTCTACTAGTGAGATCAGTCTCACAGCTTTGAACGATCTTAGAGCAAAAATTACAGCCTCCCAGGATGAATTCCGTTGCAAGTCGGATGATGAAAAATGCAGTTTTGGCAAAAAATGAAGAAAAGTTGGTTATAAATTGAAAGTAAAGCTCATCCTACCAATGCAAAACTCTGCAATAATCATAAAACTCCAGCTGATACCAACTGCATTAGATAGTTTGTATTGCTGATTTATATTACATTTATTAGAATGAGCGAAACCATGAAACCATAAAAATACGACCCCCGTTTTCAGACTAAGTCGCAGTCTGACCTTGAAAGTTTGTAATAAAGAAGAAGCAAGGTCGAAAGATATAGGAAACTATTTTTGAGCAGGATCTTATTCAAAATAAGAACAAAGGAGGGAATCTAGAATAAATATTTTGGGTAGACTTAAGAATTTCTGCTAAAAGACCCCTCGGATAACAAGCAGGAGGCAGCCATCAACTACTTCGACTTTGAGAATATCTAAAATTGATTTATCTTCGTTTATATTTGGGTCTTGCTCGATTATTAAGCTTGGTTGGATATAAAATAATAAAATGCCTGAAAGACCTGAACGAATCATGCTTTTTATCACTTAATCTATGTATTTGGAGATTGAGAGCTTGGCAACTCATCGTTGTAGATATGATTTGGAGATCTTATTTGTGGATAGTATAAACTTTACTTTAAGACTAATTTTATTCATCTGGTTTCCTTCAATACCTTTTATAGACAAGAAACAATAGTCTTTAAGTTTTCGTAACCTTCGCATAGTTTTTGATGAATATAAAAATTTTTGGCATCAATAGTTGGGAAAGTTAATTTTATCTTATTGGCAATATTTATCATAGCCATACAAAAATTAGGATAATTCCTCTGAAGTTCTTGGAGATTTTTCTTAAAAGCTCATCTTATCTTTACATAAGAAATAGATAAAATATTTGAACTTAAAATGAAGAAAACTTGATAAGTATTAACCAAAAGAGATAGCCACACAATATTGTATTATAAAGATTAAATGAGACTAGTTTTGTCAACTAGCTTTTCTTTTTTTCTTTTTGCAAATTTTTAAAGCTTAGTTTATTCGTAATATAACATTTTTTCATACCTTATATTATTATCAATATAAAATGCTTAGAAATGCATAGTTTCTTCAAGAAATGATTGATAACTTGTAAGGTATTTGTGAAAAACTTTCTAATTTTATTATTTTGACCAAAAAAATCTTTGAAATTCAGGAATTCAAATGGCCGAGTAAAATCAACAATCATCACCTTATTTATTTTTATTTCTTTTTACTCGAAGCAGCAAGCATATTTTCAAACACTTTCTCTTACCTGAAAACTCAATCCTTATGACTGAGGATTAATAATTGAGGTTAGGCAAGATAATTGCTTCTGATTACGCGCTGTTATAAAGTTTTGAAAACCAGGTTATTAGAATATCATTTACAGATGAGTTAGGAAAGGCACTGATTTGCAGTATAAGTCTTGCTTAGTCTAAAGCCGCCATAAAACTGTCCACTTCACCTTGCCAATATAATATTTTGTTGATTTGAGTTGTAAAATCAATAAAAAACTTTCTCATAAATAGAATATTCGAAAAATTTGGAGTTTTGACACTTAATTCGATTTTGTCTGTTTAAAGATGGCTAAAACAATACAAGCATGGGCTTTTCATTTCTTCATAATTTTCAAAAAACCTTGAGATATTGCTTTTCAAATAGTAAGTTAGGCAAAGTGTTAAGGTAGCTTAACAGTGGAGCTTAAGTATTGATTCTCTCAGTGATAGAATTATTTATTTTGCTTCATCTTGCTCTATATTTATCTTATCTTGACCGAACTTCGTTTTGGCTGTTTTTCCATTAAATTCATCTTTGAATTTAAGTTTTCTTATATGCAGAAATTCAAGTTAGAGTCTGGTTTTATTGTTTTTACAAAGCTCAAATTGCTAATTGCTTTAGAAACAGCTCAGATTCATGACTTTCTTTGAAATTCAACTAATTCTTTATTGAAGGATATATATTTCCCGTTAAATGTACTTTATAATATTTAGCAAACCGATCGCTTCATTCTTTGACTATCATAAGCAAATGCAAGAGCAGAATATCATAGTGAGCCGCTATTCGGATAGATAAGCCTATGAGAAATCTTAATTCTTTAAAAAGAAGCTTAAGTTTAAAAAACTTTTTCTCTCCAGAGCCCTCTTTAAAATGAAGAAGTCTCTCACCAAAGATAATGCTGACAGCTAAATTGAGTTAAAATAATCTGAGGACTAATCTAAGAGCCAGATAGATGATAGACTCGGCTACTTTAATTTCAGTAATGTAGGTTAATGAGTGTTTTTAAGATATTTGGAAGTATTCAAAAGTAGAAAAGGGTAAGGCCTACAGCCGTAAGAAAAAGTTTGAGAAGCCTCCAAAATGATGTAACCCTATTTTTCGATTAAAATCACTCTTAATAGTTTTAGAGTTTTAGCTTAGGAATATAGGCTTATCATTTGGTAATCTATGTAAGCTTATTTGGGGTTGAAGAAGCTCCTACCTTTCAGCTTTCAACTTTTTTAATTTATTAGCAGCCTTACTAATTTTATGATTATAAATCGGTGGCTTGATAGTTAGCGACACAAGAAAATAGGTAGATTCTAGAAGAATTGCTTGAATACCAACTGCTATGACATCTCCACTAGTATCGAACATTACCATTTGATTAAATGCTAAACTAGATCGAATAAGATAATCACATCAGAGATAGCATCTCTTTGCAGGGCTGTTAGTCTTCAATATTGTTCATTATTTGGGTTATTCAGAAGGGACTAAGCTTTATTAAAATATTTTACTACATTTCTTCTTACAAAAAGTCTAATAAACATTAAAACTTTCACATTTTCTTATTTTTATTGCAGCTACGAAAGTGTTATTTTCAAGAAGTTTTACTATAATCAAACCATTTTTATGTTATGGATCGTAAGTATAATCATCGATGAGGATATCCTATTCAAAGCATAGGCTTTTGCTAAAAATTTGAGGGGCCGTGAGACCCCAATTCGCGACGATGTTTTAAGATGAGCTAAACTAGATGGAAGAAGTAGTATGGTAGTAATGAATGGGCTGAATACGAGCTTCCTTACTTAACCGTACTCAAATATAAATAAAAGTGCATTGAATTATGGCCGTAGCAATGCTGTCTCAAATATTACGAAGCAGCACCTTCTGTTTTTCTTCATTTCTGTAGAAAACACAACCATTATGAGATGTTATTCAATTTTTAATCATAATTATAATTCTTAAACACATGACACAACGAATCACTCAGCACGACCTATTGCAGCTTCCCATGCAAGTTCCTTGCATAGCAGTTATGAGACTGGGAAAGAAGCAGTATGCGTATCCGGCCAAAAGGTTTCCCGTTATCTTCGCTTTAGTCGAGTCGCTCACTGATAAACTTGACCCACTATTTTGGTTAGATGTTAGCTGTGCGCTCTGTGTATTGCTCGAAGAAAAGTCGGTGATGGTGGTTTGACTGAAACGACTACCTACGGGATAACCGAAAGGATCGCCATTAAGCTCATCAACATAAATGCTGAAGGTTCTCAGTCCGATAGGTGGCGACCTGTTTTGTTGAAGTTGGTTGAAGGTCAGTGGGACTTTAACATCATTAAAACCCATTTAGAAGGAGATATCCAAGTCTTCAGGCTCAATTTAGATTGGGTAGTTCTAAAAGGCTTTATAGGTTCTGTTAAAGAAATCGTAGTTGATAGCAGCTAGGATGATGGGATCTGCTGAATTGAGGATGGAAGCGGCCAGACATGAAGCTAAAGCATTTGAAGAGACCACACCTATGGTGAAGTTAGTTGGGTCGTTTTGGTAGCTAATAAAGGTGTTATTGTCACTAGCATCGGCAGGAATTCCATAGTTGTTATTGAATTGAGTTTGGAGTGAGGTGAGCAGTCCAGCCATTGCCTGCGCATATGAAATGTTCAAATTGGAAGGATTATTCTTGTAAGCATCAATCATTGTACCATAGAGGGTGTTAATAATCTCAGTTGGCAAGTAGTCGTTAGGAGAGGAATGAGGCATCCTTCCTCCACAAGAACTCGACCCATTCTGTACTAAACTATTCATATTCACAATAGAGTCATAAAGGGAAGTAAAGTAAATTCCAGGGAAGGTTTGAAGCTTAGTCATAAAATTAGTTAGAGTCCACTTCTTTGCTACTGCTAAAGCGATGAGATCTTTAAGCTTGGCGGGGGTTTGTGTGTCTGAGAGTATTGTGCTTTGCGAGCATGTGCTGCAGCAATTGTTTGCTGTATTGGATGTTCTTTGCGAGGACACAGAAGGACTGAGAGTTAACCAGAGGAAAATAACACTGAGAATAAGGTTGTTCTTCATTTCAAAAGTAAAATAATTATAGATCAGAATTATGCTTACAAATTTATACTAGAAACACAAAGACCGCGACCTTAAAAATCCTGATGTAATCTGACAAACCAAAAACCTTCAAAAAGTAGAATTACTTCGAAAAAACGAATGCTACTATAAATATCAAGAAAACCAATTCTCATAGACGTCCTTCAGCAGATTTACTGAGAATATTTGAAAACCACGAATAAAGTTCTTAGAAACTCAATTTTTATTCAAGGGGGTGAAACAGTTACATTCAACGAATAGAAACTATAAACTCTTTAACAATGATTTTGTGTTTTTGAAAATAAATCAGTAATATTCTTTTACATAAATAAGTCTTTCCCAGTTATAACAAATAACGAGAAATTTTGCAAAAGGGCTGAAGCAACCGAGGGTAGCACAAAGCGATTGAGAATCATTGCTTCAATTAGAAGATCGTTGAGCTTGTTATTACATTAATAAAGTTTTCGAAAATTTTTCAAATAATATTTTGAGCTAACATCCCTAAACTAAGTAAATTCAACAGAAAAGACAAGAGAAGCCAAATGTGGTTCATTAACTAAAGATCATAAAGAAAAATTGAATTCTTATTTAATTATTAACAAATTTCTACAGACTTTTTTTTTTCTAGTAGTTTGAAGAAAAGACTTATTTTAATAGTAAGCATAAATGCAAAAAAAAGAAAGTTGAAGCTAAGCATTTTCTATTAAAACAACAAGAAGCCCTTTCAGAATGATTGATTCTTTATTTCCTCTGATTTGAGTCTATTTACTAACTTTAGGCCTTCCTCGTATTTTGTTATCCATTCGATCAGCAAAAGGTTTTACTGCTACTTTTTGAGACTTAAGTTTTCATAGTACATGAATTAAAATAAGAATACTTTATTTTTAACACTAATCTTTTGCCCGAAGATCGACAGCAACTGCGACAGCTCATGCTCTCCAAAGCATCTGTTCTTTGAGCCTAGTTTTCTGAAAATGTTGGGAAGGATATTGATGCTGATGAGGTTATATATATTTTTGTCTTTTGGGCGAAAGGTTAACAGCAGTCTCTGTAAAAAGTACTGTAGAAGTAGGTTTGTGATATTTTGGGTAAACTTTTTTAGCACTCGGTACTTTTGTTCTACTTCGCTCTTCACTTCATTCCAAGACTTTAGCTTCAGCTGGTTTATTAGTTTGTTTTCCTAGCTTAAACAATCATCAAATTGCTAAAACTCGCTGTAAATAATCGCATGAGCAAAGTAGGAGCTGCTGTTCTAATAATAACGAATAATCTTTTGGCAAACTTACTATTTGCTTCTCAGAGCATGAGGCTCCGGGCTGATAACTACTCTTGTATAGAACTCTAGTAAATCTGGAGAAGGCTGTTAAGCAAATAGCTATGAAATCTAGCATCCAGCCTTTTAGAATTATCCGAATTCAAGATAGGTGCTAATTAGCTACACCTTAACCGCGGTGGCTCTAGATTTATTGTTGATTTAAAAGTCAATCAGTTTTCTATAAAATCGCTCAACAAGCTATAAGTCTTTCATAACTTTACAGGAAGCAATTACACACTCATAGTCGCTCTTGTCTTCTATCAAGCTTTAAAATTCGATGATCAGCTATTTGAGAAGTTGCTTGTTTTGTTAGAAATCGTATTTGTTGACTTTGGCCTAGAGCAAAGAAGTGTAAATCGATATTAGTCTCTCAAATGTTATCTTTGACCTACCTAGTTTAAGTGTCTGACTCAGATAATAGATGGCAATCTAAGCTCTTTAATTATCCAAAAACAACTGGCCAAGCTTCTAGTAAGCCTCCTAACTTGAGATTGGATTATGGTGGAGAAGCTACTAGAAAATCTTGAGATTATAAGGAATTCCTTGAGTTTTATAGTGAGTAAATACAGAGCAGAGCAAAACATAGGCTTCTTGGACTTTGTTGTTATAAAACCTTTACAACTTTTTATCTTTGACATTTTCCAAGAATCGAATGAGTTTTTACTAAGCTCTTTTGAACATTCCCAGCTCACAGTATATTTGACCCCGATGGAAGGTCATCAAAGCATTTTGACAGAGCTCACTTATTTATTATTTGAAGACGTTAGCTTTAATCTGACGATGGATATCAAAAATATAGTCTTATAGATTATGCTAGATGTATATCTTTAGGAGACCGAGATAGATGGATACTTGGTTGAATAGGCTCAGCTTTTGTTCTATGCGTTAAGTTATTATTTTATCCAACTTTGTATAGCTAATTTTTTATTATTTTAGCAAAGCTTGAAAGAGCTAGAAAACATCTCGGATCTATTCCAACATTTTTGCCACGTTCACGAGAACGTGCTAGTGATTATTTTCTAGCAGCTACAAATAAAGTTCGAGGATGTTTCTAAAAATGAGTTTTTTATTGAGCATCAAAGAAGTAGCTGTTAGCCCCAACGTTTCCGCTAACACTTATTTGTATATACTTAGTGCGCTGGCTTACTTCTTTTTTAGCCTGTAACATTTGGCGATTTATAACTTGCAAATTAGGTTATTCTTTTATTTTTTTAGACAGAACTAAAAGTAGTTTATGGCACAATCGATTTTATTTTTGATTTTGGCTTCTTTGCCGAAATTTATCATTGTCTAAAGTAATCTTTATTTGATAAGCTTGGTGCTGGTTTAGAAGCTGAGTAATAAATCAGGTCGATAGGCTTTTATAAGATTGGCTAAAAAATCATAGCAAAAACCATCTAATAGTTCTAATTCAGATAATTGTTTTAAGTGTGTTTTGGCTTTCATCGGTTACGCACCTTGCGCATAGATAGAATAAGCCAGTAAAATGACTATTCTGCTTTTGTAGGTTTAGCCAACAGTTTCTAGAAACTCTTAATACCTTTTAGTAGCTGTTTGAGCGTTATCGGTGTAATATATTTCGATAAGTCCAAGGGTTTCCTGAGCTAGGAAGTTAGTTGGATCATACTTCAATGCTTCAGTACTATAATAGATGGCTTTTAAGAGCATTTAATCCTCATTTGCTCGGGAACCAACAATATTTGTTAGATGGTCATTGAAATGCATCATTTTTGGGGAGCTGCTCATCTAAAAGTACGCTTTACCCCGTATCGCCATACCTAGGCTATAGTCCCACTATGACATTATATTTTCATGTTAAAAGGATTATAACACCCGGCAGATTTACATCCAATTTTAAAGTCTTAGGTAGCACTCAGCTATCCTGCGTCTAATTGCCATCGGATGCCGCAGGTACTCTAGCGCTTGATTTAGTTATTCAATAGCTTCGCACCATCTCCCTCGCTTGTATAGCAGGTCTCCGATTGTATGGCAGCAATATTCCTTCAGTGTGTCCTTTATGTTTGGAAGCATGAACAGCTATTGTTTGAGTGCAATCATCTATTCTAGCCTTTCAAGCTTATAAAAGCACTTGAGTTTTATTTGATACATGTCGTGCATATGCTCCTTGCTCTTGTTTATTTATATGTTACTCAGAAATGTTTAAACACTCTACCAGCTCTCACTGGTCACTAAGTAGAATAGATTATATAGATTTAATTCAGACTAGTAGCGACTCCTCAGAGGTTATTTTACTAGATCTAGGTCTTTCTGAACATATTATATAAAGCTGGGCATTATAGTAGTAAGTGTGGCAGCTTTTGCCCACCTCAGAAACTACAAGTAAATCAGACAGCAGTTCCCAGAGCTTGTGCTGATGATTCGGTATATCTAGGATGCAAAGTTGCAAGATTATTTCTTTTTGAGGAAGTGGACTGTATAGATGAAGATTATGAATACTGCCAAGCTGGTCTTTTCCAAAAATTCAGCAAGATAGCTGTCAAAAAGGAAGCTGATGAGTGGGTCTAGCCTCTTGGAGTTTTAGACGATGAATTTATAAAGATTGACGATTAGTTATTAAGATGGTAGACCGTAAGCTACGGGAATGAGAGTTTGGCGAAGCTACTCAAATTCTTAATTCTCGAAGAGTGCTTACATCTTTTAAATCTCGAATAAGTAGGCCTACTCCTGTTCAGGCTGCTTCAAAAAATAATTGGAAATCTATTAGTACATGATTTGATTATATCCATTCATGTATAATTTTATTCTTGAATCGAGCACTCCCTAATTTTCCTATTCTTAAGTTCATTCGTCTTCTGAAGCCTTATAAACATTAGAGCTGCGGAATACCTTATTATAAATTAGTACAGCTTCAGCATCAGACCAATATTCCAGACCTCAAATTTATTTATTCATTTTTATTTTTACCCAGCAGTCCATCCTATCCTTCGATTCTCACTGATTACGACTCGAGTCGCTTCGTGTCCATTTATGCGTAGAGCTTAAAAATAATTAAATTTGAGGCTTCAAGTCAAACACTCAATCTTCCGCGTTTTTTAAGATCCACAACATTTTCGCTAGGATACTCCAAATAGTGAACTTTTCAATTTTTGCTCAGAAAACCCTTTTTGATAAAAACGGCAGGTCCAATTATCAAATCTTTAATAAGTGAGATCTGGTGGCAATCAGAAGCAAAAGCCATTAAATTAAAAGCGGATGACCTCAGACCTGGATCTATTTTTATGTTTAGCAAGCAGAAAATGAATAGTAAGTAAATAAGTTTGGCAAAGAATCATCTAACAGAGGAGATAATGCTTCCGTTTATAAAATCATAGGCTTTTTTCCCCATCTGCCTGTACAGCATGGCAACGTTTTCTTTCTGCACTTTGCTGCACGTGTAAAAATACTGATGGTTGAAGAAAAGGAGGGTGAAGCAGTACAGGCAGATGCAGATTTGCGTCACGTCAAATTTTAGCACATTTATAACTGAAAATACTACCCAGACTACCCCGAATATCCGCAGTGTCCACCAGAAGTTCTGCTCGTTTGTCCAAGTCACTTCCTTTTAGTCTACCTTGCATTCGAACTTGAACTGCTACTCCCCCTCCTCAGAGAATTCTATCCACCACCTCAGACCTACCAGATATCTGCCACACAGGTTTTTCACTATCCAGAAATCAACGGCAGCTGCAAGCACTACTGCGGCAAGCATGTTGAAGGAAGTAGTGACGAAAGGCAAGGTCAGATAAATGAAGACCACGCCTATTTTGGTTGCGATATGTAGCAAAGAAATTATCGGATGGGAGGTTTCGGATATGATGGATGGTAGTACGCTTTAGTTGGGACCCTTGCCGTCCAGTGTGATTGTCTGTCTCTGTGGTTATTTATTCGCAGGTTCCTATTTGGTTTCCGGCTGCATCGCTATAGAAAATATATCAACTATTACAGTAAAATTTATTTTAGCTTACGCTGAATTACTGATATCAAGGGCACATGCAAGGATGTTTGATGGATTCCTTGATTATATCAGATTGTTATTATATGAAATAATAACTACTTGAAAAGAGGTAGACTCTGATTGCGCATCTTTAGCAAAAGATACAAGCACTCAGCTAGTACAGGAATGCACTATCTCACACCCAAGTTCATCACGATGCAGCTAAGTCTCATGTAAACATTTCCGATTATCTCAACAAACAAACATCTTAAAACAAAAAGTAACTAAAGCAGAAGCCTTCTTCAGTTGCCAAGTACAGATTGCCTGAAAAATAGGTAAACCCTATAAAAACTCACTCTAAGGCAGATTTAATTCGTGAGCAGATCGAAACGAAACAGAAGTTAGTGGAGCTTTAGGAGCTGTATAAAAGAAAAAAACAGCTTTAGAGTATAGGGATACACGAGAACAACTCAAAAAAGATAAACAGCCTGTTCAATGATAAACAAAGCAAGAAGCAGATCGATAGAAGACTAGAGCAGAGCAAGAAAGAGCGGGAGATTAAACAGTAAAAAGACAAAATCATTCAGTAGTAGCTCTAGAACGTTAAAAGGTTTCTAAAATAGAGTAAGGTTACCAACAAGAGTAGACAAGTCGTTCCTGAGAAACACTTTTCCAATATTTTTGCATCTAACCAGAACAAACTGGATAAAATAAGCAAATTGGTAAATAAGAACGCCCTCACTTTAGTTGAAAAAGACTAGCTCCTTTGGCAAATATTCTAAGCGTTGAAATAGTAATCGTCAGTTAATAAAATAGTAAGCAAATAAACGCTTCGATAGTTTTTACTTGCCAATTAATAATTTTGCAAGCAGTTCTATATCACCAAAAATGAGATTATGAGAGACTTAGACGTATATGAAACTAGCTAGCAAGGTTTCTTGACCTATACTGAGTTTTATCAGTTTACCAAGTCAGTTTAGCTAACGAACTTAGCTTTGAAACCAAACCTGAAGTTTAAAAGCAAAGTATAGGTTAATGAACCATCCAAGCAAACACCAAAGGTTGCCTAACTGGGTAAGAAGGATGGAAGAAAGAAGTAGATGGAGGCATATCTCAAGAAACTATACGCATATCTAGATACTAAGCATTAAAGGATAATTGAAAGGATTAAGCTCGAGGTAGCCTTGAAAAAAGGTTTGTTGTTTGATGAAAAGAAGTATAAAGTCCTGAAGAAGGGCGATATTGAATAATTCGGGTTGAAAGTAGAGAAATCAAGGCTAAAATACAAAGAAGCTGAAGCTGATTATTATAAAACTCTTGATCTCAAGTACATCGGATTGGATTAAATTTTGCATCTCAGCAAATCCAGTGAGAAAGAGTAACCTTAGAAATCAGATAAAACCGGATAAAATGTTTCCCAGCCCAGCAACAACTAATAGGCATATCAAAGAGATCTTAATTAATAAGAGGATATTGAAGAATAGAATTAGCAGTCTGTTGAAATTGTCAAAATATAGCTCAAGCCTGAGCTGGAGCCGTAAGATTTTGACAGGTATGGATGGTAATAAAGCGAAGATGGGCGGTAAAATTTCAAAAATATAAAAGAAATAGACAAATACTATAAAGAGGTCAGAAATAAATATGGGAATGAAATCGCATGGAACGGCATCGAGCACTATCGATAAGATTTTTCCAAGTTCAACCAATGCATTAAGGACTTGAATACTCAGCATTAGCATCAAAACAAAAAACCATGATTTTTACTTATTTCAAAATTGAAACTAGCTTACTTTCTAGTCTCAGCTTAAATAAAAGATTGATTGCTATTAAATCTATTTCAGATGTATCAAAATCAGAGCCCGATTTCGTCGAAATCCAAATTGTTTTATTTGCCCCACTTCTTAATAGCCTTTATCACTCTGTCGTTCTGCATAAACAAAAAAGTACCTGCTGAGAATTTTATACTGATTTGAGAATTGCCGCAGCCTCAATCAAATGCTCCACCGACTATTTACCAGCTACTACCATCTGGAAAACTCCTAAAACGCTTCCTCTCAGGGCATCCTCATAGTCGTTTTCAGAATCTATCTTCTAGAGCGCCTCGAAGGCTTTGACTGCGTAATAGAAATGGCCCATTTTGTATGAATCGTTGCCAATAAGCTGTAAAAGGTTGTAAGAATCTGTAGAGGTTTAGGTGGAGATATAGACATCCCATGCATTTTTAGGTTTGCCGTTCATTATGTAGGTGCGGATAAGCCATTTTATATAGGTTTATTAGCTCTTATATTTCTAATTTCTGATCGCCAAAAAGCTAGTTTCAGCTTATTTGTAGTCTCCAGTTGCCGCATTGGCCAGGGCATAGTTCCAGTGGAAATCGTCATCAGCCTGGAAATAGCTCTTTATACTGTTGAGATACACCATGACATCGTCAAACTGTTTCAGCAGGAAAAAGCAACTAGCCATACATTGCCTTCCTGGAATAGTATCGCATTCGGTGGCTGACGCACCGACGAGTTGGAAAAGCTGTTGTGCAGTTTTGAGATGTTCTTTTGAGTCTTTTTTTTGACCGTACATCAAATATGAAACGGCTTTGATTATATACTATCTAGGATTTGTAGGCTACAGGTCTTTGACTAAATTAAATGCCTATTCCACTGAGTCGTTTTTGAGGTTATAGATTACCATATTCAACCTCGTTTAGGGGAAAAGTTCGAGCAGGGGTGGTAAGAATTGCATGGCGTTCTAGCCGTTTCTAAAGACAACAAGATTATGGCGCAACAAATCGTTTTATTTGAATAAGTCTCCCCCTTTGAACTTTTGCTGGATTGGTCTGAGGGCTTATTATGCATTTTTGCCTGAATAGACTTGATAGTTATTGCATGCTTTTAGATTGGCTGTGAAGATGCTTTCAGGATCAAAAGTTTCATAGCCGGACAAAATCTATAGGGAAACGTCGAAGTATTCCATCTTGTAGTAACATAAGGCAATGTAGACATTGATGGCTTCGTATTTGCGACTCTCCAGCAACAGCTTTTTATAGATTTAAGTTGCTTCTTCGTAATGGCCTCTTAGGTAGTGGATAGCTGCTAAGGTTAATTGATCCTAGATAAAAATATTCATACTTCTGCGCTCTAATCAAGTTTTTGATGGTAGTGCATGAGATTCTTCTAGTCATTTTTCTTGTGAGCTAGATGGAACAGCAGCCGTGTTTGCAGAGGAGTTTATGAGCCTTTCAGGGCTTATCTTTTGGCATCATCATATAGACACAAGGCATAGTAGCAGCATGCCTTATAGATATGATAATCTTTATCTTCAGTCTTTCTCAAAAGTTCATCATAAATGGTGATTGCTTTTCTGTGTGAGGAGACAGGTACCTATATTAGCCCATGTGGAAGTAGCAGTAGGCCAGCCAGAGGCTGTTTTACACTTGGATGTTGACGTTTCTTTCGCTTTACAATAGGGCAACTGCGCCGATCCAATCTCTCTTCTTGATGTAATCTTGGAGGGTTGGCATTTTTTCGGTTTGGACTTTGTTATAGCCGCCTTCTTATGTGCTGGTGTTTTTGACTTTGGCCTTGGAGATTGAAGTTCCTGGGCGATACATTTAAATTATCTTTATATCAAATCAAATAGTTGCAATAATTGCAACACTTTAAATAATCCAGAGACTCATTCAACAGCTGTTTAGCCTAAAAGGATAATTCTCAAACCTCAGCAATAATGGTACAAGCACATTTCAAAATGAATGGATTTGTCAGCCAACCATTTCATTGAAATCGTTTATTTGAATAGTAAGAGAAGATAATCGAAGTTTATTTATTCTTGAAGCAGAGATTTGCTTCTCTGAGGACTCTAACCAATCAAAAATGCATAAGTATTGAAGTTTTTTCTAAAAGAAACAAGCAGATCATACACAAACTTAATTATGGGAGTCGTTTGGAATATAAATTTCAGTCATTTAATAAGATTAAATTTTTAATAGTAAGAACATTTTGACATAAAATTAAGAAAAAAAGATAAAAATAAAAATAATTTTAATTAAACATCTCTTTTTTGATTCGATTTGATGCTTTGAAGAGATTCGACAATAATTACTGCTTTCACTGTTTTTTTAACTTCAAGTATCTAATCATTGGGTAATTGATCTGAGGAAATTATTGCTGGATAGCACAAAGAAGCCGAAGCGAAAAAAGCCAATATTATCACAAGCTAAAAGTAATAACTATCAGAGTATTTTCTGGGTCGAGAAAGCTGGTTTTAAAATTTATGTGGCAGTAGTAGCCTTAAATGTATGTGCCTGAGAAAAAAAATGTGCGAACAAAGCATAAAAGATGAAATTAAAAAGATTAGGATGCTGAAGACTAAAATGGTTGCTATTTGAAAATTTTAGGTTTTAACATATCTCAGCAAATACCCTAAATCGCCACTTTTTCAGTTTCTCAGATATTTCAGAACTAGCTATCTTTTAATGATCGAATGAATGATGTATATGCTAAAAGACAGCCCATTGACTTATGGCTCATTTAACAGGGCCAATATTAAAAATACAGGCAAATTTTAAACTTAAATTCGATTTCTCATATCCAATAACTTTTAAACTGAAGTTGCTGAGCCAGTCCTAGTTAGAAGTTTTCCGGAAAATTAGTATAATAAGGCGAGACTGTGCTTATTATATTGAAAATAATTTTTAAGAAAATTTCTCTAATACTGAATATGGTTCGGATTATCTGTTAGACTATTATTTCATTTGAAAGACCCCTGCTTTACAGCCTAGATCTTCAAATTTCAGTAATATTGATCGAATTAGCCGTATTTTAAAAATGCTAATCACGAAAAAGATTATTGGAATTGATGTTTCAATTTACTTAAAGTCCTTGCTTCGGCTGTTAAAAGTGTTGTCTTAGGCTGGAAATGATCTCTTTTTTCATTTGGCTTTACTTTAGGCTGTTTTTTTGAGCAATTCAGAAATTAGAAAGGTAATAGCTATTAAAAATAAGATACTCAAAGATAGCTGTTTTGTATGAATGATATTTATTATATCTTTCAGGATGGTTTCAGAACTAAACACAATAACTCAATAGCCTCAAGAAGCCTGAACCAAATAATCTTCATTTCAAGTCTACTATCATGATTAGTCATCCAATCAAGAATAGGCTACCCAGGGGTCTCTATTTTTGATTAAATAATCCAGTTTAAAATTATTAGCTGATTTAAAAACCAGTTTTCGGCTAAGATCATTATAACTAGTTTGCAAGGTGAAAATGTTGCCTTTTGATCAGCAAATCCAAAACCTAAATTCCTCTTAGCCAAACAATCTATTTGCTCACAGTGCCCCCTCAGCCTATACCTTTCCCAGCACTTCTTTTCCTTGGAACATGGACTATTCCAACATTCATAGTCACTCCTATTTTCCTTCTAACAACTATTTCTTCATGCCTAATTCAGAGTTGCCAGGCTTAGATGAGATAAAGTAGGCTAACCAGCCAACTAGACCTTCATAGATTATTTAAATTTTATAAAACCCATCCCAAGAAGATAGGGTTCAACAGGCACAGGGCTTCAAAATTTAAAAACCTGCAGACCTCAAATTGCAGCAAAAATATGGAAGAAACATTATCTCCAATATATTTCATATGTCTATCAAAAGAATCCTTTCGCCTGAATTCAGGAAATTAATCCAAAAGGGGATCTAAGTCAATGGAATGAATATAACAGTAAGCTAGTTTAAGGAGAGGCTAGAGGAGAAGACCAGAAGGATGAAGGGTTACATTAATTTGAAGGCAATAAAAGGTTTGCAGATAGGAAACCCGATCGGAGCTACAAAGTTGGATATTGAATTCAGAAGGTTGCTGCGAATTCTTTGCAGAGTCTATTTTCATAACTACCATGTTCTTTACATTCACAACACAGGGAAGATCAAGAAGTAATCACGAGCACTGCATCTGCAATCTTTAAGAAAAATAACAAACAGGAATAGAAAATGATTATTGATGACTTTTTTCATCTTATTCGTTCAATTTAGTCTATTGTCAAGTTTCAATCAAAGTAAACAGTATATCCTCAAAATCTATTTAATAGTAGATCTTTGGTAACTTTATTTTACCTAATTGATCAGTATATGCAAATTATTTTGATTCAAAAGCTAATTTTCACTCAAGTATTTTGCACTTTTATCAAACAGGCAAATAATTCTAATGCTTCGCCCAAAGACTTCACTAAAGCCTAATCAGTATCTACTTGAATTTGAATTGCTTTCAAGTGCTAGATATCTTTATGCCTGAAGTCAACTCATAAGAGCAGTTTTTGAAGATTTAAACAAAGCTTTTATGACTAGACCTGCTTTTGGGAGTAAATTAAATCTTGTTGTTCTTACTATAAAACATAGGTTTTAAATTGCCATGATAATTATTTGTACAATTTAGGAATCAAATCGATATATTTCAAATTTGATAAGCCAGAATATTCTGAGGTTATAGTGTTATAGATTGTGAGTGTTTCTCGATGAAAATAAAAGGCAGTAGTAAATAAATCATCACAGTAGTATTCAAAGTCACTTGTAGATTACACTTCCCCTCTTGCTGCTAGATTTGGTTAGACAAGGTGAATTCAGCCTTTTCTCATTGGATAGCTGCATTTATCTCACCTCACTGAAATAAGGATGGTTCAGTGCCTAGACTGCAGTGATTCTTTATTGAGGGTTAGCCACCAGCATCTTTCTCAGCAAACTCAAAGCTGTGGCCTAAAGATTGGCATATCTGTCTCCTGATAGATTGATCTTCATTTCTTTGTTTTTTTTATACACTTCATCGTACTTGCTTCCTTCAAAGATAGCCTTCCTAGTTAGCAGAATATGGAAAATGGCTCCTGCCGAAAAAATATCGCACTGAGGTTCTATATGCTTGTTTTAGTTAAGTTCAATGATTTCAGGGGCAACGTATCCAGGGGTGCCACACCTGAAGAAAAGATACTTCTCAATATCGGCATTTGTGGCCAGTCCGAAGTCAACGATCACCGGCTACATTGAACTTTAAGATCGGAGCATTATATTCTAGGGTTTGAGGTCGCGGTGCATGATTCTTTGGGAATGCATTTATGCCAGTCCTGACAGTAAACCAAACATGAACTATTTTATTTCAGATGGCTTGAAATACCCGTTTTTTTGCTGGATTCTGTGGAACAATTGCCCACCAGTCAGTAGTTCGAGAACTACATAGATTGAATTGTCTGATTAGTATACTCCTTAGAGCTTCAGAACATTTTTGTGAGGGTCTGAGCTCAGTTCTCTCATTATAGATAGTTAGTTTATAAGACTTTCCTTGCCATTTTTGGTGCTGAAGCAGTTTTGTTTGGAAAAAGCTTTTACTGCGAATCGAGCGCCATCCGTCGCCCTTTCGACCTAGTAAACAGAGGCGAAATTGCCTTTGCCTAGTTTTTTCAAAGGCTTGAACATCTCATGGAAGCCTTTTCTGTTGATTATTCTCGAAAGGCAAAGTATCCAAGCTTAAATGATGCTATTTTGACGAGAGTAGAAGCTGAAGTGAGTGTGTTCATCATAGAAAATTTTGATTCCTTGTTTGCTGGAAAATATATTTTTCTGAATAAAGAAAGAGTTACCTCAACTTGGTAGATAACTTAGAATTTGAGCTCGAAGTCCAGAGTCACTCCTGCGTAGGGCCGCACATCGAAAGCCAAAGGGTTCGATAGCAGGAGAGTGTTGTTGATTAAAGTTAGTAGCAGGGTTTGGTTAGTATTTGTGGAGGACTAACTAAAAGCATTTTCCAAGACTATTGGTTGCTGATACAACAATTAGACTGGAAAGTGTTCAATGGGTCTGAAAATATTGCTGGGGTTTTGGTTGCTTAGGGCGAATTCGATATCCATGATGGAAATTAATGTTTGATTATTAATTTTTAAAAGTATTTCTACAGAGTTCACTAATAATCCATGAAATTCTATGTATTTATTTTCACCAAAAATCATAATTCTTTACCAGTAAACCACAAATGGAGTCTGAACCTCAATTAACTCCATCCGCTATCCCGAATTTTGAATAAAAAATGAGATTAAAAACAGAGAAAATAAAAAACCTAACTTTAGAAGTTGAGCAAATTATGCTTTGCAGTGAAGCAGTTGTTTGGTTTCACTAATTGGCTATTTTTTTTTATTGCATTTAGCTATAGTGATAATATTCAAAAAGCGTGATAAAGTTTATTCTGAGCCAAACAAGACTCCAAGAGATCGGGGAACCCAAAATACTAAACACATGCAAAACTATCAACGTTGTTAACAATCAGAACAATGTCTGTAGGTTCGATCGCCACTCCTTATCGAAATTGTCATGATAATAATTCAATTTCCCAGCCGTCATGCAACATTTCAGGTACTTGCAAACATTCTTTCTACAGTAATTCGGCAACTGAACAACTCTTTAGACTCGAACTTCGTAATTGGCTCAAACCGACCTTTTATTGCATGCATCTATGGAAGTCATCAAGGCGTAGCTAATTTTTCACAATAGTTAAAAGCTCTGATTTACAGATCAAATCGATAGGGACTAATAATTAGTCGTATAATTAGAATTCATTTCAAAGCTTCATACGAGCTGGTGAAAGACTGAAAATCAAAATAACATCTAGAATCACATGGAAAAGTTGAGAAAACATTTGACCAGGCGGCTTGTGACTAAAACAAGTTGGAATCATTTTGGTTGGTTGCCAAGTATTGGCTACCAACGAAATTGAGTCAACAGAGCATTAATTTTGCAGAAACAGCTATAATATTCTTGAGAATTCCATGACTAGCGAGAAGTTCGGCTGACAAAAAAGGATGATACCAAGAATGGCCAAGCATTCAATTAAACGATTCTATAGAAATATGCAGTTCTTCTTGGCTGGTTGCTCAATAGGGCATTCCTATGGATTTTGTTGGATATTTATGGGACTGAAATCCGCATTATAGATCGAATAGCTTTTCCATAAGATGCTACCCAAGGAAAGTAGAATTGCTTGATGCTGCCGAATTTTTTTTTATCTATTTGTTTTTGTATTTCCTAATTATTTTAAAATCCTGTCTCAGATAAATAACTCTAATAAGATGTTTAGAGAATCATAATATTTTTATTGGAGATGAACGATACGGGAAACAGTTTCGGATCGAACCCTGCCTCGCTCAAGGGCAAACTGCAGACGCTGGAGGTACTTGGCTCTTAACGCAGCAACAAATCAAAAACATTTCCAACGAGCTCAACAACCACAAGAAAGAGGTGCAGATTCTGAGAAGTGAGAAGGACACCCTTGAGTCTGTGCTGACCATGAAAACAGCAGACGTCAAGAAGAGTCTGTCGAACGAGCTAGTCCGCATCTAAGAAGAAATGTAAAATGAAACTTACTTTAGGAAGAGGCATTTCAATTTCCAAAAAGCAGAGAATAGCAGAATCCAGCAGCAAATCACCTCTCTCAAGGGCGAGAAAACCGCACTCCAGCAGCAACTCCTCGGACTCCAGCGCAGAATCACAGAACTTGAGATGCAGGTCGGTAGCTAGGGACGTTGATCTCACTCGAACTTCATCTATTTAAATATCAGCAAAATATCACAACCTGCTTCACCTCACTTTATTTCAGTAGTCTGAGTGCATTAATGTGCTAAACGAATTTAGAATGAGTAGTGTTAGATTAAAAGTCGAATAAGCTACAAATGCAATCATGCTTTAACTTTGAACGCGCTGCCTTCTGTGAGTTTGCACTTTCCTCCTGTGGGCTTACTGAGAATATTTTTGCAGTTGTTGCAAGCGACTACTGTCTGCGCGTGGCTGAAGATAACGGCGGTTTCGTTGCAGCCTCCGCACTTGACATCCATGAAATAGGAGTTGGGGGTGGGCACAAGTCTCTTGAGTTTGTGTGATTGTCTCTCTGTTTAAAGGGCGGGGTGCAAAAGATCTCTATCCATTTGTGGTAATAAGCTTTTCAATATTATATATTAAATTCATTTTCTTGATATTTGAAGAGAAATTAGTTCTCCCAAGATATATCCTAAGAATTGCTAAACCAAAAATTACAAATTGAAGATAGCCAGAATAGCATATACATGGTAACGGTAATCTGAGGCAGAGCATGGGATGTAAATATCGTGCTTGGTTTGTTTCTTGGCTGCCTTAATATAAGTAACAAGCATCTCTATCCGCTAAGTATCAGCTGCGATCATAAAAGGTTGGTTTCAGATTTTCATTCTCTTAACTCGCCAATTCCGCTTTACCTTTACATTTTAAATGAAGTAATAAATAAAACAGGTTTTTAGTGGACTGACTCAACTCCATTAACCTCTTATTTAGAGAATCAAATACAACCAACTTATTTGAAATCTGAAGATATTTATCTAACAAACTCTGCTTTAAATTATTTGTAAGATTTTTACGCACTTAAATGCTCCAACCTCTTAAATCAGAACAAGATCCTGAAATAAAATTGGTGAGTGAATCTTAATAGCTGATATAAAATCTATTGCTTTTGGTAAAGTTCAACACTGGCTTATTTCAAGTTTCTTTGTAAATTCTAGGCTTGTCCGAATATTTAAAAAATTAGCATTTATCCTTGTTGTGTACTTAACTTAAATCAAATAATGAGGATTGTTGTTTATAATCTTAGTCATGTTCAATATATTCAAGGTGGCACACTACCTCCAAAGTGTACCGCAATACACCCAAATGCCCGAAAACTTTACTATCGATCCAACTGCTCTCGGACATCTTGAGGACTAATAGCTTCCGTCCATCTACTTTGCTAAAAACCTGTCGGAGTCCCCAAAAAAATAACAGCAAAGTAAGTAGACGAAGCATGGCGGGCAAGCCAAAAAAGGCGAGTCTCAGTAAAAGAAGAACAAGCGTAATAGCAACGATAACGATAACAATGGGGGAGGTTTTCTTGAGCCGATAATTGAGGATCTACAAGGATTCCTAAGAGGCAGAAGGTCTCCACCGAGCCCAGTCCTCATCCAACTCTGAATTAATGATCATCTGCTATTTAATCAAACAGGTTTAGAAGTTGTCAATAATCATTCTAGATTTGCCACCAAAGCCCCAATCATTTGTCGAAACATCAAAGATATTTAGCCAAGAAGCTGCAAGATGGCATTTTGGGTGAGTTTTTGAGATAGGGTGTCCTCTTATATGTAGGAGTTTAAATGAAGCAGAGCTTTATAAGACTACAGGTAATAATTTAATTATTTTTTATGCTTCGCAAAATCTTTGCTTTAGGATTTGCTTCCTCTATCTCGACATCCCTTCTGCTAGACTAAAGCACAGCCCCAGATACCAAAAGGCACGCCATTTGCATCCTCTATCCTGACGATTCAAACGTCCGGGGACTAGCTTCATTCAGCCAGGACAACATAAACTCTACCACTAAAGTCACATTTTCTGTCAAAGGACTCAACCCGAACGGCAAACATGGTGTCCATATTCATGAATTCGGCGATCTCACATACGGGTGTCACTCTGCTGGCCTTCATTTCAACCCCCACAACAAAAGGCACGGGGGGCCTAGCGACCTGGAAAGGCACGTTGGTGATATGGGAAACCTAGTGGCTGATTCTTCAGGAAACGCCTACATGAGCTATAACGATAAACTGATTTCGCTTTTTGGAGAGTATTCAGTAATTGGTCGTTCTGTAGTAGTTCACGCGCAGGAAGATGATTTGGGCAAAACCATGCATCCTGAATCACCGCTGACTGGCAATTCGGGGATCAGACTGGCTTGTGGCATTATAGGGCTTTCCAAAGATTTCATACAGGTGTCGCCCGGAGATAAAAAGTGATTTTGGACTTGAAAATTAGAGTTTTACTTCGTTTGTTTTAAGCCACATTTGAGGTATTAGTTGGCAACTTGGATAATAGCACTTTCAGCTTGCAGTTATCTAATTTAGGCATAGTTCTTGCAACTATCAAAAATTCCCAAACAATCTAGATTAGAATTTCATACATAGATTTAAGCAATTCATTTGCTTTTCTTATTTTCGTTAGTTTTCTTGCTGCATGTGGAAAGCACAAAACTTAAGCAATTATAAAATTGAGTTGATTCATTACTATGGCACCGAAATAGACCTCCAATCTTGTGGCTATAAAAATGACAGTGACAGAAGCGAAATAAAAATGGATATGAAATATCAGCTTTCAAGTATGAAGGTTATCCATAAATGGTAAGAGATTGCAGCATTAATTAGTGGAAGTAGCCCAAAATCAAGGTAGTGAAGCCTAATTTATCAATGCCTAATAAATCTAATCCAACCTGTTTGGGTTATGCAGCATGAAACACTCCTTATCAATAATTCTTAGTAGAAGATTGAAATATCTTTAAAAAATGATAGAAAAATTCGTGTAAACACCTTAATTTTCTAAAGAAAAATAACTGAATTTTGTAAAGAGAAATAAATAGATCAAAGCAATTTTATTTTTGAGATTATTTGAATCCAATAAATCCAAAAAAATTTCAATATGAAACCTGCATTTTATGAACTAAACGAAGGGAAAGCAATATGAACAAGAACAAATCTACCACTATTGAGGGTTTTTTCGTGCGAAGAGCTTAAAATCATCAAAGCTGGCTTGTTTTTTATTTTACTGAAAACAATAATAAGCTACTCATTTCTTATCTTGGAAAATCAGCTTATTCCAGGTTATATTATTAGTGAGTTCTTTTTAAAAGTATAGTTGAGCTGATAAATCTCAATTTTTGGATAGCCAACAAAGATATGTAACCTAAAACTCACAACATTTTTACTATTTCAAAAATCAATGGTTAAGTGCTAACTTAAGACAATTCGATTCACAAGCCTTTAGGAGCGTTGAATGATAGAATAGTTGTTTGTACTGTCATTTATAAGTATACTTTTTTTGTTTTCCCTTAAAATTGCGTTTGAAAGTGGCAGCAGATAATATTTATTCTATTTTTGTAAGAAATTCAAAGATGAATCAAATTATAACACCAGCTAGACTCCAAATCATCCAAGATACAATCCAATCAGATTCTTGTAGCGACTTAGAGTCCAAAAAAAATAAAGAAAGAATCAAAGAGTTTAAAAACCTTTCACTGAAAGCGAATACCATTATGGAGCATCTTTGGAGCCACAATTCTTCTAAAAAAGATAAGACCCAAAGTTCCACCATATTCCATTCACAAAAGTGGGGTTTCGCGCCTAATTCGTAGAAGAGTTAAGAATTAATTCTTAAAGGGAGTTGCAATCTTGGGAAGGACAACCCATTCTCTCTAGCGAAACAAAATTATTTGCGCCAAAAACAGACCACTCTCACTTCAAATTCAAGCAATAAATGCAACGACGAACCTGTAATTGACTTTAACATCGATACTTAAAAAACAACTTTTAGATTGTTGAAAAACGGAAACACAAAACAACCTCGGAATGGTTCTGAGAAAAAGCTATTTGAAGCATGATTTTTTACAGCCCACAATATCCATTATTTTTGAATTTCTGATTTCAGTCCAAATTCTTGAATCAAATATGCTAATGCAGAAGCAATGAAAACAAAATGCCTTCTAACCAAGAGCCAATTAAGTTTATTTGCAAAGTGGATTGCATGAGTGCTGAGAGAAGTACTTAATGCTCAAATTAGTTGATTAGCTTGAGCTGGTAAAGTGAGAAGGGGCTACTAAAGTCATTTTTTATGGTCTTGATATTTACGGGTGGTAAAAAGGTGGCTATATGGAGTTTTAGAAATAACTTTAATAACTTGTCGCAAATGGGAAATTCTGAAAATCGAGCAAGGCAAGCTAACCTTCGAGACTTCCCCATGCAGAAATATCTTGGCCAGGGGCTGAACCAGAACCAGATTTTGCAAATAAAGGAAGCTTTTGACTCCTATTAGCCGCAAAACGGGCAAATACATCTGGACAGGCTCAGGGCAGCCACCGAACAGTCTCAATCGAAAGAGAAGATTGAGAACTATCTCAAAGATAAAATAACAATGAATTTTGACTAGTTTTTCGCGATGTCAAAAGAGCTGCTGCAAGAATAAATCAAGAAGCATCCTCACATGATTATTGATACAGATGAGGTCGAAGCGAGTTGTCTGTTCTGTCCTTATTCGGTGGATAAGAAGAAATGAAAAAAAGAGTTAAAGTGATTTTAGATGTTTTAAAACTACGACTCTTTTGCTTGAATTGCTTTACTAAAGGCTTAAATGCTTAGAAAACTGGACACCTTTTAATAGAGCTAAACCGAACAAATTAGCTATTAAAAGGAGAGTTAGATCAGAAATGGTTTGAAAATGATAGTCCAAACATAGCTTCTTTTTTAATTTTTAAACATTTTGTTGGTTTACTCACTAAAGCCATGAATGAGCCAACACTTAGAGTATTTTTGTTATAATTTGCTTATCATCTATGTGTTATTAGCTGATATTAAATACTTCCTGTAGACAGCCTAATTTGCTTTGATTGAAAAGTTTGATATTCAATACCCAACCACCTATTAATTGACTTAATTGATTGAACAGTGATGAAGATCAAGAATAAGGCTGCTTAAAATAGACAAACGTTGAGATCAAATCTTCAATTCTAATTTATATGAACTTTGTTTATTAAACTTTCTTTTACTCTAATTTTAAGCAATTTTTGTATCTTTGCTAAAGCAAGGCTTAATTTATTTTACTGTTGCTTTATTTTTGATTTTCCCACAACTCCTCTTACAAAATGTATGCTCTCTTCTTTTAATAAATCATTCGAAAGATCTATATTTGGTCTGACTAAAATAATTGATAGTTTATCAAGTGGGCTGATTAGGACACGCATGTTCCAAATCTGTTGAAGCTGTGACTTTGCCTGCACATGCATCAAAATTTAAAATTAATAGTGGTTGGCTGTTATTTTTGATTAAGGATCAAGTTAGCTGGAGATTAGCTACTTGAGCACTGTCCCAGCTGGTGTGCTTCGCTGTGCGTTCGAGTGACGAGAGTTTCCTCAGGCAGGCTTTGAAAACGAATCTTTATTCTTCGCACTCCCATAGGAAGTTTTTGTTCTTTTTAGTCAAAGGACGCAGATACATGTAGTCATACGGGCTCAGGTAATAGAGGTGCTCGGGATTCACTTCGACGGTCTTGCCGTCGGTTAGAAGACGAGGCCACATTGTGGGCCAGCTCGGATGATAGACCTATTTCTGAGGCACGTTCGCACTGAGTTACAACCAAACCTTACTCAAACACACAATCCTCATACTGGAGCATTTCTTTCATGCAGGGAGTTGTATCAAAGACTGGGGGGACCGAAGCCGGCACGTTGCCAAAATACAGGAACGACATAAAAAATAATATTAATGTATCAGCTCTAGAAACAATAGAAGGAATGAAGACTAAGGAAAATGAACGAATCAACCGAATAGACTCAAAGACACTCAATAGTAATGTCATTATTGAAAAAATTGATGATCCAGTAGTTTATTTATAGGCTCCCTCTATTTGGGGTTCTTCTTGAGGCACTTCAAGATGAAATCCTTGGCCGCGGGAGTCACAGGGTAGTGCTTGGAGAAGAAGATATCTTCATGCACTATCTTTATTAGCTCTTCTTCGCACTTGATTTAAAACGGCACCCTTCCGTAAAGGAGTTCGTATGTCAAGACTCCAATGTTCCAAATATCGATTTTGCTGTCATAATGCTCCCTGAGGATGATTTCAGGGGAGGAGTAGAGCGGAGTGCCGCAGTGAGTAGATCTAAGCAGAGGAGAACTGATGGACCAGCCGAAATCGCAGATTTTGACGATATCCTGAATAGAAACCAAGTTACATGATGCAAGAGTATATTTTCGGGCTTGATATCCCGATGGATGATGTCGTTATCGTGCATGAACTAAACAGCGTGGCAGATTTGGTTCACGTATTTTTTCACCTTCTACTCCGGCACACGATTTTGCTTCTTCAAGTTGCTGAAAAGGCTCCCTCCAGCGCAGTACTACATCATCAGGTAGATGAAGTTCTAGTCGTGGAAGTAGTTATAAAGACGGACAATGTTGGGATGCTCCAGGTAGCTTTGAATCTTTATCTCGCGAGCTAACTGGTTGATGAATTTGGGATCTCCTCCGAAAATGAGCTTTGGTATTTTCTTGATCGCGCAGATGAAGTTAGTGGCGATATGTCTGTGTAACTACATTCTTACCTCGCTAGATGCACAGCTCCGAACTGGCCCTACTCCAGGTATTTGATAATCTCGAAATCAGCTATTTTTAGCTATTTTTCCAACTTCTTTTTGCTCAACAGACGGCTCGACTTCATCAGCCTTTGATCGCTTAGGTTCATCGTTTTTATTTTCTGGATCACTTTGATGAGAGACGAAGATGATGCAGTGGTGGAGGTAGTAGTCTTCAAGTTCTCATAATTCTACTAACGCTAAGCTTCATTCTTGGTGGTTTGGGTTTTTCCCTCACCGAGGCTTCTATCAAACTTTTAGATAGCCTTTCCTTCTTTTTCTTGGTGAGTCTAGTGCGGGTAGTTGATAAAAATCTCAGATTTATTTTTGATTAAAGTCTTGTGTTTATTGTTAAAATATTGTTGAGCGATGATCTGAGCATCAGAAGGCTTGCTGGTGCCATTTTCGGAGAGACAGTCCTCGAAAATATGGTCTCGCTTCATGATATCATTGGATTTGTTCTTCTTCTTGATGATTTCCTGTTTAGAAGGATTGTTGCGAGAAGCTAATGCGTATTTGAAATTCGATATTTTTTGTGATTAGTCTGCCAACTTCTGCTTCAGACTTTACAGCTGCCGCCCGTTGATAAGTGTCTTGAGCTTTAGGGCGTTACTGCTTTCATTTTGGCTTATTAGCTTTGATTTTTAAGTTAACATTTATTAATGAATTATATTTAGGCCGAGGCCATACTTTTTTTATTAACTCTTGACTGCTCCAACAAGAAGATGCTTCTTTGATATAGCTTTAGCCTTGGATTTGCTAGAATAAAATTTGATATTGAGTTCCAGTGATGAGTATTCTCAAATAACCGTCGGAAATGCAGAAGGATTATTCGAAGAAGTGCTCAATAATAGCTTCGCATAGTTGATTCCTGTCTTTTGGCAATATTTTGAAGAGTTTTAGCTTGAACATCAATCTCTTGCATCTACTCGAAGTTTATATTTATCAAGAAACGCTACATAGCGTAAATTTAGCTAAAAATCTTCGAAATAATGAGCAATATATATGATTTGATGTCCTATGAAGGTTATTAATTTTAATATATTTTATAGGTTTTTCTCGAAGCAATAATTCTAAACTCATAAGTCAAATATCATACTTAGAATCATAAGCCAGATAACTTAATATTGTCTTAAAGCAACTTAACTTTATGGCTGCAGTTCGATAATATTTTAAAGTTTGGCTTAAAAATAAAGTAATTCATATCCCAAATTGCATTCAAATATTATCTATGATGTTTTGGGTAAGTTTCTTTGGCACATTATAAGACAAATACCATCATTTACTTTGAAGATTCCATATCCAAGGCAAATTGAAGTTAATCCCAATTTCTGAGGGTTATGAAGATGGTGATGATTTTTTTCTCTATGAAGATGAACCGTAACCTTAGTAGAGTTTAAAACTATCCTATGTAGAATGAATTCGTTAAGAAAAATTCATTGCTGTTCACTTACAGAGAAAAAGAGCCTTCGTCTTTTTTCTCACTTATTTATTCAATATTTTTGAGGGCATTAATTGTTTATTTATTTTGCTCTTTTGAGTCACTTGCTCAGGTTTAGTTGATTCGTCAGTACAATTTTTGAGTTTATAAAAGGTTAGCCATTTTAAATAGCTTTTTTGAGTATTGCTAATCAGATAGAAATTCTAGGCACGGTGAAAACTCCAAGCTTGAAACTCTGATTCAGTTCTTATCTATTTTTGTAATAATCTGCAGTTGGTAGCTCCAAAACGATTGAAATTTGATATGCAGTTTTCAAGCATCTCACCTCATCATAGGGGCAAGATTTCTTTATGATAATTTATTAGCTCAAGTTGCATGCGATTAGACATTTCTATTAAGCTTACAAATTCTTTATTCTAAGTTTCTTTGGTCTTTTGCTTTTTTGATCAAGCTGATACTATTCAGAAGGTGTAAGCTCTAAATCAAAAGTGATGATGTGTATATTTCACTTACTTACATAGTAGATTAACATGTAGTTGGTTTCAAAATCTATTGGCTTATGGAACTAATTACTTGGATATTAGCAGATAAGCATATTTACTTAATTTCTATCGGCAAAACTTAAAACCCTTTCAAATAAAGAGGGATGGATTTTAAGGAATCGGTTTTGTATGTTTTTTAGTTTTTCGTATCAATACTTTTTTTAGAGAATCACAGTCAAATTAAAAGCTGATTTAATAAAAAGTATAATTAATACTTATTTGACCTCCTTTATGGTCAAACTCTCAAAGTATTAGTTACCATCCCTCAAACCTATAGAAGAACACCAATATGCCAACCGACAACACTAAGCTCCATCTCAGGACTCAGCTGATGTAAGCTTCATTGCACGCAAAAATTAAGAAAGTAGGTTTTGGATAGCCGATTAGCATGGATTATTCGTATAACAACATTAATTTTTAAGTTGGTATTTTTCATTGAGGAGGAGATCATTTTAGTGCCGTCATTCCCATCTCTGCCTTACAGATGAATTGCTGAGTAAAACTGCTGAGTTGGTTAGTGAGCTATAGTTCAGCATTGCATTACTGCCTATCTAACGACCACTATAGAGAAGGTAAAAGGTACGTGTAAGCAAGTTAACTAAGTTGACATGGCAGGCAACATCTCTGATATACTCTATCCTAAACCTGAATAAGCATGGCGGCTCAAATGCAATCAGACAATATCAAGGCATGTCTGAGCATAATAATGCAATTACCATTTTTTGGGAGCAAATTTGTTTGAAAAAATAAAGAGTAAAGTGATTATTTATTTACTTACAAGTTATTTCAATCCCATTGCCTAATAACTATCATTTGATTGCTTATAGACACCGCAAACAAAAAACAGACTCTAGCTTTGGTTCTAAACAAGTAGCAACCTGCCGTCAATTACCAGTGAAACTATAGTCTACATTATATTAAACGGTATTATAAGATATTATGCTCAAAGTACTTCTTTTCTTTTTTATCCTATCCTACCCCATGCTAAGTGCTTGTCCTCCAACTTGTTAAACTTGTAGGCTTTCGAGGAAAAACGCAACGATTATACGCTGTACGTCTTGCGTTGAAAAATTTTTTCTGCATAAGGGTTAGTGCCTCTAATGTGCGTCTCAGTGCTCTATTTTTAACGCCTGCAGCCACTGCAAGATACCAGACCATACAAATAATAGTACTGGCAATTCCACAAACACTACTAACAGTACCACCAACACTACAGCCAATAACACAGGGAATAACAACAATAATACCAATACTACAAACAATAACAACAATACCACAAATAACACAGGTTCCAAAAATACCACAAATCCTACAAATGTTACAAATACAACAAACGCAACAACTCCTACCAATACCACTAATACAACAAGGCCGACGAATATCACGAACACAACAAGTCCCACGAACACTACAAACACTACAACTCCCACTAACCCCACTAACACAACTAACACAACAAGTCCCACGAACACTACAAGCATTGATAAAAATGCCAACACGACGACAAATTCTACTACAAATAGCTCTAAAAGCAATAATAGCAGCAATGATACAAATAGCTCCAGGAGTTCAGCCAAGAATACAACCAACAACTCCCAAAATACTAACTAGGTCACTGACGTATCTCAGAAATCCTCAATTTCAATAGTAGTTCCAGTAATACTGGCTGTCTCGTGCTGCTTGGTGATAGGGGGTATATTAAAGTGCATCTGCTTGAAATGCTGTCAAGGATAGTAGATCTAGGAGGAAGAGGTCATCACAAATGGCTCTTCAGCTAGGCTTAGGTAATAACTGCCAGAGAATAATTCTCAGTGGAAAAAAACCGATTATTAATTATAATGTTAGTAGTGCTGTGCTATTTGTCTTGATACGCAAGTCTTTTTGCAGACTAATTGTAGACATTGCTACCATCCGAAGTGCATTTGGGAGTGGCATATTAAGAAGAAGGGGAGCTGCCCTCTATGCAAGTCGGAAATATTGGGTCCTTGCAAACTATTTTGCAATCGTTGTCACAAGCTGTTCATGCTGGTCGATCTAGAAGCTGATGCCCAGCTGATTGAAGGTGGCAAGCCGGTCTTATGTTTTAACTGCTTTTTGCTGCCAATGTGATTATTAATTACTTTTAATTAATATTCGAATCAAAAGTAATCCTTGGCAGCAGAAGAACATCTTTGAAGACGAATCCTCGTATCCATACTAGGATGGCCATGATAGCAACTCTCTGAATCAATATCCTTTCTTTCTTTTTAATATGGATTGAAGTTAACTAGTTTTTATAAATGAGTTGAAACAATAGATCATTACTTTTCGGATGAGGTCTTCAGGGACCACCTATATGAAGGATAAACATTCGTTTTTGTTTGAAATTAGTAACTAATTAAGCTGAGTTAATAAAATGTGGTAAAATCATGTTCCGAATATTTTGTTGCGAAACTGAGAAACAGTTTGGTTGATTCTGGCACAAAACTAGTTATACGATTATGCTCCGTAGAGTTGCTCATACTCCTTTCTGAAAAATTAGTCATAGATTGCTCTTATTTGGCTCATCTTTTATTACTCTATCTCTTTCCTTTTTAATTGCAGGTAGTCCATCTTCGTATCCTATGACTGTTTGGTTGAGCCCAACACTTTGCTGATCTTTAGCTTTTCGTCTTTGCATCTTTGGACTGCTTGCTTTATGTTGGAACTTCGATTAGATAGCTCTTACAGGCTATCCGCGTATTTTGGAGGGCAGGAACTAAAGTATTCGCTGATAAATGCGCGTTACTCTTTAGCGGAAAGCATGCGTTTGAATGAAAATGTTTGTTACTTATGCTTACGTTCCTTAGATTTCGCTACATTTTGGTTTTGCTGAGATATTTTTTCAGCAACTGACCTCTTTCTTCTGAGGGCCTATTGCTAGGTATCTATCTAAGGGTTGTAGTGTTAATTCACAGCCATGACGCTGTTGGTCCTCAGCTTTTTTTGTTAAAGTCCGGAAAGTTTCTTGTTAGGATAGTGCAAGCTATAAAACTCCTTCAATATTTCCGTAGTAGCTTAGGCTGGTGAGAGTTGTGATGGGTTTTATCTCGCCTCGTACATAGAATAGTTTATAAAGCAGCAAATAAAATTAAAATATCCTTTAGATAGTATTAGCTCTGACTGAGCTTAAGTAAATCAATCATTCTTGGTTTAGCGGGCAATCCTCTCCATTAATTCGTCGTTTGTCATTTGTAGGATATGGAAATCGCTCATCTATCTTGCGATTGAATTGTTTTTGGAGAGAAATCTTGCAACTAATGTATGTTTTGCTGCTATTTAATGATTGAAACATAAAAGTTTGCTAAATGTGAAAAAAAACTTCCTGTACTTTAGTATTACATTCCGAATACATTACAGCAGCTCGAATTCGACTTCATGTTTGATATCAAAACTAAGAAGATATTTATGTTCGATATCTTCGATCGTAAGAAAGGATGATAAATCTAGTATTTTAGGATTCTACTTGCTTAAATTTTGAATAGCTTATTCTTAGCTTTTATTTTCATAATCTTCACGATAAAATGAATAAATTTAGCCTATAACATTCTCATAAAATTCCAAATACGTCTTAGTAGGTATTCATGAGGCGACTCAAACAGACTGAAGCCGATAGAGCATATTTAGATATGCAGACTGAGTCTTGGATATAGTCAACTTCCGTAGTTGGGTTTCCTTTTGCCACCGCTCCCACTACAAATACGATTGGATGTTCGGTTTTCAACTCTTGCGCAAGTTTGGCAGTGTGTATTAAGCGTCCGGTGGTCTCTAGAGCAACTTTTATACTATTTGGAGGGAGGTGTTGTTTGACTGGACTTTTTATGACTTACAATAGAGTCTAGCTACTTTACTCTGCTCTTATCGACAACCTTTTGAGTAGTTGGGCGAACAAAGCCGCAAATCTTTTATAAGTTCTGGGGATTCTAGTCGAAGGATGAATTTTAATGACTTGGTTCAAAGATGTGGTGATATAGACCTGCAGTTTTCCTGCCTTGTTTAGAGGACTGTCCAGCAAAGTTAGCAAGCATTGATGAGTGATATCAGGACGATAATCCGCAGGATCTTTTTTCAGTTTATTAGAGATATAGTTCGCATGGTCATCACCATTGAGCAGCACGTTCTCATGCTTTTTATGGGCTGCAACTTCGAGTGAAGCCTTCTAGAGAACGATGATTATCTTGCGGTTATCTTGGATATCTTAATCGATGAGATGCACTTTTTTCATTAACTTTATAATGCCAAATTTCAACAATCATCATTTCTGAGGTTTCTTGGCACTTATATGCTCAGGCTAGAAATCTAAGCGGGCGAACTTGGTTAGGAATTATCCGTAAAGACTGTGTCTTCCAGTCATCGTGAATCCCCATTTGTCCTTTATTTGCCGGCACATATTCAGATCAAGCTAAGTTATTAATAAGCCGTCTCTTGTTCGGGAAAGGCTGGGAGTTCTAGCGCCATCAGGACTTGTAATGTAGCTGCTGCCATAAAAATGGCCAAAATCATTGTGGGCTCGTTTGGCGTCACCACTTGTGAATTCATTTGGATAGACTTCAGTACCCACTCGGTTGATAGCAACAGTAAAATAATGATTAGCAATTGCAGCATTTCTGGCTTAAATTCCCCAAAGAGGTTCAGAGATCCCATTGATTGTTGCAGAAGGATTGAATACGATTTCAGCGCCATTGAGTCCAAAAGCCAACCAATGAAGTGGATGGTGTCGTCCATAACAGATATTAACTGCTATCTTACCAAACTGAGTATCAAAAACTGGATGTCCTGTTTCTCCTTCCATGTAATAGGTAGACTAATTGAAATCTCCAACTCTTGGGATATGACCTTTTTATTGTTTGCCCAAGATGTTGCCATTGTTGTCGATTATCGCTGCAGAGTTGTGCAAAGTTTATTTATTCTTCTATCGCTCTAAGATAGATGAAACGATCACCATATTGTGTTTCTTAGCCAATTATTGAATCAGTTGAGTTGATTCTCCGTCTATTGGCTCAGCGAATTCTACCCAAGGGTATCTTTAACGAGTGCACATGAAGAAGGGGGCAGTCCAGATTTATTGTAAACCTAAAACATTTACTTTTTAGAGCACAGCAAGTTCAATAATATCTTTGATTCTCGCCATAATTGCTGCTTTTTGCTCATTAATTGGACGAGTAGTCGGTAAAACAATTTTGTTTTGTATAGCTGCCACTTTCACAATCCTCTGAGGACGATTTTGTTCTTTTTAGCAGTTGATTTTGAAACTTTTGACCTCAACATCAAGTTCTTTGGCTCTATTGATAGTCTATTGTCGTAGCTGTGTCTCTGGAGTTTTTGGACCATATAAAATGGTCCTGACACTTTAGAAAACTTTAGATGGTAGGTTTTAGTTCAAAGCGACAAAAGGATCGATAAGTTGTCCTGTTTTATCAAAATAATGATGATTTTCAGTCTTTTTGTTTAATTGACTCAATAACTCTGCATTTTATTTTCTCAATTTTTTTAGTTCTTATTGAAGCCTAATAGCTTCGCCATTTTACTAAGCACCCTTAGCATCAGATGTGGTTGTAGAGCTTCTATCAACTTTGAAGTTATTTGGATCGTTTGTTGCAGTCCAAGCGGGATGCCTTCGATAAGTATAGCCAAAGGTCCCTCTTTTGATAAACTTTCCTTTGCCTTGATTCAAAAAGTTTTGACCATCCCAAACAAGTTCACCTCTTGAAAAAGTTTTCTCTGCTCGGCCATATACCTTCATTCCCTCGAAGATGTTGAAGTCGGTCTGGTGTTTATGTGTTGCAGCTGAAATGATTTTGCTGAAATTCGGATCCCAGATAACGACATCAGCATCAGATCCGACTCTAATTACTCCTTTTTGAGGATACATATTGAAAATCTGAGCTGCTTTTGAGGATGTAACTTCGACAAATTGATTTTCACTGAGAAGACCTTATTTTACTCCTTTTGTCCAAACGATTGATAGCCTATCTTAAAGACCATTGACTCCATTAGGTATTTTGTTGAATGCTTCAAGTCCGATTCGTTTTTGCTCTGTACAGAAAGTACAGTTATCAGTTCCAACTACATCTATGATCCCAGTATTCAGATATTTCATGAGTTGGGTTTTAACTTTGGGGTCAGGATTGAGTGTGGGTGACATAACGTAGCGAGATGCAACATCCCAGTTTTTATCCCAGAGTTTGCTGCCATCAGTTCCCAAACTGGCTGCTAAGGTTTAGCCATAGACTAAAAGACCCCTATTTTTTGCTCTTGAGACTTCCTCAGAGGATTACTTGCTCATAAGATGTACAATGTAGAGAGGACAGTTGGCATGCTATGCGATTGTGATAACACGATGTACTGCTTCTGCCTAGATTGACTCTGGCCTTGAAAGATATTGTCCCTATGGACCAGTGATACCTTTTGCTAAGAGTTTTTGTTGATTTGCTTCTATTAGATCTCCATTTTCAGCATGAACTACGCATAGAGCTCCAAGGTCTCTCGCAGTTTAAAATGCTTTGTACATTGAGACATCATCTATTCTGAGCACATTCTTATAGGCCATGAAAAATTTAAAACTGGTGACTCCCTTCTCAACCAATTTTTTCATTTAGTTTGGAGTCTATTCATTCCAATCGATAAGAGCAGAATGTAGTCCATAATCACAGTTAACCTTAGGATCAGCCCAATTTCTCCAAGTATCGTAGGCAGAGGAAGGCGACTCCCCTTTATTCGGGATAGCAAAATCAAGAAATGATGTAGTACCTCCAGCGATGGCTGCTTTGGTTCCTGTGTTGAAGTCGTCTTTTGCAAAGGTGCCCATGAAAGGCACTTGCATGTGAGTGTGAGTATCGATTCCTCCAGGAATTACCAATTTGTTGGTGCAGTCGATGACTGTGGCTGATTTGTGGGTGAGGTTTTGCGAGAGAGCAGTTATTTTGCCGTCTTAGATCAGGACATCAGAAGTGAAGCTGAGGTCGGGGTTGACTACTTTGGCATTTTTGAGAAGGAAAGTGCTAAAGTTAGAGAACAGTGATTTTTTCAGGAGGATCTTCATGTAACAAATAAAAAATATCTTTACGTGCTTATTAAATAGTTAAAATATACGCTGATACAGAAAGTTAACAATAACTGAATGTGTTACTATGACCTGTCTTGGGTATGCCTAGAGCGAAGGTTTATTAAGGTTCAGCTATTTAATTTGCAAAAAAAGATTGAATAAAAAAGTATTACTATTAGTCGTAATAACATTTTGTCTTAGTCGATAAGAAGATGAAGTGAATACCATCAAGAGATAAAGTATCCAGTTTGACTAATCTCTAATCTAATTAAATCATAGCATTACTGAAAACGTAATCATCGTCATTTCAGCTGCCTTCTCACCCAAGTGCATTTTATTGTTTCATCTTACTGCAGCCAGTATAGGTTTGATGAGATTTTATTTGATTTAATTTTTCTAAATAGACTGAATAGAGATTAAATAGTTCTCTTTGTAGGCAATCACAAACACTCAACATTCTCTGAAATCCAGTAGGGCTCAGTTTTATTTTATTTAGCTTTAAACCATTCAATAAGTCAGTTTTTGGTATTTTTCCCAAACCTGTCAATATTTAAATCATTTTGATTTATAATAACAATGCAAAAGATAAAAGTGGCATAGCATCTCTACGAGTTGTATCCTTCCATGCCCCGGTATGCCAACGACCCCGAATAGTCATAAATCATCAAAGCCTACGATTTCATCATGCGCAGGTACCAAGGCTTTTACGGCAAACAGCCCACCTACTTTGCCAAGGCAGCCACATCTCCCCTCATCTTCGGAGATAGGCACACCTACAGTGGATATGATTGGATGTCGTTCAGCTCCACTCAAGATATTGTGGTAGCGGTTGGCCGCTCCTCAAGCAACAAGATACGAATAAACAACTACCAGTCAGCAATATACGGTGAGAAGGTGCTGTAGAGCAGCAAAATGAATTGGAAATTCGAGCAGAAGGAGTAAAGTGATAGATTCTTGCACCAATACATGAAAATCCTGAGCGTTATTGCGGAGGAATTGAAAGTGGATGATTTGGGAGGAATCGACGTCTTGATTTACACCGGAGTGATCGAGGATGAGTTCGTCAGCTGGAGGGAAGCTCTCTATTCTGCTTTCTACTGCGGAATACAAGCCGCAGTTACAAATAATCAACCCATCTAAAGTAAACAACTGGTCAATCTATTCAAGAACTTGATGACTATCGACCAGACTATCAATATTTAGCAGCAGCTTATTAGCTATCAGCCCAGTAGTTTCACCAGGCAAGGAGCCCAGCCCAAACATGTCAGTTTTAACAAAAATTTTAACATCGTACTGGCTCATTCTTTGACACCTTTGCCTAAGAAGCTGATACAGGGTAAAAGGTTCAATTTGAGAAGGTGTGAGATATTGATCGCAATTGAGTATCTAAAAAACAGTGCAGGAACGACTAAAGGCATTCAATCTTTGAGTAAATATTTTTTTAGTCAGAATAACTGCAGTAGTTTATAGGGTGCACCCTGGAATAGCTGATAAAGGAAGTCGAGTAAAACGTGCCGCGTGGGAAACTAACAACTGAAGATATCGAGCAGTCAACTGAGAAGTCCTTAATAGATATTTTGAGAGAAGTGCCATACGCCAATAATGTAATCGACCAGAACTCCTAATTCTATCCAAGAGAGTAAATATTCTATGATGAAGGAGGGCATTGTTCATTCTTAACGAAGAGAAGATCTTGTCTAACCTGACGGAATAAAACTTAATCTAGTCGATAAAGGAAAGCTATAAAAACCAAGTCTAGCTGCTGGGAGTGGGCTCTTAGCAAATATAGCAGCTGACCTCTGTTGGTGGAGAGTTCGCGTTGGCTTATAAAATTGTGGGGAATGGCTGGGGTGGTAATGTCATGCTTATTTGTGAGAGCAGTAAAACCGGAACGTTGATAGACGAAATAGTGCATAAATTTTACCTAAGTGAGGAGAATAAGATATTGCTGAGTGATGATCTTGAGCAGTACATACAAATTGTGGAGAGTCCTGGAACTGGTTTGGCCATCTTGGACCCCTCTTCTTAAATCTGGTATTGATGATGTATACGATTGTATTGCGATCACAACTATTTGTTGTTATTCTATGATCCAAAATCAATGAGATTCTGAGTTATACCAACAGATGTCTCAGTTTACTATCTATCTAGCATGAAATAATCTCGATTTTGTTGAATATTTTCTCACTTCCTCAGTAAAGAACAGATCGTCATGAGCCCTATTTTAGTGACCATTCTTAGATTAGATAAATAAGCTATGAGTGGTCAAATATATTTGGATCTCTAGCATAATAACAACAATAAGATATAATGTAGGCTCCAGCCTAAAACGAAAACTTGATTAGATAAGACCAACGATAAGAATTGGGCAATCAGCCGGCTGCATCTTTCCAAGTTGGCTTACCTAGCTACTTCGAAATGAAACTCAACAAAGCAATGGGTTTTAAAAACTAGGGCAACAATGCATTCAAAAACCATTACTATTAGTAGGCTAGAGCTAAGTATCAATAGGCTTTGCAACTGCTATAGCCTGTGTCTTTTACCGGCGCATCACAAATCTAGTGCAACCGTAATGCGGAACTGTCTGCCAATTTACTTTTCAATCTTGGCACTTGCTTTTTCAATGAGAATAAATGGAGGGAGGGGGAACTTATGTATAACTAGGCTATTACCATCAATCCTTATTATGTAAAGGCTATATACAAAAGAGCACTTTGCAGGCACCATTTGAACAAATACGAAGAAGCGATGGAGGATATAAAGCAGGCCCATAATTTCGATAAAAGTAATGAGGATATCCGTCAGGCTTACGAGCTTATAAGAGAGAAGTATAATGAAGAACTCAGGAAAGATAATTAGAAGAGAAAGTAGCTCAGCTCCAAAATATTCAACCCAGATAAAAGTCCCTCCAAAAAAGAGAAGGAGAAAGAGGCAAAGTAAAAACCAGGGAAAGAGTAGAAAGGGGGGAGTGGATGGTGGATGTTGTCTCTCGTTCCTTTAGCCGCGGCTGCGTTATACCAAGGTATAAAGTATCTGCGGAGCTGATATCAAGCTGTCAAAAATTTATATGTATTAACCGTTGCAGAATCATCTCATATTTATAATAAGGATTGATCATGTAACAGTTCATTCTAATAGTCTTCGGTTCTGCTCGGAGCTCGCCTCTTCGCTTGGATTGATAACAATCGCTCCTGGATTGGCATAGTAGATGGGAGCCACTGGGTTAGCATAGTTGACGCGGGGAGCATTCGCAAGATTTTGAATCATAATTTGCTATTTGATTTTCCTGCGGAAGCTGCAGAATAGAACTATGGTGAAGATGGCGAGAAAGAAGCAGAGTGTGGAGCAGACCCACATTGCGATTAACACTCCCCAACATGGAACAGTGCGGTAGTAGTTGAAGGAACTTAGTGTTCTGCAAGAGTAGCTGTCTCCACAGTAGGGTGGATTGTAGGTTGAGCAGCAATAGGTAACGCCATTGTAGCACTGGTAGTAGTAATAGCCGCTGACTTAGTAGCAATTATAGTAATATGTATATTAATTGCATCGCACCGAGGTGCTCACTATTCCCAGGACTATCACAGTGATTACGAGGGCTAGAGCCAGTCCGAAAGATAGTTTGAAGGGTAGCGAGCGTTGCATCATCTGTTTGGTGGAGTCAGGTAACATGTCAGAATTATATATTAAATTTAGATTATCTCGTATCATATATCATACTTTAGTTTAACTTTGGGTGAAAACAAGAACAATTAAAAGTAATCACGATATTGGAGGACAGTACCAAAAATATTATTTATGGCGAATTCTACAAAATGAGGG
>Ga0316217_10000707_pt1 | contig 46344 bp, 45 predicted proteins | sample 1anoAmetaG_FD_203633 | JGI IMG/M metagenome (GOLD analysis project Ga0316217, IMG submission 203633) | Freshwater microbial communities from Trout Bog Lake, Wisconsin, USA - 1anoA | ecosystem: Environmental > Aquatic > Freshwater > Lake > Hypolimnion/Profundal zone | place: USA: Wisconsin...
ACAGTTCCTCGATCGGCTGCGAGCTACTCACTTGATTCGGTTCCACGTCCGTCGACTCCAACATCTCGGCATGGAGGTGTCAGTCACTCCAGCAGAAGCATGAATTTTCAGGGCAGATCCTTCGACTGCGTTTGGCGCAAAAAACGCGCCAAACTACGCTCAGGATGACACCGTATTTTTGATACGAACTTTAGAAACAGGACACTGGCATGCCTGAACGTCAGCGCTTTTCCATCATGGCGATGAAAAAGCCGTCCGTGTGGAAAGCGCCGGGGAGCAGGCGCAACGCGCCTTCTGGGGTGAGGCAGCCGTGCAGCCGCTCCGCGCCGGACGGCGTCAGGATGGACTGGCTGAGCAGGGCTTCAATGCTGGGTCCGAGCGGAAGGCGGCGAGCGCTGGGAAACTCCGCAAGCACCGCGGCCACAACCTGCTCGTTTTCTTCCGGCTCCAGCGAGCAGGTGGAGTAGACCACGCGGCCTCCGGGGCGGACGGCGCAGAGGGCGGCGTGGAGCAGGGCGCGCTGGCGTTCGGCCTGGCGGGCAAAGTCCTCGGCGTGCAGGCGGTGGCGGATTTCCGGGTTGCGGCCCAGCGTGCCCGTGCCGCTGCAGGGAACGTCGGCAAGGGCAAGATCGAAGACCTGATCCTCTGCCAAAGTGGTTGCGTCGGCCAGGCGGCACTCTACTTTTTCAGCGTGGGCGGCGAGGCGCTTGCTTAATTGTTCAAGCCGCCGGGGACTGGATTCGCAGGCAAGGATGCGGGCCTGGGGATTGCGCTCGGCAAGAATCAGCGTTTTGCCGCCGGGAGCGGCGCAGCAGTCCAGAATCTTTTTCACGTTTTGGTTGGAATCGATGGCGCCGGCTGCAACTTCGGCCACCAGTTGCGAGCCCTCGTCCTGCAGGCGGACGCGGCCCTCAATAAAGGCCGGGCTGGCCGTGATGTCACCGGAAACCACGGTGCGGGCGGCGGTGAGCAGTTCGCCGGGTTCCATATGAATGCCGGCTGCCATGAGTTCGGCTTCCACCGCGGGAGTGCCGAGGCGCACGGTCAACGCAGGCTGGGTCTGGCCGTGGCGGCAGAGTGCGCGCGCGGTTTCAAGGCCGTAAAAACCGGCCCAGCGCTCGACCATCCAGGCCGGATGCGCCTGCGCCATGGCCAGCTCTGCCGCGGACTCCTCAGAAAAGTTGAAGGAGGAACTGCCCAGCTTGCGCAGCACCGCGTTAACCATGCCGGAGGCGAATTTGTGGCCGGCCTGCTTGGCCAGCTCCACGCTTTCGTCAATGGCGGCGCGGGCGGGAATGCGGTCCAGGTGGAGAAGCTGAAACGCGCCAAGGCGCAGCGCGATCAGGACCTCTGGGTCGAGTTTGGCGTTGGGCCGCTTGAGCAGGACCTGCAGTTGATGGTCGAGCTGGATTTGCCAGCGCAGCACGCCCAGAACCAGCGCCGTGGCCAGGTTGCGGTCGGGAGCCGAGAGCGCGTTGACGGCTTTTGTGCGGAGCAGGTCGTCGGAGTGGGACTGCCCGCGCTGGACGGCCATCAGCAGGTCGAACGCAACTTTGCGCGCTTTGGAGATTGCAGGCAAGCGGCTCATCCTAACCGCGCATCGGCGGCGAGTGGAGTTCCGCGCAAAAATTCGGCTGCGCTGAGGCGCTTTTTGCCTTCCAGTTGCACCTCGGTAAATTCCAGCCAGGTGTCCTCGGCGCAGGCGGCGAAGAAGTGGTGGTTTTCAATGCGAATCTGGCCCGGAATGGCGAGAGAATCTGCGGGCGCGGCGGCCACTTCCATGCGATGCACGATAAGTTTTTTCCCGTTGAGCGTGGTAAAGGCGCCGGGCCAGGGTTGAAAGCCGCGCCAGCGGTTGTGGAGTTCTGTCGCTGTGCGGGCAGCAAAATCCATGCGGCCGTCTTCGCGGTCCAGTATTGGGGCGAAGGTGGCAAACGCGTGGTTCTGCGGCTGGGGATGAATGGTCCCGTTGGCCAGCCCGGCCAGTGTCTCCACCACCAGCGGCGCTCCGGCATGGGCCAGCAATTCGAAGAGGTCAGCGGCGGTGTGGGTTGGAGCGATTTCAAGGGTCTGCTGCAGGAGAATGGGGCCGGTGTCGAGGCCTTCTTCCAGCAGCATGGTGGTATTGCCGGTATAGGCGTCGCCCATGGCCACGGTCCACTGGATGGGCGCTGCGCCGCGGTACTTGGGCAGCAACGACCCGTGCAGGTTGATGCAGCCGAGGCGCGGCAGAGCCAGCATCCATGGCGGAACGATGCGGCCATAGGCCACGACGACGATGGCGTCCGGGGCGATGGCCTCAAGCTGGGCGCGAAACTCGGCGTTGCTGCGGATTTTTTCCGGCTGGGTAACGGGAAGCCCTGCGGCCAGGGCTGCCTGCTTGACCGGGGGGGCGGTGAGCTGCTGGCTGCGGCCGATGGGGCGGTCAGGCTGCGAGACAACCAGCGCAATTTCGTGGCCGGCCGCAAGCAACGCTTCCAGGGTGGGCACGGCAAACTGCGGAGTCCCGCAGAAGACCAGTTTCACGGCTTTACCACTCGCCCGCACTCTGCATTTTGCGGATTTTGCGCAGGTTCAGATTGCGCTTGAGGGTGCTCATGCGGAAGATGAACAACATGCCGTCCACGTGGTCGATCTCGTGCTGCATGCAGCGCGCCATCAGGTCGTCGCCATCCAGTTCAAACCACTTGCCGTACTGGTCCTGAGCGCGGACCCGCACCTTGGCGGCGCGCACCACCTTCTCGCGAATCTCCGGGAAGCTGAGGCAGCCTTCCTCCTCGTAGACCCTGCCGTCGCTGAAGATGATCTCCGGGTTGATGAAGACCAGCTTGTCGTCGGGCTCCTTGCCCATGCTCAGGTCGATGGTGGCCAGGCGCTTGGAGACGCCCACCTGGGGCGCGGCCAGGCCGATGCCCTGGTTGGCGTAGGTGGTCTCAAACATGTCCGCCACCAGGCGGCGCAGTTCGTCGTTGAATTCGGTGACCGGTTCGCCGGGCCGCGACAGCACCGGATCGGGATATTTCACAATCTTGAGTATCATTTCTGTGTCTAAAAGCTCCGTATCTGTTCGATGTACCCGTCGAAATTTCGTTTCATTTCCAGGGCCGAGTCGCCGCCGAACTTCTGCTGCGCCAGGGATGCGATGGTAAGGGCAACCATGGCCTCCGCGGCCACGCCGGCGGCGGGAACCACGCAAATGTCTGACCGCTCGTAGCTTGCGCTGGTGGACTCGCGGGTGTCAAAGCGCACCGATTCCAGCGAACGGCGCAGGGTGGAAATGGGCTTCAGGTAGCCGCGCACCACGATGTCTTCGCCGTTGGAGACGCCGCCCTCGATGCCGCCGGCGTTGTTCTGCGGCCGGGTAAAGCGGGTGGGGTGTCCGTTGTTCTCTGCCGCGTAGTGGATGGGGTCGTGGACCGTGGAACCGAAGGAGGCGGCGGCCGTAATGCCGCGGCCGATTTCGACAGCTTTGACGGCCTGCAGGCTCATCACCGACCAGGCCAGAAGGCCGTCGAGCCGCTCGTCCCAGTTGGCGTAGGTGCCCAGCCCGGCGGGGGTGCCGTGGACCACCACTTCAAAAACTCCGTTGACGGTGTCGCCGGTGCGGGACGCCTCCTCGACCTCGCCTTTCATGCGGGCCTCGGTTTCGGCATCGACGCAGCCGAGAACTACTTCTTCCTTGGCGGCAAGAGCGGTGATTTCATCCCATGTAGCGGTGCGTTCCAGCTCGACGCGGCCTACGCGGATGACGTGGCTGGCGACTTCAATGCCCAGCGTGCGCAGCATCAGCTTGGCCAGGGCGCCGGCGGCCACGCGGCCGGTGGACTCGCGGGCGGAGGCGCGCTCCAGCACGTAACGGGCGTCAGGAAAGTTGTACTTGAGAGCGCCGGCCAGGTCGGCGTGGCCGGGCCGTGGCGAGGCTACCGCCTGATGCTTGGCCGGGTCGCCGGTTTCGACGGGCAGCTTCTCTTCCCAGTTTTTCCAGTCGCGGTTCACGATCTCAATCGCCACCGGGGAGCCGATGGTCTTGCCGTGCCGCACGCCAGAGAGCACGTGGGCCTTGTCGGTCTCAATCTTCATGCGTCCGCCGCGGCCGTAGCCCTGCTGACGCCGCCATAGCTCGCGGTTCATGAATTCGAGATCGACGGGGACGCCCGCGGGCAATCCGGAGACAAGCGCGATAAGCGCCTCTCCGTGGGATTCACCGGCGGTTGAGAAACGAATCATATTGATTTGATTGTAACGGAGGAGCGGTGGTCAGTGGTCAGATGAGACGCTCCTGCATTCCGGCCCGAGAGGAATCCAACTTTCCTGTATTCTGCTTGCAAGATCGAATCTGCCGTCTCCCCACTGCTTACTGACAACTGACCACTGAAAGCTGACAACCGATATGACCTGCTTCCTCTTCAAGACCGAGCCCGATGTTTACTCCTTCGACGACTTCCTGCGCGACAGGGAAACAGTCTGGGATAACGTGACAAACCCCACCGCGGTGAAGTTTCTGCGCGAGATGAAGGCGGGAACCCGGTGGATTTTTTACCACACAGGCGATGAGCGCACCGCCGTGGGCACCGGAACTGTGGTGAGCGTGGACCCCACCGATCCCAAGGTTCCCATCGTCAAGGTCAAGGTGGGCAAGAGGCTGAAAACCCCCAAGACTCTGGCCGCCATCAAGGCGGAGCCGCTGTTTGCAGGCTCGCCGCTGGTGATTATCGGGCGGCTTTCGGTGGTGCCGCTGACCCAGGAGCAGTGGGAGTGGTTTTTGGGGTGAGGGAAATCTGGTTTTTGGGGGCTGTCTGCCGAGGTCAGAATATGGTAAGATTTCCTTGTTTCCTTAAATGAGGGAATCATGCTTGCAAAATTGACTATCAAAAACCAACTCACGCTCCCCAAGGCTGTCGCTACCCACTTCCATGGAGTGGAATACTTCGACGTCAGCACGGATGGGACGTCGATCACGCTGAAGCCGCTGCAGCGGAGCCGCCTGGATGAGGTGCGCGCTAAGCTCGCCCGACTTGGCATCACGGAGCAGGATGTAACCGACGCAATTGCCTGGGCCCGTCAAGGCGAGTGAGTACAGGCTCCAATGCGAGAGTCGTCTTCGACACCAATGTCGTACTCTCCGCGCTTCTCTTTACCCATGGCAGGTTGAGCTGGCTGGTTGGCCATTGGCAAGGCAGAAGTTGTGTCCCGCTGATCTCGCGTGCAACGGCAGTCGAGATATCGAGAATCCTCGCGTACCCTAAGTTTCATCTCTCCGCGAACGAACAGTTTGAAGTTCTCGGCGGCTACATTCCATTTTGCGAGGCTGTCGATCTTGCTATTTCCTGCCCGATTCTTTGCCGCGACCGGAAGGATCAGCCGTTTCTCGACCTTGCGCAAAGCGGGAAGGCGTATGTGCTGGTGACGGGCGACGAGGATTTGCTGGCGCTGGCCGGGCAAACTGCATTTGTCATTGAAACGCCCGAAGACTATCGGCGCAGAATCGTTGGCGGCGAAACAATTCACAACTTCTAATCAAGAAGTTTAAGCAAGGGCAGCAAGCAGAGCACACTCACAACAATCACAGTCGTCCTGGCGCGCTTGAAATCGAAATCGTCCGCACGAATGGCGTAAAACCTGACCCACCAGCGAATCGTCATGAACGGCACTGCGAATACAAGGAAGTAGTAACCGCAAATACCAAACAAGCCCATAAACGGTACGAACATGATTCCAAGAAAGACGAGCATTGAAATTGCCATCGTTCTGAGAAAGCTGGCGTCGCTGCTAGCCTGATTAATTTTGGACATTTTCGCAGCGGCTGCTTCAGCAGCGGCCGGGTCAATGAGCGCAGAACAGAAACGGCATTGCGCCGCCGAAGTGTCGATTGTCTGCTTACAGTTCGGGCATTCGAAAATACCGACGCTGCTGCCACTAGAAACAAGGCTCAGATTACCTGCCATGTTCGATTCGTTCTTTCACAGAGACGCAGTTGTTCTGCTTTGCGGATCCCTATTCCCGAATTCTTATCCCTACTCTTCTTCCCCCAGCCAGCGCTTGGTATTGAGGAGCTGGCGGTTGTCCAGGGACCAGACTTTTCCGGTTAGCTCGTTGGGGCCTTTGCCTTCGCGGATGGACTTGTCAAACTCGCTTTGAACGGCCTGCATCTTGGCGTCCAGATCGTCCACAAAGTTGAGGACCAGGGCTTCGGGAATCATGGGCAGCTTGGGCGAGCCAAACTCCAGCTTGCCGTGGTGCGAGAGGATCATGTGCAGCACCAGGGTGCGCAGGTGGTCGGGAAAGCCGGGCAGGGCGGCAATGGCTTTTTCAACCAGGTCAATGCCCATCTGGATGTGGCCCAGCAGCGTGCCTTCAATGGTGTAGTCGAAGCCGACGCCCCAGGAAAGCTCGCGAATCTTGCCGATGTCGTGCAGCACAACGCCGGTGAGCAGCAGGTCGCGGTCGAGCAGCGGATAGTGGGCAGCCACTTTATCGGCGAGCGTCAGCAGGCTGACCACGTGTTCCAGCAGTCCGCCGAGCCAGGCGTGATGGAGTTGCCGGGCGGCGGGGGCTTCACGGTAGGCCGCGGCGATGGCCGGGTCAGAGAGCATGGTGGTGAGCAGCAGATTGAGGTCGGGGTTGGTAAAACTCTCGACGTGCGACAGAAGCTGGCTCCACAGGGCCGCGACATCGTAGCTGGTGGAGGGCAGAAGGTCGGACTTGTCCACCTCGCCGGGCTGGGCCACGCGCAACTGGTCGATCTTCATCTGCAGCCGCTCGTCAAAACGGGATGCCGAGCCGCGGGCCTTGACGATATCGCCCTTTTCAAAGACTTTGGCGATGCGCGGGTCGCCCAGCTCCCAGATGCGGCCCTCAAGCTGGCCGGTTTTGTCGCCCAGAATGAGGTTGAGATAGGGCTTGTTGGTCTTGGTGGTGCGCTGCTGCTTGGCGAGGACCAGGAAGAAGCCGTCGAACAGCTTCCCTTCGTCAAAGTTGGCCAGATCGGCAATGTAGATGTCTTTCATTCTGCCCTGAAGCTTAACGCAAGTGGCTGCAGTTTCCCAAAAACACGCCGGGCCTGGGAGGTAAGTCCCAGGCCCGGCGGGTTGGTTCGATCGGTTTCGGCTACTGCTGGGGAGTAGGTGCGGGAGCAGGCGCTCCGGGAACCGTAGGCGCGGGAGTAATGCTGGGAGCCGGGGCCGCCGGTTTCTTGCTCTTTCTAGTCATGCGGATTTTTTCGCCGATGGTGGTGGATTTCTTTTTCTTCTTGTTGGAGGTATCGCCTGCCAGGCCGAGCGGCGCGGACTGGGTCTGACGGTCGGCAACCTCGGCAGCGCCCGGCGCGGCGGGAGCAAGCGCATCCGGCTGCGGTCCCTTGGTTTTGGCTTTGCGCAGCTTCACCGCTTTGGCGCGTGCGCTGTAGCGGGACTTCTGTGTTGGCTTGGTAGAGACTTCCAGCGGATTTACCGGTTCCGGCGCGTTATTGGCGGCCGTCTCCGGCAGAGCGCCGGCATCCTCAACCTGGGCATTCGGCGCGGCAGGCAGAGTTTCGCGAGGCGCCTGGCCAAAGCGAATCTTTTCTTTCTTGCCGGGCTTCATGGTGGCCAGGTTCACCGCCTCAGCCTTCTGCTTCTTGCCGGTCTTGGCCGACTCCGGCGCCGGCGCTGCTGCAGCAGTTTCCGGTTGCCGCGTTTTCTGCCGGAAGGTGTGCGTGCTCTCGCGGAAGCGGGTGCGTTCCAGCTTCTTCTTCTTCTTGGGAGAAGGCGGCGTATAGGCGCTATAAATCGGCTTGGTCTCATTCGCGCTGGCGCCGGTGTCCACATAGCCTGGCTTGATGTCGATGAACGCATCCTCGCGCATCTTGGTCAGGTAAACGCGGATGGCCGGCTCCATGCGGTCCATGTAGTAAGCCTCCTCGACCTGTTCCGCCACATCATGGAAGGGAGGAGCGCCGCCGGGAACGTGCTGCACCACTTTGAGGATGACGTAGCCCTGCCGGGTGTGGATGGGGTCGGTAAACTTGCCCGCCTCAAGTCCGAAGGTCTTGTCTTCCAGCACTTTAGCCAGTTGGCCGTGCTGATACTGGCCCAGATCGCCGCCCTGCGCGGCCGTGGGGCCGTCACTGAAGGTGCGCGCCAATTGGGCAAAGTCGCCGCCGGAGTGCAACTTGGCCTCGATATCGTCGGCCTTGGCCTTGGCAGCGTCCAGCTTGGCCTGGTCGTCGGGAGTGGATGAGCCGACGGCGATTAGAATCTCGCTCAGCCGCACGCTTTCCGGCTGCACGTAGTCCTGCTTGTGCTGCTCGTAGTAGCGTTCCGCCTCGCCGGGCGTGACCGAAATCTTGCTGCCCACCTCATCGCGCATCACCAGCTGGGTGATGATGCCGTTGCGGATATTGGCCTTGAAATCCTCGAACGAGACGCCCTGCTCCTTGGCTGCCTTTTCCAGATCTTCAAGAGAATCCAGGTGATATTGCTTGCGGATTTCGTCCAGCTTTTTCACCAGCTCGGTTTCGCCGGTGACGTTGAGTTCCTTACCCTTTGAGAGCCAGAGCTGCTGGTCGATCAAGCTGCGCAGCAGGTCCTTGTGGCCGGCGTTGATCTCCTGCAGGGTGGTGGCTCCATGCTGGCGCGCCTCATCGTCCATTTCCTTCAACGCCCGGTCGTAGTCCGAGCGCGTGATGATCTGGTTGTTGACGCGGGCAATGATGTCCTCGACCGTGGTGCCGCCGTATGGGCTCTGCGGCGCAGGCGACTGCGTTTGCGCCAATAAGGAACTTGCGAGCAGCAACGTGCCGAACACGAACGCCGCGGGAGTGCGAAAGAGTCTGAGGGTCATAGGGTCAGCACACGTCAGGCGTCATGGAATCTTCACCTGAAGCATAGACGTCATTGTAAATGCCAGGGGAGCGGCAGCGCGATGGATTGCGCGATTCCTGCAGAAATGGGGAGAAAGCGCGCCATGCCCGGCCGCCGGCAGGCGAGCCGCAGCTACCCGAATGGTCCCGGCCAACGTCAATCAGTGAGTGGTATACTTTTTTCACAAGACTGCTCTGCCTGGGCCTTTTGAGCGTTTTTCCCAACCCTTTAGCCTTGCCGGAACCGGGCAGGGTTAAGATTTAGCGCATTTTCTGAATTTCCGCAGAGTCGACGAGTGGTTAGAGAGTGGATTTTCCCTTCAGGAACGATCTGCCTGTCAGCTTTGACCCACTCTGAACTCGCGGGGAAGATGCGTAACGAGAAACCGCCCAGATGGCCACCGTGGCCGGGGGTTCTCGCCAAGGGTTAACCGCAGTTGGGCGCCTGCCGCAGATGCCGTCCGGAGGTTTGTTCCGCCTATGACTCCCCGCGCCCGCCGCGCACTTTTTTCCGTGGTTCTCTTCTTTGCCGTCTGCGCCGTCGCCGGCAGCATTCTGCAGCGCCGGGTGGGGGCTCAGTCCTCCACCGACGAGAGCCAGCTCCGCGACAGCCTCAAGGCCTTCACCAACGTCTATGCGCTGGTTGAGGAAAATTACGCCGAGCCCATCAACGGCGACAAGGCCGACACCGCGATTTACGACGGGGCCATCCCCGGCATGTTGCGCGTGCTGGATCCGCACTCCAATTTCTACGACCCCAAGGCTTATGCCCGGATGCGCGAAGAGCAGCATGGCCGCTATTACGGCGTGGGCATGGTCATCCAGCAGCAGAACAACAAGGTCTACGTGATTGCGCCCCGCGAGGGCACGCCCTCGTTCCGGGCCGGCATTCATCCCGGCGACATCATCGCCGCTGTGGACGGCAAGCCCACCGACAGTTGGACCTCTGACCAGGTGGCCAAGGCGCTCAAAGGCCCCAAGGGAACCCATGTTCAGGTGAGCATGGTGCGCGAGGGCCAGGACAAGCCGCTGATCTTTGATCTGGTGCGCGACGAGATTCCAAACCCCTCCGTGGACCTGCAGTACGAAATTCGTCCCGGCATCGGCTACATTCACCTGACGCAGTTCCAGGAGACCACGGCGGAAGAGGTGATTCAGGCCGTCGATGGCTTCAGCAACCTGAAGGGACTGGTGCTGGACCTGCGCGGCAACCCCGGCGGACTGCTGAGCCAGGCGGTGGAAGTTTGCGACCACCTGCTGACCAAGGGCCAAACCATCGTCTCGCAGCGCGGGCGCGCTTACCCCGACCAGAACTACACGGCCACGCACGGCAACAACGGTAAAACCTTCCCCATCGTGGTGCTGGTGAACCGCGGCACGGCTTCAGCGGCGGAAATCGTCAGCGGCGCCTTGCAGGACCACGACCGCGCCCTGATCGTGGGCGAAACCACCTTTGGCAAGGGCCTGGTACAGACCGTCTACAACCTGAGCGAAGACACCGGGCTGGCGCTGACCACGTATCACTACTACACGCCCTCCGGCCGGCTCATCCAGCGCAACTACGCCGGCGTTTCGCTCTACGACTACTACTACAACCACGCCGGAGCGCTGGCCGCGAACTCGACCAATACCGAGCTCAAGCTGACCGACTCAGGCCGCACGGTGTACGGCGGCGGCGGCATTACGCCGGACGACAAAATCGACACCCCCAAGAGCAACCACTTCCAGGACTCTCTGCTGTACAAGGACATCTTCTTCCACTTCGCGCCGGTGTACATGGCCACTCATACCGTGGACAAGAACTTCCAGGTGGACGAAGCGGTGCTGGGCGAGTTCAAGAAGTACCTGACCAGCCAGAACATTGCCTGGACCGATGCCGATCTGAACGGGGTCGGCGACTGGGTGAAGATGTGCATCAAGGACAAGATCTTCTCCATTCAGTTCGGGCAGTTGCAGGGCTTGCACGTACGGGCCGACTGGGACCCGCAGATCCAGAAGGCGCTCACGTTCATGCCTGAAGCGCAAGCACTGGAAGAAAACGCGCACAAGGTGCTGACAGAAAAGGCCGAGGCGCGAAACACGGCGCAGTAGGCAAACAGCCATACACGCAAAACGGCCATCCCCTTGGGGGATGGCCGTTTTGCGTGTGGTGCGTTTCAGGCTGCGAAGGTCTTGTCGCTGGCGCTTTGGTCACCGAAGCCGGCAAGAAGGCCCGCAATGGAAATGTCCTCGTCGAGGGCGTCCCAATGCAAGCCGCGAGGACTGATCCTGACCTGATCGCGCTGTTCGGCGGTGCCGTGGAGGAGGCGGGGAAACCACGCCAGCGGGACGCCAATCACCCGGCCGTCGCTCAGATCGACCCACATGTTGTCCGAATCGAAACGCACGCGCGTTGTGCTAACTGAAGAACTCATCCCATGCCCTCTCGATCCGATTTTTGTTGATCTCTACAATGCCCAGCAACTCGCGAAGAGTGCGGGAATCATAGCCATCATTGTAGGCTAGCTTTACCTCGGGTTTCAGCCAGAATTTTGCTTCCATGTTGTCTTTCTCAACATGAATATGTACCGGCTCGTGGGGAGCTCCTTCGTTTGAATAAAAGAAGAACCTGAATCCTCGCTCACGAAAAACTACTGGCATAGCGCCATTCTATCTATTTTTTCACCGGGGGCACGCAACGGCTAACGGTAGAAACGAAACGGCCATCCTCAAGAGGATGGCCGTTTTGTTTGCGGTTTAGTGTTTCACTTACCCGATTGCAGGCAAACCCGCCAGTGCCATGGCGATCTCTTCTTCGGGATAGTCGTAGTTCTCCAGCTTGCCCGCCTGGTAGGCAATGTAGCTCTGCATGTCGAAGTGGCCATGTCCGCTCAGGTTGAACAGGATGGTCCGCTGCTTGCCTTCCGCCTTGGCTTCCAGGGCCTCGCGGATGGCCACGGCTACGGCATGGTTGGATTCAGGCGCGGGAATAATGCCCTCCGAGCGGGCAAACTGGATGCCGGCCGCAAACGCATCCAACTGCTGCACGGTGGTGGCTTCAGCCAATCCCAGGTCGAGGACGTGCGAAACCAGCGGCGCCATGCCGTGGTAGCGCAAGCCGCCGGCGTGAATGCCCGGAGGCATGAAGGCGCTGCCCAGGGTGTGCATCTTGACCAGCGGGGTCAGATGCCCGGTATCGCCAAAGTCATACGTGAACCGGCCCTTGGTGAGGCTGGGGCAGGCAGCGGGTTCCACTGCCACCACGCGGGCATTGGTCTGGCCCTTGATCTTGCGGCCCAGGAACGGCATGGCCAGCCCGGCAAAGTTGGAACCGCCGCCGGCGCAGGCAATGATGACGTCGGGATCTTCACCGGCCAAGGCCATCTGCTCGATGGCCTCCAGGCCGATCACGGTCTGGTGAAGCATGACGTGATTTAACACGCTGCCCAGTGCGTACTTGGTGTTGGGATCCTTGGCGGCCATTTCCACGGCCTCTGAAATGGCAATGCCGAGGGAGCCGTTCGAATCGGGATGAACGGCCAGAATGGCGCGGCCCGACTCGGTCTGATTGCTGGGGCTGGCGATGACCGTTGCGCCGAAGGCTTCCATCAGGGCGCGGCGATAGGGCTTCTGGTCGTAGCTGACGCGCACCATGTAGACCTTGCAGTCCAGGCCAAAGAAAGAGCAGGCCATGGACAGGGCAGAGCCCCACTGGCCGGCGCCGGTCTCAGTGGACAGATGCCTGGTGCCTTCCTTCTTGTTGTAGTAAACCTGCGCAACGGCGGTGTTCAGCTTGTGCGAGCCGGCGGGGCTGGCGCCCTCATATTTGTAGTAAATATGGGCAGGCGTATCCAGGGCCTTTTCCAGGCGGCGGGCGCGCATCATGGGCGCGGGGCGCCACTGCGCGTAAAGCTGGCGCACCTCTCCGGGAATCTCAATCTCCCGCTCCGTGCTCACTTCCTGAAGGATCAGGCTCATGGGAAACAGCGGGGCCAGGTCGTCGGGGCCGAGGGGTTTCATCGTGCCCGGGTGCAGGGGTGGCGCCAGAGGCGTGGGCAGGTCCGCCTGGATGTTGTACCAGGCCAGAGGTATCCGGCTCTGCGGGAGGTTGTATTGAATTGTGTCCATGCGCAACATTCTACCAGCGGCGCGGCTGGCAGCGATTGTAGCCTGCATCACAGCGCGGCCCGCCGGGCGCTCGTAGGCTTTGAACGGAGTTGGAGGAACAATCAATGCCAGCAATCGCTGCGGAAAACACCATCACTGTCCAGAACCTTTTGGCCGCCTTTGAGGGCGAGTCGAACGCGCACGCCAAGTACACCGCCTTTGCCGTCAAGGCCGATGCCGACGGATTGCACGGAGCCGCCAGCCTGTTTCGGGCCGCCGCGCGCGCCGAGCAGATTCATGCCGGCAATCACGCCCGCGTCATCAAGCAGTTGGGCGGCGAGGCCACATGCACCATTCATGCCGTCGAGGTAAAGACGACTCTCGAAAACCTGAAGGCCGCGCTGGGCGGCGAGCAGTACGAAATCGACACTATGTACCCCGGCTTCCTTGAAGAGGCCACCGCGCGCGGGAACACCGCGGCAATCCGCACCTTCCACGGCGCCCTGGAAGCCGAGAAGACCCACGCCCGGCTCTATGGTGAGGCTGTCGCGCTGCTGCAAGGCGGCAAGAAAGACTCGTGGATTGGCGCGGCGCGCGATTTCTACGTTTGCCCGGTGTGCGGCTACACCTCAGAGACCGAAGAAGAGCACGAGCGCTGCCCGGTGTGCAATTGCCCCTGGGAAAAGTTCGAGATTATCCGCTAAGAACGATAGCTGGCGAACGTCCCGCCCTGGCCGCATTTTGTTTATTGCGGCCAAGGCGTGGCATCAACGAACCTCATGCGAGTGAGCGCCTACTGGCCCGGGCCGTCGCTCTCATCCTTGCGACTTTTTTCTGTCGCAAGGATGGAAGCCAACGAACCTCATGCCGCGCAAGCGGCGTCTGCCCCACCGCAGGTGGTTAGGGCTCGTCGTTATAGATGCCGATCTGCACTTTGCCGCCTTCCACCTGGCGGGCGCGGAACATGCCGGGCGTATTGAAGCTCCACGCCAACTGCCCGTCCGGCGTAATGGCGATGACGCCGCCATCGCCCTTCAGCGTATCCAGTTCCTTGTGAATCACCTGGTCGGCGGCCTGCTGCAAACTCATATTCTTGAACTGCACCAGGTTGCACACCTCGCGGGCCACGCCGAGGCGGATGAAGTACTCGCCGCTGCCGGTGGCTGAAACCGCGCACGATTGATTGGATGCGTAGGTACCGGCGCCGATGATGGGCGAGTCGCCTACGCGGCCCGGCATCTTGCCCTGCATTCCGCCGGTCGATGTGCCCGCGGCGATGTTGCCCATCCGGTCCAGAGCCACCGCGCCTACCGTGCCAAAGCGGTGCGAATCGGCCGACTCATCCAGCATGGCTACCGGCACGGCCTTGCCCTCAGGCGGCACGCCGGCGGGACGAGGCGGCACCGGGCGGCCCTCTTTTTTAAGTTGCTTGACCAGCGACTGCCAGCGGGCTTCCGTAAAAAAGTAGCTGGGCGGTTCCTGCTCCAGTCCGTTCTTTGCGCCCACGGCGTCTGCGCCCGGGCCGATCATCATAACGTACGGCGTCTTCTCCATGACCGCGCGCGCCAGGCTGATGGGATGCCGCGTGGTGGTCACGCCCGCAACCGAGCCGGCCTTGAGATTGGAGCCATCCATGATGGCCGAGTCCATTTCGTTTTTACCCTCGGCGGTAAAGACCGCGCCGTGGCCGGCGTTGAACAGCGGATCGTCTTCGAGAATTTTGATGGCGGCCTCGACGGCATCAGGCGCCGAGCCGCCGCGATCGAGAACCGCCGCGCCCGCCGCCTCGGCTTTGGCCAGCGACGCGCGATAAGATGTAGTGCCTTCAGGACCAAGTGCCGAGCGCTCAATGACGCCCGCGCCTCCATGCACAACAATGGCCCAGTGTCCGGCTGTGGCTTGCTGCGCGGCAGCGGCGGCGGCAAGAGTGGTTGCCATGATTGCTCCAGTCAGGAGTGTACGAAAATTTTTCATCTTCTTCATGCCGGTTCCCTCCCCGGTTGCTCCCATGGTATCGCGGGACGCACGCCTATCGCTTTACCGCTTCCTCAAACCGGCAGAAGACAACACACGAATTGCCATTCCCTGTTGCCTGCTGCCCGCCTTTTTCAAGTACTATCGCAATCAATGATCACGCGCATACGACTTTTCTTCTCCAGCATTCTTCTCCTGGCTCTGGCCGCAGTTGCCGTTGCCGCGCCGCGCCCCATCCCGGTAAAGGTGGTGGTGGTGGCCATGTTTGAAGTGGGCGCCGATACCGGCGACGGGCCCGGCGAGCTGCAGTACTGGGTGGAACTCGACCATCTGGACCAGGTGTATCCGCTGCAGGCCGGATATCATGCCGTGCGCATGAACAGCCAGGGCGAGATGGCGGTGCTGACCGGGCGGGGCACGGCGCACGCCGCGGCAACCATCATGGCCGTGGGTCTGGACCCTCGCTTCGATCTGAGCCACGCGTACTGGATCGTGGCCGGCATTGCGGGCGGAAACCCGGACCGGGTTTCGCTGGGGTCGGCTGTGTGGGCGCGCTGGGTGGTGGACGGCGACCTGGGCTACGAGATCGATGCGCGCGAGATACCGCAGGACTGGAGCACGGGCTTGCTGCCGCTGACCAAGACACGGCCTTTTGAAATGCCGGCGGCGCCACCCGAGAACCAGGTCTACGCGTTGAATCCGGGACTGGCGCAATGGGCCTTCAATCTCACCCGCGCCACGCCGCTTGCCGACTCGGACCGCCTGAAGCAGATTCGCAGTAAATTTGACGGCGCTGCCGCCAACCGGCCGCCGTTTGTCGACCTGGGCGACGAGATTTCCGCCTCGACCTTTTGGCATGGAAAGCTGATGGACGCGTGGGCCGCGGAGTGGGTGCGCTACTTTACCGGCGGGCAGGGTGTGTTTGCCACCACGGCCATGGAAGACACGGGAACGCTGCTGTCTTTGCAGTCGCTGGCCACCGCCGGGCGCGTGGATGCGCAGCGCGTGCTGGTGCTGCGCACGGTGAGCAACTACGACCGGCAGCCGCGCGGCATGACGGCGGCCGAGAGCCTGGCCAGCCAGCGCGTGGGCAAATATGGCGCGTTTATGCCCTCGCTTGAAAGCGCCTACACCGTGGGCCACGTGGTGGTGCGGGAACTGTTGACCCACTGGCCGCAGTACGAGCGGACAACGATCGGGTTGGAGCAGCCCAGAAAATCTCAGCCGTAGTAATACACCCTTCAGCGTTCGCCGTCCGCGCAGGACCGCAGGACCGAAGGACCTTGGCGAAGACTGGGTGGCAGGTGCAGAATGCTTGAGTTCAGCAAATTCTGCAATCGCCATCGCTGTACGGCTGCCGCGAGCGGCGTCTGAGAGCGAAAAACTACAGGTTCGCGTGGAAGCGATGGGAAATGGAGGGTCTTGATGAAATTGAATTTCGGAACATTGGCATTGGTCGCCATCGTGATCGGATTTTTCCTGGGGCACTCCTGGGTGCCTCCGTGGACCGTCCTGCACATCGCCGGACTTTGCATTTTAATTCCGTCCTTCGTCCTTTTCGCCATCGCGCGCATGCAACTGGGACAAGCCTTCAGCGTGAAAGCCAAGGCAAGCACGCTGGTGACCGCCGGCATCTATTCCCGCATTCGCAATCCGATCTATGTTTTTGGCAGCCTCTCGATTGTAGGATTTTTTCTTGCGTCCAATCATCCTTCCTGGCTGCTTTGTTTTGTCGTCGTGATTCCTTTGCAGGTATATCGAAGCCGTGTAGAGGCGCGGGTGCTGGAAGATAAATTCGGTGAAGCCTATGTGGAGTACAAACGGCACACCTGGTTCTGAGCCGGCGATGGATTCAAGGGATGGCGCAAGCGTCCGTCCCCGGCGCCTATAAATTTCTTTGAGGAAGCTGCAATGCATTCTGTCTGGTTTGGCGAGTTTATGGGCACGCTGGTTCTGGTGCTGTTGGGCAACGGCGTGGGCGCGAACGTAACCCTGCGCAAGTCTTACGCGGCCGACGCCGGCTGGATGGTGGTCACCACCGGGTGGGCGCTGGCCGTGCTGTGCGGCGTGCTGGTGGCGCAGGCCTTCGGCAGCCCCGGCGCCAACCTGAATCCGGCCATTACGCTGGCCGCCGCCGTAACCAGCGGGAACTATGCGCAACTGGCAAGCATGTGGTCGGCGCAGTTGCTGGGCGCCATAGCCGGTGCAACTCTGATGGCGCTGCACTTTGCGCCGCACTGGAAATTCACGCCCGATCCCGCGGCCAAGCTGGGCATCTTTTGCACCAACGCGGCGGTGCGCAGCCCACTGGCCAACCTGTTCAGCGAGGCGCTGGGCACGGCGGTGCTGGTGCTGGTGGCCGGAGCGATTTATTCGCACGGAGTATCTTTGAACGGTCCTGCCGCGGGCGTGGGACCGTGGCTGGTGGCCAGCCTGGTGTGGGGCATCGGCCTCTCGCTGGGCGGAACCACGGGGTACGCCATCAACCCCGCGCGCGATCTGGGTCCGCGCTTGGTTCATGCGCTGCTGCCGATTCCCGGCAAGGGCAGTTCCAACTGGAGCTATGCGCCGATTCCCATCCTTGGCGGCCTGGCCGGCGGAGCGCTGGCAGGGCTGCTGCTCCACTACGCGCATCTGTAAAGTTGAGCCCCTGTTCCGGCTCTGCGGCTGGGTTGTATCCTTGCTCTTGACTGCACAGTTCCTGTGCAGAATCGGAAAAGAGTCCTCGTGCCGGAAACCGTTCTGCAACTCGACCCCCGCGACAATGTATTGGTGGCGCTAACCACGCTGGATTTGGGCGTGACAGTTCACTATGGCCCTGCGTCCGCACCCGCCACTTGCACCGTGATGCAGACGATTCCCGCCAAGCACAAGATGGCGATCGTCAGCCTCAAGCCCGGCGACCTGATTTATCTCTATGGCATGGTGGTGGGCGAGGTGGTTGAGTCCATTCCGCGCGGCGGCCTGGTGAGCACGCGCAACATTCGCCATCGCGCCGGCGACTACAGCGCCACGCGCAAGCCCGCGCCCGCCTTGCTGCCCGATCCATCGCCCTGGGCCGGCCGCACCTTCATGGGCTTCCACCGCGCGGATGGGCAGGTGGGCACGCGCAACTACTGGATCGTGCTGCCGCTGGTCTTCTGCGAGAACCGCAACATTGAGCAGATGCAGCAGGCGATGGAAGAGGAACTGGGCTACGGCCGCGCCAACAATACCTATCGTCAGCATGTGCGCGACCTGATTCACCAGCACAGATTCGGAGACGTACCCGTAGAGGCGATTGCGGAGTTTCGCGCCGACCGGCTCTTCCCCAATCTCGACGGCGTCCGGTTTATCACGCACCAGGGCGGCTGCGGCGGCACGCGCCAGGATTCCCAGGCTCTGTGCAAGCTGCTGGCCGGCTACATTCACAACCCCAACGTGGCCGGCGCAACCGTGTTGAGCCTGGGCTGCCAGCACGCGCAGTCAAGCATGTTGATGGATGAGTTGCGCGCGCTCGATCCCGAGTTGCGCAAGCCTGTGCACTTTGTCGATCAGCAGAGTTCGGGCCACGAGTCGTCGCTGATGAACGTGGCGCTGGACAAGACTTTTGCCTCGCTGGCTGAGGCCAACCGCGCCGAGCGCCGTCCTGCGCCGCTCTCCGCGCTGACCGTAGGCCTGGAGTGCGGCGGGTCCGATGGCTTCAGCGGCATCTCCGCCAATCCCACCGTCGGCTACGTTTCCGATTTGCTGGTGGGCCTGGGCGGCAAGACCATGCTCTCGGAGTTTCCTGAGTTGCATGGCGTGGAGCAGGAACTGATCAATCGCTGCACAAGCGATGAACTTGCCGAGCGCTTCCGCACCCTGATGCAGGAGTATCAGGCGAGCGCACGGGCCGTACATTCCGGCTTCGAGGCGAATCCTTCGCCGGGCAACATCCGCGACGGCCTCACCACCGACGCTATCAAGTCCGCGGGCGCGGCGCGCAAGGGCGGAACCGCGCCCGTCAGCGGCGTCATCGATTATCCCGAGTACGCCACGGCGCGCGGGCTCACGCTGCAATGCACGCCGGGCAATGATGTGGAGAGCGTGACCGCGCAGGTGGGAGCGGGTTCAAACCTGGTGCTGTTCACGACAGGCCTGGGCACGCCCACCGGCAATCCCGTTACGCCGGTGATCAAAATTTCAACCAACTCCACTACCGGCACGCGCATGAGCGACATTATCGACTTCGACGCCGGGCCCATCGTCACCGGCGAAGCATCGATTGCGGCATGTGCTGAGAAATTGCTGGAGCTTTCCATTGCCGTGGCCAGCGGCGAGCGGCTTGCAAAGGCCGAGTTGAACGGGCAAATCGATTTCATTCCGTGGAAGCGCGGCGTTTCGCTGTAGACAAAAATCCGAAGCCGCACTACTCCAGATAAGAAGCCACCACAGCCAGCGCGGCGATGGCCGCCGTCTCCGCGCGCAGAATCCGCGGCCCCAGCGATGCGGCGCGCCAGCCGTTGGCGTCGAACAGCGCTTCCTCCGAGGGAGCCCAGCCGCCTTCAGGACCAATGGCAATCTCCAGCGTGGGCATCTCCTCCTCTGCCGCAGCCACGGCTTCATCCAGCGCATGGCGCAGCGTGGTAGTGCGCTCCTGCTCGGCAAGCACGATGCGCGTGCCAACTGAAGCAGCCCGCACCCGCGCGGACAACGGAGCCGGATCGTGAATCAGCGGCACGTCGGAACGGCGCGCCTGCTGCGAGGCTTCATGCACAATGCGCCGCCAGCGCTCGACGCGCTTGTCGGCGGCCAGGGCCAGGTGCTTCTCCGTCCGCCGCGCAATCACCGGAGCAATGGCCGCAACTCCCAGCTCGGTCGCCTTCTCGATGGCCCACTCCATGTGATCGAATTTATACACGGCCAGCACCAGCGTGACCGGCATCGCGGGATCGGCTTCCAGTTCGGCGACAAGGTTGAAGCGAACTTCCTGGGGACTGGCGGCGGCAACCACGGCGTGAAACACATGCCCGCCCGCCACCACATCGGTCTCCATGCCCGGCTGGGCGCGCAGCACGCGGGCCATGTGTTCGGCCTGCGCGCCAATGATGGTAGCGGTGGCTTCATCCCAATGTTCGGCAATCCAGCGGCGGCGTGTCATGGCGGTTGAGAGCGTTCCTTTCGTAACCAGTTTAATCCTTCCGCAGAAACACTGAGGGGGACGCTTTTAAGCGTCCCCCTCGCGTGTTGCCTGTTTCGTTGATGGTTGGTCTACTTCTTCTTCGCGGCCTTTTTCGCGGCTTTCTTCGCGGGGGCCTTCTTGGCGGGGGCCTTCTTGGCCGGTGCCTTTTTGGCTGCCTTCTTGGTTGCCATTTTCCTATTCTCCCTTTTCGATGGTTTGCATCGATCTGCAATAGCGATATTGCAGTTGATGAATGTATAGATTCATGTTTCAACGGTGTCAAGAAAAAACGATGCAATGGTGGAAAAATGGTCAACAATTTTTTCGGCTTCACATCGAGGACCAAATCAAGAAAATGAAATTCGTCGGCATTGATTCGCTGCTCGTCGATTTTCATTCGTGTTTTTGTTCTGAAAAATTCTTGCGCGACCCTGTCTCCATCGCTTCATTCAGCACTCGATAATATTCAACGCAAGCCCCGCCAGGCTGGTCTCCTTGTAGCGCGATTGCATATCGAGGCCGGTGAGATACATGGTGCGGATGACCTGATCGAGCGAGACTTTGTGCTCTTCCTGCTCATTGAGCGCGAGACGCGAGGCCTGTATGGCTTTGGCCGCGCCCATGGCGTTGCGCTCGATGCAGGGAATCTGGACGAGGCCGCCGATAGGGTCACAGGTCATGCCCAGGTTGTGCTCCATGGCGATCTCGGCCGCATGTTCCACTTGTCCATTGGTGCCGCCCAGCGCGGCGGTCAGCCCGCCGGCGGCCATGGAGCAGGCCACGCCCACTTCGCCCTGGCAGCCCACCTCCGCGCCGCTGATGGAAGCGTTCTCCTTATAGAGGATGCCGATGGCCGCGGAGGTCAGGAAGAAACGCATCATGCCTTCACCATCGGCTTCGGGAATGAAGCGGTCATAATAATGCGCCACGGCTGGAACCACGCCGGCAGCGCCATTGGTGGGCGCGGTCACCACGCGTCCGCCTGCCGCGTTCTCTTCATTCACGGCCATGGCATAGACCGTAACCCAGTCCAGCGGAGCCAGCGGATCGCCGTGCAGCCCATCGGCTTCTTTCTCGCGCAGCCGTTCGGCCAGTCGATGTGCGCGGCGGCGCACGTTCAAGCCGCCGGGAAGAATTCCTTCGACCGCCATGCCGCGCGCAATGCATCCCTGCATCACCAGCCACAGCCGGTCGATGCCCTGGCGCACCACGGCAACCGGCGCGCGCTCCCCCTTGCCTTCCACCAGAGCGCACTCGTTCTCAAGCATGAGCTGGCTGATGCTCAGCTCGTTGGCCTCAGCCGTTGCCAGCAACTCCGCGGCGCTGTGAAAGGGAAAAGGAATGGCTGCCTGCCGCTTGTTTGCCGACGCGTCGACGCCGTCTTCAATGATGAATCCGCCGCCGATGGAAAAGAAGGTGCGCTGGTCCAGTACGATTCCGGCCGCATCGTAAGCCGCGCACCGGAGTCCGTTGGGATGCCGGGTGTGCGCGCCGGGAGGAAACATGAGATTGCTATGGAAGACCAGGTCGCGCGCTTCGTCAAAAGCAATCGGGAGCGTTCCCGCAAGTTCGATCCGATGCGCCGCGCGAATTTCCGCGACCATGGATGCAATCGCCTCGGGATCGATGCCGGCCGGCTCGTTGCCCGACAGGCCCAGTAATACCGCGCGGTCGGTGGCATGGCCCAAACCGGTGAGGGCAAGTGAGCCGTACAGCTCCACCCGCACGCGCTTCACTGTATCCAGCAGGCCGCGGCTCCCGAGTTCGCCGGCAAAGCGGCAGGCCGCGCGCATCGGCCCCATCGTGTGCGAGCTCGATGGACCGACGCCGATTTTGTACAGATCAAAAAGGCTCGTAGTCACAACTGAAATTGTAGCGTGGTAGGAAGTGCAGTGGTCAGTGGTCAGTTGTCAGTGGCCGGTGGGCAGCGGCTTTCAGTTGCCGGGTGCAGCGCAAGCAGTCAGATTCCGAAAATATCTCCAGCCTCCGAGTCAACAGGCACAAACCGGTTTGCTTGCCGAGAGCAGGCTAACTCACAACTGTTCACTGACCACTGTCCACTGTTCACTGTTCACTGACCACTGACAACTGTCGTCTGTTACACTCGCTTCAATCTCTGACCATGCTTTTTAAAGTCCTCAGTGCGGCGGTCTACGGCATCGATGCCAACCTCATCGATGTCGAGGTGGACTATAGCGGCGTGGTTGCGGAGAAGGACACTTTCCATACCGTGGGCCTGCCCGACGCCGCGGTCCGCGAAAGCCGCGACCGCGTGCGCGCCGCCATCAAGAACTCCGGCTATTCGATTCCGCCCACATTCATCACCATCAACCTGGCGCCGGCCGATCTGAAAAAAGAAGGCTCGGGCTTCGACCTGCCCATCGCCATCGGCATCCTCGGCGCCTACGGCGCGCTGCGCGTGGATGACCTGAGCCAATTTCTTCTGGTGGGCGAACTGGGACTGGACGGCAACCTGCGCCCCATTCCCGGCATGTTGCCGGTGGCCATTCTGGCGCGCGAAAAAAATATCCCCAACCTGATTCTGCCCGCGGCCAACGCCGCTGAAGCCGCCGTGGTGGAGGGCGTGAACGTTTATCCCGTCTCCTCGCTGCTGGATGTGCTGGAGTTGCTCAACACCTCGGTGGCCGGCATGATTCAGCGCGAGCCTTTCCGTGTGGACACCCGTGAACTGCTGGGCGAACTGCAGCACTTCACCGTGGACTTTTGCGATGTGCGTGGCCAGCAGACGGCCAAGCGCGCGCTGGAAGTGGCCGCGGCCGGCAGCCACAACATATTAATGATCGGCCCGCCCGGCTCCGGCAAAACCATGCTGGCCAAGCGCCTGCCTTCCATCCTTGCGCCGCTCACGTTTGAGGAAGCGCTGGAGACCACCAAGATTCACTCCGTGGCCGGAGTGCTGGACGCGGCAGCCGGACTGGTTACGCAGCGGCCCTTTCGCTCGCCGCACCACACCATCTCTGACGCGGGCCTGATCGGCGGCGGCATCGTGCCCCGCCCCGGAGAAGTTTCGCTGGCCCACAACGGTCTCCTGTTTCTGGACGAGCTGCCGGAGTTTCCGCGCAACGTGCTTGAAGTCATGCGCCAACCGCTTGAAGACCACACGGTGACCATTGCCCGCGCCTCCATGTCGCTCAGTTTTCCGGCGCGCTTTATGCTGGCCGCGGCCATGAACCCCTGCCCCTGCGGCTACTTCAACGACAAGTCCCGCGAGTGCATGTGCACGCCGCCCATGATTCAGCGCTACGTGGCCAAGATCTCCGGCCCGTTGCTGGACCGCATCGATATTCATATCGAAGTGCCGGCGGTTCAATACAAGGAGCTGCGCGGCAGCGCGGCGGCCGAAGGCTCGGCACAGATTCGCGACCGCGTGATGGCCGCGCGCGAGCAGCAGCGGAAACGCTTCAGGAAGTCCGGTGACAAAATCTACGCCAACGCGCAGATGACCACCCGCCAGATCCGCGTGCATTGCGAACTGGGCGCCGACTCCGAGCGCCTGCTGGAACGCGCCATGCAGCAGCAGGGCCTGACCGCGCGCGCCCACGACCGCATACTGAAAGTCGCGCGAACCATCGCCGACCTGGAAGGCGCAGAGCGTCTGACCGTTGCCCACCTGGCCGAGGCCATCCAATACCGCACCCTGGACCGCAGCTACTGGGCGTGACAGGGAACGGAGACTCGTGATCGGTCTCGCTTTCAATCAACGTTCGTCTTGGATCAAAGTGCATTTTGTACAACTCAGGAAGAGCCTGCCGCGGCCGTGCCAGTCCTTTCTGCAATTCCCGCGCCAGGGTTCAACGTCTCCGGCTTCAAGTGATGCCAGCCTCCGGCAAGCCGCTCGATTGCCGTCAACAGAACCTCCGGGGCCACGGCAGGCGCCAGGTGATCGTCGTACAAAGGATCGTCAAGAAACTCCTCGCCCGCGCGGATCACCAGGATTCTGGCGTGAGGCCATTTCCGGCGTATGAAACGGCTGGTATCCTCAAGTTCGAGCGGGGAGAGCGTGCTGTGAAGGATAACCACCTGAAGGGATTCCAGGTCCGCAATCTTCCACACCTCCCGGTAATCAGTTGCGATGGTGAGTCGGAAGTTTGGCCCTGACAGCAGCGCGTCGTAGATGACGCAGCCGCGCTCCACCGGGCCCACAGAGAGCACATGGAATGCCTTTGCCATCCGGGCATCCCTCCGGCCCTCGCTGCCGCTGCAGTTTCCCCTTGCGCCTGGAGCGAGAGTATCGCGATTCTTCATGCAACCTCCTCGAGGTCAAAAGCGCCTTCCAGAATATAAAAAGGCGCGGAACCCGCCATGCATGGGCTGGTTTCGATCATAAAAATGGAGAGGTTGGAAGCGCCGCAGAACGCAACGCTTCTGTCATCGGGAAGGCATTCCAATATCCAGCCCAGTTCGCTTGGTGCGACGGGAAGCACGAACACGTCCGGGACCGGAAACGGGTTCCGGCAAGCCTCCGCTCTGAGATCGATCACAATAAGATCGCGGTGACTGGTGAGAACCTTCATGAACTCGCCGATGGAGATCCACCGCATGAGCCGTGTCTGCGCGCCGGCAGACACGAGCGGGCTTACACGGGACACCGGCGGTTGGGAAACGGATGGAATGCTCTCGTGGAGTTCGTCTCCGCACGAGTGTCTGATCCACCATATGGCATACATCATCGGAACTGTCAGCATCATTGCTATCAGGAACCAGAGGGAATTCATGGCTTTTACTCCACTGAGAAATCGCTTCGAGACACAGTTTTTTCAGGGCACGCGGCTGCGGCAAACTCAAACACGAAACCGGCCTGCCAACTATGCGAGGCAGAAGCGATGTGGAGGAGGCGAGCGGAAAGGAATCAGAAAATCGAAATAGGCAACGTTGCGACTGCGCACGGGGGGAACACTGGCAATATCGCGGCCGAGGCGGGGGAGCCGCTGAACAGGGATGGAAAATGCCGGTGCGCCGGGGACGAAATGTGACTTGACCTTGAGTTTCGAAGCCGCCTCCAGGAAAACCCTGCGCGACTCAAACCACAGCTTTGCCACCGTCACCTGCGACGAAGGCGCCGGATGGCGATGATAAAGGGAAAGCTTGTACCCGCCCGCCCACAAAGCGACGGCGATTGCCAGTCCAACGATCCCCAGAGTGCAGGGTCTAAATAAATGTATCCAGGATGGATAGCGCATAAGCCACGGCGGCCTCCCCCTGAAAATCCGCCGCTGAGCGGAACTGGCAATGTTCGCGAATGGGCCTGGGACTGACAAATTGTTGAACAGTTCCTTTTGCCTGCGAGAGATAGAACCTACAACTTAGACTCCATTTCCGAGCTAAATGTTGTCAGCAGATTTCGAGTTAAATGTCCCAGCTGTGCAGTCAATTATGATGGCGGCAAGAGAAGCGATTACGCGTCCAATATCCCCTCTGCGTTGCCTGCAATCAAGCCGGCGTTGACCCTTCGGTTGTCCGTGCCGGGCATTCCGCATCGACGATGATCCGGATGGCGCCGGATGTTCTCTTGTCAGGTGCGGGATGTGAGAACCAGCGAACGTTACCTTGGATTCTAAGGATTCTTTAACCCTGTGCCGATAACCCCAGAGACTGCATGAGAAGACTCTCATGCGCAATGTCCAGATTCGCGGAGGTTGTCATGCACGAGCCGATTTTGAGTTCCACCCGGGACGCGTTGCTGTTTGCGATTCCATTTCTTGGATTGTTGTTGATGGGCATGTTTCGTCTGGACGAATTTTTCGTCACGCCCAAGCGAGGACGTATGCCCCGGCGTCCGCCCTCCGGCATCGACATCCACGGAGAACCGATTCTGTGCGATCCGGATGGCCGGCGGGTGCCGGTCTCTTACCGGCAAGTAACCAGATTGGTTCGATCCGGAGCGAAATGAGCCGTTTAGCCGCCCGGACGAGAAAATATTGCCCGTGGCGCGCTTGTCTCGTCCGCTGGGTCGGGGCCTCCCCGCATCTCTTCATGCTTGCGTATCTATATGATAATAAATAGATTGCTTGACACGTTCCGGCCTGTTACCTAAGTGCGGTACCAGGCCGGAAATGCCCGGAAAAAACAGTTGACCCACGGTGGGACTGGGTATACATTCAGTATTGCCATCCATTAAGACAGGTTGCGTTGAGCAATATTGAACAGCTATCTGTCATTTCCCGCATCATATTGAGATGAGGCTCATCCAGTGATGCACCCGTGCGCTTTGTAGTCTGCCGGGGACGGGAATGGGCTTGCGAATTTCCCAGATGGCAATATGTACCCCCATTTCGGCGTGACATCTGTTTCAATACGTGCGAAAGTGCGTCAAAATTTTGAACTGTATGCACACGTCGTGCGTCTAAAACTGGGAGCGGTAATTTGGGGCAGCCCTCGATTGTAGTGGCTCCCTTCTGCACTGGCGGTGGGTAGTTACGGCCGGGCAGGTCATTGATAAAGGAGATTTTCACCATGCGTTCTGATTTGGTATTTGGGGCACTCTCTCATGTGTCCAATCGCTACCAGCTCTGTCAACTGGCAAGCAAGGCAACACGCAAGCTGCACAAGCCGAATACACGGCTGCAGGATACCGCCAATGAAGTTCTTGCCCGCTTTCACACCACCAATCCTGGGGCGATGGCGCCGGTAGAGGCGCCCGCAGCCCAGCCGGTTGAACGCCGCCGCGCTGCCTGATAGCGTTGCGCGCAGCGTATAATTGATACAGGCAGCAGATTTAAGCGCGGCTTCCGTCAATAGCGGCTGTTCTTTCCCGGTGTTTCAATCCTCCACATCAGCTCGGGAGATGATTCAAGTCCGGTATATGCCGGTATTATTTTGATCTCCCGTCCGGTTTTTCCTGGAGCACTTCCCCCTCCCCTATTCCCTCACTCACATCCCTCCTTGTTGCAGGTGAACATGACCATCGCTGAACTAAAAGAGAAGAACATAACCGAACTGAGCCGCATCGCGCGCACCCTGGAAATCCCGGGCACCAGCGGCCTCCGCAAGCAGGACTTGATCTTCAAGATCCTTCAGGCACAAAGCGAAAAAGAAGGCCACATCTTTGCCGAGGGCGTGCTTGAAATCCTGCCCGACGGCTATGGCTTTCTTCGCTCCCCCGACTACAACTATCTGCCCGGCCCGGATGACATTTACGTCTCCCCGTCGCAGATCCGCAAGTTCGATCTGAAGACCGGCGACTCCATCAGCGGCAATGTCCGCCCGCCGCACGAGGGCGAAAAGTATTTTGCCCTGGTCAAGATTGAGGCCATCAACTTCGAGTCGCCTGAAGAGACCCGCAACAAGATTCTGTTTGACAACCTCACGCCGCTCTATCCCCAGGAACGCATCAAGCTGGAAACGGTGCGCGAAGGCATCAGCGGCCGGGTGATGGACCTGTTGACGCCCATCGGCCGCGGGCAGCGCGGTTTGATCGTCGCTCCGCCGCGCACCGGCAAGACCATGCTGCTGCAGGCCCTGGCCAACTCCATCTCCACTAACCACCCCGAGGTGGTGCTGATCGTCCTGCTCATCGACGAGCGGCCCGAGGAAGTCACCGACATGCAGCGCTCGGTCAAGGGCGAAGTCATCAGTTCCACCTTCGACGAGCCGGCAGCCCGCCATGTGCAGGTGGCAGAGATGGTCATTGAAAAGGCCAAGCGCCTTGTCGAGCACAAGCGCGACGTGGTCATCCTTCTCGACTCCATCACCCGTCTCGCCCGTGCCTACAACACCATCGTGCCCCCTTCGGGCAAGGTGCTGTCGGGCGGCGTCGACTCCAACGCCCTGCAGCGGCCCAAGCGCTTCTTTGGCGCGGCCCGCAACATTGAAGAGGGCGGCTCTTTGACAATTATCGCCACCGCGCTGGTTGACACCGGCTCGCGCATGGACGAAGTCATCTTCGAAGAGTTCAAGGGCACCGGCAACATGGAAATCATTCTGGACCGCAAGCTGGTGGACAAGCGCGTCTTCCCGGCCATCGACATCCAGCGCTCCGGAACCCGCAAGGAAGAGTTGCTGATTCCCAAGGAAGATTTGCAGCGCATCTGGATTCTGCGCAAGGTGCTCAATCCGCTTTCGCCGGTCGAAGCCATGGAGTTGCTCATCAGCCGCCTGGAAAAGGTCCGCAACAACGCCGAGTTCCTGGCCAACATGAACCAGTTGTAAGGGATTCCCGGCGAGTGGCTATCGCTCGCCGGGGACTACCGCACCGGAAAAAAGCGCGAAGGCTGCACAGTAAAAGCGCGGAGCGCCTTTCGGGATTCGCCGTCCGCTGATAAGATAAGAAGGTCGTGGGGCTGTAGCTCAGCTGGGAGAGCGCCTCGTTCGCAACGAGGAGGCCAGCGGTTCGATCCCGCTCAGCTCCACCATTCCCTCCATAATTTCCAGTGATCTGACAGCGGCCTTCCTGCCGCTGTTTTTGCTTATTCGTTCCGGGCCGACTGTATACTGGTCGGGTCCTGAACAGTTGACTGGCCAACACGTTCAGCCTCAACTGCATGGACGAGCCGGAATTTTCCGTTGCCGGCTCTGCTCCGATGCGCCACTGATCCTGGACGAGGTGAGCGGTTGCCCCAATCCACCCCCAATTCCATCTCCGAGGCGGAAGAAAACGCTCGAACGCTCCGTCCGCTCTGCGTTGACCTGGACGGCACACTGGTCAAATCCGATACGCTCATTGACTCGTTGCTGGCGCTGGTGCGGACCCACCCTTTGCGGCTGCTGGCGCTGCCCGGCCGTTTGCTGCGCGGCAAGGCGGCATTCAAGGCCTATGTCGCCGAGTCGGTCTCGCTGGATGTGGCGCATCTGCCTTATAACCGCGCGCTGCTGCAATTTCTTCAACAAGAGCGCAATCAGGGACGCAACCTCTACCTGGCAACAGGCGCGAATCTGGCGCTTGCCGAGCGGGTTGCCGCGCATCTCGGCATCTTCAGCGGCGTACTCGGCTCCGACGGCGCAACCAACCTGACCGGAGACCGGAAGCTCGTCCGCCTGCGCAACCACCTTGGCTCCGCTCCGTTTGACTACGTTGGCAACGACAGCCCCGATCTGCCGCTGCTGGCCCACTCCACCGAGGCCATGGTGGCCAATCCCAGCTACAGGCTGCGTAGGGGGCTCAAGGCCCGGGGCATCCGTCCCACGCGCGAGTTTATGGAACGCAGCCGCCCGCTGAGGTCGTTTTTCATGGCCGTACGCGTGCACCAGTGGGCCAAGAATCTGCTGATCTTTCTGCCGCTACTGCTCTCGCATGCTTTGACGGCAGGCAGGCTGATCGCAGCGCTGCTGGCCTTTTTCTGCTTTTCGCTTGCCGCCTCCGCTGCTTACATCGTCAACGACCTGCTGGACCTCGAGGCCGACCGCAGCCATCCGCGCAAGCATGCAAGGCCGTTTGCCTCGGGCGATCTTACCGCGTTCAACGGGCTCTGCATTGCGGCGGTTTTCCTGCTGCTGTCGCTCAGCGGCGCGCGCCTGCTGCCGGTTGCTTTCTATGGCTGGCTGCTCTTCTACCTGGTTGGCACGCTCGCCTACTCCATCGCGCTCAAGCGCATTGCGCTGCTGGATGTGCTGGTGCTCTCCGGCCTGTACACCCTGCGCTTGCTGGCCGGCAGCGCCGCAACCCATGTGCACATCTCGCACTGGCTGGCCGGCTTTTCTGTCTTTTTATTTTTCTCGCTGGCCATCGTCAAGCGCATTGCCGAGCTTGAGAACCTGCGCGCCGGCGGATCGCCGCCAAAAAACGGCCGCGGCTACCTGGTTACCGACATCGAGCAGTTGCGCAGTTTCGGCACTGCCAGCGCCTTTGCCGCGGTGGTCATCTTCGCCATCTACATCAGCGGCAGCGATGTGGCGACCCTCTATCACAAGCCGCAGTTTCTCTGGCTGATCATGCCCATGATGCTTTTCTGGCTCTGCCGGGTTCTGCTGCTGGCCTCGCGCGGCGACCTGGACGAAGACCCGCTGGTATTTGCCTTGACGGACCGCATGAGCCTGCTGATCGGCGCGGCCGTGGCGGCTGCCGCCCTGCTCGCTATATAACTGAAACCCCGGCAGGCCGCAATCATTCGACAGAACCGGCTCCGGACAGTAGATTTCTCTTATGGCGAAATCCATCGTAGCCGCCGTTCGCACCCGGCCGGAGACCGTACTGGAAGACATGGCCCGGCTCTGCGACCTGGCCGGCCTGCCGCAAACCCTGGACCCCAAAGCGACAACCATTCTGAAGGACAACATCTCATGGCACTATCCATTTCCCGGCGCGAACACCACGCCCTGGCAACTGGAAGGCGCCATTCAGGCTTTGAAAAAGAGCGGCTATCAGGACCTGGTTTGCGTGCAGAACAAGACCGTCGTCACCAACGCCTTCAAAGGCGAGGACCTCAATCACTACGTCCCCATCTTTGAAAAGTACAGCGTGCCGGTCCTTTACAACTTCCGCGACAGCGACATGAAGTGGATTCCGTATACACCCAAGGCAAAGATGCTGACGCTGGACAAAATCTTTCCCCAGGGCATTCAGATTCCGGATTTCTTCATCGGCAAAAATATCGTTCATCTGCCCACGGTCAAGTGCCACATCTACACCACCACCACCGGCGCCATGAAGAACGCCTTCGGCGGCCTGCTGGCCACGCACCGGCACTATACGCATTCGGTGATTCACGAGACGCTGGTGGACCTGCTTGCCATTCAGAAGGAAATCCATCCCGGCCTGTTCGCCATCATGGACGGCACCACGGCGGGCGATGGGCCCGGCCCGCGCACCATGCGCCCTCATGTAAAAAACATTCTGCTGGCCAGTTCCGACCAGGTGGCCATCGACGCCGTGGCCGCCCGTTTGATGGGCTTCAATCCCATGGACATTAAGTACATTCACCTGGCGCATCGAGCCGGCCTGGGCGTCGGCAAGCCCAAGGAGATCCAAATTGTGGGCGACGACATCTCGGGAGAAAACTGGAATTTCACGGTGGGCGACAACATGGCCAGCCATGTGGGCGACATCTGCTGGTTCGGGCCGCTGCGGGGCATTCAGCATCTGCTGTTCCACACCCCGCTGGTCCACTTTTTCATCTTCGGCTCAGAGTGCTACCACGACTGGTACCGCTGGCCGTTCAAAGACAAAAAAGTATACGAGCGCTGGCTGGCGACTACGGAGTGGGGCAAGTTGTTCTCAAGCTATGAGGGCTAGGTAAACAGATCCTTCATCTTCTCCAGCAGGCCCGGAGAGGTGGGACTGTTGTCCACGGTGAGCGACTCGGCCAGCTTGCTTACCAACTCACGCTGGGCGCGGCTAAGTTTTTTGGGAATCTGCACCAGCACCTTCACAATCAGGTCGCCGTTCCCTTTTTCGTTCAGGAAAGGAACGCCGCGTCCGCGGACGCGAATCTCCCGTCCGCTCTGCGTGCCCTCGGGAATCTTCAGATTCACCGGGCCGTCGATGCCGGGAATCTCGAACTCGGCGCCCAGGGCTGCCTGGGGAAAGCTGATGGGAATGATGCAGTGCAGGTTGTACCCCTCGCGCTCATAAAAATCGTGGGGCCGGATGGAGAGCACCACGTAGAGATCGCCGCGGGGACCGCCTGCGCGGCCGGCATCGCCCTCGCCCGCATAACGGATGCGGGTTCCTTCTTCCACGCCCGGCGGAACCTTCACCGTGAGCTTGAGTTCGTTGGCGGCGCGGGTTTCGCCGCGGCAGGTTTTGCAGGGGTCGCCGATTACCTGGCCGGTGCCTCCGCAGGCGCCGCAGGCGCGGGCCACTGAGAAGAAGCCTTGCTGGTAGCGGATCTGGCCGCGGCCGTGGCATTGGCCGCAGGTGGTGGGGCCGCGCCCGGAGGCGCTGCCTCGGCCTTTGCAGTCAGGACAGGTTTCAAGGCGGCGAATCTTTACCTCGGTCGTAGTGCCGAAGAAGGCGTCTTCAAAATCGATGGCCAGGTCGAAGCGCAGGTCGTCGCCGCGCTGCTGGCGCGAGCCGCGCTGCGCGTTGCCGCCCATGGAGAACATTTCGCCGAACAGATCGCCGAAGATGTCGCCAATGTCCACGCCGCCGGCAAACGGTCCCGCGCCAAATCCCTGGCCGCCCAGGCCGGCATGGCCGTAGCGGTCGTAGGCGGCGCGCTTGTCTGCGTCGCTCAGCACCTGGTAGGCCTCGCTGGCGGTTTTAAATTTTTCTTCAGCGGCATGATCGCCGGGATTGCGGTCAGGATGGTATTTGAGCGCCTGCTTGCGATACGCGCTCTTCAATTCCTGGTCGCTGGCTTCCCGGGTGACGCCGAGAACTTCGTAGTAGTCGGATTTGCTCACTCTTTTGTATTAACTCACTCGCTTGTCTGTTTGGGATTGTGCACCACGCGCACCATCGCGGGCCGCAGCAGCCGCTCGCGCAGCCGGTAACCGCGGCGAATTTCTTCAGCCACGTGCTGGTCGGGCATGTCGTCGCGATCCACCGAGCCCAGCGCCTCATGCACCCGGGGATCGAACGGCTCGCCCACGGTAGGAATCGCATTCACCTGCATCTGGCGCAGGACTTCTTCCATTTGCTTGACGATCAGCGCCACTCCGGAACGCAGCTGGTGCGCCGTGCCGTTGGACTTGAGCGCCAGCTCAAAATTATCCAGCACCGGCAAAAATTGCTCCACCACGCTGCCGGTGGCATAGTCGCGAAATTCCAGCTTTTCGCGCTCGGTCCGTTTGCGGGCGTTCTCAAACTCAGCCTGCAGACGAGCCAGCCGGTCCACCAGTTGATCGCGCTCACTCTTCAACTGATCGAATTCCGCGCGGCTCACAGGCTCGGTGCGCGCGGCGGGTATTTCTCCGCTCACCGGCGCCGCTTCCACTGCCGGCTCATCCTGCGGTCCGCCAGGCGTGATTTCCAGGGGTTCCAACACGGTCAACTCTTTCTCCTGCTCTGGCATAACTTCACGTATTCTCCGAAAAATCAACAGTGCCTGATTCCATGATAATTTGCGCCAGGGCGGCGGGCCTCCCTGCGGGTCGTGGAGTGTCTATGGATTATCGGCGAAGGGTGCCGCTCCGATACATTCCCTAGTCGGCTGGAACTTCCAGAATGCGCTCTGACAGCCGGGCAATGTAGCGCACTGCCTGAATCATCTCCTGATATTGAATCCTTGTTGGAGCAATAACGGCCACTGTGCCCAGATTGGCGCCGCCTAGACGCGCTGGAGCGCCTATCAACACCAGGTCCTGCATGGCCGGCGATGCTTCATCCAGCCCCACCACCACGCGCACTTCCTGCTGCCGCCCGTCCACATAAGCGTTCAGCAGCTCCACCAGCCGTTGTTTTGCCTCCAGGGCAAGCAGCATCTGGCGCAGCCGCTCGCGGTCCAGTTCGGCGGTAATCAGGTTGGCCATTCCGTCCACAAAAATGGCGGGACCGGCATCGCCGCCGGCCAGCGCGCCCTTGCGGCAAAGTTCATCCACTGAGGCCAGCATCTGGTGATAGGCTTCGCGCTCCACCTCCACGCGCCGGGCCACCTCGGCAAGAATGCGCTCGACGGGCCAGCCGCGGAAGTTCTCGTTCAGGTAGCAAGCGGCCGTTTCCAGCTCCACATGCGACAGTTCGCGGTCCAGGGCCAGTACGCGGTCCTGCACGGCGCCCGCTTGGGTCACCAGCACCGCAAGCACGCGGCCCGTGGAGAGCCGTGAAAAATGAATGTGTTCCAGCACCTGGCCCACCGTCGAGCTGGCCAACGCCACGCCCAGACCGCTGGAGATAAGCGCCAGCACGTGCGAGGTGCGCTCCAGGTACTCATGCGAGCTGGACACGCCCGTAAAGCTGTCTTCAATCTGCCCGCGCCGTGCCTCGCTCAAAATGGATGCGCCTTGCGGCATGGAGCCGGCGGCTTGCGCGCCCGCGGCCATGCGGCCCGCCTGCGCTTCCGGCCGCGTAAGCTGCTCCACGTAGTAGCGGAAAGCCGCGGCCGTGGGAACCCGCCCGGCCGAGGTGTGCGGCTGCTCCAGCAGCCCTGCCTCGCCCAGCGTAGCCATCACGTTGCGCAGGGTGGCGGAACTCAGCCCCTCCCGGTTGGCCAGAAAATGCGCGAGCGCCTGCGACGCCACCGGCTCGCCGGTCGCGATGTACAGCTCGATTATGGCTGTAAGCACCAGCCGCTCCCGCGGACTGATGCGCGCATCTGCCATCTTGCCTGCTCTCCGCTCCAGATTCCGTACCGCCGGAAAAGCCTTTGCCGGTCTCGCCCGGATCTGGATTGCCGATCACTAACCGCTTATCTCTCTAGTGTTTACGGTAGAAAAACGGTAAAGTTCTCCTCTTTAATTCTAGGGAGAGCCGTTTGGCGTGTCAAGACGGTACACATTGGGGAGATAATGTTGGAATCGATCCAGCGGCTGATGGCTGGCACGATAGGCTGAATGCTCCTCATTCCGATGAGCCGGCGCACGTTGCCACAGTCATTCGCAGGGGATATTTCTCTCCTTTCTCGCCAGGATCGGTTGAGCGAGGCAGCGAATGAAAAATTATGCTTCCTGGAAAACGGCCGGCTTCTGGCTCATTCCTATTCTTGTCATCGCCACAGTTCTGGGAGTTGTTGCCGTCCGCGCGGTGCGTTCTCAAGATAAGCCCAAAGGCCCAACGCAGCCCGTTGCCGGCCCCGGCGGCTCGGCTTCCACGCACAGCCGGGTTGTGGCAAAGATGTACGGCGCCGGGCCCACGCGCTACTGGATCTTTGAACCCGCCGATCCGCAACCGGAGAGCGCCCCGGTCGTGATTTTCAACCACGGCTGGATGGCGATGGAACCAAAGTATTACGGCGCCTGGATCGACCACATCGTCAGGCGCGGCAACCTTGTAATTTTCCCCGTATATCAGGACGGCATGCACACGCCGATGTCGGAATTTACCGCCAATGCCGCCTCAGGCATCCGCGCCGCAATCCAGACTCTGCAAACCGAACCCGGACACGTAAAGCCGCAGTTGGATGAGGTCGCCGCGGTCGGCCACTCGATGGGCGGCGTGGTCACGGCGAATCTGGGAGCAGAGTGGAAGCAGCTTGGAGTTCCCCGGCCCAAAGCCTTGATGTGCGTGGAACCCGGCAAGACCTCCACCCTGTCCAGGACTTCATCCATCAAGCTGGCCGACTTGAGCCTTATCGGCAAAGACACATTGCTGCTGGCCATTGCGGGCGATCGCGACCGGCTGGTAAAAGACGTCGATGCGAAACGCATCTTCAACGAGTCGACAAACGTCCTGCCGGAAAACAGGAACTACATTCTCATGAAGTCCGACGATCACGGTTCACCACCGCTGGTCGCCAATCATCTGGCGCCGGTTGCCACCAACCCCCGGTACAGCGACCCTACTGTCAAAGCGGGCCTGGCTCTGTGGTTCCTTGAGCGGATGGAGAAGCGGAGGCTGCAGTCCAGCAGTAACCCGGCCGGCGATGAGGACGTAAACAGCCGTACCATCGACGCGCTCGACTTCTACGGAACCTGGAAACTTTTCGACGGTCTCAGCGATGCGGCGTTTTACGGCCGCCATCGCGAGTACGCGCTGGGCAACACGCCCGAGCAGCGCTTCATGGGCAAGTGGAGCGACGGCGTGCCCGTCAGGGAGTTGCAGGTGACCACAATCCCGTAACGCCCCGCGCAGACGCTGCGGTTACGGCTCGTTGTAGTAGCCGGTTGTCGTCCGCACCTTCAACCCCGGCTTGACCACCTGCACTTGCAGGTCGTGGTACTCGTCCGGCCCTTTGGCATGAGGCGGATCGAACGACAGCGTGTAATAGGCGCCTCCGTCCTGCATGAAATTCGCCAGTTGCGGCGCCGGATCGTTGTCCGGACCCAGCACGCGCCCGCCCGATTCAATGGCGAGCACCTTCACATTCACGTTGTTGATACTCGCCTGTTTGGGCGACGGCACGCCTTTCAAAAATTGCTGGTACAGCCCCGTCTGAAAATTCGAATAGCCCAGCGTAACGCTATAAACCGAGATGCGCCCCTCGCGCAGCAAGCTGGAGAGCTTCACGATGGAATTGAAATTGGCGCTCTGCTGCCTGTCAGTCGATAGCATGTTCGCCCCAACCTGCATCGGCCAGCCCGGACTGACCCAGAACAACAGCTTCCTTCCCGGCTGCTTCCCAACGTTCTGAGCGACCATCATCATGGCCTGGAGCGAGAGTTTCAGGCGCTCCATATCTCCCCAGCCCTCGCCCCCGGGCCTCAGGTCCGCTGAGCGGAAATGGCTGTCTATCTCCTTCAGATTTTCGGCCAGCGCATTGCCGTCGGTGCTGGGCTGTTGGGTGCCGCGGATGCCCTGCTGGCTGAATACAAAAATCGATGTCGGCACGGCCAGGTGGCCGCCGTTCGCGCGCAGAAATTTGTCAACGCCGGTCCGCGCCAACAGCGTGGTCGAGTAATTCATGTTGACCGTGTCCAGCAGCACAATCGCCTGCACCGGAGGGTCGGGCGGATGTGCGTCCCCCGCGGATGCGCGCAAAGTAACAATCGGCCGGGCCTGTCCGTTGTCCAGCAGCGTAAAGTCCTGCTGCGTCAGCCCCTCCACCGGATTCCCCGCCTTGTCTGTCACCAGGACGTCGAGCTGCATGCGGCCCTCTGCGGCGTTCGCTGGCGCAGGCGCGGGACGCGGAACCAGAACCGGGCCTTGCTGCTGGGGTGCGGACGCCGTCACTGCATGCGCGGCTGCTCCGGCCTGATTGGAATTCTGCTGTGCACAAACCAATCCCGGCACACATAAAAAAAGCGCAAACCCCGCGCAAAAAGTCCTGTTCATCCTCTTCACCTCTCTCGGAATCGCTCCGAGTTCCACGCTCGAAGTTTACGCTACTGTTCCATCTATGAGTTTTTCAGCGCCGGCCAAGGGTGGCGCGCGCCACGCGTAAGATAGGCTGTTCCTGTACCCAATTTCCGTGGATGAATGGAAGCCGAAGGCCGGCTTTGGAGTGTCCCGCGATGATGAGCCGCTCTGCACAGATGTTCGCGTTGGCTTTGGTGTTTTTGCCTGCCGCGGCCGTGTTGCCCCTGCATGCCCAGTCCGGTCAGGCGTCTGCCAATTCAGCTCAATCCGCAGCAAACACTGACCAGTGGCTGCAGGAACTGGCCGCCTGGCGCGCACAGCGCGAGCAGCAGCTTGCCGCCCCGGATGGCTGGCTCACCCTGGCGGGACTGGAGTGGCTCAAGCCCGGCGTCAACTCCGTGGGCTCCGATGCCGCCAGCAAGATTCACCTGCAAGCCCAGGCTCCCGCGCATCTGGGCCTCATCACCGTCAGCGGCACTACGGTCCAGTTGCTGTCCCCTGCCGGCGGTTTTCCGCCTGAGTTGCAGATCGACGGCAACCCCGCGCGCGAAGGCCCGCTGGCCGTCTCAGGCGCAAAGCCCTCCACCCTTTCCTGGCACAACATCAGTATGGTGGTGCTCAAACGCGGCGACCACTTCATGCTGCGGATCAAGGATGCCGGCTCGCCGGCCCGCACCAACTTCCATGGGCTTAACTGGTACGCGCCCGATCCGGATTTTCGCGTCACGGCCCGCTGGATTGCCTACACTCCGCCGCATATTGAAAAGATTCCCACCGTCCTTGGCACTACGCTCGACCTGCCCTCGCCCGGCGTTGCCGAGTTCACGCTGGACGGTGAAACCCTGCGCCTGGAGCCAGTGATGGAAGACCCCGCGGGCAAGACGCTGTTTTTCATCCTCAGGGACGAGACCAGCAAAGCCACCACCTACGCGGGCGGGCGATTTCTGCACACCGGCCTCCCGGACCACGGCCTGGACAAGCCGGGCCTGCTGACGCTGGACTTCAACCGGCTTGAAAATCCGCCCTGCGCCTATACCGACTACGCCACCTGCCCGCTGCCCCCTGAGCAGAATCAGCTGGATGTGGCGCTGGATGCCGGCGAGCAGCGGTTCCCGCACTGATCCAGCCGCCTTCTTCCCACTCTGCGCACCCCTCGCCCCCTCGGGCTGGTAGATTTTAAACAGGGCGAGTCGATCTCACCAGCCGGTTTTTCCCCGGACCGGGATGCGAACCGTCAGGAAGCGAGCCATGTTTCACAACACTGAAGACATTCGCATCAAGTGGACCAAAGTTGTTCTTCCCCCTGTCTTTCTCGAGGAAGAACGGCCGGTGACAGAGGCCGCGTCGGCCACCATCTTCAACGCCCGTAACGAAATTGTGCAGATCCTCAAGCGGCGCGATTCCCGCCTGCTGGTTCTCGTTGGCCCCTGCTCCATTCACGACACCAAGGCCGCGCGCGAGTACGGAGACCTGCTCAAATCCGCCCTTGCCGAGTTTTCCAGCGAGCTGTGCATCGTCATGCGCGTGTACTTTGAGAAGCCCCGCACAACTCTCGGCTGGAAGGGGCTCATCAACGATCCCTATCTGGACCAGTCCTACAAGATCAACGACGGCCTGCGCCTGGCGCGCAATCTGCTGCTGGACCTGGCCGACATGGGCGTGCCCACGGGCACCGAATTCCTCGACATGATTTCGCCGCAGTACATCGCCGGCCTGGTCAGTTGGGGCGCCATCGGCGCGCGCACCACAGAGAGCCAGGTGCACCGCCAGTTGGTCTCCGGTGTCTCCTGCCCGGTGGGCTTCAAGAACGGCACCTCCGGCGACGTGCAGATCGCCATTGACGCCATTCTCTCCGCGGCGCACTCCCACACTTTTCTTGGCGACACCAAGCACGGCCAGTCCGCCATCTTCGTCACCACCGGCAACCCCGACTGCCACATCATCCTGCGCGGCGGCCGCAAGATGGTCAACTACACCGCCGAGGCCGTGGCGCAGACCACTCAGCAGATGCAGAAGGCGGGCCTTGATCCGCGCATCATGATCGACTGCAGCCACGCCAACAGCAACAAGGACTACACCCGCCAGATCGATGTCTGCCACGATGTCTCCGCGCAGATAGCCGCAGGAAACAAAAACATCGTCGGCGTCATGATTGAGAGCAACCTGGTTGCGGGAGCGCAGAAACTGGTCGCCGGCAAGCCGCTGGTCTACGGACAGAGCATCACCGACGGCTGCATCGACTGGGCTGAAACCCGCACGCTGTTCTCCGAGCTTGCCGCCGCGGTCCGCGCCCGCCGCGCCGTCAACGTGCCCGCTCTCGGCTAAGCTCCGGGATTCTCTTTCCAGGCAGCGAATGCCCCGTCCCCATCCTTGCGACTTTTTTCTGTCGCAAGGATAGAAGTCAACGAACCTCATGCCGCGCAAGCGGCGGCTGCCCCACCGCAGGTGGCTGAGCCATCCCTGCGCCAAGCCTTCCCCCAAACAAGGTATATTGGTCCCTGCCCGGAAAAACATCCAGTTGGAACGCTTTTATTTCAGGGGAAACAAGACCCTCTCCGCGGAGGATTTTTCAATGAGCACTCTGGTCGAGCGCGTTGAGCAACAGCAACAGCGCAATATTGCCGTCGACGCCTATCGTGGCCTGGTCATGCTGCTGATGATGGGAGAAGTTCTTCACTTCTCGCACATTGCCCGTGCTTTCCCCGGCAATCCCATCTGGCAGTTCCTGGGCTACAACCAGTCCCACGTCGAGTGGGCGGGCATGAGCCTGCATGACACCATTCAGCCGGGCTTCACGTTCCTGGTCGGCGTCGCGCTGCCCTACTCGCTGCGCAGCCGCCAGCGCAAAGGCGAGAGCTTCCGCCATATGTTGGCCCACACCATCTGGCGCAGTTTTCTTCTGGTGGCGCTCGGCATCTTCCTCCGCTCCATTGCCAGCCCCATGACCAACTACACGTTTGAAGACACGCTCACCCAGATCGGTCTCGGCTACACTTTTGCTTTTCTGATCACGTTCCTTCGTCCCCGCTGGCAGTGGATCTCTCTGGGCGCAATCCTCTTCTTCTACTGGCTGGCCTGGGCGCTCTATCCTGCGCCCGGCGCAGATTTCGCCTGGGCCGCTGTGGGCGTGCCCGACAACTGGCACAGCCATCTGTTCACCGGCTTCGCGGCCCATTGGAACAAGAACAGCAATCTGGGCCAGGCCTTCGATGTCTGGTTCCTCAACATCCTGCCCCGCCCCAGCCGTTTCCTCTTCAACGGCGGCGGCTATTTGACGCTGAGCTTCATTCCCACTCTCGGCACCATGCTGCTTGGCCTCGCCGCCGGACGCTGGTTCCTCGATGCGGCTCCGCGCATTCCCCTGCGCAAATTCTTCATCGCCGCCGCCGTGCTGATGGCCGCCGGCCTGCTGCTTTACTTCACCGGCGTCTGCCCCATCGTCAAGCGCATCTGGACGCCCGCATGGACACTGTTCAGCGGCGGCGTCTGCTTCCTGTTTCTCGCGGCTTTTTCCTGGTTCGTCGATGTCCGCAAGCATCGCGGTATCGTCTTCCCGCTGATCGTCGTCGGCATGAACTCCATCGCCGCCTACGTAATGGACCATCTGTGGGAGGGCTTCATCCAGAGCAGCTTCCGCATTCACCTGGGCATGGGCGCGCTGAACCTCTTCGGCGCCACCCTGGAGCCCCTGGTTCTGGGCGTGCTCACCCTGGCCACCTACTGGCTCATCCTCTACTGGATGTTCCGCAAGCGGCTTTTCCTGCGCATTTAGGCAGTACAAAATACCGGTTTACTGAAAGCCCGTTTTCAGCGGGAACCCGGCACGATGCCGGGAAACCACCGCACCGCGTTGGCGTGATACAGCTTGCGTAAAACCGCATCGGGCAGTGCCAGGCCTTGCACCAGGTGGCCCTGGTAATTCAACGTATCGTTGGTTGCGAAGAAGCGCCAGTCCCGCGCATAGTTCTTTTCCCAGTCGAACAACTTCTGGTCCAACTTGTTCTCTGGAGAAAAGGTGTTGTCGGTTGCGTAGATCAACCGGTCCTGATACTTGAGGATGAAAGCGATGATCTGGTCGCGCGGCTGCAGCATCATGTACGGCACGCGGGCCGCTACCTCCACCGCGAAATTCGGGTATCGATCCAGATGCTGTGCAATCTGATTGAAATCCGCCTCCATGCTGCCTAAATGTGCTCCCACCAGCCTAAGGTCGGGGTTCTGCTCCAGCACGTGATCGCGCGCTGCAATAATTTGTTCCTTCGAGGCCGGATGCGGCTTGTTGTACATGTACCAGACAGGATGGGCTTTGTAATAGGAGTAGTCGGGCGACGCGGGGTTCTCCGGCGCCCACGCCGAGCTCGGATCGGCAATGTGAGCCACAAGAGTCTTGTGATGCGCGGCTATATCTTTATAGATCGGCGCAAAGATGGGATCGTCCGGAAGAATGTAATTGCCGTGCGCGTCCTGTATCTCCATGCCGACGTTTTTCCATAACTTCACCGCGATAGCTCCCCGGCTGAACTCCCGGTTCAGCCCGCGGATCGCATTGCCGGCAAATCCCGGCTCTCCCACCTTGTACGGATCGAACGACGTGCAAAAAGCCGCGCGGCCATGGCTGGCACGGACAAACTCCCATGCGGCTTTGCTCTCCACCGCCAGGTTATTGTGTACGGGTTCCGGCGCCTGGTCGTCCACAAGAACAATGTCCAGAATGTGCAGGTTCAGCTTTTTGAACAGCGCGTGGAAAGCTGCATCGTTGCGGTAGACATGCGCGTGCGTGTCAATGGGATCGAGCGCGGCAAATTTCTGCAACTCCTGGCTGGTAAAAAGACCGCTGACAGCGTTGTCCGCCCCGGTTGAGGAAGACGAGGCATACGCCCGTTGCTTGCCGCCCGCCACAACCCCAAAGACCAGCGCTACGGCCAATACCAGTGCTTTTTTCATGGGCAACTCCAATCGCGGATGATGTTGCTGCCATTCTAATGATCCGGCCCTGAGGCATTGCAACGATTCAAGGCTGTCATCCTGAGCGAACGGGGCCCCAAACGTACTTCAGTTTGGGGGTGATGAGTCGAAGGAGCTGCGGTTGCTACTTCTCAACTCCGTTCAAACATATAAGGGCCGGATCAATAATGCTTGCTTTTATGATGTCTATCCCTGAATCATGCGCCATATAGAACCTGTTCACACTACCGGTGTGATGCTTCTATAGACTTCGTGCTCCGGTCACCGCGCGTTTTCAATTTGGCGGGAAATCCACCGGCTCAAACTAACGCCATCGTGAGCCGCGCGCAAAACCGCTTTGCGGTGCAGCTCCGGCTCTGTGCGCACCAGAATTTTGCCGTTGAAGGGGCGGTCGGGCTGCTGGCCGGTCTCGGCGCAAAGCTCCAGATAGCTGTCAATGCTCTCGCGAAAGGCCCGCGCCAGTTCTTTGGCCGTTGTTCCCTCAAAGTGGATGACATCCTTGAGTCCGGCGACGGTTCCGGAAAATGTATTGTCGTCAGGATCGAAATCGATGGGACCGGCCGCATAGCCCTTGTATTCCATCATGGCTTTACCCCCGCGTTGAGTAGAAATCGGCGCACCGCATCCACCGCGCCTTTTTTCGTTTCAGGCCTCGGGTGCGGGCGGTGAAAAACTGCGGTAACCCCGTTGAGCTTTGCCCCAACGCGGCTTCCGGCGCGCTCGCTCACCTCGCCTCCCAAAGCCCGGATCAGCGATTCAATCGCGGACCAGCGGATGTCCGCTTTGGTCGGGCGAAAAAAGATTGCGTTCAGCGTAGCCTCTTGCGCTTTGTTCATGGCAAAGGAATCGTAACCGCTCTGACTCCGACGCACAACCAGAATGATAGCACATTCCGCTATCATATTCCGAAGGATCGTTCGAACAGGCTGCGGCACAGAGTCGCTATGATAGTGGTCAACGGTGAAACAGGCTCCAAGAGTAGCGCATCATGAACCCCACCATCTTCATCTCGGCAGGCGAGGCCAGCGGCGAGCACTACGGCGCCCTGCTGGTCACTGCGCTCAATAAGCAGCTTGCCGCCGCCGGAGAGACAGCCGGGTTCTTCGGCATGGGCGGCGAGCGGATGCAGGCCGCGGGCCTCGAACGCGTGGTCCGCTCGGAAGATATGGCCGTCATGGGCTTCACGGAAGTTGTGCTGCACCTGCCGCGCATCTACCGCGAGTTCCGCAAGCTCAAGCAGGCCATTCGCGCGCGCCGGCCCAGCGTGGCCGTGCTCATCGACTTCCCTGAAATCCATTTCCGCCTGGCCCGCGAGTTCCACCGCCTCGGCGTTCCCGTCATCTTTTTCGTCAGCCCGCAGTTGTGGGCGTGGAAGCAGCACCGCATCAAGCTGGTGCGCCAGTTTGTCCGCTGCATGTTGGTCATCTTTCCCTTTGAGGAGTCCTACTACCGCGAGCGCGGCGTGGATGCGGAGTTCGTCGGCCACCCGCTGGCCGAGTTGCCTTTGCCCACCATAAGCCGTAAGCAGTTTGCCCTGGAGAACGGCCTGGACGCTGCCAATACCTGGATTGGCCTGCTGCCCGGCAGCCGTCCCCGCGAAATTCGCGACCTTTTGCCGGAGATGCTGCTGGCGGCCGGCCAGCTGTTTCACGATTGCGTGGAACACGGCCATCGGGAGCCGCAATTTATTCTTCCGCTTGCCCCCACGCTCTCCGCGGCCCAGCGCGCCGAGGTGGAGAAAATCGCGGCTGCCGCGCCGTTCTATCTGCAGATGCGGCTGGTCAACGACGCCCGCGCCGCGCTGTTCCACGCCCGCACCTCGGTGGTGGCCAGCGGCACGGCAACGGTTGAGGCGGCGCTCATCGGCAATCCCTTCGTCGTGGTCTACCGGGTTTCGCCGCTGACTTACGCCATTGCCAAGCGGGTGGTGAAGGTGCCCCACGTGGCCATGGCCAACCTGATTGCCGGCAAGCGCCTCGTCCCGGAGCTGATTCAGGATGACTTCACGGCGGCAAATATCGTCCAACAAGTCGAGCAGTTGCTACCGGACGGGGCGGCTCGCGAGTCCATGATGAAGGGGCTCAAGGCCATTCGGGAGGTTCTGACGGCCGGGCATGCGGGCCGTATGGAAGCAAGCCCGGGCGCCATCGAGCGGGTAGCGGCCATCACCCTGGAACAGCTCAGGGCGGCTTCCCCTGGGCAAGGCATAAAGAACGTGACCTCCTGATTTGAATCGGGCCGGATCGAAAACAACTACTGCCATGAGAACGGCGGCAATGCGATGATGACTGCAATGCATACACCTGAGCAAAATGTGCGGCCTGGATTTGGACGGCCCTTTTTTGTGGGCCTGCCCGGCCTTCTTGTTGCCGCCGGGCTGATGCTGGCGCCCGCCGCCCTCACGGCACAGCGCGCCGAGCGGCCCGCGCTGGCCATCAGCGGCTATGTGATTGACGCCGAGCTGGACCCGGCCACGCATCACCTGTCGGCCAAAGCGGTAGTCACCCTGACCGCGCCGGAGACCCTGGAAGTGGTCAGCTTCGGCTTTCATCCGGCGCTGAAGATTACCAAAATCTCCGATGAGAGCGGCAAAGTGCTGGAAGGAGAGCGGACGGCGGACGGCGCCATCCGCGTCACCCCGCCGGCGCCCTTTGTCCGTGGCCAGGCCGTGCACTGGACCTTCGAGTACGAAGGCGTCATCTCCGGCAGCGAGGACGGCCCGGTGGAAGGCCTGAAGCTGGCCGCCATTCAGGAGCCCATCTCCTACCTTCTTTACCCCGCGCGCTGGTTCCCCACCACCGGATACATGACGGACCGCTTCACCGCCGAGATGCATATCCGCGTGCCCCAGGGCATGAGGGTCTTTGCCAGCGGCAGCCTGGGCGCGTCCAAGCCGGTGACCCTGGCCAACGGCAAAAAGGGCGACCAGTACGACTTCAACTGGACCAAGCCCGGCTTTCCCGGAACCGTCATTGCCGGGCGCTATGTGAACCCCGTCTCGGCCGGCGCCGGCAACGTAAAGGTCTACCTCACGGTGACCCACCAGGCCCTGGGCAACCAGCTGGCCCAGACCGCTGCCAAGGAGTACGACTTCTTTACCGACTCTTTTGGAGGGCCGGAAACCAGCCACCTGAACGTGGTGGAGCTGCCCGACGACACCCTGCCCGCGGTGTGGGCGCCGGAGCTGGCGGCCATTCTCGGCTCCCGTGTTGGCGACAAAAGCGGCATCCGCCTGCTGGCCAACACCATCGCCCACCAGTGGTGGGGTTCCGAGGTAAGCCCGCGCACTCTTAACGATGCGTGGATCACCAACGGCATGTCCCGCTACGGCGAGCTGATGTACGTGGAAGACCAGAACGGCCGAAGCGCCATGCAGGCCGCTTTGCAGGACGTGGCCGCCGGCGCGCTGGCCTACGACACCATCCCCCTGACCAGTGCCGGCCGACTCAATCCCTTCTCGCCCGAGTTCCAGTCCATGACCCTGGAAAAGGGCGCCATGGTCTTCCACATGCTGCGCTGGGAGCTGGGCGACAAGGCTTTTCTGGCCACCCTCAAGGGAGCGCTCAGCCAATACTCTGACAGCTCCATGCGCACGCAGGACTTTGAGAAAGTGGCCGAGGCGCAAAGCCAGGAGCAGTTGACCGCTTTTTTTGCGCAGTGGACCGACGGCACCGGCGCTCCGCAGTTCGTTGACAAGTATGCCGTTTACCGGCTCGGCAACAACAAGGGCTTCCGCACCATCGGCGAGATTCAGCAGGATCTTGACCTCTTCCGCATGCCGGTGGAGCTGCGCGTTGAGACCGACGGCAAAACTGAAACCCAGAAGATCGACGTGGTCGGCACTGACACCCAGTACGTTGTGGACACCTTCGGCCGGCCGCGGCGCATCAGCATCGATCCCCAGGGCTGGGTGCTCAAGTCCAGCCCCGACCAGCAGGTCCGGATCGCCATCCTCAAGGGCCAGCAACTGGTGGCACAGGGCGACCTGCCCGGCGCGCTGGTGCAGTACCAGAAAGCTCTGGAGGCCAACTCGCAAAGTTCCCTGGCCAACTACCGCATCGGCGAGCTGCTGTTTGCCCAGCGCAACTACCAGGCCAGCGTCAACGCTTACCGCGACGCCCTGCGCGGCGACGACGAACCGCGCTGGACCGAGGTCTGGAGCCACATCCAGATTGGCAAAATCTTTGACCTCACCGGCCAGCGCGACCGCGCGGTCAACGAGTATCGGCTGGCCGTACAGACCAACGACAACACCCAGGGCGCGGTCAACGAGGCGCGGCAATACCTGCAAAAGCCCTACACCCGCCCCGAATCCGAATAGCGCCTCGACCCCGCACAAAACAACGGCCAGCCCGAAGGCTGGCCGTTTCTGTCTTGCAAGGGCTTTGTTTGCTTAGCGGGCTTCCCGCTCCCGGCCCAGTGAAAGAACCACCAGGTCCACCTTGGCAAGCCCAACCTTGGTCATGGCCAGCCTTTGCGCAGCTCCATAGGAAAGGTCGATGATCCGCCCCTCGTCCACCAGGTCGCCGCGGTCTGTAATCCGGACCA
>Ga0316217_10000708_pt1 | contig 46343 bp, 36 predicted proteins | sample 1anoAmetaG_FD_203633 | JGI IMG/M metagenome (GOLD analysis project Ga0316217, IMG submission 203633) | Freshwater microbial communities from Trout Bog Lake, Wisconsin, USA - 1anoA | ecosystem: Environmental > Aquatic > Freshwater > Lake > Hypolimnion/Profundal zone | place: USA: Wisconsin...
GGAAAAGCGTCCATGGAAGGAATGGGTGGATCAGTACATGATTCCGCTGGACGATCTGCCCACGCCGACCAACGTGCATCAGCCGGATCACGAGACGCTGCTGGTTCGCCAGCACGCGTTTGGGTACACGATCGAAGACCTGAAGTTGCTGATGACGCCGATGGCCGTTAACGGCTTGGAAGCGACCGGCAGCATGGGCGCTGACACGCCGCTGGCGTGCTTGAGCGACAAACCGCAGTTGCTGTACAACTATTTCCGGCAACTGTTTGCCCAAGTGACCAATCCGCCGCTGGATGCCATTCGCGAAGAACTGGTCACCAGTCTTTACACGTATCTGGGCCGCGGCGGTAATCTGCTGAGCGAAGTTCCCAAGAACTGCCATCTGATCAAGCTGAAGCAGCCGATTTTGAGCAACACCGATCTGGAAAAACTGCGACAGGTGGCGCATGGCGATCTGCGCGCCGTGACGCTGCCGATGCTGTTCAAGGTAACCGACGGCGAAGCCGGCTTGGAAAAAGCCGTGGATGCGCTATGCGAAGCCGCCGCCAAGGCGGTGGTGGATGGCGCTTCGATTCTGGTGCTGTCTGACCGTGGCGTGGATGCGGATAACGTGCCGATCCCCAGCCTGCTGGCGACGGCGGCGGTGCATCACCACCTCATCCGCCAGGGCACGCGCACCTTGGCCGGGCTGGTGATCGAAACCGGGGAGGCCCGCGAAGCGCATCATTTCTGTCTGCTGATAGGTTACGGTGCCGGCGCGGTCAACCCCTATCTGGCGTTTGAAACTTTGGCCGACCTGCACAAGGAAGGCATCCTGCCGCCGGAAATGACCTTGGCCACCGCCGAAAAGAATTACATCAAGGCGGCCAACAAGGCCATCCTCAAGGTGGCCAGCAAGATGGGCATCAGCACGGTGCAAAGCTACCGCGGAGCGCAAATTTTCGAGGCCATCGGTTTGAGCAACCGGGTCATCGAAAAGTATTTCACCAACACCGCCAGCCGGATTGCCGGCGTGGATATGGACATCATCGCCCGCGAAAGCCTGGAACGGCATCGCCACGGTTATCCACCCATCCGCGTCAACGGCGAGGTGCTGGACGACGGCGGCCTGTACCAATGGCGGCGCGACGGCGAATACCACATGTGGAATCCCGATACCATCGCCAAATTACAAAACGCGGTGCGCGTCGGCATCGACAAACCCATCGACGGGTTCAAGGCTTTCCGCGAATACACCAAGCTATTGGATGATGAATCCAAGCACCACTGCACGTTGCGCGGCCTGTTGAATTGGAAAAAAGCCACCACACCCGTGCCGCTGGCAGAAGTGGAACCGGCCAGCGAAATCGTCAAACGGTTTGTCACCGGGGCGATGAGTTTTGGTTCGATTTCCAAGGAAGCGCACGAAAATCTGGCGATCGCCATGAACCGCATTGGCGGCAAGAGCAACACCGGTGAAGGCGGCGAAGACCCCGAGCGATTTAAGAAGGATCCGTCGGTGGATGGCAAGCTGGTCTGGCGGCGATCGGCCATCAAACAGGTGGCCTCGGCGCGATTTGGCGTCACCGCCGAATACCTGGTGAACGCCGACGAAATGCAGATCAAGATGGCCCAGGGCGCCAAGCCTGGTGAGGGTGGCCAGTTGCCCGGCCATAAGGTGGATGAATACATCGGCAAGGTCCGGCACACCACACCGGGCGTGCAGTTGATTTCGCCGCCGCCGCATCACGACATTTATTCGATTGAAGATTTGGCGCAGTTGATCCACGACTTGAAGAACGCCAACTCCGATGCCCGCGTCAGCGTCAAGCTGGTCAGCGAAGTGGGCGTGGGCACCGTGGCGGCTGGCGTGGCCAAGGCCAAGGCCGATCATATTCTCATCAGCGGCGATTCCGGTGGCACCGGCGCTTCGCCGTTAACCAGCATCAAGTATGCCGGCCTGCCTTGGGAACTTGGCGTGGCCGAAACCCAGCAAACGCTGGTGATGAATGACCTGCGCGGCCGAATCGTTTTGCAAACGGATGGCCAGTTAAAGACCGGCCGCGATGTGGTCATCGGCGCGCTGCTGGGAGCCGAAGAATTCGGCTTCAGCACCGGCCCGCTGATTGCCTCCGGTTGCATCATGATGCGCGTGTGCCATCTGAACACCTGCCCGGCAGGCATCGCCACGCAGGATCCGGAACTGCGCCGCCGTTTTGCCGGCAAGCCGGAACATGTCATTAACTTCATGTTCTTCATTGCCGAGGAAGTGCGGCTGTACATGGCCGAGATGGGCTTCCGTAAATTCGAGGAGATGGTTGGCCAGACGCAATTGCTGCACTTGTCGGATGTGAGCCATCACTGGAAGGCCCGGTATGTCAATCTGAGCGTGATTCTGCATCGGCCGGAGGTTGGCCCCAACGTGGCCGTCCGCAACGTGCAGAAGCAGGACCACGGCCTGGCCGCGGCGCTGGATAACACCACGCTGCTTGATCTGGCCAAGCCGGCGCTGGAAAGCGGCCAAAAGGTTTGGCACGAACTGCCGATCAAGAACACCAACCGCACGGTGGGCACGATTCTCAGCAGCCGCGTGGCTAAGAAGTACGGACACGCCGGCTTGCCGGACGACACCGTTCACTTCAAGTTCACCGGTTCGGCCGGGCAAAGCTTCGGCTGTTTCCTGGCGCATGGCATCACGCTGGAGCTGGAAGGCGACGCCAACGATTACCTGGGCAAGGGCTTGTCCGGCGGGCGGATTATCGTCTACCCGCCCAAGACCGCCACCTTCAAGCCGGAGGACAACATCCTGGCTGGCAACGTGATCGGCTACGGCGGCATCGACGGCGAAATTTATCTGCGCGGCGTGGTCGGCGAACGCTTCTGCGTGCGCAACAGCGGCTTGCAAGCCGTCGTGGAAGGCGTGGGCGACCATGGCTGCGAATACATGACCGGCGGCCGCGTGGTGGTCATCGGCCCCACCGGACGAAATTTTGCCGCCGGCATGAGCGGCGGCATCGCCTACGTCTACGACAGTAACGGCCAGTTCAAGGACAATTGCAACCGTGAGATGGTTGATCTTGAACAGCCGGATAAGCCGGAAGATATTCAAACCATCCGCACGCTGTTGGAAAACCACCAGAAATACACCGGCAGCACGGTCGCCAAGGCGATTCTCGCTGACTTTGAGAACGAGCTGAAGTGGTTCGTGAAAGTGATGCCGGTGGAATACCGCCGGGTGTTGGAACACAAAGCCGAGGTGGAAGCGCGGGCATTGCAACTGGCCCAGCGGCAGACGTAAAGGATGAAACGCAAAACGTGAAACGTGACAAAGCAAATGCCTTTATCATGTTTCACGTCTTCACGTTTCAGTTTGAATGGTACACGTTTCAGACTGGACTCTAAACTATGGGAAAGCCAACCGGATTCAAAGAGATTACCCGCGAGTTACCGCAGCGGCGCGACGCCAAGCTGCGCTTGTTGGACTGGAATGAGGTCTATACCGAATTCCCCGAAGACAAGCTGCGCAAACAGGGCGCCCGCTGTATGGATTGCGGCGTGCCCTTCTGCAACAACGCCTGCCCACTAGGCAACATCATCCCGGAATGGAATGACCTGGTTTACAAAAACCGCTGGCAGGACGCCTTGGAAATGTTGTTCAAGACCAACAACTTTCCCGAGTTCACCGGCCGGGTTTGCCCGGCTCCTTGCGAAGAAGCCTGCGTGCTGGGCATCAGCGATAAGCCGGTCACCATCAAGAATATCGAACTGTCGATCATCGAACACGCCTTCGCCAATGGCTGGGTGAAAGCGCACCCGCCCGAACAGCGCACCGGCAAAAAGGTCGCCGTGGTCGGTTCCGGCCCGGCGGGCTTGGCAGCGGCGGCGCAGCTTAACAAGGCCGGCCATCTGGTCACCGTTTTCGAGCGCGCCGACCGTATCGGCGGCTTGCTGATGTATGGCATCCCCAACTTCAAGCTCGAAAAACCCATGGTGCAACGCCGCATCAAGCTGATGGAAGAAGAGGGCATCAAATTCGTTGCCAACGCCAATGTCGGCGTTAACGTGAAAGTCGAACAACTTCGGCGGGAATTTGACGCCATCGTCCTGTGTGGCGGCTCCACCAAGGCACGCGATATCAACGTCCCCGGCCGCGAACTTGCCGGCATCCATCTGGCCATGGCTTATCTGCCACAGCAGAACAAGCTGAACCTGGGCGATCACATTTTCCAGGAACAGCAGATCAACGCCAAGGACAAGCACGTGATCGTTCTGGGCGGCGGCGACACCGGTGCCGACTGCCTGGGCACCGCCCTGCGGCAGGGCTGCAAGAGCGTGCAGCAATTTGAATTGCTCCCCCGCCCCCCGGAATCACGCTCGCCCGAAGCGGTCCTAAGCGGCCAAGTGCAGCCCTGGCCCTATTGGCCGATGATCTTCCGCACCAGTTCGGCCCACGAAGAGGCCCAAGTGGTGGCCGGCCAGGATATCCGCGATTTCTCGATCAACACCAAATCCTTCAGCGGCGAAAACGGCCAGGTGAAAAAACTGCACGCCATCCGCTTGGAATGGACCAAAGACGCTACCGGCCGCCCCACCATGAAGGAAATCCCCGGCAGTGAATTCACGCTGGATTGCGATCTATGCCTGCTGGCCCTGGGCTTCATCGCCCCCGAGCAAAACGGCCCGATTAGCCAGCTTGGCCTGAAACTCGATCCCCGCGGCAACGTGGCCTGCGACGAAAACTACGCCACCAGCGTGCCCGGCGTTTTTGCCGCCGGCGACATGCGCCGCGGTCAGTCGCTGGTCGTCTGGGCGATCAGCGAAGGCCGTCAGGCCGCCCGCGCCGTGGATGCGTTCCTGATGGGCAAAAGCGATTTAGGCCCGGCGATCAAACTGTTCTGAGTTGTGCCTGACCAAAATAAACCAGAAATCGGTGTGTCTGGCAAAGTCCTTGATTTTGCGGTTCTGGAAAAATCGCCGAATTTGTCCGTAGCGTCAAAAGCTGGGTTTGCTGTATTATTCCGGGAACGGAGGCCAATGTGCCGATTCGGGTGAGTGAGGTCCAATCGACCCCCAATCCGAATGCCTTGAAATTTGTTTTGGACCGATCGTTTACCGACCGTCCGAACAGTTTCTTCAACGCCGCGTCGGCACAGCAGCATCCGCTGGCGGCGCGGTTGTTCGCCATTGACGGCGTGACCAGCGTGCTGTTGCTGGGCGACTTTGTCACGGTAAACAAGCGTCCCGACGCCCGCTGGCCGGCTATTCGCCGGGCGGTGGTGAAAGTGTTGACCGATGCGGAGGCAACTGATTTCGGTTTGTCGGAGAATAAGACAGCATAACTTCACAGAACATCAAACGACGGACGCGCGTAATATCCTTACGCATAGTGTTTCTTCCCTCCTTACCCCGCAGGTCTCACCCACGCCTGCGGGGTTTATGGTTGCGCGATCGTCTTCCGGTACAGCGCCAAGGTGTCTTGCAACTGCCGGTCGAAAGTGAAAGATTCGCGCACGTGCGCCGCCGCGGCTTGGCCCATTTTCGCCAGGGCGGCGCGGTCGGCCAAAAACGCCGGGACGGCCTGGGCAAATTCCTCGGCATTCACCGCGGTGGTGCGGCCGGTGACGCCTTCTAAAATCATTTCGGCTGAGCCGCCGGTGCGGGTGCGCAATACCGGCAGGCCGGAGCACATCGCTTCGGCACATACCAGCGAAAAGCCTTCACGCAGGGATGTCGAAAACAGGGCGTTGGCGGCGTGATACACCGGCAGCGGATCGCCATAGTTCAGAAGTTTCACTCGCGCTTCCAAAGCGTGTTGCGCGATCATCCGGCGCACGGCCGGCTCATCGGGGCCATTGCCCATCATGACGAATAGTGTGTTGGGCATCGATCCGCACGCCAGCGCCGCCTGGATCATCCACAAGGGATTTTTCGGCGTGTCGAACCTCCCGACGAAGGCCGCGACCGTGGCGTTGGCATCGATGCCCAACTGCTGCCGGGCCGCGATTTGCTGTTCCAATGTTTGCAGCGGAAATTTCGCCGGATCGACACCATGCGGAATGATGGCGATATGTTCCGGGGCAACTCGGCCAACCTTGATAAGCCAGTCGCGCGCATCCACCGACGCCACATGCGTGTGATCGCCAAAATCGGTCAGCAGCCGACGGAACCAGTTCAGGCCAATGCGCGGCTGATGCACGGTGTAGAGAATGGGCATGCCATGCCGGCGTTGCAGCCGCCGTGCCACCAGCGTGCAGCGGCGATAATGCGTGTGAATCAAATCGACCGGATGCCGCTGGATATACGCATCCAACACTTTGGCAGCCGAAGCCAGCGCCAGCGGCGAGCCTTTCAGCGGCACGTCGATCCATGGCCATGGCGAGTTGGCAAACAAATCGTGCGAAAAGCCTTTTTCCCCCGCCACCGCCACCTCATGCCCCAAATGCTGCATGGCCCGGCACAAATCGTGGATGTACTTGCTCAGCCCCCCGGCATCCGAGCCGGCGGTGAGATGCAAAATCCGAAGTGGGCGCTGGTCCTGCGGCAACGCCCGGGATGATATCAAATTACCGACGGTCTATGGAGTCTTCTGCCTTCGCCGCCGCTCCAGCTTTTCGCGGTACATGGCACCGATCATGTATTCGTAGCAACTCATCAACCGCGCCAGGTGCCAGCCGGCTTTGCCGTCCAAGAACCCCAGCAATAGCACGTACATGTACATAAATCGCCACAGCGGCCGCAGCGGCATGCGCGGCCATAACTGCCGCCGCAGCCAGTTCCGCACTTGCAGCCAATCCTTGAATAACCGTTCGGAACTGGCGGCCTCGCCGCGGTCGAAATGCCATTTCACCCATTCATCACTTTCCAAGTCGGCGTAGTGGATATGTTTGGCCAGATAGCGGGACAGGGTCTCATGCCGCAGGTGCAGCATGGAGTGTTGCAGGTAATCCACCGGATCGCTGCAGACCATGTGCTCGTGAACCCGGCGATGTTCGTAGCGAGCCTGGCCGCGGCGAAACAGCCGCAGGTTCCACGAGGGATACAACCCGCCGTGGCGGACCACCTTGCCCATGAACAACAATTGGCGATTGACGAAATAGCCGTGGTTTTGCGGCTCGGCAACCAGCCGCTGGTTGATTTCCGCACGCAGCGCCGGGGTAATGCGCTCGTCGGCATCCAAAATAAACACCCATTCACCGGTAAACGGCAGATTGTCCAAGCCCCAATTTTTTTGCGTGGCGTAATCTTCAAAGCGATGCTCGACCACGGTAGCGCCGGCGTCGCGCGCCAGTTGCTGCGTGCCGTCGGTGCTGAGCGAATCCAGCACGTAGACGTCGCCCAGCAGCCGCGCGTTGGCGACGGCCTGGGCAATAAGCCCGGCTTCGTTGAGCGTGGGAATGAGGATGTCAACCTTGATGGGCATAGGATTTCAAATCTCAAATGATCCAAATTCCAAATTTCAAACTTCAGATTTCAGATTTGAAATTTAAGATTGGCAATTCAACAGCCGATCTTCCAAGGCGCGGTTATTCTCCTGCCACCGCGACGTGCCTTCGCGGATTTTCAGTTCGGTCCAATATTCGTACATGGCAATCATCATGCAATAATGCAATCCCGGTCCGGCATCCAGCCAGCCGCCTTTGAAAAAATACATATAGATGAACCGCCACAGGGATCGGCCGCGCAGGTGATACGACAAGCTCTTGATCGCCCGGCGGCGGTTGACCGGATCACCACGGAGAATATCGTGCCAAAGATTGCCCTCTTGGCGTTTCACCAGCGCTTCGCCGGATTCGTAATCGCTGTAGCGATTGTGCTTCTCGAACCATTCGCGCATGCCCTTGGAAAAACCGTAATGCAGATACGGCTGCACCAGCGTCGCCACCCACCCGCTGGTCTGCTCGCGCTGGCCGTGGCCGACATCGGCAAAGCGGCACCGCGCCTTGTGCAGCAGCCGCACCTGATAGGCCGGATAGCCCGCGCTGTGCTTGAGCCACTTGTTCATGAAAATCATTTTGCTGGGCACGTTATAAGCCGCCGCGATGCTCAACCAGCCATCCTCGCCCAGTTGATCCAGAATTTCCTTCAGCAGCGGCACGGTAAACCGCTCGTCGGCATCGAGATGAAACTGCCAATCGTGTTTGGTGGGGATATGGTCGATGGCCCAGTTGCGTTGCTGACCAAAGCTGACAAACGGATTGGAATGCACGTTGGCACGCAGCGAGCGGGCGATTTCCACCGTACCATCGCTGCTGCCGCTGTCCAGCACATGCACGTCATCACACCATTGGCAACTGGCCAGACACTCCGCCATGTTGTCGGCTTCATTGCGGACGAGAATGACCACGGAAACCGGCACGGCCGGCCCGTGATAATTCTTACCGTCAACCTCATGGAAACTCTCGCGCATGTGTTGGCGTAGACTTTACACGATGCGGCTTTGCGCCGAAAGTATGCCGCATGTCACATGAAGTGTTTCTGGCTCTGCTCCTACCAGTGGCCTACCTGGTCGGGTCCATTCCCGTCGGTCTGTTCGTAGGCTTGGCCAACGGCATCGATCCGCGCCGCGCCGGCAGCGGTAACATCGGCGCCACCAATGTGGGCCGGCTGCTGGGCCGGAAATTCTTCGCCTTCGTCTTCACGCTGGATGTCATCAAAGGCGCAACCCCCCCGCTGCTGGCCGGATGGTCTATCCGCTTTGCCACCGCCAGCACCTTGACCGCCGGGCTGTGGACACTGGTTGGTTTGGTCACGGTGCTGGGTAATATGTTCAGTCTGTTTTTGCGCTTCAAGGGTGGCAAAGGCGTGGCCACCAGCGCGGGCGTGATGCTGGGCATCTTCCCCTACTTCACCATCCCAGCCATTGGCGCGACACTGGTGTTCCTGACCTGCCTGAAAATCTGGAAATACGTCAGTTTGGGTTCGATGCTGGCTGCGGCGGTGTTTCCCGTCTTTTACGTCGGCTTCATGATCGCCACCGGTAAACAGAACGATTTGCTGCACCGGCAATTGCCGCTGCTCAGTTTAGCCGTGCTGATCCCCGTGCTGATTATCTACAAGCACCGCAGCAACATCGCCCGCTTGCGCGCCGGGACGGAATCCAAAGTTGGACAGTCCAAGCACACTTAAAACGCTTTGCGAAATCCCCGCTCACGGCAAGCGCTTGCGCAGGAACGCGATCTGGTCCTGCAACTCAGCTAATTGTTTGTTCAATACGCGTTTATCTTCGTTCTTGCGCACGTGTTCGATACGCCGGCGAATCTCGCGGGCGTCCAGTTCCAGTCGTTCAATCTCGGCGATGATGTCCGCTTCCGGGTTGTACACCGAACTCATAACTTCACTCCATGAAGTTGGGTCATTTTAGCCAATTTATCAGGCCAGACAACAAAAATTCCCGGTTAACACGGATTTGCCGGCGGTTTGCCTCCTGCCGCCGTCACTTTGCGATAATCTCCCCGGCTGAAATATTTCTCCAGCCAGATGTACGCGCAAATAAAGAAATACCGGCTGCCCATTTCTTTGATTTTCAGTTTGGCCTCCCCGGTGCGGCGATTGCGCCAGGTGATGGGCACCACCGTCCAGGTGTAACCGCGCACAATCGCCTTCAGCGGAATTTCCACAGTGAGATTGAAATGCGGTGCCAGCAAAGGCCGGCAGCCGTCGATCACCGTTTTGCGGTAAGCCTTGAAGGCATTGGTGGTGTCGTTCAACCCGTGGCGGAACATCATGCGAATAAATAAATTGGCCAGGCGGTTGACGCGCAGCTTGACCCACGGATAGTCGATCACCCCGCCGCCTTTGATGAAGCGGCTGCCGAAAACGCAATCGTAGCCTTTGTTTAACTCTTGCCAGTAGCGAACCACGTCGCGGCAATCGTCGGATTCATCGGCCATCATAATCACCACCGCGTCACCGCGCATGCTGTTCAGCCCGCAAACGATCGCCCGGCCAAAACCGTGCAAACCGGTGTTTTGCACCGGACTGAGTTCCGGCACTTCCAGTTTGACCTTTTGTAGAATCGCCCAGGTTTCATCGCGGGAGCCATCGTCCACCACCACGATTTCGTGCGGAACGGTGTGCAATTTCAATTCCAAGTTCAAATGCCGCACCGTGGCCTCGATGCAGCCGGCCTCGTCGCGTGCCGGCAATACAATGGAAAGAAGCTGAAGCTTCGGCTCGGGATTTGCGATTGCCAATTCGGTCATCATGCCCCTGAAATAGTTAACCAATCCGGATTCCGCTCGGCATGAGCAGCAATTTCATCCAGAATCTTTTCCAAGGCGATTTGCGGCCGCCAATTCCAATCGGCGGTGGCACGGGAATAATCCATCACCATCCACGGCACGTCAAATTTTCGTTCCACCAAATCCGCGGCAATCGGATGTTCGCCGAAGTGCTGTTTGCACCAATCGCTCAGTTGCCACAGGGACATGGTGCCCGCCGGGCCACCACCGAAATTGTAAATACGCCGTGACGGCGTCCCGGAGAAGGCGAACTGTTTTTTGAGGACGGACAACAGATCCAGCGGATGCAGCGCATCGCGCGCCTGCCAGCCATGCCCGCCAAAGCCGATATATTTCAGCGGCCGGCGGCGTAGATAGGCGTTGATCCAAAAAGCGAAAATGCCCTGATCGGCGCGGCCAAACTGCCCGGCTCCGGCCAGCACGCCGCAACGATTGATCCACACCGGAAAATCAAACGTCTGCCCATATTCCAGCGCCAGAAGTTCCGACGCCAGCTTGCTGGAGCCGTACAGCGAAATCGGCGGTTCGGTGGAAAAATCTTCGCTGACACCTTTATCCGAGGCGCCTATGGGCAAAGCCTGCGATTGATCCACGACAAACGCCCCATACTTCTCCACCATCGGTAGCCGTGCCAACGGCAGGATCGAATACACCCGGCTAGTGCTCAGCAGCATAAAGCCGGCGCGATATTCTTTGCAGTATTCCAGCAGATTGATCGTCGATACCAGGTTGTGATCGAAAACCGACCGGCTGCTGGATTTACCGTCGATGCCCGCCAGCACGCTGGGGTTGGCGGCGGCGTCGATCACCCAATCGACGCGCGGCAATTGCCGCAGGTCTTCGAGGCAGCGCAAATCACCGTGGAAGAGCTTTACCCCAAGCGCCGCCAGCTTCGGACGATTGAACTCACTGCCACGACGCGACAGATTATCCAAACCGACGATTTCCACCGGTGCGATCGTGGCATCGGTTTGCGCCACCAGCGCCGCCGCCAGGGTTGATCCCACAAATCCACAGGCCCCGGTGATGAGAATCTTCATTTCCGGCTCCGCTGCTGCCAGCCGTCGACAATCTGGGCAAACAGCGCGGGCAAATCGACGCTGATATCCCAATTGGGGTAATGCGCCCGCATTTTGCGCAGATCGCTGTAATAGCAAATGTGATCGCCAATGCGATTTTCATCCACGTAGCTGTAGCGCTGCTTTTTACCGGTGAGTTTTTCCACCAAGGCAAACGCGTCGAGGATGGAGCAGGAGTTTGGTTTGCCGCCGCCAAGATTGTAAACCTGGGCCACGCGCGGGTTTTGGATGAAGGCGTGGATAAACCGCGCCACATCATGGGCGGCGATGTTGTCGCGCACCTGCTTGCCCTTGTAGCCGTAAACCTTGTACTCGCGGTCTTCCAGGTTGCATTTGATAAGGAAGCTCAAGAAGCCGTGCAACTCAACACCAGAGTGGTTTGGACCGGTCAGGCACCCACCGCGCAGGCAGCAAGTGGGAATGTTAAAGTAGCGGCCATATTCCTGCACCATGATATCGCCGGCCACTTTGGAAGCGCCAAACAGCGAATGCTTGGATTGATCGATGGTAAACGTTTCGGCAATGCCGTGGGCGTAAGCCGGATCGGCATATTCCCAGCGCGTGGCCAGTTCCACCAGCGGAATGCTATTGGGCGCGTCGCCATACACCTTGTTGGTGGACATGTGCGCGAAGGGCGATTCCGGACAAGCGCGGCGGACGGCTTCCAGCATATTCAGCGTGCCGACGGCATTGGTGTCGAAATCGTCAAAGGGGATCGCCGCCGCCCGGTCATGTGAGGGCTGGGCTGCGGTATGCACGATCGCCGAAGGTTTCAATTCAGCCAGCAGATCCAGTGTTCCCTGGCGGTTGCGGATATCCAGTTCGTGGTGATGAAAGTTGGCCAGCGACGATTGCAGCCGGCGTTGGTTCCAACGGGTATCGCCCTGGGGGCCGAAAAATTCGGCGCGTTGGTTATTATCCACGCCGTGGATTTCATAACCCATTTCGTGGAAGAAGCAACAGACTTCCGAGCCGATTAATCCTGACGATCCGGTAACGAGTAATCGCTTTGACACTTTATTTCTCCAATCTTCCCAAGCGTAGAATACAACCAACGCCAAGTCTTGTACCTGAATCGCCAAGTCATGCCAAGTCAGCGTTTCCCGCCGCCGGTGGCACTCGGCCGCTGGCCGGGGCGCGTGGGCCATGGCTAATTGGGCGACGGTGCCGTGGCATCGGGCGCGGCCACTTCATAGATGGTGCCGTTCAAGTGATGCAGGGGTATTTTCGCCAGCAAATCCGGCAGGATGCTTTCATTGCTGAGCAAATGAAACCGGCCCAGGGCGCGCAACCGTTCGGTGTCCGCGGACGCGGGCTGGGGATAGAAGCGCCGCACCTTGCGCAGCGTGTCCGCTTCCCACGTCTGCCGGTCGGTCAGTGGTGGCGGCAGTTGCACGAAGTAGCTGCGCGCGAAAAGATCGGGTGCCCAATCCAGCGTCTCGGTGCCATCGCCAGAACTGCCAAAGACAATGGGCAAGGCAGGTTGTTCCTGACGGAGATCAAGGCAGGTCTCCCGCAGCAACGTCTGCTTCTGGGTCAAATATCGCGACCAGGCGAACATTTGCGCAAAGCCCAACCCAGCCAGCACCAAACCCAGCACCAACAACTGTCGCGGCGACAGGGACAAACTCAGCAGGGCCGCCAGCGGCGCCGTCCACAGCACCGTGGCGACCGCATAGCGTGTTTGCAGCACCGATTGCACCAGCGCGGAAAAGACCACCAGAATAAACGGGATCAGCACCATGGCCAGCAGCACCGCCAGCGCGCTCCGGCCACCGGCCGTGCCTGGCAAGGCGCTGTCGCGCGGTTTGGTGCGGTTGGCTAAATGCGCCGTCGCCCACACCAAAAGCAACGCCACCAAGGATAACGGCACAAATAATTCTCTCAGAAACGCCTTGGCGCGATCGAGCGTGAAAGGCGCGATCCAAGTCTTGGCGCCGACTCCGGCCGATTGCGACTTGATGCAGGGAAGAAACAACGCCAGCGCCACCACGCCCGCCAGGGCAGGCAGCAGACGCCAGAACCGTTGCCGCACGGTTCCCTCGTCCATCCACAACATCACCAGCCCAATCACGCCCAGCATGATGATTCCGAAGTAGTGCAGTGTACACAGCAGAACCGCCGCCGCCGCCAGCAACAAGGCGCGGCCCGCGCCCTGGCCGGGCAGGCACACGGCGCCGCATACCCATACGGTGGCCAGCAACAACGGCGCGTAATACCGGGCATTGGCGATTTGATAGAAAATCTCCGGCTGCACCCAAACCATCAGCACACCAATCAGCGCCGGTCCCGGCCTGACCGTTTTGCGCAGCAGTCCATACACACCTGCCAAAGCCAGCCAAATGCACAGCGTGGAAAATCCGCGCAGCACCACGCGAACCGATCCATGATACACCAACCGGGTCAGTGCCAGAAAACCACGATCCAGCAGATCAAATACCGGTGGATGGGTTTCGACACCGCCAGCGATGGCCTGAAGGGCATGCTTGAGACTCGGATCTTGCACCAGCGCCGCCGTCAAAGTCTCATCCGCCCAAAGCGCGCGGTTGAAAATGACCGCGGGATGGCACAGCGCCAATTGCACCCCGATAAACACCGCCAACGCCAACGCCACACCAACCATCTCGAGGAAGCTGGCGGCGCGGAACGAGCTTGGCAAACCATCGGCCACGGTCTGGTCGGTCACCACCAACGCAACGTGGTTTCTGGCGTTTTCAATGGACACCGGTGGGAAATCTACCGGCCAGCCTAATCAGGGTCAAGCTGGCCATGTTTGCCGGTGTGCCGCTGCGGTGGGCATCACCAACCGTTAAACCAACCGGACAATTGGCAATTGACAATCGGCAATTCCCCCCACTGGTGGATATGCTTCCCTTTCGCTATTATTATCGGTTTGCCTGGCCAATGCGGTCGAGGCGTGGTATGACCACCAAACGTGCCATGAAACAAATGAAACGCTTTTCACGTTGGATAACCGGCCCAGCGATTGTCGCCGCCGGATGGGTTTGCGTCGGTCTTATCGGCAGCGCGGGTTGGGCGGATCAGATATCCATATCCAATCCTGACGCCCCCAACGCCCCGCCACAGGTTTATCCCAATATCACCGTGGTGGGCGTGGAAAACGGCAAAATTGCCTTCCAAATGGAGGGCGGTAATCAGATCAGCAAAGACTTGACGCGCGTCGCCGATCTACGCCTGGACGATGAAAAACCCTTGAATGACGCCAGTGATGCCTTTGCCGCGGGCAATTTCGACGCCGCGGTGAGCGGCTACAACCGCGCTTTGCAGCAAACCACCAAAGCTTGGTTGAAGGTGTGGATTCTGCCGCACCTGATTGATGCCGCCAATAAAGCCGGAAAGTTTGATGCCGCGGTGGCGGCATTTATCACGCTGGTCGAACAGGATCCGCTGGCGGCCAAGCAGCATCAGCCAACGGTGCCCAAGCCGGGGTCGGCCTATCTGGATCCGGCGGTGCCGAAGCTCACCGCCGCCATCGAAGCCGCCGACAGCAAATCCAAGCCCATCCTGCTGGGTTTGCTGCTGGAAGTCCAGAAAGCACGCCAAGATCCCAATGCCGTGCAGGCGGTGGCCCAGAAACTCGGTGGAACTTCGGTCAACACCGGGGATTCCACGGCGGTCATGGCCAACGCCGCCATGGGCGATGCCAAACTCACCCTGGCCCGTGAGGCCATAAGAAACAGCGACTTTGACAAGGCGCTGGGAATCATCAATGAATCCAAGGCGTTGTTCCTTGATGCTCCGCACCAGGCGGATGCGTTGTACGTGATCGCCCAGGCGTTGGAAGGCAAAGCCGCGGCAGCAACCGATGCCGACGGCTGGAAAGACGCCGCCATCGCCTACATGCGTGTGGTGGCGAATTTCAAGGCGGTGGAAGGCACACCGCGCGTGGTGGATGCGCTGATGCAAACCGCCGCCATCATGGAAAAGCTCAAGCAAAACAAGGATGCCAGCGCCATCTATCAAAGCGTGGTGAAAGATTATCCCAAGAGTCCGCGGGTGGACGAAGCCACCCAGCAGATCGCCCGGTTGAAAGAGTTGCCAGACAAGGCGGGACAGTAAAGGTGTGAAGAATTTGAAGGGTGTGAAGGAAAGAAGATGGCAGTTGAAGTCGCCTATGCGCCTTCACACTTTAACACCCTTCACACCCGTTTTTAAGAGGCCGTGAGCATGCATAAATTTATCAAAGACAACAAGAAGAAGCTGTTTGCCATCTTCAGCGCTTTGCTGATGGTGGTGTTCCTCCTGCCGGGGATGAGCAACAACAGCCGGGGCGGCACCGATCCGGTGGAAGGGCGCATCAATGGGCAGAAAGTATTACGCTCGGCGCTGCACGCGGCCGTGCAGCGCTGGGATATGCTCAACGAGTTGCGCTACCAGGATTCGCGCATGGGTGCGTACAGCATCGCCGCCGCCGCCCTGGGTTCGCAAACCACCGCCGAAATCAACAAGCACAAGGAGACCTTCTTCCTGCTGGCCGAAGAGGCTCGCCAGCAGCAGATTGTCGTCAATGAGGATCAGATCAACAGCTTTATCAAGAATGCTATCTCCGGCATTCCCGCCGACATGGATCGCGACATCGTGGCCGAAGCCATCGACGATCTCCTGCACGTGACGATCATGCTCGACCGCATCGCCGATATGACCAAGTTTAGCCGGACCACCGATGCCCTGTGGGACGCGCGCAACGGCCAATTGGTTTCGCTCAACGTGAGCCTGTATCCGGCCATGAGCTATATCGATCAGGTTGGGCAGCCCACCGCCGACAACCTGCACGATCAATTTTATCTATACAGCGACACGCTACCCAAAACCTACACCCCGCGCAACCCGCTGGGATTTGGTTACAAGATTCCCGACGCGGTGAAGCTGGAATACCTGGGCGTTGCCAAGACGGAAGTACAGGCCGCCGCCCGCAAGCAAAAGAGTGAGCAGGATTGGTTCCTGGCCGCATACCAGGAATTCAGCAAGTCGCGCGATTACTACGATAAGCAGTTGCTGCCGGCAACCACCCAACCCAGCACGCGGGCGCTGGCCGGCCTCCTACCCGCCAGCCAGCCCAGCACGCAACCAGTGGCGCAAAAGCTGCCAGACATGGCGTTGGATTTCGCCCTGCACAAAGACCTGGTGCTGGAGGATCTTTATCAGTATCAAACCCATCAATTGAGCAACGACATCCTGAAAACCATCCACGAGACCATGGCCGCAGATTTCAGCGCCTGGCAGGATGCGCAAACCGGCCATGGCGCCACCACCCAACCCGCCAGTTCGCTTGGCCCGGTTTACACCAGCGAAGCGTACATGCAGGCGCTGGCACAGAAAATTAAGGATCAATACAAGGTATCCCAACTCACCACCGGCTTGATTCGCCAGTGGCAGGAGGCCGATGATCTGCTCAGCATCCCTGACCTGGGCAAATCCGAAGTGCCGGTTTCGGCGCAGCAGGCGATGACCTTCGCCAATTATGCCCTGCGTTTTGCCGAGCCGCTGCTCACCGATGACTTACGCAATTCACCGTACAAGTTCGCGGTGTGGCAGCCGTCCATGCCGCTGCTCAATGAGAAACTGGATCGTTTTGTTTTCCGCGTCACCGCCGTGCGGGTGGGGCACGCCCCGGCCTCGCAGGCCGAGGTCGCCGACCGGCTGGCCAAAGACTGGCGTATGGACCGCGCCTTTGATCTGGCCAGCAAAGACGCCCTGGCAGCGCAAGCCGCCGCGGAAGCCGACGAATTGGGCCTGGTCCATGTGTCGGGGCCGGCCCATCCGGTGGTGGTCACCCAGTTCTTCGATCAGCAGGCAACGGCAATTTCACCGCTGAAGCTGCAAGACCAGGCGGTCCTCAATCTGCGCAAAGCCGCTTTCGACCTGCTCCACTCGACCAGCGGCAAACTGCATCCCCTGGCCCAGGCGGAGTTGAACGCCGACGCCACCGCCGCCGTCATCGAGTTGCGTGCCACCAAGCCGAACCCGGAATATGTCAGTCCCGGCAGCCAGCTTCGTCCCGACCAGAAGCAGTTGGTATCTTACCTGCGTTACCACTGGTGCCTGGCGGACAACGTCCGCGCCCGCTTGCATTACGTCCCGGAAAACGGGAAATGAACGGTAACGCCGCCGATGGTATCGGCGGTTTGTAAAGACAGCCTGACCATGAACGCGCCACGCATCGAAATCTACGACACCACCCTCCGCGACGGCACCCAGGGTGAGGGCTTTAACCTCTCGTTGGAGGACAAACTCCAGATCGCGCAAAAGCTGGATTACCTTGGCGTGGATTACATCGAAGGCGGCTTCCCCCTTTCCAACCCCAAGGATGAAGCTTTTTTTGCCGAAGCCAAAACGCTCAAGCTGGCCAGTGCCAAAATTGCCGCGTTTGGCATGACCCGCCGCCGCGGCATCAAGGCCGAAGACGATCCCGGTATGAAAGCCTTGCTGGCCGCCGAAACCCCGGTGGTTACCTTCGTCGGTAAGACCAGCGAGTTCCAGGTGAAAAATGTCATGGCGGTCACCTTGGAAGAAAACCTGGCGATGATCGCCGATTCCATCCGCATGATGCGTCAAGCCGGCCGGCAAGTGGTTTACGATGCCGAGCATTTCTTCGACGCCTACCGCGCCAATCCCACTTACGCCCTGCAAACCTTGCGCACCGCCGAAGAAGCCGGCGCCAGTGTGCTGGCCTTGTGTGACACCAACGGCGGCTCGCTGCCGGAATTTATTGCCGAAGCCGTCACCGCCGCCAAACCGCACGTTTCCGCCCGCCTAGGCATCCACACCCACAACGACGCCGGCCTGGCCATCGCCAACGCCCTAGCCGCCGTGCGCGCCGGCGCCACCCACGTGCAAGGCACCATCAACGGTGTCGGCGAACGCTGCGGTAACATGGACCTGATCCCCCTGGCCGCCAATCTCCAACTGAAATACCAACTGGATTGCCTGCGTCCCGGCACCCTGCGCCGCCTCACCGAAACCAGCCGCTACGTCTACGAAATCGCCAACGTCAATCTGGTCACCGGCCAGCCCTACGTCGGTCCCAGCGCCTTCGCGCACAAAGGCGGTATGCACGTCCACGCCGTGCAAAAAGACGTCACCACCTACGAACACGTATCCCCCGAAGCGGTCGGCAACACGCGGAAAATCCTCGTCTCGGAAATGAGCGGCGCCAGCAACATCGCCGCCAAGGCCGGCAAAAAATTCAACCTCGACAACGACAAAGCCACCCTGCGCAAAGTGTTGGAACAGGTTCAGGAGATGGAAAACGCCGGCTATCAATTCGAAGCCGCCGAGGGCAGTTTTGAACTGCTGGTCCGCAAGCAGGTTGGCCGGCATCATGCGTTTTTCAAGCTGGATCATTACCGCGTGGTGGTGTTGAAAACCGACAGCGCCACTCCGATTGCCGAGGCCACGGTCAAGCTACGCGTCGGCGATGCCGTCGAGCACCGCGTGGCTGAAGGCGACGGCCCAATCAACGCCTTGGACGGCGCGTTGCGCAAAGCGCTGCTGACGCATTACCCCGCCTTGTCGGCGGTGCATCTGACCGACTACAAAGTGCGGGTGATCAATTCCCGCGACGAAACCGCCGCCAACGTCCGCGTGATCATCGAATGCCGCCGCGAAATGTCGGCTGGCGTACGCGAAACCTACGGCACCATCGGCGTCAGCGCCAACATCATCGACGCAAGCTGGCAAGCCCTGGTGGATGCCTACGAATATCATCTGCTGCATGTGGAAGAGGCCTCGCCAAAATCGTCCTGACCCATTATTTTCGGTTAGCCGCGACGCGCAGGGCAGATATTCCTGCCCGTAGCGGAGCGCAGCGAATTCCTCACCCTCGACCGAATCCTGCAACCAATCGCCGCCGCCGCCGGATAACCCCGCCGAAAAATCCACCACACCCCCATTGGTGCGATCCCCCCCGCGCGGGTATAAACCAACCGCCATTGCCTATGATTATTCGACATTTGGCATTCGGCATTCGGCATTGAATTTATGGACGATCTGCGCGACATCCCGCACCACAAAATCCCCCGGCATATCGCCATTATTATGGATGGCAATGGCCGCTGGGCCGTCAATCGCGGCTTGGAGCGTGTGCGCGGGCATCAGCAAGGCGGCAAAGTCGTCAAGACGCTGGTCACCCACTGTTCCGATCTGCGCCGCGAATTGGGCGGGCCGGATTATCTCACCCTCTATAGCTTCAGCTTGGAAAATTGGAAACGCCCCGCCGAGGAAGTCATGTTTCTCATGCAGATGTACATCGACTATCTGCGTGAGGAACGCGCCACCATGATGGCCAAGAACGTTAAGTTCCACCAAATCGGCCGGCTGGATAATCTCCCCGACCTGGTGCTGGACGAACTGAATATCACCCTGGCCGAAACCGCCAACAACACCGGTTTGAATCTGGTGCTGGCGCTGAACTATGGCAGCCGGGCGGAGATTACCGACGCCGTGCGGGCGATCGCCGAAGAGGTTCGCCGCGGCCACCTTGATCCGCGCGATATTAAGGAAGAAACCGTTTCGCAGCATCTGTACACCGCGTCGTTTCCCGATCCCGATTTGTTGATCCGCACCGCCGGGGAAATGCGCGTGAGCAATTACCTTCTCTGGCAAATCAGTTACGCCGAGCTGGTGGTCAGCCCGGTATTATGGCCGGATTTTGGCGTGAACAATCTGCACCAGGCCATCCGTGAGTTTTCGACCCGGCATCGCCGCTTTGGCGCGCTGGATAAAACCAACACCCTCAGGCCCGTTTAACCGAGACTGCCGGCATGACCGACGCCCTACGCAATCGCCTCACCTTTGGCCCCATGATGCTGGCCGGTCTGCTTGGCCTGCTCTGGCTGGATTGGAAAATCGAACAAGCCACCGCCGGTTGGATTCCCGCCAATCCCGCCGACCTTCAGCCCCATGCGCACGGCGTCGCCGGCGTAGGCGTTTTCATCCTCTTGATGGTCATCCTGCCCATCGCCACGGTTGAATTGGCCACGCTGTTTACCGCCAAGCACATGCAGCCGTACAAATTTCTGGCGTCCTTGGGGTCCGGCTCGCTGGTGCTGCACGCCTTTCTGACGCAATTCCCGTGGTTCAAAAGCATCGCCGCTTCCACCCTGGTTTTCATCATCATCTGCCCGATGATCATCGCCGCCATCCGCCGCGCCTGGCAAGGCATCAGCCAGGAAGCCATCACCCACATGGCCGGCACCGTGCTGGCCATGCTTTACCTGGGCGGCTTGGGCTGGTTCCTGCTGGCATTGCGTGTGAAACATTCGGCCGATCCCACCCGCTTCCAAGGTTCCACCGCCGCCGTGGTGATGATCCTGCTGGTCGTCAAGTTCACCGATATCGGTGCTTTCTTCGGCGGCAAATCCCTCGGCCGGCATAAACTCATCCCCTGGCTCAGCCCGGGTAAAACCTGGGAAGGCCTCTTCTGCGGCTTGGCCACCGCCGCACTGGTCGGCCTGGGCTGCTACAAACTCTGGCCCTCCGCCTTGGGCACCATCGACACCACCAAAGCACTCATCTTCGGCATCGTCATCGGCGGCATCGGTCAAATTGGCGACCTCATGGAAAGTCTTATGAAACGCGACGCCGAGGTCAAAGACAGCGGCCAATTGATCCCCGGTTTCGGCGGCCTGCTAGACGTCATCGACAGCCCCCTGTTAGCCGCCCCGGCGGCGTATTTGCTGTTTAGTTTGATGTAAAAAGGTGGCTGGGAAGTTCATGGCATCAGCATGGCATCATTTTCGCCTCGCATCAAGCCGCGACCACGATTCATTTCCGTAGAAAGATAGCACGAGCCGCCAGCGGCAATCATGCGGCCAGCACGGAGCCGATGCTGGATTCCTTGCCTGCGTGCCGTCGTCTCTACCCCGGCGGAACCAACCGATCCTTGTCATTGGCCAGCCTGTCGCCAGCTTTGCGATCCGTCGGCGGCGGCCTTCCCCATTACGTCGCTGGGTCGGCTTCAACCGTGCCGGAACTAACGGAAGGGCCTCGATGGCGTTTCACCTGTGTTCCGGCCTGTAGACTCGCGGAGCTGCTGTTACAGCTCTTTCCATCGGGAGCTTCAGCCGCTTGGTTGCCCGTACGACTGTCCCGATTGCTACCGGGTGCAATGATTATTTCCCGGGCGGGACTTTCACCCACTGGACTCCAACACCCTTTTCACGGCGCACGACGTAGCTCTTTCCAGTCGTGGGCAAGCCCATCGAGCCTCTTGCAACCTCCGAAGTTCGACGGAACATCCACCGCTGATGACTTCGGAAGGACATTTTGAGGCTGCATTAAGGATAGCAACTTCCCTCCACCTGTCAAAATAAATGTTTGCCCGCAACAGGAAGTAATTCAGGTTGTTGTCAACACACTTTTTATGTTGATATAGTCACGGTATAACGCCGCCAGTAGGCAAGCCGATTCTTTGGCGCGCCCAAAGAATTGCTTAAACAAGCTATGAATATAATTGTCGTAACCAACGTAACGACAATGGCTTAGGTGTTTTCATTATACTGCTCAATACGCCCAAAGTCAAAATCTGTTCAAACTGTTCAAAGCCAACCCGAGGCTACACTTTCATCAAAAGTGTAGGGTTTTGCAGCCATGACTTATCTCCCATGCCAAGTTGCGCCGCCCCGGCTCAACTTAACGTTGCCATCTCCCCAAACCGCTCCTTCAAATCGCCATACAACTTGTGATACACCGCATAATGCCGGTCATACAGCGCGGCGGACTTCTTCGCCGGTGCCACCTTGGACACCGGCTTGATCGCCGCCTTGGCGGCTTGTTCGACGCTGCTCCACACACCGGTGCCGACGCCGGCCAGGAGGGCGACGCCGTAGGCCGGGCCTTCGGCGGCGTTGGTGATGACGATGGGTTGGTTGTAAATGTCGGCCTGCAATTGCCGCCAGAAGTCGCTGCGAGAACCCCCGCCGCTGGCACGCACTTGGGTGATGGGGATGTGCATTTCGGCCATGATTGCCAGGGCGTCGCGCATGCCGAAGGTGACGCCTTCCAGCAGGGCGCGGATCATGGCGGCGCGGGTGGTGCGGGCGGTCAGGCCGATCCAGCCGCCGCGGGCGTTGGGGTCGGGATAGGGGCAGCGTTCGCCGGTGAGGTAGGGCAGGAAGAAAAGGCCTTCGCTGCCGGCCGGGGCGGTGGCGGCTTGCTGGGTGAGCAGCACATAGGGATCGATCTTTTGTTTCTTGGCCAGTGCCACTTCGGCCCCGCCCAACTGGTTGCGGAACCATTGGAACGATCCGCCGGCGGATAACATGCAGCCAAACACGCACCACTTGCCGGGGACGGCATGGCACATGGTGTGGACGCGGCCTTGGGGATCGAGCGTGGGCTGATCGCTATGGGCGAAGACCACGCCGCTGGTGCCCAGCGTGGCGCTGACGATGCCCGCGGCGACGATGCCGTTGCCCACCGCGCCGGCGGCCTGGTCGCCACCGCCGCCCACCACCGGGGTGCCGGGCCGCAAGCCCAGTTCGGCCGCGGCCGAGGGGAGCAGTTCGCCGGTGATTTCAAATGATTCATGCAGCCGCGGCATCAGGGCGGGATCGATCTGCAAAAGTTCCAGCAACCGGCTGGACCATTTGCGATTGACCACATCCAGCAGCAGCGTGCCGCTGGCATCGCTGACTTCCGTGGCGTATTCGCCGGTCAGGCACAGGCGGATGTAATCCTTGGGCAGCAAAATATGTTTGGTGCGGTCGTAAACTTTCGGCTCATGCTGGCGAACCCAGAGGATTTTGGGTGCGGTGAACCCGGTCAACGCCGGATTGGCCACCAGCTTGATCAGCGCGGCGCGGCCGCCAGCTTTGGATTCGATCTCGGCACACTGCTCGGCGGTGCGCTGGTCATTCCACAGCAGGGCCGGCCGCAGCGGTTTGACGTCATCGGCCAAAAACACGCTGCCGTGCATCTGGCCGGACAGGCCAATGCCGGTGATATCCGCAGGTTTCAGTTTGGCTTTTTTGATGACTGCCCGCGTGGCGGCCACCACCGCCGACCACCAATCCAGCGGATTCTGTTCCGACCACCCCGGCTTGGGCGAAGCGATGGGATGTTCGGCCATGGCCGTGGCCAGCACGGTGCCTTTGGCGTTGCAGATCAGGGTTTTGGTGCCACTGGTGCCGATATCGATACCGAGAAGATTGCTCATAGGTTGGCGCCTCCAAAGTCGCCTAGGTTAATGACCGGGGGAACTTTAGCAAATTGCGCGGCAGAATTGAAATGGGCGGGAGAATTAGTTGAGACGGTTTACCGCCCCAGCAACCGCAGAAATTGCTCGACGGTCAAGCCGGCATCGGCGATGATGCGACGGAGGGTGGCGACGCGGATTTGTTTGTGATCGGGAACGACGGCCCTGGCGTAAGGCTGGTCGCGGCGCAGCATCATGTGGCTTCCGGTCTGACGTCGGAACACGAAGCCAACACGCTCCAAGGCGGCGCGGACTTCACGGCCGGATAGATCGGTGGGAAGTTTGTTCATGCGGTTATCTAGGCGCAGCGGAACAAACCAATCCTCACGCGGCCTCGACTTCGATAAATTCTTTACCGACCTCGGTGGGAACGGGATCGCCGGCATCATGGCAATCCTCGACATACAGTTCAATGGCTTCCTGAATGTTGGCCAATGCCGCGGCGCGATTATCCCCCTGGCTCACGCACCCCGGCAACGCCGGTACACTGGCAACGTAGCCGCCGTCCGCTTCCTGTTCCAAAACGACCGTGTAACGCATGATGCTCTCCGGCTAGATCGTAGGTCCATTATCTCCCCGCGGGAGAAAATTGCAAAACGGGCCTAACAGCCAGCACACAGTCGGTGGCGAGGCCTCAATCCCCATCATCATCCTGCTTGGTTTTCGGCGCGGTGGACAAGCCTACCTGATGCGGCGTGGGCGGCATTTCCGAATCCACGCCACGCACCGTTTTCCAGATCACGCGATTGAGCAGATCGGCCGGGGCGCGGTCGGCGTGGGTGAAGTCCATCTGCGCCGAAACGTCCGCCAGCGCCTCCACGGAATTCAGCGGGATATTCGCGGCCGGCTCGGGCCGGGTGGTCGGCCGGGTGGCCGGCTGCTCGGGGCCGCTGTCGCCGCCTCGGCCAAAGCCGGTTCCCCGCTCGCCGATAACTTCTTCCGCCGGAAAGATCGCCGCGAACGGCTCGCTGTTGGACGGGCTGCTATCCCATCCGCCGATCACGTCCGAGGCGGCATCGTATTGGCACATGGGCGGTAAATTCAGCAGGCATTCGATGGTCTTCAGCGCGCTGATGGTGTTCTGATACGAGCGGTCGATGCTGGCCTTTTTGATCCACGGGCTGATGACGTAGCACGTTGACCGGTGCGCATCCACATGGTCCGGGCCGTTCTGGGCATCGTCTTCGATCACCACAATGGCGGATGATTTCCAGATCGGGCTGTGGCTGATCGCATCCACCAATTCGCCGATGGCATAATCGTTGTCGGCCACCATGGCACGCGGCGAAGGGCTGCCCCGGCCGCCGCCCTGTGTGTGATCGGTCCCCAGCCGCAGCATCATCAAATTAGGCACAGTATTACCACTGGGATCCTTGGCCAGCATCAGATCAAATTCGCGTTTCCATTCGGCAAAGCGGCAGGGCAGATTGTGCGCGCCATAGGCTTGCATCCGCCACAAATAATCGTCCGGGGCGTTGGTTTTCTCGGCCATCACATGCGGGGCATCGCTGTCGGGATAGCTCAGATCAAAGCGGCGGAAATCGACATCCGAAATGCCGTCCAGATCGCGCCCGCCCGGCTGTAGGCCGGTGACGGATGGATAATTGTCGGGAATGATGACGCTGCCGAGATCGTCGTCGTAAACGCCTTCGTTGTAGAAAAAGCCGTAGTTGCGCAAACTGATGCCTTGCTTGCGGGCCAGACCCCATAGGTGGCCACCGGCGGCTTCGCCCACGTCGGGAACGGGATGCCCGCCGTTCTTGAAGCGCGGATCATCCGACATTGGCAAGCCATCCGGCCCTTTGGCGGGAAAGCCACCGGCGGGATACCCGTTGGCGGCGCCTTCAAAATCGAACTTACGACCGCGGCTGCTGTACTGATACGGCACGTTGCGGACGACGTATTCGTTCGCTTCGGCTTGGGTGCTCCACACCCAGCCGTCGCCGGAAACTTCACCCGAATCATAAAAATTGTCCAGCAGCACAAAGCGTTCGGCCAGGGCGTGCAGATTCGGCGTCACCAGCCGCGGGAAAAGACAGCGATTTGGATCACCGTTGCCTTGCGGCAAATCACCGAGAACTTGGTCATAGGTGCGATTTTCCTTGATGACATAAATGACGTGGGAGATTTTGCCGGCCTGGCGGCTGATGGCTTGCAGCGGATTGACACCGCTCATAAACGCGGGCGTCAGCCGGGCGTTTTGCAGCGCTTCGTCGCTGAGTTTTTCCAGCGTGGCGGCCGTGGCGGGCGGGCTGATGCCCAGCAGTGTGCCTTCATAAATATACAGCGGCGAGCGTAACCGGCCTTGGTCAGCATTGTGCGGCACGTGCGGCAGGTTGCCCTTGGCGTTGGCCACCAGAATTCGCCCGCCGGCAAACGCCACGGCGCTGGGATACCAGCCGGTGGGAAGGTAACCATCCACCGCCGCCCGGTCGGCCCGTTGCACGTCGATCACCGCCACGGCATCCATGTCGCCCAGGCTGGCATACAACGTGGTTTCACCGGGGGACAATGCCAGCCCGGTCGGGGTGGCACCGGCCAGACCTTTGGCGATGTCCGGCCGCACGAGCACCGTGCCGGTGATCTGATTGCTGGCGGTATCGACAATGGAAATGGTGTCGCTGGAGGCGTTGGCGACATATAGCCGCGAACGATCACGGTTCAATAGCAGGGCAATCGGATGCGATCCGGTGGCCAAAGTGATCACCGGCTTGATCTTGGCCGGATCACTGGCATCCAGCACGATCACCGCATCGTCGCGCTGGCTGCCGACGTACAGTCGGTCGCCGGCATCGTTCACTGCCACCGCCAGCGGAAAGTTGGACAAACCCAGATCATCCTTAAAGACATAGCGGCCGATTTCCTTGGCTTTGGCCAAATCGATCACCACCAGCGACGCCGCAGTGCCAAAACTCTGCAAACTCACCGGATCGTTCACGGTGACATACAGCCGGCCATTGGCGTCGGCGGCCAGCCCGGCGGCGAAATCCGCCGGCCGCAGCCCGATGCTGCCGTCCAGCGTCAGCTTGCCGTCGGCATCAATCGTCAAAACCGCAATGCGATGCGCGGCTCCTTCGGCGGCATAAAGCTTGCCATCATTGCCGAATGCCAGCCCGTAATACAGCCCGTTGGTGCGATCGGTTCGGGTGGTATCAAAGGGAATGCGCGAGATGGCCACGCCATCGCTGACCCGCACGCTGCATAACGACTGGCGAAACCCGGCATCGGTGGTGAAGGCAAATCTGCCATCCGGGCTGACGATCACATTAGCCGGCATACTGCCGACATCCTGGGTAAAATCGGCGACGCTGGGATCAATCAACCGCCCGGTGGACACCGGATCGGTAGGCCGGGTGATGGCATGACTGCCACTGCAACCGGCAGCAACCGCCGCCAACAAGAAGCCACCAGACAAAATCCACCGCGTGCATGTTTTCAAATTCATAATGTCTTTCTAAAACGACGTGAACAATTTAACCCGAGTTTGGTTATGATTGTATTAGCGCGAAGAATGAATTCGTCCGACGGCGTTTCGATTGAGGAGCAACCCCATGGGACTGACGATCCACTATACCTTGGCCCTGGAGAATGGCGGCGAAGCGGAAGCAAGAGCCGTTGTCGAGCAACTTCGCCAGCGGGCGCTAGATCTTCCCTTGCGGCACGTCGGCGACATCCTCGACCTTTCCGGCGATGCCGCCAATTTCGACAAAGCTCCCAAGGATGATCCGCAGCGCTGGTTGTTGGTGCAGGCGATGCACTATGTCGAGCGCGGGTCAAGTTATACATCGGTGCCGCCGACACGGATCATCGCTTTTGCAACGCATCCCGCGGCCGGGTGCGAAGCGGCCAATTTCGGGTTGTGCCAATACCCGGCCGGCACCGCGTTTTCGCGCGCTGGCGGCAAACGGCGCGTTGCCAGCATCGCCCCAGCTTGGTGGTGGCGCTCATGCTGCAAGACGCAATACGCCAGCGCCCCGGCGGTCGGTGGCGTGGAAAATTTCCTGCGCGGTCATCTGGCGGTGGTGGCCATGCTCGATGTTGCCCAGGAACTGGGCATTCTGGCCGATGTTTCCGACGAAAGCGATTACTGGCAGAAACGCGCCGTGGAAGCGTTAACTCGCGAAATCGGCAAGTGGAACCAAATGATGGCCGCGGTCGCCGGACAAATGAAGGACAAGATCGGCGATCGCGTGAAGGGTGCGATCTTCGGTTATCCCAACTTCGAGCATCTGGAAGCCGAGGGACGCCGCGAAGAGGAATAACCGGAAAGCCAATGGCAATGCCCGCCAATAATATCGGCGGCTTTACAGGGTCTTCATTTGGCAATCGGCAATCGGCAATTGGCAATTGGCAATGCTACTTCATCGCTTCCACACCGCCCATGATTTCCGACAATTCGGTGGTGATCTGGCTCTGGCGGGCGCGGTTGTATTGCATGGTCAGGTTCTTCACCATCTTCTCGGCATTGTCGGTGGCGCTCTTCATCGACACCATGCGGGCCACGTGCTCGCTGGTGGTGGCATCTAAAAACGCCTGGAACAATGCCGTCTTCACCGTCAGCGGCAAAAGCTCGTCCAGCAGTTCCTTGGCATCGGGCGAAAATTCATATTCCACCGTCCGCCCCACCGGTTTGGTCACACCCTTCTTATCGCCCGGCACCGCAGCTTGCCCCTTCGCGGCAGCCGCCGCCAGTTGCGACAGCGGCAGCAGCGTCATCACGTCCGGTTTCTGGCTGCCGGCACTGTGGAAGTTCATATACGCCACCTGCACCGCGTCATAAACCCCGCCGATAAACTGCTGCATGAACGTCTCGGCCACTTTTTCCACTTCGGCATACGGCGGAGGATCGACAATCTGATCCAGCCGCTGGGTGATCGGCCGCTTTTGGAAATTGAAGTATGACATCCCCTTCTTGCCGACAACAAACAAATCGATCTTTTTCCCCTGGCTTTCACATTCGCGGATGAAATGGATGGCCGTGCGCAGCACGCTGCCGTTATACGCCCCAGCCAATCCGCGGTTGCTGGTAATCACCAGCAGGGCGATCTTGCCGGTGCTGTCGTTCACGCCCGGCTTGCGCAGCAGCGGATGCTGGACGTTTTCCACTGTGGCGGCCAATTCGGCCACCAACTCGCGCACCTTCAGCGAATACGGCTTGGTGCCGACGGCGCGTTTCAGCGATTTCTGAAACTTCGCGGTGGCGATCATCTGCATGGTCTTGGTGATCTTGCGGATGTTCCGCACCGCCTTGCGGCGTTTGACAATAGCACGAGCCTTGGCCATGGCGGCGGATTGGAATGGAAAGGCGCTTGAGCGTCAAGTTTGATGCGGAAATCAAAAGAACACAATCGAAAACAAAAACACATCCGACTGTGGCTTCTTGGTTTTCTTATCGACCGGCGGCTCGAACCACCAGGTATAAGCCGCACGCTGGCAGGGCATGTCGATGGCCTCGAAGCCGGCGCTGTGGAGCACACGCACGCGGGTGACGTTGCCATCGGGGTCAGTGCGCAGTTCCAGCACCACGTACAAATCGTCCATGGTCATGCGGATGTGGTCCCAGGCGGCTACGTCCAGACGCGGAAGCTCCTTGGGTTTCCACCGCCGGCCAAATTGGGCCTTGGTGGCCCCGGGAACCAGGCGAAGATTGGGATTTTTGGCGACGACGGCGAAAGATTCCATGTCCGACTGCGGGGCCGGATCGGCCGCGGCGGCTTCGGGGCCGGGAGCGCCAGAGGCGCCGGGAACGCCGGTGTCGGCCGGATCAACAGGCGGCGGCGACGATGGATCGGCTGGCGATGCCGGAGTGGCCATGGCCACGGTGATCGGTGCGGCGGCGGGTGGAACTGCCGTGGGCAGCGATGGTTTGGCGGCGACGGCTGGCCGGGTGGATGGCATTTCGGCCATAACTGGTTTGGTGGTTGCAACCACATTATTTTTCGTTTCCGCTTTCCGCTTTTCGCTCTCCGCTTTTGCCTCAACCGGTTTGGTGGTCGGGGTGGGAACGGCTGGCCCGATGGCGATCATTTTGTCCGGCACCGGCGTGGGCGCGGGTTTAGGCTGCGGTGCAGGATTTTGCGGCGGCACCGGCGGCGGCGTTGCTTGTACGGCCGGTTGCGGCTTGGGCTGGGGTGGTTGCGGTGTCGCCGGCTTGGGGATCGGATCGTGCATCTGCGGCGGTTTCATCGCCTCTTGATTCGGCCGGGGTTTAATCAAACCCGTGCCACCGCCGCCATTTTGGCCCGGGGCCACCTGCGACCGCGCCGGCTTGGCCATGAGCGGGCCTGGCCGTTGCGGATCGTGGCTTAGCATCGGTTGTTCGTGTGCGTGCTCGGGATCGGCAAACGGCGATTCCATCGGTTTCTCGCCCGGAGCCGAATTGATGCCCAAGCCGCCGCCTTCGTGATCGCCAAGCTGCTCCAGAAATGGGTCCACCGGTGGCGGCACAACCGGTGGCGGCGGCGTTTCCTGTGGCGGAATCACTTGCAGCATGGGCTTTTTGGCCGTTTGATGCTGCATCGCCATCGGCACGCGCACATAACCGGTTGACTGGTCATATTTGGCGTACTGGCCGTGTACCGCCGACCATTCAATCCACCCCAACGACGTTCGCGCCTGCCGGTCCAGCAACAGCAATGCTGTACTCGCTAACAACAGCGAGAAACAGAAAGCCACCGCGAAACTGGGCGATAAACGTTTCATGGCAAACAAGTTCATCCGGCAGCCGCACGTCACTGCTTGACCCGGAACTTGGACGAAACATTATACCCGGTCAGCCCTGGAAGTGTGATGGATGATGCCCCGCGCGAATGACTTGCCGGTGCGTGACGTAATTGGCAGCGCGATTTTTAGCCCCAGCAAGCCGTCTGGCACGGCGACGGTTGGTGCCGATCATAGGTGGTGCATCCCCTTCGAATTCCGGGGGAAACAATACCTTCTATGGGCCGAGCTTTGCCAAGCGGGTTTGACATTCGGTTGCTTTGTGGAGGATGCAAGTCCTTTGCAGGGCAGCCGGAGGCGTGTGGAAAATGTGCGCCGGAAGCACTGGCGACGTGAAAAACGCCCACGCGATAAGTTACCACAGACTATGGAGCTCCGTGATTTTTCACACACAGATGCAATCATCCAGCGAAAATAATCTGCATCGAGAACAGCGGAAATCAAAACAGGGATCAGCGGCGATCTGCGGTTAAGAGCCTATCCGCATAACGAATGGCCCCGCGGCGACACTCCCCCCGTAGTTCCCGGGAAAAATGGGGCGAGTGTCGCCGTCGCCGCCCCCACGTAGAATGCATGCCTGTGATCGTCGTAGCAGGTTTACCGCAGACGTCGCCGAGCGACGCAGAGAAAATGCAGCATCGCCACCGGCGGCAGCCGATCCGCATTCCTCTGCGAACTCTCCGCGCCCTCGAGCGCAGCGGGCGGTAATCCCAAGCATTCCCCGGTATAATGCCCCCATGCCTCTGGTAACGCTCCCCATGTTCTGCCGGCAATGCGGCTACAACCTGCACGGCCTGCCGGAGAATCGCTGCCCGGAATGCGGGCAAGCGTTTGATCCGAATAATCCCAAAACCTATTGGCGACATGCCGCGACCCTGTCCCGCCGGCGCTGGGCCAAACGCATCATCGTGGCGTTGTTAACGCTGCTGATTCTGTCCACCGTTGCCGGCGTAAGCCTGTGGTATCCCTGGCACGGTAAACAAGCCGCGGTGCAAATGGTGCGGCGCTACAAAGGTTACGGCGGTGGCGTAGTGCATACAACGGCAATCGGCCTGCAATGGTTGCAATGCCTGCTCGGCAATCGCGGCGGTTTTCTTCTACAACGGGTGGACGATATCTACATCATCAACTCGCCGGTCACGGATACGGATTTGGCATCGCTGAAGGAATTGCCGTACTTGCGATCTGTTGCGCTGTCCGGCAATTCCAAGCTGACGGACGCGGTGTTGGTGAATCTCGAAAACCTGAAGCAATTGCAGGAGCTTTACCTTGAGGGCGCGCAGATAACGCAGGACTGGTGAATCTGATGAATCTGAAACAATTGAAGTCACTATGTCTTAGCGGCACCAAGGTAACAGGCGCGGGTGCGGCGGAATTGAAGAAGGCGCTGCCGCACTGCGGAATTCAGCATTAATCCTTCGTGTTTCCTACCGCCATCGATTCGCGCCATGTAGGACGGGCTTCAGCCCGTCGAAGTCTTACGGCGGGCTGAAGCCCGCCCTACATGAATCATCCGCCTCAAAAACTCATCGCCGTCTTGAATTCCTGGTAGCGGTCGTCAATTTGTTCACGGGTCAGGTTTCTCAAAGCACCCAGGGAAAAATCGGCGATGGTGTAACTCGCCACCACGGTGCCGAAGGCCAGGGCACGTTTGATCGTGGCCGGGGAGAGGCTGTTTTGCGTGGCCAGGTAGCCCATCATGCCGCCGGCAAAGCTGTCGCCGGCGCCGGTGGGGTCGATGACTTTTTCGGCGGGGTAGGCCGGCAGGGTAAAGACATCGCGCGCGGTGACCAGCAAGCTGCCGTGTTCGCCCTTTTTGACCACGACAAATTTCGGGCCCAATTCCAGCACGTCGCGGGCGGCACTGATCAGGTTCTTTTTCTCGGTCAACATGCGCGCTTCGGCATCGTTCAAAACCAGGCCGTGGATTTTGCCCAGCAGTTTGGTCAGTTCGGCGCGCTCGGTTTGAATCCACAGGTTCATGGTGTCGGCCACCACCAGCTTGGGCGCTTTGAGCATCGCCAGGGTTTGCTGCTGCAAGACCGGATGGGTGTTGGCCAGGAAAACGTATTGGCTATCCAGAAAAGCCGGGGGAATAGCCGCGGGGCGCTCGGCCAGCACGTTCAGATCGGTTTGCAGGGTTTGGGCGGCGTTCATGTCTTGCACGTACGAGCCATGCCAGCGGAAAGTCTTGCTGCCCTTGCGAATTTCCAGGCCGCTGGTATCCACCGGCCGGCCGTGGAAAACATCCAGTAAGGTTTTGGGGCAATCCTCGCCCACCACGCCTACCAAACGAACTGGCGTGAAAAAAGATGCGGCATAAGAGAAATAGATCGCCGAACCGCCGATCGCGTCTTCGCGGACACCAAACGGAGTCTCCACGCGATCCAAGCCAATCGAACCAGTTACCAGTAATGACATAGTTTTCCTTCTGTGCAAGACGCTATTCTAAAGTTCCACGGGTCACGCCTAATTGATTTAACACGCGAAGCTGTTTCCACATGGCTGCGCCGGTGTCGATGCCGGCCATCACGCGGGCATAGCGGTTGAGCAAATCGACGGCCTCGTCGCTGGATTCGCGCAGCATTTCCACGCGGAAATCGCGGATGCCGATTTCCTGCATCCGGCCAATCAGCTCCGCCGCCGATTGGGCCACGCCGTTATACACGGTATTGCGGCAACCGACATCCGCCGTCAAGGGATGCGCAACGCCGGAGCGATCTTTCAGATCGACGGTGTGCTTTTCGCACGGCCGGCCGCAATCGCGAAAATCCTTGCCGTTGCTCAAGGCGTGGGCGAACACGCAATGCTCCATGTGAAACATCGGCATATGCTGATGCACGACGACTTCAAAATAGCCGGCTGGGAAACCGGCCAGCATCGTGGCCATCTGCTTCCAAGTCAGATCGTAACTGGGAACCATGCGTTGCACGCCGTTTTCGGCCAGGATGCCGGCGGTGAGTTCGTTGGCGATGTTGAGGGAATAATCGGCGATGAGCGGAATGGCCGGATTTTCCTGGCGGTACAATTCCAAGGCCGCCAGATTGCGAATGAGAATGGCATCGGGGGCGGCGGCCGCCACTTGGCGCAGCAAGCCTTCTTCGCCGGGCTTGACGATGCGAATCGTGGCCAGGGCGATTTGCGCCCCGTGCGCGTGGGCCAGTTTGACGGCGTCGGGATAGTTGCGGATATCTTCAAATTCGCAGTAAACCAGCCCGCGATCCACCCCGGCGGGCGGGGTCCAGTTTAGCAGCGATTGCAATTGATTCAGGTTGCGGATCAGCACGTGCAGGCGGGGAGTGATTGCCGATTGCCGATTGCCGATTGCCGATTGGGGATTTGAGATTTCAAATTTGAGATTTGAGATTTCAGATTTCAAATCGGCCAACACGTCCGCGTCGCTAATTGCATACCGCCCGGCTTGTTCGCGCTGTTTCAACAATTCCGCCACCGCTTGCCTACGCAAATCATTCAGCACGCTCTTGGGTATCATCACCGGCGGCACCGGCTTGCCATCGGCCATCGTCACATTCCGAAGCTGGTACGGCGTATCGCCCAGCCGATCCAACTGCTGCCGCAGCATCGCCAGCGTGGCGGGATATTTTTGCGAGACTTCCAGCGGCTTTTCCCATTGGGCAGCGGCCCGATGCCCGGCGGTATCGATCAATTCGATCTTCAGCAACCCGCCAATGGCGGCATGGACAATCACGTCAATGTCCAGCCGTTTCACCACCACGTCGCGCGAATAGCTGTGTTCCAACCGCCGGCGCATGTGCGGATCATCCGTCTTCCAGACAATGCTGCCCATGGCGACGGCCGGCAGATTGATATCGCCATGGCCGAAGCAGATTTCCACCGTGTTGGGTTTGATGGGCCGCACGCCGAAGACGCGCCCGCCTTGCTCATCCTGCTCGGGATGGCCTTCATCAAACACCAGGCCGTCGCCATTTTTCACCTCGACGCGCTGTTGCAATTCGACGATCACGCCGGCCTGGTTTTTGCCGACGACGGTGCCCAGCCGGGTTCCCCGGCTCTTGGGAAAGCGCGCATGAACCAACTGCTGATGATTCACGCCGTCCAAAAAACCGTGGGTGAAACCTCGCGAAAAACTCTGCTCCAAATCCAGCTTGTGCATCGCCGGCAACGTGAATTTCTCGTGCTTGGCCGCCGCGTCAATCGCCAGGCGGTACGCCTGCGTGGTGGCGGCGACGTAATGGGCGCTTTTCAACCGGCCTTCCACTTTCAAGCCGGCCACGCGCAACCCCGCAAGCTGGTCGATTAAATCGTAAGCCGCCAAATCCTGCGGCGAGAGCAGATAGGCCTTATCCCCCAGATCGAGCATCTGGCCATCCACCCACAATTCATAAGGCAGCCGGCACGCCTGGGCACATTGCCCGCGATTGGCACTGCGGCCGCCCATCGCCTCGCTGGTTAAACATTGCCCGCTGTAAGCCACGCACAACGCCCCATGCACAAACACTTCCACCGGCACCGGCGTGGCGGCGGTGATTTTTTCGATGTCACGCAACGAAAGTTCCCGCGCCACGATCACCCGGCTCACCCCCAGCCGATGCACAAATTCGATCCCCCGCGCTTCGGTCAGCGACATTTGCGTCGAGCCATGCACCGGCAAGCCGGGGGCAATCCGGCTGATCAATTTCGCCAGCCCCAAATCCTGCACGATCACCGCATCGGCCCCGGCGCGGGCGATGCGTTTGACAAAATCCACCGCCACCGGCAGTTCATCGGAAAAAATCAGCACGTTGAACGCCACATAGCCGCGGACATTGTGGGCGTGCAGGAACTGCATCACCTCGGGAAGATCATCAATGGCAAAATTGGCGGCACGGTGGCGGGCGTTGAAAGCCGACAAGCCAAAGTAAACGGCATCGGCGCCATTGGCGACGGCGGCGCGCATGGCTTCCCAGTCGCCGGCGGGGGCAAGTAATTCGGGGGGGACATCGTACATTCCTTCCAAGGCTACCTTAGAATAAGCCTTAGTCCAAGTTTACTTTCCAACTTTGGCAGACGCACTTTAGTGCGCCTGCTTCATGCTTGGCGAGCTTGTTGGTGATGAAACGATTATTTCCCAACCCGTAGGCCGGGGCTTTGAACAGTTTGAACAGATTTCGATTTTCGACGAGTTGAGCATTTTTAGGCAAACACGTAAACCTTTGTCATTACTATGGTTATGGATATTATTGCCTAAGCTTGTTCCCGTATTTCTTTGAGCGCGCCAAAGAATCGGCGTGCCGGCCGGCCAGCGAATGAGCCTGCCGCGAGGGCAGATAACGGGGAAGAGTTGTGTCACCTTTAGTCCGCTCAGGTTTTGCAGACAACCTACACAACATCCTTGGCCAGGAGATCTTCCGCGGACTCTTGAAGTGGACCGAGAAGGTATGACCGGTTGTTGACGAAGCTCAACCACTTCTCGATCTGCTGCGTTAAGGCTTCCTTGCACGCTTTGGCAAAAAGGTCGCCGTCTTTCAAAACCTCGCCGGCAAGCAGGGTGGCCTTGACGCGCGTCAACTCCTCCTGGCCTTGCGGGCCACTTAACCATTCGGAAGCAGTTTGTTCGATTTTCTGAACGCGTTGGCGCAGTCTCTCTGCCGTTTGAGGCTGAAACGCCCAGTCCCGATTGTGCTGCTTGGCCTCGTGTTTATTCCGCATAGGTAATTCCGCGCCGAGGTATTTCGTCGATTTGGTCGCAATTGGCGGCGTGGTATCCGCAGGGGTGGCGCGGACATGGCGAACTTTCCCGTACCATTCTCGCACCGTTTCCGCCAACCCCAACGGCAGTGTGCTCGTGTGATTTGCCGTGCCCGCCAAGCCCTCATTGCGCAGCTTGTCCAGTATCACGCTGCTTTCGACGCCCAGTTCTTTGGCTAACTGATCGAGTCGAATGCCCTCGCTTATCTGGCTGCCATTTTCGAACTTTCGGGCGGCCCTCCGAGGCGCGGGCGGATCGCTTTCGCCCAGGCGCTCAACGCTATTGCGGCGTAACACCCAGCACTGGCGACCGACCAAAAAGGTCGTGACGCCTTTACGCTGAACAACCTGAATACGGTGCGCCTTTCTCAAGTGCCTTCTTAACTTTTGGACAGCCAGCCGGCAGACAGGGCATGCAAGGTGTGGCTTAGCTTGCTTGGTCGGCAGCTTGCCTTGGCTGGCTATCTTGCCCGGCAGCCCCGTCGCGCTATGGCTCGGCGGAGGCGGTTGGTCATGCCGTACCTTGGCGAAAACTGGCGCAGTAGCCACGGCAGCCGATACCGACTCGGTTGAACCGTCAGTGCGCACAATGTCTCCAGACCTGATTTCCCCCCGATTTACGAGTTCTATGAGTTGCTCACCCGTAACCGGCCCACATTCCACGCCATCCTTGCGATATTTCCATTCCGCCATGGCAGCCTCGCAGTTTTTTAGCGGCAGTGTGCAACCCGCCACTGATGCAAAGGATACATCGCGGGAAGGAATTTACAATGGATAATTGACAACTGATAACGAATACGGCCCAAGGCCAAATATGGCACGGTGACCGGGCGACAAAGCGACCAATCCCGCATTGATCGGCGGCTGGCATTGTCGGCGGCATTGCATGGCGTATAATCGATCACCTTCGTTCAAGGACAGCTTATGAAGGGCATGACCGTGGAACTGATCGACGATCCCGAGCAAGGCGGATTTACCGCCAGGATTCCCGACCTGCCGGCTTATGGCGAGGGTGCCACGGAAGATGAAGCCATCGCCGATCTCAAGGAGGCGGTGCTGGGATACATCCAGGCGTTTGGACTGGAGGACGCCTTGAGCCGAATCGTTACGCCCACCATCCGGTAAGAAGAATTCGCCCAACGCTGGGATTGATAATCTTGACGCGGCGTAGCCGACAACCAAAACCAATCAGCCCCATAACTTTACTGGCGTCGATGATTATCCAAACTGATTTACCGCTGAGGACGCCGAGGATCGCAGAGGAAATCGCTGACAGTTCCCAGCGTCGAATCCGATTTCTCCGCGACTTCTCTGCGCCCTTGAGCGCAGCGGGCGGTGATTCCTTTCTTTGGCAGTTGGCCCAGACATTTGCGCAGCCCGCGAAGATTTGGAGGCATTGTAGCACATATTTTAAGAAATTGAATTCAATCGGTGTAATCGGTGTAATCTGTGGATCATTTCGCTTGGGTTGCCACGGAGGGTGTACCGATGAACGCTGCTAAAAGGCGTGGGGGATACCAGGAATTCAAAGTGGCGATGAATTTTTGCAGGGCCAAAAATATTTTTTATTTCCCCCTTTACATCCTGCCGAAGATTGGTATTATACCGAACAAACACTGAACACTGGCGGCTTTTGTGATTGCCGTCGAGTTCAGGTGCGGGGTTGGTGGCACGAGCGTCGCAAGGTGCGATGCTTGTCGCCTTCGCCCGCGAAAATCACGATTATGCCGGCTGACAAATAGACCCGGCGAAAAGGAGTCTCTCGTGGCCAAGTCCATCGATCGGGCCGATGCCAAAACCGCATCGGCAAGTGTCAAAGAGCAGTCTAACAGCAGCAAAGACGCCTCGATAGGGCGTGAATTGCCGCGCGCGACCGCGGGGCCGCACGATCCGAACCGGGATTCGGCCCTGACCCGGGCCGTGCAGCAGATCGAAAAACAGTTCGGTAAAGGGGCGGTGATGAAACTCGATCCCAACGCCAAAGCCAGCATTGATGGCATCCCCACCGGCTCGCTGAGCCTGGATATCGCTTTGGGCGGCAACGGGGTGCCGCGCGGCCGGGTGCTGGAAGTGTTCGGGCCTGAATCCAGCGGTAAAACCACGCTCACGCTGCATATTATTGCCGCGGCACAGAAACAGGGTGGGGTGGCGGCGTTTATTGATGCCGAGCACGCGCTGGATCCCTCTTGGGCCAAGCGTTTGGGCGTGCAATTGGGCGATTTGCTGGTTTCCCAGCCGGATACCGGTGAGCAGGCCTTGGAAATTTGCGAAATGCTGGTGCGGTCCAACGCGGTGGATGTGATCGTCATCGACTCGGTGGCGGCACTGATCCCGCGGGCGGAAATTGAAGGCGAAATGGGCGATTCGCACATGGGCTTGCAAGCCCGGCTGATGAGTCAGGCATTGCGGAAATTGACCGGGGCCATCTCCAAGAGCCGGTCCACGGTGATCTTCATTAACCAGATTCGCGAGAAGATTGGCGTGATGTTTGGGAACCCGGAAACGACCCCCGGCGGGCGGGCATTAAAATTTTATGCCAGTGTTCGTATAGATATTCGCCGCACTGGGACGATAAAAGAAGGAGAAGTGTCGATCGGCAGCCGAACCCGGGCGCGGGTGGTGAAAAATAAGATCGCCCCGCCGTTCCGCGATGCCGAGTTTGACATCATGTTTGACCGTGGCATCAGCTACGAAGGCGATTTGCTCGATCTGGCGGTCTTGGCCAACGTAGTAGAGAAGAGCGGCGCGTGGTTTAACTATAAGACCACGCGTCTGGGCCAGGGCCGGGAAAACGCCAAGCAGTTCTTGTGCGACAATCCGGATCTGAGCGCGGAGATTCGGGCCGCGGTATTGCAAAGCAAAGGTTTGCTGGATGCCAAGAAATCCACCGAAAGTGCCGTCGCCGACGAACCGGTTACCGCCGAGGCGTGATGCCGCGGCGGAGGAGTTGCATTGCCGATTGCCAATTGCCGATTGCCGATTGAAAATACCGGCTTGGGCATTTGGGATTTCTAATTCTGCAATCGGCAATCGGCAATCGGCAATCGGCAATAACGCCATCGCCTGCGCGTTAAGCTTAATCATTAGTATGGCCTCATTGGCTTTCGCCCCCTCCCCCGCCCGCGCCGACGGCGGCGTGGAATCCCAGCTTCTGGATGCCAGCGATACCATGGATATCGCCGGCTTGCAGGACCGCTTTGCCGCCATCGCCAAAAAGGTGGCCCCGGCGGTGGTGGCGATTTCCGCCAGCGAAAATCTGGTCGCCACCCCGGCGGCCAATCGCCATGCCGATTTAACCCCGCAGCGGCTTGCCGCCATGCTCAATGAAACCACCCGCACGGTGGGCACGGGATTCATCATTAATCCCGACGGTTACATCGTCACCAATGCCCACGTGGTGGAAACGGCCAAACAGTTGTGGATCACCACCGATGACCGCAAGGTTTATCCGGCCATGCTGGTGGGATGCGATTCGCGTGCCGACTTGGCCGTGCTGAAGATTCCCGTCCATGATTTGCCGGCAGTGGATTTCGCCCCCGCGGCCCATCCGCGCCGTGGGCAATGGGCCATCACCATTGGCAATCCCTATGGATATGCCACCGAAGGTGAAATGGCGGTAAGCGTCGGCGTAATCAGCGCCACCGACCGCTCCTTGCCCGGTTTGGCGGCCAAGGAAAACCGCCTCTACAGTAATCTGCTGCAAACCACCGCCCAGATCAATCCCGGTAATTCCGGCGGGCCGCTGTTTGACATCACCGGTAAAGTCGTCGGCATCAACACCGCGGTGATTTTGCCGCAAAAACAGATCAACGGCATCGCCTTCGCCATCCCCATCACCCCGGAATTGCTGGATGAACTCAGCAACCTGGCAGCCGGCAAGGAAATTGTTTATGGCTACCTGGGCATCGTGGTGGAAACCGCCACGCCCGGCCAATTGCAGGTGGCCGGCGTTAACCGCGGCAGCGGTGTGGTGGTGCAATCGGTGGAAGCCAATTCCCCGGCCGCCGGCCCCGGTCGATTACGCCGCGGCGATCTGCTGGTGGCGATGAACGGACAATCGATTGCCGATGCCGATCATTTTGTCCGCCAGGTTGGCACCAGCCCGGTGGATCAACCGGCCAAGATGGAATTGATCCGCGCCGGTAAACTGCTGACCACTTTGGTTAAGCCCACCCGCCGCCCCGAGCCGATGGCCCTCAACGCCGCATCGCCGCGTCTGCACTGGCACGGCCTGTTATTCGGCTCCGCCCCAGCCAATTGGCACACGCCCGCCTCCGGTAATCCCACCGGCGTGGTCGTGCTGGCCGTGGAAAAACAATCGCCGGCCATCCCCGCCGCCGCCGTGGGCGCTATCCTGCAATCCGTCGCCGGCCATCCCATCCGCAGCATTGAGCAGTTACAGCAGATCATCAATGACACCCCCGAATCACAATGCGTGATGGAACTGCAACCCGTCGATACCGAATCCGCCGCGGCCCATTAACGGGTGGTTGCCCACGGTGCCTGGCAGCCAAGCGTATCGCCTAATGGCCCCGCAAGTCCACCTGTGGACTACCAGTCCAAGCGAATACGACACGTTGCAAACCGAAGGCTGGACGGGAGAGGGGATTATTGGATACGTCGTGTGAAGAGCGGACAGCGGACAGCGGAAACAAAGCCGGGTGTGAAGGGTTTGAAGGTGTGAAAGTGAGAAACGTGAAACGTGACAAAGGCAATGGCTTTATCACGTTTTCTCGTTTTACGTTTCAGTTTCGCGTTTCCGCCTTCTAACGGCTACGGCCGTACCGGACCGGGGCCGATATGGATGGGCATCACCGGCATGGGCCGCGTCGTGGGTGGTGGTTGCGGCAGCACGGGACGGGTTGGCGGCGGCGGTGGCGGCACTGGCCGAGTCGTGGGCGGCTTGGGCGGACACGGTTGGGTTGTCGGCGGTGGTTGCGGCAGCACCGGACGGGTTGGCGGCGGCGGCGGTGGCGGCACTGGCCGAGTCGTGGGCGGCTTGGGCGGACACGGCTTGGGCGGCGGCAAGGGCACGGGACGACTGGCGGGTGGCGGCACCGGCTTAACCGGCAGCGGCTGGACAATTATCGGGGGCTTGGGGGCGGCAGGCGGTGCCTTGGTATTGCTCGGCGAACCGATCACTGCCGATACCCCAAAACCAATCACTCCCATCAGTGTGGCGCTGAACAACATCCGACCGGTGGTGCGTGCGAACATCGATGTCACTCCTTACGCTAGAAGAAAGAGGTCATTCCAGTCCGATAACGCCGGCAAGTTATCTTTGGCCAAACAGGGTGTCAAGCAAAAACTGCCCGGATCGCAACTAAAAAGGATTGGACGGCGGTCATGCCACGATGAAAAGGCTGGCACCATCAGCTTTCGGCGCTGGCCAGCACGCCGTTGCGCAGCACCAGCACGCGGTCGGCTTCGCGGGCCAAGCCGCGGTCGTGGGTTACCATCACAATCGTCTGGTTCTGCTCGCGATGCAGTTTTTCCAGCACGTCCATGATTTGCCGGCCGGTTTCGCCGTCGAGGTTTCCCGTGGGTTCGTCGGCAAACAGAATCCGCGGGCGGTTCATCAAGGCGCGGGCAATGGCCACGCGCTGGCGCTCGCCGCCGCTGAGATGGCCGGGACGGTGTTTCAAGCGGTGCGATAGGCCAAGCTGGGCAAGCAGTTCGGCGGCGCGGCGGCGCAGTTCGCCGCGCTTGGCCAGAAAATCGCCCACGCCATGGCCGACCATCGGGGCCAGCAGGGTGTTTTCCAGCACGTTCAATTCCGGCAGCAGATAATAAAACTGGAAGATGAAGCCGAAGGATTGATTGCGCAGCCGATTGCGTTGCCGGCCCGGCATGGTGGAAATGTTTTCGCCGTCGAACAGCACCGCGCCACTGTCGCAGGTGTCCAGCGCTCCCATGATGTGCAGCAGCGTGCTTTTGCCCGAGCCGCTGCGGCCTTCGATGGCCACAAATTCGCCGGCTTTCAATGCAAGATCAACGTGCTTGAGCACGTCGATTTTGGCGTCGCCCATTTGGAAGGTGCGTGCCAGGGCCATGGCCTGCAAAATCACGTCGGCCTTGCGGGCCGGTTGTTCTGGCGAAGTTGTATCGGTTCGTGACATTTTTTCCCGGTTTCCATCATTCCCAGCGCAACGATTCCACCGGCTGCAACCGTGCCGCGCGCATGGCTGGCAGGATGGCTCCCAGCACCGACGACACCACGGCAATCGACACAATCCAGATCGCATTCTCGGCACTGATCTGGTTGGGAATGGTGTCGAAGAGGTAGGTCTTGGGATCCCACACCACGATGTGGAAGGTCCGGCCCAGCCATTCGTGGATGCCGTTGATATTGTGGACGACCAGGAAGCCAAAGAGTAATCCCAGCCCGCCGCCCACGATGCCGATCACCAGACCGTAGCCCAGGAAGATCATGGCCACACCGCCGCTGCTGGCGCCTATGCTTTTCAGGATGCCGATATCGCGCGTCTTTTCGGCCACGATCATGTAGAAGATGCAGAAGATCAAAAACACCGCGACCAGGCTGATGATGCCGAACAAAAACAGCAGCAGGACTTTTTCATGTTCGACGGCGTTGAGGAACGAGCCTTGGCGCTGTTCCCAGGTTTCCACTTTCACCGGATCAAGCTGTGTCTGCATGTCCTCGTAGCGATTGCGGGCAGCGTCCACCACCTCCTGCACCTTGCCGGCCATCTTCAAAAGATCGGCACCCGGTTTGATGTTGATGCGGATTTGGTTGGCGCGGGCGCTGGTCAACTTCTGCTGCCCATCCTGCGTATATGGCTGCGGGTCCATCTGCAACAATTTCTGCAACAGCTCAAAATCCACGTAGGCAGTCTTGCTGTCCACTTGGTAGACGCCAGTGCGGCTCACATTGACCAGCCAGAAACCCTGCACTGGCAGGTTGGACAAATCCGGCATGCTGCCGCTGCTGGGCACCAGCGGCGTCAGATGCACCCAAACGCCATTGAGATCAAAGGACGGGCGCTCGATCGCGCCGCCTTTTTCCCGCTGCAAACCGATGATCGCGTAACCCAGAATAATGCCCGGCCAGTTGGCGACGTTCACCTTGCGGGTGTCGGCATGAGGCATGTGGGCGCGATACCAATCATCGCTGCGCGGTTTGTCGAACGAGGGAAAATCATCGATGGCTTTCTGCATCGCCGCCTTATCGGCCGGATCGGCAAGAGTGGCCAGTTTGTCGCGCAGATAGGGTTCTTGATCTTGCAACCCCTGCACCAGGTTGCCGATTTTATTCGCCTGCGCCAGGCCGACGCCTTCCACCTGCACGCCATCCTGAAGCTGGCCCCAGACGTTGATCAACCCATAAGTCTTGATCACCGGCATGGCCGCATCAACGCCATCCAGCCGGCGAATGTCGTCCAGCATTTCCTGATAATGCGGAAACCCGCTAACCGACACGCGCGAGACGGTGATATCCCCTTCCAGGCCATGATAAGCCGTGCGGAACATTGACATCCATCCGCTCATGACGCTGATGACCACCAGCACCATGGTGGTGCAAAGCGTCACCGCCGCCAAGGCCCACCAGGCGATGCGGCGTTTGCGGAGGTATTTGAGTATGAGGTGGAGTTTATACATGGCACTGAAACGTGAAAACGTGAAACGTGATAATTAGATCGGCGAGGGGGTCTCCAATCGTGTCACACTGCGGTTGGTTCGGCGTTCGTTGTTCACCATCCGCAATCCTAGCCGGATTACTTGTTCGATGATACCCAGGCGGTGTTCGATTACGTTGGCGGACAAAATGAAACGCGATTTGAAATACCAATCGCGGGCCTCGCGCGCCGAACCAAGGGCGTATTCATAAAACCGCGCGCGGTCCTTACCGCTGCCGCGGGAATAACCCTCGGCGAAATTAGAACTGATGTTGCCAGTAGCGCGAAAAAGTTGGTCGGCGATGGTTTTCGCGCGACGATCCTTAAGCAGTTGCGTGCAATCACGCCATGCAAGGTCGCACAGGAATAATCCCACGCGATAAGCCTCCATGCGCCACAAGGAGTCGTTCCGTATGGTCGCCGGCACCGAAGTTTCCCAATCCTCATACGTCACAACCGCTCCACCATTTCTTTCTTGTCACGTTTCACGTTTTCACGTTTCAGTTAGGTTTCATCAATGGGAAAAGGATCACATCCCGAATACTTTCCGCCCCCGTCAGCATCATCACCAGCCGATCCACGCCCAATCCCAACCCGCCGGCCGGCGGCATGCCATAACGCAAGGCATTCAGAAAATCCTCGTCCGTCTTCTGCTGCTCGTCCTTATCGCCAACCTGGTGGGCAAAATTCGCCGCCTGCACGTCCGGGTCGTTCAACTCGCTGTATCCCGGGCTGATTTCCTGCCCATTGATGGCCAGTTCATACACATCAGCGAAGAACGGATCATCCGCGTTTTTGCGGGCCAGCGGGATGACCACGCTCGGCACATGCGTGACAAACGTCGGATCGATCAACGTATGCTCGATCAGCTTTTCGTAAACATCGACAAGTTGTTCAGCCGGAGATAGCGTTTCCAATCGCTGCCGGGCATAGTGTATTCCCATCTTGACGGCGGCTTCGGTCAGGGGGAGCACTTCACCTCGTTCATCACGGATCGTTTGCTTTTTCGCGTAGGCGAGAAGAATTGGCTCATAAATTTCGGGCGCGGCACCGAATAATGGATTCTTCGCAAACTTCCATCCAGTCCTTTCCTCCACCAAATCCACCATCCGCACCCTTCGCCACGGCCGCTGCAAATTAATCGTCTTCTTGGTGCCCTTGGTGTCTTGGTGGTTAATCATCGGCCCGCCGAACAGTTTTTCCGCGATATGGCAAATCATCCCCTCCACCAAATCCGCCATCGTCTCCCAGCTTCCAAACGCTTGGTAAGCCTCCAGCATGGTGAATTCGGGATTGTGCCGCGGGCTGATGCCTTCGTTGCGGAAATTGCGGTTCAACTCGAACACCTTGGTGAAGCCGCCAACCAGCAACCGCTTGAGATACAACTCCGGCGCGATCCGCAGATACAGCGGGATATCCAGCGCATTGTGATGCGTGACAAACGGCTTGGCCGCGGCGCCGCCGGCCAGCGGCTGCATCATCGGCGTTTCCACTTCGGTGAAACCCTGCTCGGCCAAATACCGCCGCATCTCGCCCACCACGGCAATCCGCTGCTTGAGCGTGTGCATCACCTGCGGGTTGGCCCACAGATCGACATACCGCTGGCGATAACGCAGCTCGACATCGCTCAAACCTTCCCACTTGGCCGGCGGCGTGAGCAGCGCCTTGGCCGCCGGGATAAGGTGCGTTGCCCAGACGGTGGTTTCCAGCTTGCGGGTTTGGCCCAGCGTGCCTTCCACGACGATCAGATCGCCCAGATCGAGCAGCGTGCCAATCTTCCAGTCCAACTCCGGCAGCCGCTTGATATCCAAGGCCACCTGCAAATCGCCGGATTCATCGCGCAGGGTCATAAACGTCAGTTTGCCAAACGACCGCGCCAGCATGATCCGTCCCGCCACGCGCACCGCCGGCCCACCATCATGGCCCATCTCCGGCTGGTACGAATCCTTCACCGCCTTCAGCGGCAACAGCCCTTCGGTGCGCTGGCCATACGGATTGACCCCCAGCGCCCGCAGTTGTTCCAGCTTGGCTCGCCGTTCCTGTTCAAACTGATTGGAAGCTTCTTGCATAGTTCACCTTTGTCTGGCACGGGATTGGGTAACACACCGATACCTGTGCAAACCGGCAATTGTCCCGATTTCCGTGTTTTTCGCCATTGCCCGCAGCGGGAAACTTGCCACAGGACGTGGCAAAACATCCGGGGTGTGGCTGGCTGGCGGCCGCACATCGATGCGCAATGTGCGCGCATTGATTTTTGCCGTAAGTGCTTATTTCCAAAGGACTTAGCCAATCAGCTTCCATTTTTCCGGCTATTTTTCGTTTTGCCAAAGGGGTCTGAAATTCCTAAAAATGGGTTTCCCATTCCGAACAAACCGCATTGGCGTCAAAATTTCGCGGGTGGCAGCGTTGGCTATTTCGGCTTAATCATGGTCTATCAGGGGTCTAATACCCCCTTAACAAGGGCCTATTTAGCGTTAACATGCCTCTATTTCAGGCTAATTCCAAGCTCCAAGTGGGTTTTGACGCTGATTTTGGACCTTCCCGGACCAAAATCCCAGCCAAACGGCCGCGGTTCCCATGCAAACGGACGGATTCAGGTGAAAGCGGCAGCCAATTCTCCATCGCCAATAATGTGCGATGAAATCGCACCTACAATGATTCCGCTGAAAAACCCCCGTTTGCGAACGCTCTCTGCCCGACGGTTTGCTCGTCAATTTCCCGAAGCACGATCAACTACCTGAACGCTAACTCGTGTCGTTCA
>Ga0316217_10000709_pt1 | contig 46307 bp, 32 predicted proteins | sample 1anoAmetaG_FD_203633 | JGI IMG/M metagenome (GOLD analysis project Ga0316217, IMG submission 203633) | Freshwater microbial communities from Trout Bog Lake, Wisconsin, USA - 1anoA | ecosystem: Environmental > Aquatic > Freshwater > Lake > Hypolimnion/Profundal zone | place: USA: Wisconsin...
CGGACAGCACGGTCAAGACCGCCCTGATGGACTCCCGCTACCTGAGTGGCAGCAGACCGCTCTTCGACAGTCTCGTAAAGGTGATCTTCACCCAGATACTGACCAAGTCGAGCGACAAGTTCGTCAAGGAAAAGATGGCCGACATGAAGAGCCGGCGGGAGAAATACGGTTCGACCGTATACCTGTTGGAACCCAACCTGAAGGAAGGGGAGGGGGGATTGCGCGACCTGCAGACAGCCATGTGGGCGGCTCGCGTCAAGTACAAGTTTGCCGACCCCAAGGAGTTGATCATCAAGGGCATACTGTCGGAAGAGGAGTTGGACGGCTATTATGCCGCCCTGGATTATCTCTGGCGCATCCGCAACGAACTTCATTACTTCAACGGCCGCAAGAACGACCAGCTCACCTTTGACGCCCAGGTGCACCTGGCCCGTTTCATGGGGTACAATGACCACGGCAAGGTGCTTGCGGTGGAAGATTTCATGCGGGACTACTACCGTCACGCCAACCGGGTCGAACACTTTTCCTCCAGCCTGGTGTCGCAATGCATCTGGCGCGATGAGGGCGCGCTCAAGATTATCGGCTATTTCGTCCGTCGGCCGGTCGGAGACGGCTGTTACGTGCTCAAGGGCGAGCTCATCATCCCGGACGAGACCGTGGTGGAGAAAAACCCGATCATCCTGATGCGCGTATTCGAGCTGATCCAGAAGCACGGCGTCAGCCTGAACGTCCGCGCCAAGGCATTGGTACGCAAAAGCCTCCACCTGGTCAACGACAAGTTCCGCCGGAACCGCGACGTGCACCAGTCGTTTTTGGCCATCCTCAGATCTCCAAAGGGAGTGGCCGAAACCTTGCGGATTATGCACCACCTGGAGTTCCTCAACCGCTACATCCCGGAACTCGAACATATCTACTGCAAGGTGCAGCACGACGTCTACCATACCTACACCGTGGATATCCATACCCTCTTTGCCGTTGAAGAGGCCGAGAAGATGCTGACCGGCCAGTCTAAGGACGTGCTGCCCTTCCCGTGCGAGGTGGCGTCCCAGATCGGCAAGCGCGAATTGCTGCTGTTGGCGGTTCTTTTTCACGACATCGGCAAGGGGGAGGGGGGCGGTCACTCCGAAAAGGGCGCAGCCATGATTCCTACCATTGCCAGGCGCATGGGGCTTTCCAAAGAGGGCACCGAACGGTTGGAATTCCTTGTGCTGCATCACCTGCTGTTTGCACACATCGCCCAGCGCCGCGATCTGCACGACGAACGGATGGTAGTACAGTTTGCACGCCAGATGGAAACCAGCGAAAACCTGAAGATGCTGTATCTGTTGTCCATTGCCGACGTCAGGGCGGTGGGCTCGGACGTCTGGACCAACTGGAAGGCGCTTCTGTTCCAGGAATTGTATGAAAAGGCCTTCAATGTACTGGAACGGGGCGATTTTCATCTGGAAGCCAGCAGCGAGCGGGTCAAGGAGGTCATAACAAAGGTCACGGAGCTGTTGCAGGACGAATTTCCAGTGGCGGCGGCCCGGGAAGAACTCAAGTCCATGCCGGTCCGGTTGCTGCTTTCCAACGACCTGGCCCTGATCTCCGGCCATGCCCGGCTGCTGCTCGGCCTGGATACGTGCGACCTTCTCATGAAGGTCCTCCATCAGCAGGAGAGCGGCTATTCCGAGTTTACCATCTGCACCCACGACATGCCGGGTCTTTTTTCCCGCATTACAGGTGTCATGGCCGCAAACGGCGTCAACATCCTGGGGGCCCAGATCAACACCAGCCGCAACGGCAAGGTGCTGGACATACTTCAGGTCAATTCACCCCAAGGCATGGTCATTACCGACGAACAGCGCTGGCAAAAGGTCCAAAACGACATGCGCCGGGCCCTGCATGGCGAAGTCAGCGTGGCGGAACTTGTGGAGAACCGTCAGCGCCCCTCGCTCCTCACCGCCCGCCCCATCCCGCGATTCCCGACCCGTATCGAATTCGACAATGAGGTGTCGGAGGACTATACGGTCATCGATATCTACACCCATGACAAGGTTGGGCTTCTCTACCTGATCACCAGCACCCTGACCCACCTGGGGCTCTACATAGGCGTTTCCAAGATATCAACCAAGGTTGACCAGGTGGCAGACGTCTTTTACGTACGCGATATCTTCGGCCAGAAGGTTGTATTCAAGGAAAAGCTTGAGGAGATCAGGTCGCACCTCATAAGGGCCATCGATGAGTGGGTATGACCACGTTGGGCGCTATCGTGCCGAAAACCCGAAAAACTGATTCCGGACGAGGACATGACAGATAAGCGATATGACGACCCCCTGCACGGAGTCACCCTGAAGATGATGCTGGCAGAACTGGTTGATCATTACGGATGGGCGGAATTGGGAAAAACGATCGACATCAGATGTTTTACCCATGACCCTAGCATCGGGTCCAGTTTGAAGTTTTTGAGGAGGACCCCCTGGGCCAGGGATAAGGTGGAGGAGATGTATCTAAGGTGGAAGCTGGGCTGCTGATATATGAACGACTACCTCGATCTGTTCATAAACTATCTGGCAGTGGAAAAGGGACTTTCGGCGAACACCCAGGAGGCCTATAGCCGCGACCTGGTCCGCTACCTGGATTTTCTGGATACAAAGGGGCGTACGGCTCCCGACAGCGTGAAGGCCACGGATATAGCGCTCTTCATGGGCCGTCTGAAAGAGCTGGGGATCGGTCCGCGCAGCAGGGCGCGCTGCCTTTCCTCAATCCGCATGTTCCACAGGTTCCTCATGGTGGAAAACTACGCTGCAAACAATCCGACCTCTATAATCGAAGCGCCCCGCATCCTGCACAAGCTGCCTGAGTTCCTGACGGCACAGGAGGTGGATGCCCTGTTCGCCGCCTGCGCAGGCACCTCGGCCGAGAACGTACGCGACCTGGCCATGCTGGAGTTGCTCTATGCCACCGGCCTCAGGGTTTCAGAACTTGTCGGCCTCAAGCGGCGGGAAGTCAACCTCGACTCCGGTTACCTTTTGACGGTGGGGAAGGGCAACAAGGAACGCCTGGTGCCGATCGGCGAATCTGCGCGCGACAAGGTCTGGACGTACCTCGCTTCTGTACGCGTCAAGCTCGACCCGCCCGGCGCGAACCCCTTTCTCTTTCTTTCCCGCCTCGGCACGGAAATGAGCCGCCAGGCATTCTGGAACATCGTCAAGAAAAGGGCGTTGATGGCCGGCATCCGCAAGAGCATCTCCCCCCACACCCTGCGCCACTCCTTTGCCACCCACCTGCTGGAGAACGGCGCCGACCTGCGCAGCGTGCAGATCATGCTGGGACATGCAGATCTCTCCACCACCCAGATATACACCCACGTCACCCGCGAACGGTTGAAACGGTTGCACCAACAGATCCACCCTCGGGGGTAAAGCGAAAGTTCCTCCCCTCAGCTGGTGGAGGGACCAAAATGATTTGGCTGGAGATTGGTTCCAATCGGCAAATTAATTTTCTTCCCACATCCCAGCCCTATATGCCCATGCCGGGATCGCGTAACGAGATCGACATGATTAACCTTGAAACTATTTTGCTCTTCGAGTATAAAATAAAGATTATCGTAAAGCCGCATAAACGCCGTCGTGCGTTAACCATAAAAGTCTAACATCCTTCTGTTGTCGTGTCTTTTACGACATGTGCTGCGTCAGTCCCGGAATCCTGGAGTTCGTGTGAAAATCTGTTCGCTGGCCAGCGGCAGCAAAGGGAATTGCCTATACGTCGAAACCGGCGACACGCGCCTGTTGATCGATGTGGGTTTGTCGTTGCGTGAAACACTGCTGCGCATGGAGGCCTTGGGGCTGGATGCCGCTCGTGTCCATGCCGTGCTGGTCAGCCACGAGCATATCGACCATATCCGTAGCGTTGGGGCTTTTGCCCGCAGGTTCAAAGTGCCGGTGGTCGCCAGTCACCTGGTATGCAAAAAGGCTGAAAAAAACCTGAACAAGGCGCACCTGATCGAGTTCGAGGCCGGTTGCGCCCTGTCATTCCGCGATGTTGAGATTGATCCGTTCCCCATCACCCACGACGCCTGCGATCCGGTCGGCTTTGTCCTTGAGTCGCGGGAGGGGCGCTGCGGCTCTGCCACCGACCTGGGGATCGTCACCCGGCTGGTGGCGGAAAAGTTGCGCGGTTGCCGGGCTCTGAACCTGGAATCCAACCACGATGTGGAGATGCTGATGAACGGTCCCTATCCCTGGGAGCTGAAGCAGCGCATCAAGTCGCGCCACGGCCATCTTTCCAACGAGGAATCGCTGGAGCTTCTGTTCGATCTGGCCCATGCCGGGCTGGAGGCGCTGGTGATGGCCCACCTTTCAGAGATAAACAATCATCCGGACCATGTGGTCCGCACCACCGAAGCTTTTCTGCGCGACCAGAACGTCTGCGCCCCCTGGATCGTGATCGGCGATCAGTACACGGCAAGCGCAGTTTTGGAAGTTTGACGCACATAACTAAATCAGAAACGCGGTTTTTTTAGTGTTGTCCGGTGAGGATTTTGCTGTAAAACTCTCTTCCCCCTCATCCACCCCTTCGGGGCACCTTCTCCCTCAGGGAGAAGGAACTGGATCATCCCCTCTCCCAATGGGAGAGGGTGGCCGCAGGCCGGGTGAGGGGGTAAGGCAGGGTTTTTACCTTACTGCAATTTGTTAACCGGACGCCGCTGGGATTTTTCGTTTCCGGGGTTGGATCAAGGAATTGTGCGGCGAAGGCCGACACAAGCAAGACCGAAGATAGCCGATGGCAGCACTGAAAAAGACTAAATTAAGAAACGCGGATTTTTTCGTTTTGGGATTGGATATCAAGGAATTGCGCGGAGGCGTCGATAACCGGCGCACAATTTCACGGGCGTGAAATTGGTCGGCGAAGGCCGACACAAGCAAGGCCGAAGATAGCCGAGGCCAAAACGGAAAAAGACCGTTTCCGCATGGAGGATAAATGATCCCTCGTTATACCCGTCCTGATATGGCCCGCATCTGGGAACCCGAAAACCGCTTCCGCATCTGGCTGGAGATAGAGACCCTGGCATGCGAGGCCCAGGCTGAACTGGGTGTCATACCCAGGGAGGTGGTGCCGGTCATCCGCGAGAAGGGGAACTTCGACATTGCCCGCATCGATGCCATCGAGGCCGAGGTGAAGCACGACGTTATCGCCTTCCTTACCTCTGTGGCCGAATATGTAGGGCCCGAGGCCCGTTTCATCCACCAGGGGCTGACCTCCTCCGATGTGCTGGACACCTGCCTGTCGGTGCAGCTGGTTCAGGCTGCCGACGAACTCTTGGCAGACCTGGACATGGTACTCGCGTCGATCAAGGAACGCGCCCTGGAACACAAGGATACCGTTTGTATCGGCCGCTCCCACGGCATCCATGCGGAACCGGTCACCTTCGGCTTGAAGCTCGCCTCCTGGTTTGCCGAGATGCAGCGCAACCGCAAGCGTCTGGCCGCGGCCCGCGAAAACATCGCTACCGGAGCCATATCCGGAGCAGTCGGCACCTTCGCCAACATCGATCCCTACGTGGAAGAGTACGTCTGCAAGAAGATGGGGCTTGTGCCCGAGCCGGTCTCGACCCAGGTCATCCCCCGCGACCGTCATGCGGAGTATTTTTGTGTCCTGTCGCTGATCGCCTCGTCCCTTGAGCGCATCGCCATCGAGATCCGCCACCTGCAGCGCACCGAGGTGCTGGAGGCTGAGGAGTTCTTCAGCAAGGGGCAGAAGGGGTCGTCTGCCATGCCCCACAAGCGCAACCCGATCCTCTCCGAGAATCTGACCGGTCAGGCCCGCTATATCCGCTCCATGTGCATCCCGGCGCTGGAGAACGTGGCCCTGTGGCACGAGCGGGACATCTCCCACTCCTCGGTGGAACGCTACATCGGCCCCGATGCCACGGTGGCGCTCGATTTCTCCCTGCGTCGCCTGAGCGGCCTGATCAAGAACCTGGTAGTCTACCCCGCGAATATGCTGGACAACCTCAACAAGATGAAGGGACTGGTCTTCTCCCAGAAGATCCTCCTTGACCTGACGCAGGCCGGCGTGTCGCGCGAGGACGCCTACCGCCTTGTCCAGCGCAACGCCATGAAGGTCTGGGAACAGGGCAAGGATTTCCAGGAGGAGCTGCTGGCCGACCAGGATGTGGTCGGCGCCCTGGGCGAGGCCAAGATCCGCGAGTCGTTCGATCTCAACTATCACCTCAAGCACGTAGATACCATCTTCAAGCGAGTGTTCGGTGACTGCTAGAATATTGTCTTTTGTCCAGGCGCTCTTCCGGCCGCAGGACGAGGACGGCTCAATCCTGCTCTGGGCCAAGGAGATACTGGGCGCTCTGCTGATCCTGGCCTTTTTCTGGATGCTGGCCCAAATAATCGTCCTTGTTCTGAACAAGTGGGGCAAACGGCTGGCCGCCTTCACCAACACCGATCTGAACGACCGCCTTCTCCAGCGGGTCACCCCCCATGTCTCGCGGCTTCTGGTCATGCTGGGCGTCTATCTTGCGATCCGTTCCATGCCGCTGCACGAAAGACTGGTGGTGATCCTGTCCGGGGCCCTCTTCATCGCCCTGGTGGTCACCGTCTTCAGCCTGATCTACCATGTCTTTCACGAACTGTTGCAGTGGTATCTCGCCGGCCAAAAGGACAAAAGCGATGCCCTGATCTCGCGGCACATGATCCCGATTGCGGAAAAACTGACCTTGTTGTTTCTGATGGGCATGGCGCTGCTCGTCATCCTCAAGCATTTCAACTACGACATCTTCTCGCTGGTCACCGCACTCGGCATCGGTTCGCTGGCCATAGGCCTCGCGGCCAAGGACACCCTGGCCAACATGATCTCCGGGTTTACACTCATGCTGGACCGGCCGTTCAGGATCGGCGACCGTATCCAGCTGGCGGGCGGCCAGGTGGGGGATGTGGCCGGTATCGGCTTGCGCAGTACCAGAATCAGGACACTGGACAACCAGTTGATGATCATCCCCAACTCGGACCTGTGCAATACCATGCTGATCAACCAAGCCTTCCCGGATGTCCGCGCCAAGGGGCACATCAGCATCGGCGCGGCCTACGGCAGCGACGTCGCTCGGGTCAAGGAGGTTCTGGTGGCCGCGGCCCTGGAGGTGGAGGATGTGCTGCGCGACCCGGCTCCGGAAGCATATTTTGTCTCCTTTGGCGATTCGGCCCTGAACATGTCGCTCTTTTTCTGGGTGGAGGAGTATTCCGGGCTGTTATGCGCTACCGATAAGATCAATTCGCTGATCATTCGCCATTTTAACGAAAACGGCATAGATATCCCGTTCCCCATCAGGACGGTGATCATGGAGCACAATTGACATGACGCACAGAATAGAAGTGGCTCTGAAGGAGAGCGTCCGCGACGCCAGGGGTGAACGGATCAAACAGGAAATCGGGCATTTTCTGCACCTGCCGGTTGACGAGGTCCGCACCATCGACGTCTACACCCTGGATGCTGCCCTGACACGGGAAGAGCTCCATGAGATCGCAGCCGGTCCGTTCAGCGATCCGGTAATCCAGGAGTGGAGCATAGATCGCCCCTTGGCGGCCGGCTTCGATTTTGCCGTCGAGGTGGGCTTCCGTCCCGGCGTGACCGACAACGTGGGGCGCACCGCCCGCGAAGCAGTCCAATACCTGACCGGCACCCCATTCGCTGCCGGCGATGGGGTCTACTATTCGGTACAGTACCTGTTCAAAGGCGCCTTTGAAGTGTCCGATGTGGAACAGATCGCCACCGGCCTTTTGTGCAACACCCTCATCCAACGCTACAGCGTGCTTTCCGCGGCTGATTTCATGGCCAGGCGCGGTTTTTCGCCACTGGTCCCCAAGGTGCAGGCCGACATCAAGACCGAGGTCAGGGAAATAGACCTTAACGTCTCAGACGAAGAACTGCTCCGGATCAGCAAGGAGGGGGTGCTGGCCCTGACCCTTGAAGAGATGCGGATCATCCAGGCCCATTATCGCGACCCCGTGGTGGCGGCGGAACGCGCCAAGGTGGGGCTCGGCACGGACCCGACCGACGTGGAACTGGAATGCCTGGCCCAGACCTGGTCTGAACACTGCAAGCACAAGATCTTTTCCGGCACGGTGCAGTACGAGGATGAACAGGGCAACAAGCAGGAGATCAAATCCCTGTTCAAGTCCTTTATCCAGCGTACCACCAAGGATGTGCGCGCAAAGCTGGGCGACAGGGACTTCTGTCTCTCGGTTTTCAAGGACAACGCCGGGGTGATCAGGTTCAACGACCGGCAGTCTTTGGTCTTCAAGGTGGAAACCCACAACTCTCCTTCGGCCCTGGACCCATACGGCGGGTCTTTGACAGGCATTGTCGGCGTCAACCGCGACCCCTTCGGCACCGGCCAGGGGGCCAAACTGATCTTCAACACCGACGTGTTCTGCTTCGCAGACCCGTTCTACGAAAAACCGCTCCCCACGCGCCTGCTCCATCCACGCCGCATCTACGAAGGGGTGGTGGAAGGGGTTGAGCATGGCGGCAACAAGAGCGGCATCCCCACTGTCAACGGTTCGCTCGTCTTTGACGAGCGTTTCGCCGGCAAACCGCTGGTGTTCTGCGGCACGGCCGGAATCATGCCGCTTGAGATCAACGGCATACCGGGCTATGAAAAGTCCATCCACCCAGGGGACCTGATCGTGATGACCGGCGGCCGCATCGGCAAGGACGGCATTCACGGCGCGACCTTTTCCTCCGAAGAGTTGAACGAGAACTCGCCGGTCACGGCGGTGCAGATCGGCGACCCTATCACCCAGAAGCGCATGTTCGACTTCCTGATCCGGGCGCGGGACAAGGCGCTCTACCGTTTCATCACCGACAACGGCGCCGGTGGGCTCTCCTCATCGGTGGGGGAAATGGCCGGCGAGTGCGGCGGCTGCCGGATGGACCTGGCAAAGGCGCCACTCAAGTATCCAGGCTTGAACCCGTGGGAGATCCTCATCTCCGAAGCCCAGGAACGTATGTCCCTGGCGGTGCCGCCCGAGCGGATCGACGAGTTCCTGGCCATGGCCGCACGCTTCGGCGTCGAGGCCACGGTGCTGGGCGAGTTCACCGACACAGGCGTATTCCATGTCCTCTACGACGGCCGCACCGTGGCTTGGCTGCCGATGGCGTTCATGCACGAGGGGCTGCCCCCCATGCAGATCCCCGCCAAATGGGTGCCGCCTCGGCATGCAGAGCCTGCTTTAGAGGTCAAGGATGATTACTCCGACGATCTGTCGGCCCTGCTCTCGTCGCTCAACATCTGCTCCAAGGAGTCGGTGGTGCGGCGGTACGACCACGAGGTCCAGGGGGGCTCGGTGGTCAAGCCGTTCAGCGGCGTTAAAAACGACGGACCCTCCGACGCGGCCGTGGTGCGGCCGATCCTTGACTCCTTCGAGGGGGTGGTGGCGGCCCACGGTATCTGTCCGCGCTATTCCGATATCGACACCTATCACATGACCGCCAATGCCATCGACGAAGCCCTGCGCAACTATGTGGCCGTGGGGGGCTCGCTCGACCTGGTGGCCGGTCTGGACAACTTCTGCTGGTGCGATCCGGTCCTGTCGGAAAAGACACCTGACGGCCCCTACAAGATGGCCCAACTGGTGCGCTCCAACCAGGCGCTGTACGACATCTGCATGGCCTACAACCTGCCGCTTATCTCGGGCAAGGATTCCATGAAGAACGATTTCTACGACGGCACCACCAAGATCTCCATCCCGCCGACCCTGCTCTTCTCGGTGATCGGCAAGATGGAGGACGCCCGCAAGGCCGTTACCATGGATGTGAAAAGGCCCGGCGACATAGTCTACCTCTTGGGTAAGACCGGCGATGAACTCGGGGGGTCGGAGTATTTCGCCCTCAAAGGCGCTGTCGGCAACAAGGTGCCGCTGGTGGATACCGCCCGGGCCTATCTTCGTTACCAGGCCTATCACCAGGCAGTCGCGCAGGGGATGGTGGCCTCCTGCCACGACCTTTCAGACGGCGGTCTGGCCGTGGCTGTGGCGGAGTCGGCATTTGCCGGCGGGTTCGGCATCAGCCTTGACCTCTCCCAGGTGCTCTGGAAGGGGGACGCGGCGGCCAGATCCGATGCAGCGCTGCTATTCAGCGAATCGGCATCGCGTCACCTGGTCACGGTCCATCCCGATAAACGGGAGGAATTCGAGTCGGTCATGAGCGGCAACTGCTTTGCCTCCATCGGCGTGGTAACCGTTGAACCGCTGGTGAATATTACCGGCCTTTCCGGCGCTACGGTCGTCAAGGCAGGGCTCGCGGAGTTGAAGGAAGCCTGGCAGAAGACATTGAGGGAGCTGTGACATGAAAAAGACCCGTGCCATCGTTATCACCGGAAACGGCACCAACTGCGAGGTCGAGGCGGCACATGCCTGCCGTCTGGGGGGCTTCGACGAGGCGGTCATCGCCCATATCGCCGAGATCCTCTCGGGCGAGATTCGGCTGGACGACTTCCATTTCCTTAACCTGACCGGAGGATTTCTGGACGGCGACGACCTGGGAAGCGCCAAGGCCCAGGCCAACCGTCTGAAACATGCCGGCATCGACGGTACGGGCGAGAAGCTGGCGGAGCAGTTCACCCGTTTCATCGGAGCCGGCAAGCTGATCCTGGGGGTATGCAACGGGTTTCAGCTGATGGTCAAGATGGGCATGCTGCCCGGTTTCGACGGCGATTACCTGACCCAGCGCACAACACTTACCTTCAACGACTGCGGCCGCTTTCAGGACCGCTGGGTATATCTGAAGGCCGATCCCGCCTCGCCCAGCGTCTTCACCAAGGGGATCGAGCGCGGCATCTACCTGCCGATGCGCCATGGCGAGGGGAAATTCCTTTGCGACACCTCTTCGACCCTGGACCGGATCGAACAAGAGCACCTGGCGGTGCTGAAGTATTCCGGCCCGGATTACGAAGCCGAGACTATGGAGTTTCCCCTGAATCCAAACGGAGCCCAGCACGCCATTGCCGGATTGTGCGACCCGACCGGCCGCCTGATGGGTCTTATGCCCCATCCCGAGGCCTTTGTGCACTACACCCACCATCCCCGCTGGACTCGTGAAGAGCTGCCAGAAGAAGGGGACGGATTGAAGTTGTTCCGCAACGCCGCGGAGTATGTGAGGAAGAATCTTATCTAGTTTCCGTCCGGAAAGGGTTCTTTTTCGCCCATGCAGCGTCAATCTTCGGGCTTGCTTGTGCGGCGTACCGATGTACGCCTCCGCGCAATCCCTTGATTTCCTTGCCTGGACGAAAAATCCCTCCTTTCCGAATCGGAAACCAATAGTTTCTCATCCGGAGTTTCCGGATGTGAAACCAGTTGTTTCCGGATGAAAGATGTGTGTTGTCCAAGCTTAAGGAGCCTTAACAAATGAATCTTGCCAGGCCACACGAAGAATGCGGCATATTCGGTATCTACAATCATGAAGAGGCATCGAACCTCACATATCTGGGGCTTTACGCCCTCCAGCACCGGGGGCAGGAGAGTTGCGGCATCGTCTCATCGGACGGAACGACCCTGCACGCCCATAAACGCATGGGTTTGGTGGCCGATGTCTTCGGCAACCAGGATGTCTTCAAGAAATTGCCCGGAAAGTCCGCCATCGGTCACGTCCGCTATTCCACCGCCGGCGCCTCGGTTGAGAAGAACGTTCAGCCGATCATGGTGGATTATTCCCGTGGTTCCATTGCCGTGGCTCACAACGGCAACCTGGTCAACGCCCAGATGCTCAAGGCGGAATTGGAGGCTTACGGCTCCATCTTCCAGACCACCATGGACACGGAGATCATCATCCACCTCCTGGCCATCACCCACACCAATTCGCTGGTAGACCGCATCGTGGATTCCCTTAATCGCATCAAGGGCGCCTACTGCCTGCTGTTTCTTACCGAAACCCGCATGATCGCCGTACGCGATCCTAACGGCTTCCGCCCCCTGTGCCTGGGCAGACTGAACAACGCCTGGGTCGTGGCCTCGGAAAGCTGCGCGCTGGACCTGATCGAGGCCGAGTTCGTGCGGGAGATCGAGCCGGGCGAGATGATCGTCTGCACCAAGGACGGCAACATGGTCTCCCTGTTTCCTTTCAAGAAGGTCGAGCCGACTCCCTGTATCTTTGAATTTGTCTATTTCGCCCGGCCAGATTCCTACATCTTCGGCAAGAACGTCTATCTGGCCCGCAAGGAATTGGGCCGGCAACTGGCCAGGGAACACGCCATAGACGCCGACATCGTCATCCCTGTGCCCGATTCCGGCGTGCCGGCCGCCATGGGTTACGCCGAGGAGGCCGGGATAAGCTTTGAAATGGGCCTGATCCGCAACCATTACGTGGGCAGGACCTTCATCGAACCGGCCCAGGCCATCCGCCATTTCGGGGTCAAGATCAAGCTCAACCCCGTACGCGAGATCTTAAAGGGCAAACGGGTCGTGGTGGTGGACGATTCCATCGTGCGCGGCACCACCTCGCGCAAGATCGTCAAGATGGTGCGCAACGCCGGGGCAAAGGAGGTGCACATGCGCATCTCTTCCCCCCCCACCAGCTATCCCTGTTACTACGGCATCGATACCCCCAACCGCAAGGAACTGATCTCTTCCTCCCACACCATCGCCGAGATCTGCCGCTATATCACCGCCGATTCGCTGGGCTACCTGTCCGAAGAGGGCTTGGTCAATTCGGTCGGCTTGGAGAACACCGGCTTTTGCAAGGCCTGTTTTACCGGGGCCTACCCGGTTGCATTCCCCAAACCGGTTGTGAAACCGCAGTTGGGACTTTTCGAAGAGGAGAACAACGAACATGAGTGACCGCGAGGAACTGAAAAAGATAATCTTGGAGTTGTCCTATGAAAAACGGCTTGTGACCCTGGCCTCGGGGCGGCAAAGCGATTTCTATTTCGACGGCAAACAGACTACGCTGCACGCAGAAGGCGGCTTTCTAGTGGGAAAGCTGTTTTACGAGGCGATCAAGGGGGTTGAAGGGGTGGAAGCGGTTGGGGGCATCACCCTGGGCGCCGACCCGATCGCCACGGCCACCTCCATTGCCGCCCATCTGGACGGCAAAAGGATGCATGCCTTCATCATCCGCAAGGAGCCCAAGGGACACGGCACCGGCCAGTGGCTGGAGGGGCGCAAGAATCTGCCGCAGGGAACCGGCGTGGTCATTGTCGAGGACGTGGTCACCACGGGCGGCTCCTCCATGAAGGCCGTGCGCCGGGCGGAAGAAGAGGGGCTTAAGGTTCTGGGCATCGTCACCCTTGTTGACCGCGAGGAGGGGGGACGGGAGAATATAGAGGCCGAGGGGTATTGGCTGAAGGCGATCTTCACCAAGTCGGAACTCGTTGCTTGACAGGCTGTTGAAAAACAGCCATCTCGCCGCCATCCTCGAACGCCCTTTCGTGCGGCGTAGCGCCCGGCCTTCGCAGCCAAAGCTGCTTCGGCGGAGTAGGCCTGCTACGCCTCCGCGGAGCTTTTCTGCGGGTGCGACGATCTGACTATTTTTGAACAGCCTGAATTTTTCAACAACTCTGTTATGAGGCAAAACTGCATGCCTGCATCCTGTGCTCCTCATGACGTTTAGCAAGGGGCTCTGATGGCGGCAAAGGAACGCCTGGATAAATTGATGGTCGCACGGGGGCTGGCCCCATCCCGTGAAAAGGCCCAGGCCCTGATCATGGCCGGCCAGGTTGTGGTTGGAGACCACGCGGCCGGCAAGGCCGGGCAGCAGGTGGCCTCCGACGCGGAGATCCGCATCAAGGGGGAGATCCTCCCGTATGTGGGACGGGGCGGCCTCAAGCTCAAAAAGGCGCTGGACGAATTCTGCGTCGATGTCAGCGGTCTCGCCGCCCTGGACGTGGGGGCATCCACCGGCGGTTTCACCGATTGCCTGTTGCAGGCCGGCGCTCGCAAGGTCTTTGCGGTGGACGTGGGGTATGGCCAGTTGGCCTGGAAGCTGCGCATGGATCCGCGCGTCAAAAGCCTTGAAAAGACCAATATCCGTTATCTGACCCCGGACCAGCTCGATGAGGTGCCGGACCTGGCGGTCATCGACGCCTCCTTTATCTCGCTAGGCAAGGTTTTGCCGGCCGTGGTCGGGCTGGTCAGGCCTGGGGGCCGCATCATCGCCCTGATCAAGCCGCAGTTCGAGGTGGGACGGGGCGACGTGGGGAAGGGGGGCATCGTCCGCGACCCGGCTGCCCATGAAAAGGCCGTCGCAGGGGTCAGGCAGGCGGCAACGGAGCTTGGCATCCTGGTATGCGGGGTGTGCGACTCGCCCATCCTGGGAGCGGACGGCAACAGGGAGTTTTTGATACTGCTAGAAATTCCGGAGGGATTAAACCATGGAAGAGTGCATCTTCTGCAAGATCATTCGCAATGAGATACCGTCGAAAAAGGTGTATGAAGACGACCAGATCCTCGTCATCGAGGATATCCTGCCAAAAGCGCCCCTGCACCTGCTTTTTCTGCCAAAGAGGCATCTTGTCAACTGTCTCGACATGACAAGTGAGGACGACGCCCTTATCGGCTATATTTTCCGCAAGGCGGGCGAGATCGTCCGGCAGAAGGGTTATGCCGATTCCGGCTTCCGCATGGTGCAAAATAATGGCGAAGGGGTTGGACAATCGGTGTTTCATATCCATTTTCACCTCATGGCCGGCCGTCATTTTACCTGGCCTCCGGGGTAATGCCGATGCCGATCGGGGCGCATTTTTTTTGTCGGATCGACTTCGGACCATCAACGTCGGTCCACACACCTTCATCGTCCATCCTTGCCCTAGAGAGGGATACACACCATGAAACAAAATGTAGCGCTTGTGGCGGTGATGCTCCTTTGGTCGCTGCCGGTAATGGCTGAAACCTACACCTGGACCGACAAAAGCGGCACCGTCAACTTCAGCGACGATTACTACAGCGTGCCGAAGGAATACCGCAAGAAGGCCCGCAAGCTGGGGGATATGGATGCCCCGCAGGCTCCGGCAGACACCGGGAGGCAGCAAGCGCAGCCTGTGACACCCAAGAGGGGCACATCCGGCACCCCTGGGACGAACCCCGAGAGCGGAGTGTATGGCGGGAAAAAGGCCGCGACCTGGCAGCAGGAGTTCAGGGAACGCGAGGCGGACTACAAAGGACTGGAAAAACAGCTCACAGAATTAGAGGAGCTGAGCAAAAAACCTGTCGGGGTATCCATGGAACGTCTTCAGGGGCTTCCCAAGGAGTTCAAGGATACGCAGATCCGGTATAATGAGGCGATCAAGGCATACAACGACTTGAACGACGCCGCCAACAAGGCCGGGCTGCCTGCCGAATACAGGAAGTAAACTGGCTGCATCCAGCCCGTAGAGCGCTGCCGGGGAAACAAGGACGAAACAAAACGGCCCGACGGGTAAATCCCGGCGGGCCTTTTGTCATACAGCCGCACTCTTAATGAGTCTTTTCGTGTTGCGTCGATTTCAGGCGCCTCCTTTGATAGTGGTATTTTAAAGTCAAACGTATGTCGTCGACCTACCTCCTTCATGCTGAGTTGGGGCGTCCTGGCGAACTTTTTCACGGGTTATCGTACTCTGTCCGTAGCGGCTGTATTCTCCGGATTGCATTCTTTCCCTTCCACCGCTTGCATCCATTCTTGATCCTTGGACACGAACCGCTTCTCCCGGTTTCAGCGGTGTACCAATCTTAACGCTATCATGGTCGGCTGTCTTCGCTCCTACCTACTACCTCTCGCCGCAAAACTCGCTGCCTTGATTTCATCTTTGATTGGAGTGGGATATTGCTTCGCTACATGCAACCCAGAGTTTTTCAAAGAACTTTACATCCTTTAATATTATGATAGCACTCGCAGAGGGATTGTCAACAAGCGCCTGCTGGCGAAAAAATACCCCTGCGACACAGGATAAGGTTTCACTTTCAGTGTTTGTTTGTTATTATGTTCTTTATGGGTGAAAAGCTGATCTGCAGTAACAAGAAGGCCTATCATGAGTATTTTATCGAAGAGAAACTGGAAGCGGGGATGGTGCTTCAGGGGACCGAGGTAAAATCGCTACGGGCCGGGAATGTCAATCTGACCGACTCCTTCATGTTGATCCGTGAAGGTGAGGCCTTTTTGCACAATCTGCACATCTCGCCCTATGACTTCGGCAACCGCGCGAACCATCAGCCGGATCGCCAGCGCAAGCTGCTCCTGCACGGCAAGGAGATCAGCCGGCTGTACGGCAGGGTCAGGGAGCAGGGCTATTCGGTCATACCGCTTCGGCTTTATTTCAAGAACGGCCTGGTAAAGGTTGAGATTGGCCTTGCCAAGGGCAAGAAACTGTACGATAAACGTGAAGATCTCAAGAAGAAGGATACGCAGCGGGAGATGTCGCAGGCGCTGAAGTCGCGTAACAGGGATTGAGTTGGTGGTAGATTTTTCGAAAGGGGGCGTAAAGGTTTCGACGGGGAAGTGAAAATCTGGGTTGCACCGGGTCGGGGCAGGCGGCCGACCTTAATAAACCTGCAACGGCATTAATTGCCGACAATTATAACACTCCTGTAGCTCTAGCAGCTTAGCAGGCGTCCCCGACCCAGATGCCGATGGTAAGAAGGGGGCGTCATTCACTATCGGATTGGGATGCGCAACGCCCGTAGCGCAGCCTGAAAACTTGCGGGACCGCCGGCAGGATGCTTTGTCCTGTGCGTATGTTGCCGGTTAAATCGAGCAAAGGACTAACGGTGTAGTAATTCAGATGGTAGGTTCTTCGGACCCGGGTTCGACTCCCGGCGCCTCCACCAGCCTACGCCAAGGCTTTGGCTGGCAGGCCATGTGCCTGTCGGTCGAAGTCTTGGTTTTTTGCGTAGGCTGTCCGCCGTAGTTGCCGAAGCATGCGAAGGCGATTTACGAAGGCGGGCTTTAACTTACATAGTGTGTAGAAATTAGGCTTCGGCTGTCAGGAGCATGGCCCGCCAGCCGAAGCCTTGGCATAGGCTGGTCGAAGTCTTGGTTTTTTGCGTAGGCAGTCCGCCGAAGTTGCCGAAGCGCAGCGAAGTTGCTTAACGTACGGACGCAGTCCGCCGAAGTTGCCGAAGCGTAGCGAAGGCGCTTAACGTACGGACGCAGTCCGCCGAAGTTGCCGAAGCGTAGCGAAGGCGCTTAACGTAGGAGGAAGAGTTTTTGAAATACGTCTATCTCCTCCAGAGTATATCCCACCCCGAACAACGTTATGTTGGCCTTACCTCCCATGTTGAGAATCGTCTTGCTGCCCATAACGCCGGTCAATCAACCCACACAGCAAAATTTCGCCCTTGGACTTTGGTCGGCTATCTGGCTTTTACCGATGAATCCAAGGCCGCCGATTTTGAAAAATATTTGAAATCCGGCTCTGGCCGTGCCTTTGCCAGCAAAAGGCTTTGGTAGGCTTTCTGTTGCAGGAATTAGGACCCGGACAAATCAATAACATCTTATTTGATTATAGGGCCGGATAAGATCAAAAAGCCCTTGAGAAATCGGGGTTTTTTGATCTTGTGTTGTTCGTAATGTCTGTTTGGTATGGCGCAGTTTTGGTCTCTGATAGTTGGCTTTGAAATAGAAATTGCCAACTGTGCGATGATAAGTGCCGTTGGTTCCAACGAGTTTCTATATCCTCAGCATATGCACCGCGCAGGAAATGCAGGGGTCATAGGCGCGCACCAGCTGCTCAAGGGCACCGGTCAACCCTTCATCATCCGCCCCCCCCATGTGTGTGGCCAGGGCGAGCAGGTCCTGTTCCATGGCGGCATGATTAATTGCGGTTGGAGTTACTATGTCGGCACCCATGCAGATCCCCCTGCCATCAAAGCTGTAGCTGTGGATAAGTACCCCGCGTGGCGCCTCTATTGCGGCGCTTCCCCGCCCCTTTTTGGGGACGATCTTGGCCGGTTCTTCCCGGGTAAAGTCCGCCTCGATCAGGATATCGACAATATCGAGAGAGCGCTCCACCGCAAGGATTAACTCGACGGCCTGGGCCAGATTGTTGGCGCGGATATCGGCGCCAGTCATCAGCATCCTGGATTCTTCAAAGGCCGCAGCCGCCATTGGCGTCAACGGCATACCCAGGTTCAGTCTCGCAAGGGCTCCAACAGTTGCGGGTTGGTCTTTGACGAGGGTTGTCTTGGCATTGCCGGTTTCGGGCATTCGTTCGCGAAGCAGGTCCATGTATGAGTCCGCGGGTATTGTTTCGCCATTCCCCATGGTCAGGTTGTCTCCGAAAAATGACGACACCCCCTCCGGGTATACGCTTACATAAAGGGGTGTTGCCAGTTTATCCGCATTCGGGAGAAAGGATCGGAACAGCTCGTAGGCTTGACGCGTTTCAGGCAGAACCCTCTGCAGAGTATCCCTCAGTTTCAGCAGACCTTCCCTGTTTACCGGTTTCCCCATGCCGCCGGGGATAAGGGTGACCGGGTGAATGGTTCTGCCGCCAACGGTTTCCTGGATCAGGTTCCCGGCTGCCTTGATCTGCAGCCACCTTTTCAACTCTTGGGGGATCTTGTCGGCCAGGCCAGAAAGGCCGGCAACACCAAAACAGTCGGGGAGTACAAGGCAGAAGAGATGGAGGGCGTGGCTTTGTATATGTCCCCCATAGAGGATGAGCTCCCGGTAGAGTCTGACTTGCTCGGACACACGAAGATCAAAGGCCTTTTCAATGGCGATAAGCGAACAGATACGGTGGACAGTGGAGCAAAGCGAGCAGATGCGGCAGATGATCTCAGGCACCTCTGCGTAGCCCTTACCCTTGAGAAGGGCCTCGAAGAAACGGGGCGACTCATAGAGTGAGAGGGAGACCTTCTCCACCTTCGTCCCCGAAAAGAGAACATTGATGCGTCCGTGTCCTTCGACGCGGGTAAGCGGACTAATCTCAAGAACGCTGCTCATAATTCCACTCCGGGTAAAAGCGCTGCATGCGGCTGACAATCTCGTCCCTGGGAAACCCCTTCTTCAGAAGCAGTTCCATATCCGCTACGACATTGGCCTCGGCCACCGGTCCACGGCACCCCTCGCACCCGATCCCTACAGCCGGGCACCTGGCATTGCACCCAGCCTGAATGAGAGGCCCGAGGCACAGTTCGTTACGTTCGATGAGGAGACAAAGATTTTCCCGGCAGCGGCACTCGGAGCAAACCGGGTAGTGTGGGAACACGGGGAAGTTTCCCCGGAGCAGCGCGGCAAGTGTTGCCAGGATCTCACCCTTTTCTGGCGGGCAACCGGTAATGGCAAAGTCGATCTTGACAAAGCGATGAAACGGTTGCGGGTTGAATGTTTTCAGCCCATCAGCGGCTGCGCCGTAAACCGTTTCAGCGAGATCTTTTCTCGATTCCTGGTTCTTCATGGCTGCAATCCCGCCCCAAAGGGAGCAAGTGCCCAAGGCCACGAGGCTGCGGCTGCAGTTGCGCAATTTCATCAGTATTTCCAGGTCAGATGGGGTTGAAACGGCCCCCTCGACAATAGCCACGTCGATTGGCCCCGTTATGAGTCGTTCGGTAAGCCCCAGGGGGAAATAATCAATAATAAAACGATGGGCGATCTCCGGCAGCTCCTCCTCGCAGTTCAGGAAGGTCAACTGACAACCTGAACAGGCGGTCAGTCCGGCTATGGCGATGACAGGCTTCTTCATATGGCCCCGCTTATCCCTTTAAGTTGGCTGTAGCGAAAAACGGGGCCGTCGCTGCAGCAGAAGAGATCACCGACGGCACAGTGGCAACAAAGTCCGATCCCGCATTTCATTCTTCGTTCCAGGGAAAGGTAAATGAGTTCGGCAGGAATGCCAAGTTCCTGCAACTCTTCCAAGAGGCATTTATAGAGCGCGGGTGGACCGCAAACGGCAGCAACGGTGCCTGTTGAACTGAAATTGACCCCCTTGAGAAGGGTCGGCAGAAGACCGGTGTTGCAGGTCAAGCCGCCGAGGGATTCTTCTTTGGCAAAATCCACTGTCAAAAAGAGGTGCATGTCCCTGCGACCGCTTAATTCCACCAGTTCATCCTTGAAAAGGATGGCTGACGTTTCTCTGGCGCCGTACATGAGGGTGATCTCGCCGAAATCTCCTCTGTGCATGAGAAGTGTATAGAGCAGTGAACGGAGAGGAGCGATGCCCAGACCGCCTGCTATCAGCAAAATGTTGCGACCGGTCCATTCTCTTAGGGGAAACCCATTGCCGAATGGGCCGCGAACCCATACCCGATCTGGCGGGAGAAGGTGATGCAGCATTTCGGTCACATGTCCGACCCGCCTGACGCACAGCTCGAAGCTGTTTTGGAGCAGCGGCGGACCAGCAAGTGTAATAGGAACTTCACCACCAGAAGGTACCGAGAGCTGGATGAATTGCCCGGGGTTGAAGTCGAACCGGTCTTTCTCGCTGTTCTCCAGGATCAGCCTGTACAGCGCTGTATCTGCGGTCATCGCCTTCCGTCCCATGATGGTCGCCGGTAGTGGGACAATAGTCATATCACGGCTATCGCTCATCTTCAATTTCCTTGAATAACTCCAGCAGGTCAATTCCAACGGGGCATACTACCCGGCAGCGGCCACAGCCGACACAGGATACGATGCCACGCGTCGGGCCGAAGCCGAGATATTTGTGCTGAAATCGGTATTGAAAACGTTCCTGGCGGTTCTTGCGGAAATTGAAGCCACCGGCCACTTCGCCATGGTCCTTGAAGAGGCAGTTGTCCCATTCACGCAGCCGCATTGCTGTTTCTCCATTCAGAGCTCCGTATTCCCGTATGTCAAAACAGTAACAGGTCGGGCAACAGAGTGAGCAGGCGCCGCAGGAAAGGCATAGTCCTGCGAATTCGCCCCACAGCTCACTTTCCCCAAAGGTCTCGCCTCGGTCGGATGCCTGTCGTATTTCAGCCGCCATGTCGCATGTCCGGGAATCAGCCGGCAGAGGTTCTCCTTCCGCCAGGATGGGGGTCAGACTGTCAAGGATTGCCTTGCCTTTGGGGGTATTGCTCCTGAGATGGAATCCATCCGGGGACCGGCGCATGAACAGGTCGCAGCCATGGGTTTCAGTCACTGAAAGATCGTCGCAAAAGCAGTATTCGTCCGGTTCACACGAGAGGCCGATCAGAGTCAATGCCGTCCGTCTGGCACGGTACAGGGGGTCGATTCTGTCTCCCATGAAAGCCTTGTCCAGGTAGGCAATCCCCTGCAGGTCGCAGGGGTGCAGGCCGACCAGGATGGTCTCAGGAACGGCGGCGGCTGGCTGGCGATACCCCTCGTTAGGGGCAAAGAAAAGAACGGCGTCGCGTGGGGGAAGAAGGTATTTTTTGGGTGGAACGAGGGTGCGGTTGTAATCGAGAAGCAGGTCAATCCCAGGGCCAAGCGGCCTGAATGCCGTAACTCCGTCATCAGTAAGGACCGGGCCGTGTAATTTACCCCAGGTGGCGAGGATCTCCAGAAAATCCGAAATCGAATCGTGCTTGAGAAGATTCCTTGTCATGGCCTCCTCCGAGTAGATACAATTTAATAGTAACACGAGAGCCTGGGGAGGCAACCAGCGCAATGACAATGAACCTAAGATCGCAGAATCTCCTGAAAAAGCATCGCCCCTTGTTCCTCACATGAGACACAAGGGGCATATGAAGTTACCTGTCTAGTATGTTAGTGTTGGCAATATGCCGTGATTTAGTTAAGTTATAGAATACTTTTGGGTAGGTCATGAGTTAATCAGAGATAGCCATAACTTGTTTGGCACTACCGCAGACCGGCCCTTCAGTGGATTTTCAACAACCTGCTAGAATTTGAGGATACGCCTGACTGCTTCCGACAGATAGGCGGCGACCCGGGCCGGGGCCTGCTCGTTATCGGGGAACCAGAGCCTGTTTTCGGCCGAGGTGCCGACGAGCAATCCACAATCCAAGGATGCCAGGCCCAGAATGAAAGCCGTTGTTCGGAAACCGGAGACCGTCATGGTCAAAACGCCTGACCCGTTGTCGACCCACCAGGTCCCCGTGATCGACGGGGCGTAGTTCGGTGCGGAGCCGATCCTGTTATCAATGGATTTTGCCAGGGTGCCGTCGCTATGGAACACGATCAAGCCGCAGGTGGCATCGTGATCGGCAACAACCTCCCCGGAGGTCGTTACCACAAGGCATGGGTATGTGGCGCCGTAGAAGGTTCTTCCGCGGACCAGGGCCGTGCTGAACCTCATGGTCGCGGGAACCGATGCACTGTTGCCGAAGATCGAGGTCTGGATGCAGGCGAGAGCGCCTGGCCCCATATACCACGCCTCGACCAGCCCAAGATCGGGCCGCATCAGCACTGCCGAGCCATGCCCGGATATGCGGGTGTATATCTGGGGTACCCCGGCCGGGCGGGGTGTGATCCGGAGCTTGCCTTCGGTGGTAAGGGCCCAGGTCCCCGCAGCCTTTGCCGCTGGGTCCTGGCCGTTGGACGAGACGCCCGACGATTTCGAGAACGCGCCGTCCGGGTGAAAGACAATCTTGTGGAATGAGGAGCGGTAATCCCACACATACGCCGGATAGCCGGTAAGCTCCGCCACCGACAGCGGATAGGTTGCGCAGGGTTGTCCGGCCACCCCACCGCCGGACGGTTCCCTCCCCCTGCGCCTGCCTCCGCCGAACGAGACGATAAGGACGGCAAAAGCGGCCACGGAGATGAGCGAGTAGATCGCCATCCTTTCGTGCATGTTCCCCTCGTTGCTCCCCTGGCCTCCGTTGCAGGCGGCCAGGGCAAAGGAAAGGAGGGCGCCTGTAATCACCCCAGGGAGAGCCGGTTTCATAATCTCTTTCATCTCGGTGCCGGAGATCATTGCACGGTCCCTTTCCCCGGGTTTGTCTCTGTCCCGTCTCCGACCGAGGCGGCGCCCGGTCTGTCTCCGCCTGTGCAGCGCCACCCCCCGCCCAGGGCCGAAAACAGGGCGACGGTATCCTGCAGGCGCTGGGCCTGGGCCTGGAGATACCCAATCCGCGCCTGCTGGTATTGCCCGTTCGCGGTGAGAATCTGCAGGTAATTGACGATACCTGCCTGATAATTGGCCTGGATGAGCCGAAGCGCTTCCTCGGCCGTTTCGAGAGCCTTACGTTGGGCCTGCAGGGCTTCAGCGTCATGTTCCAGCGCTCGCAGGGCATCGGCGACCTGGGCAAGGGCGGCGAGCACGATCTGACGGTAGGTGGCCAGGGTCTGCTGGTACTCTTCCTGGGCCGCTTTTCTCTTGAACCACAAGATCCCGCCATGGAACAGGGGGGCGCTGACGTCCGCACCGATGCTCCAGAAGTTGCCGTTGCTCGTAAATAGGTTGTTCATAGACGTGCTGTTCTGCCCGTAGGTGCCATTCAGCGTAAAGCTCGGAAACAGTGCGGCGGTTGCCACGCCGATATCTGCGCTGGCGCTGTGGATCTGTGCTTCGGCGGCGAGGATGTCGGGGCGTTGATGCACCAGTTCCGAAGGGAGGCTTACCGGTACCTCGGCGGGAAGTGTCAGGTCGGCCAAAGCCACCTGCGGCGGCGTCCATTGGGCGGGTGCGCGGCCGGCCAGGGTGGCGAGGAGGTGGTCGGCGTGGCTGAGGTTTTGCTTCAGGGGGGGGAGAGAGGCCTCGAAAGAGGCCAGCTGGCTCTGCAGGCTGAGCACGTTCGCGTACGGGACCGTGCCCGCGTGCGCCTGTGTTTCGGTAATCCCGACCTGTTCTTTCACGAGGGTGATTATTTGCTCAGTGGCTGCGATCTGCTCTACATAGGCGGCACGGGCGATCATGGTGTTGACGATGTTGCCCGACAGGGTAAGGTAGGTGCCGATAAGCGTGGCCCGCTGTACGTCCACCTGGGCCTGCAGGCCTTCTACCGCCCTACGTTCGCCGCCGAAGACGTCGAGGGCATAACTCACCGTAGCCGAAAGGGTGAACAGGTTGAAGATGCTGGAGGGAGTGCTTGAACCAAAGCTGGCTGGGGAAAATTTCTCCCGACTGGCGCCAAATCCTGCGTCCAGTTGGGGATAGAACACCCCGTATCCTGCCCGCAGGTTGTCCTGGCTCTGGCGCAGGCTTGCCTGGGCTGCTTGGATATTCGGGTTATTGACGAGGGCCTCGTCCATGACGGCATCCAGTTTGGGAGAAACGAACAGCCGCCACCAGTCGGCAACGGGCGCTCTCCCAGGTACAAAGCGCTGCACCCGGCCATCCGCGGCAATGGTCCCGGCCGGCTGCGCCCCTTGAGTATAGTGGTCAAACTCAGGAGGCGTGGGGCGCACGAAATCCGGCCCCACAGCGCAACCGGCAAGAAAGAGCAGCAATGCACCATACACTCCCCTTACTCTCCGGCTTGCGGCGGGTATGCTGACGAGTGCTTTAACTTTCCGTTGCAACGTGTCGTGTGGTCGATCTAAAGGCATCTGACTTTCCTTCAGGTTCTTCCCGATGGCTGCCAGGCGAGAGGTCAGCCATATTTTGCCAACGTCTATTTCTCCCCGATAAAGACATCCACCAGTTGACCGGGATACAGGGAGGTATCGTTCAGCCTCGCGAACCGGAACAGCACCGGCAGGACCCGGACATCGACCCTCTCGGTCCTCTGGTCCGACAACTCGATCTTCGGCGACACGTAAGGCTGGACCCGGACATATTCCAGTGGTACGCTGATCCCGGTCCCCCTGATGAACATTTTCGCCTTCATTTTTCCTGCCTGCGGCAGTCGATGCACGAGGATCTCGTCGATAAAGCACCTGACGCCGATATAATCCTGCGCGCTCCCCATGACGATGGCCGGATTCGTCGATCCCTGCGTATAGGTATCATACGTGCCTTGCGGTGCAATGTAGCTGCCTGTGGTTGTATTAATGGCGAGAACCACGCCGTCGGCGGGCGCCTTTATCACATATTTATTCAGAAGGGCGTTTGCGGACCGGTACGCCTCGGTCAATGCGTTATACTGGCGCTCCTGATTGCGGATGTCATAAATCCAGGCCCCTGCCTTGGTGAGCTCGTATTGCTTGCGGAACACTTCGAGATTTGTCTTTGCCACCTTGACGGCGTTTTCGGCATTGTCCAGATCGTTTTTACTCACTGATTTAGGGTCGAGTTCATAGGATCTACGCTGCTTGTCCAACTGGTCCTGGGTGTTTTTGAGACCGGCGATCGCATTGTCCACCTGGGCCCTGGCAACCTCGAGAGTTTCCTTTCTCGGCTGAGCCCTGAGTTCCTCAAGGAGCGCCCGCGCAGCTTCGGCCTGGGATTTCTGCTGCGCTACGGTTGCTCGCTGCACGGAATCGTCGATCATGATGAGCGGCGTTCCTTGCCGTACGCTTTGTCCCTCGGCGACCGAAATGCCGGTAACCGTCCCCGCCACTTCCGGATAGATGTTGATGTTCTCTCCGTTTGATTGGTAGCTTTCGATGATGCCGTTCGCGTAGATCCCTTGCCCATAGGGGTTCGAGGCAGGGTTGAATACGGGCGGCGGCGGTTTTTTCTCGATACTCAATATATAGGCGCTCACCAGGCCGGCCACCAGTCCTATGCAGGCTAGGATGAATATGACCTTATTCCTCACGTTCCCCTCCTTGTACAATGCCGGTGATCTTGCCATCCTCCATTTTGATTATCCTGTCGGCATATTCGAAGATCCTGCTGTCGTGGGTAACGATAATGATGCACCGTTTCTCGTTCAGGATGTTTTTCTTGACAAACTCCAGGATTCTCCTGCCCGTGTCCCCGTCCAGGGAGGCGGTAGGTTCGTCGAAGATCAGGATGTCGGGGCGGCTGGCAATGGCCCGTGCGATGGCCACCCGCTGTTGCTCACCACCGCTCAGCTTGACCGGCGGGAGCAGTGCCCGGTCCCTGATCCCTACGATCTCCAGGTACTTCATGGCCTCGTTAATGGACTCATTCCAGTCAATCCGTTTCAGAATGAGGGGGATGGCCACATTCTCGACGGTGGTAAGGCGCGGAAAGAGGTGGTAATCCTGGAACACGAACCCCACCTTGTTCAATCTGAAGTCAGCGATCCGATCACTCGTCATGGCCCAGAGGTCCTGGCCTTCCACCGCAACCGTCCCAGAATTCGGCCTGAGAATCCCGGAGATCAGGCTCAATAGGGTCGTTTTCCCGCTTCCCGACGGGCCTTCGATGAAGAGCATTTCCCCGAACCAGGCATCAAAGCTGACCTCGCGCACGGCCACCGTTCTGGTATCCCCCTCGCCAAACCACTTGACCAACTCCGTTGCCCGCATCGCCAGCTCAGCCATACTACCCCCGGAAGATGTCGAACGGTTCTATCCTGAGCACCTTCCTGACTCCTATGTAGCTTGAAATACCGGCGATTATCAGGACCATGGCGAATGCAAAACCAAGACTTGAGTACGTTATCCGTGCCGAATAGCTCGGCAGTCTGAGTCTTGCCACGGTTATCAGCATGGAGGCGAGGCCAATGCCGAGGCCGTATCCGGCAAGAGAGGTGAAGGAAGCCTGGAACAGGATCATAAGGACGAGTTCCTTTCCTTTTGCCCCGATCGCCTTTAACGCCCCGAATTTATCCAGGTTCTCCAGTATGAAGGTATAGAAGGTCTGTCCCGATATGGATAGCCCGACAATGAAACTGATCACTGTCATGATGAGGACATTGGTGCCGATGCTGGTCTGATACTTGTAAAACTTTGAAGTTCTCTGGATGAATTCGTCCTTGGTCAAGGCATCGTAGCCGAGCGCCGCCACCTGCGCCTTGATGTTCGGTACGGCATCGCTGCTCTTGGGCTCAATCAGAATGAACGCGGTCGTGAATCTTGTGGAAGGGATGTATTGGAGTGCCCTGTTATATGTCGTATAAAGAGTCGGCACGCCAAACAGGCTGCCGGTTGTTACGCTCGCAATGCCGACGATCACGCCCCGGTGGTCGTTCAGCTCAAACTCTGTGCCGACACGGGGGTTGTCGAGCTTTGGGAATTCCGAATCCTTGACTACCAAAAAGGCGTTTTCTGCATAGATGTCCTCGATCCGTCCCTCGATCAGTTCGGGCCGCCCGTAGAGGCTGGCATCATCGAGCCCGATGACCGTCACTGACTGGTAAACGCCACTGCGCAGTTTCACCAGTGCCCCGGCGGAATAAAGCGGCACGGCATATTTAACCCCGCTGATGCTCCGCACCGTATCGATGACGTAATCTGGCAACGGGATAGAGTTCGCCGGTGTATTGACCGCGGGGTCCATCACCCAGATCTTGGCGCCTACGTTAAGGACAGTGGCGGATGAACGATGCAGTATGCCGGCGAACATGGAGGTCATCATGACCATCAGAAAGACTGCGAAGGTGATCCCGACCAGGAGGGCGGCGAATTTCCCCTTGTCGTTCACCAACAGCTTGTAGGCGATTTTCAGTATCCCTTTCACTGCCGCCATCCTTCCTGCGTCGGCTCACGGCCATGCTTCAGGTTCTCCGGATTCTTTGTTGTAAGTATATAACTTTTCAGCGCGGAAGCCATGGCGCTGGGTTACAAAAAATGTGGTGCGCGGAAGGGGAAGTGGAATCCGCGGACGACTGTCGTTGAATCGGGGGCTACCCTGCGGCAGGACCGGATCTTGCCGGAACCCTGCCGCCGGGAAATTCTGCGCAACCCTTTCATCGAGAGCTTCAGTGGACGACTCCGGCAGGAATGCCTTGACCAGAGCTGGCTAGTTTCACCGGCACAATGTCATCTGAGGTACGGGTTCGATCAAAGACGGGTGTCTACTTGGTTTGACAACGGCAAATGCAGGAAGCTGGTTGCAGTCCATCTATTTGACAACGCCATTCTAAAAGCGGTCAGTAGAGGTATTCCAAGCCCAGCAAGGCGACACCGGGCTCTTGTGCGTGTAATGAGGGTTCAATATCCCAGAGCGTCGTGCTTGTAAGTTCTGGGGCATCCAAGATCTGCGCAGCGTTTTTGCAGTTCAGGTGAATTTGATGATTATGTCATTGCTTATCCACGGATTTTGCGGAAATGGCGTATGGAGGGCCATGACAATCCTTACAGTCTACCGGTCCCTTTTTACCCTGATCATGGCAGGGGATGCAGATCAGGTGGGCGACATCCTTATCCCACTTCTTGATCTTCCACTCCTGGGACGCATGGCAGTGGAAACATTCATGATTGCTCCACTTTTGATGGTTCCAGTGCTTGAAGATCAGATAGAGGTCACCCATTTTTAGCTTGATGATCTCCGGACCGGCATCTTGTGTTAGATCCTCTGCCATGGCGGTGGAAGACATCGCAACGGCCACAAGAAACAGTACAAAATACACGGGATGCAGCTTCATAGTGTGGCACCTCCTTTCAAAAGGGATGTTGCAATTGTAATGCAAGAATAGAAACAATCAAGAAAGTGTCTTACTTTAGTACCGTTTTCGGTAATTTTGCTCAAGTTATCAACCGGCCTCAACCTGTAATACTGACTCCAAATCAGGATGAAACAGAGGGGCAGGGGATATAATACCCATAGCTTGCTACTGAGTAGTTCATTTTTTACGATCAGCTTTGTGTATTGTTGCCACAAGCTGGTCCAAGCTATCATCACTAACTATCTCTTGCTTTAAATGTGGATGCTCGGAGAGTGGATTTATCCCAAAAATACGCTTGAAATTACCTAGGATTATCTCACACTCGATATACTCGGATTTGATTCGTTCGCGGTGACAACGCGGACAATTTTTGAGTTCATTATTCAACCGGTCAAGTCTGTCACTCAACCAATTTAAAAACTCATATATTTGTGATATCCCGTTCATAATAATGCCTCTAATGCATTACACCCGGTAGATACTCCTGGCTTGCTGCGGGAAGGTTCATTCACTCGATCAGTACCAGGCCGTAGTAATTGGCGTCGTCCGAGTAATCCTTCACCACCTCTATGGGGTAGCCGTTAGTCCGAACCGTGGCGTACACGTCAATACCGCAGGCTTCCATGGAGGGACGCGCCTGCTCGGTGTGGATGCATTGCCTGTCGTTGCATTTCGCGCACAACTGGCATGGTGTGCTTCCAAAGGCAAAGACTTTATAAAAACCGGCCAGGAATATGCGGCGTTCCAGGTCGCAGACGATTGCACCGGGGCTACCCACCTCCTTGCAATGGATCAGGATGGCCCGTTGGTAGCTGGAGATCACCTCGCGTGTCTCCAGGTAGGTGGGCGTATGCGGTGGGCAGCAGAGACTGGAATCATAGCCGTCGCATCCATAGCGGCATTTGAACCTGACCCAAGGTGCGGTGACGACACTGGACGCTTCGATCAGTTTGGCTTCCAGCGCCCCCAATTCGCGGGCATGGCGAATGAAGGTCTTGATGGTTGCTTTTGGGATCATGGTTGTCACTTTAGTTACATAACAATGCTTGATTTTGGAGCGTTACCGGGCAAAGAGGATTGACCTGAGATTTTTAAATTATACTAGGGATCGTGAGGGGGGCAACTAAGGGATAGCAGAGCAAGCTTATGTGGCCCCGAAGGTTGGTTGTCGGTATACGTGCCGCTCTGTCGGTGTCAAGGTCGCCATTGCAAGCATCCGCCGAGCTTGCGAATCGATATTGCTATGATACAGTATTAATGTAAGTAAATTTATTAGTGGATACGGAGGTTGCCATGCCGGAAAAACTCTTGATACCATCCGTCGATATGAGGCTTGGCTCCCTGCTGGAATTCAGCCGCAGGCGAGAGATGGAAGCATCTTCCCCCCACGAACACAAAACGAGACGAACCATCACCATCTCCCGCGAGTTCGGCTGCGAAGCATATCCTGTGGCGGAACGCCTGCGGGAGACCATGGAGAAAAAGAGCGGTGAAACGTGGGTTCTTTTGGATAAAGGACTGCTTGAGGAGGTTGCCCGTGATCACGACCTGTCCGCGAAAGTGATGAACAGCCTGGGCGAGAAGAGCCGTTTTCTGGACGAGATCCTGGCCACGTTCTCTTCACGCTGGAAAAGTGAGAAAGACTATTACCGGGTGCTCTGCCGTCACTTGATCTCACTGGCGGGACAGGGCAACGTGATCATCGTCGGGCGGGGGAGTTCCATAATTACCCAGCGCCTGAAAAACTGCTTTCATTTTCGCATGTTCGCATCCCAAGGTTTCAAGGTGCGTTCCATAGCCCGCAGGATGGGTATTGAAGCCGAAGAGGCCGAAAGAATCATCGTCCAGCGGCAGAGGCAGCGGGATAACTTCATCCGCGACTTCCTGGACCGGGATGCCCAAGACCTGAGCTTTTACCACCTGGTGTTCAACAACGACAAAAACGACGTTGCAACCATCGCCCGCACCATTGCGGAGTATGTGACGGCCCGGTAACCGCAACGCCCTGGCGGGGATTGGTGAACGAGATAAAAAGGTTTATCGCCCAGTTGCCGATGATTCTTCGGTGTCATCGGCCCGGCTCTGCGGCGAACGGTTCTCTTCGGGCCGCAGGCAGGTCGTGAAGCTGTGGAAGATTCCGGAAGCGTAACGAAGGCGCTTAACGAAGGTTGAAGAGATTTTTGAAATATGTCTATCACCTTCAGAGTATCCCCACCCTGATCAACGTTATTTTGGCCTTACCCCTCATATTGGGAATCGTCTTGCTGCCCATAACGCCGTTTACTCAACCCAACCCCCACAGCAAATTTCGTCCTTGGACTTTGGTCAGCCCAAGGATTTTCCGGGAATTTTCCAGCCATCACAGAGTGACGTGCTGGCGAGAGTCGTGAGTCGATGTGGCGATTTTAGCTTAATTACTGTCAAGCCTCCCAAAGAAATAACGCCTGGATCCAATTGTCTTTGAATCCAGCCCGAGGTAAAATAACTATATAATCATCAGCGGATTACTGGAGCCGCTCTTATGCCAGCGACAGATAGTTATAGAGAAGCAATACGAAATTCGCTGGCGGAGCGTGCCGGAGGCGCTCTCGATGCGAGCGCAATCGCCGAAGCCACCATCAGCACATGGCACCAGGTGGCCTCCCAGATCATACCTGTTATCGGGGCTGGTGGGGTTGATGTCCTCTTCAATCGCTCGCTGCACCTAATGTGCACTGCTTTTCCGTGGCTTACAATTCCCGACGATCACAATCACAAGGATAACGTTGTTCTCCTTGCAATCGTCAAGGAGCGACTTGCGGTCCGTGAGCCGGATGTCGCCGCAGAGGCGAGTTATACCCTGCTGGTGAACTTCGTCGAACTACTGATGTCCATGATTGGAGAATCCTTGACCGAGCGCCTGTTGAGCACGGTTTGGGAACCACCGTCATCTGAACTGGAGAGCAAGTCATGAACAACAAAGTGACCATACGAAGTCTTGCGACTGGCGTGCCGGGTCTCGATGAGATCCTGGGTGGTGGCTTGCCGGAATATTCCTTCAACCTCATTGTAGGGCCTCCGGGATCCGGCAAGACGACACTGGCGCACCAAATCATGTTCGCTTTGGCGACTCGGGAAAGTCCGGCGCTGTTCTTCACCGTGCTCGGCGAACCGGCGTTCAAGATGCTGCGTTATCAGCAGCAGTTCTCGTTCTTCGATTTAGACAAGATCAACGAGTCGATTCGTTTCGTCAATCTGAGCGACGACTTTGAGACTGGCAATCTCGAACAGGTGATGGCGCGCATAGCGCATGAGGTCAAGGCCTACTCTCCGGCGCTGGTCTTCGTCGATTCGCTCCGCCCGGTCATGCTGGAGGCGCGACACAGATCCGAAGGCGCGATCAGCCTGCAACTGTTTATCCAGCAACTCGGGATAGAGTTGACTGGCTGGCAGGCTACCACCTTCCTGATCGGAGAATATCTGTCGGAGTGCGACCCCCATCCGGTCTTGACGGTTGCCGACGGCCTGCTGTCGCTGGACCAAAGCGTCTACCGGAATTCGATGGTGCGCAAGATGCAGGTTCAGAAAATGCGCGGTCAGGCGACCCGTCCGGGGAAGCATACTTTCCGCATTACCGGTGCCGGGGTCGAAATCTTCCCGGCGGCAGTCATTCACGTCGATACCGAGGACGCGGCCCCGACATCCGGTATGTTGCGTAGCAACAAACGGCTGACCATGGGCGTGCCGCTCCTGGACGAAATGCTGGGCGGCGGCTTGCCATCGGGCTATTCGCTGCTGGTCGCGGGGCCGTCGGGATCGGGCAAGACCATCCTCGCCACGGCCTTTCTGGCCGAAGGAGTGCGCCTGGGCGAACCGGGCGTGATCGTCGCGTTTGAGCAGACGCCGAGCCAGTCCTGGATGCGTACACTCGACGATATGATCCGCGCCGGGCAGATCGGCTTGATCAATACCAGATCCCTGGATCTGTCGATGGACGAGATCGTCCAGCATCTGATCGAACTCATTCAAAAGATGAAAGCCACACGGGTTGTGATCGACTCGTTGTCCGGGTTTGAGCTGGCAATAGCGCCGACCTTCCGCGAGGACTTTCGCGAGTCGCTGTTTCGCATGGTCACCATACTGTCCAGCCTTTGCGTGACGGTGTTGTTGACGTCGGAACTTGAAGACCGCTATGTCGATCTGCGCTTCAGCCCCTACGGATCGGCGTTTCTTACCGATGCAATCATCGTTCAGCGGTACATCGAGGTCGAGAGCCGTTTGAAGCGCGTCATGGCGGTAGTCAAGGTGCGTGCCAGCAACCACAGCAACGAGATTCGGCAGTTTGAGATCACCGATGACGGTATCGTTATCGGTGAACCGGTGCTCGACTACGAGGGACTCCTGGGCGGGCGGCCGACAAGGACACAAGCGTTGGATACGGCCGAAAAAGGGGAACAGTGATGACCAAGAAGATCAGCACTCCTGGAAAAAAGGCGGCCGGACGCCCGTTTGTGGCAAAGGAAAACGTTCAGCCTCCGGTATCGGCGGCCGAGAATACTCTCTCCAAGCGTAAGGCGATAGTCATCGCCGGCAAAGAGGCGGCAGACCAGCGCAAAGAGGCGGCCGACCAGCGTAAAAAGGCTGCCGGCCAGCGCAGGGTTACCGCTGACCAGCGCAAAGATATCGCTGGCCAGCGCACTGAAACCGCAGATCAGCGCGAAGATACCGCTGATTTCCGCGAAGACACCGCCGATCTGCGCGAAGATACCGCTGATCTGCGCGAAGACACCGCTGATCTGCGCGAAGACACCGCGGATCTGCGTGAAGATACCGCCGATCTGCGCGAAGATACCGCAGATCTGCGCCAAGACACCGCCGACCTGCGCCAGGAAACCGCGGACCTGCGCCAAGTTACTGCTGACCAACGCCAGGAAACCGCAGACCTGCGCCAAGAGGCGGCCGACCAACGCCAGGACACCGCCGATCTGCGCCAAGAGGCTGCCGACCTGCGCGAAGAGACCGGCAGGGCAATTGCCGAGCATAGCGTGCGCGCCAAGGCGCGGTTGCGCGAAGCGAACGCGAACCTTGTCTTCGCGACTGTTCGCGCCCAGGAGATGGCTGAAGCTGCCCAGAAGGCTTCCGCGCAGATGGCCTATATGGCCGAGCACGACTTTCTCACCGGGCTGCCGAACCGTGCGCTGCTGACCGATCGCCTGATGCAGTCTATCGAGCTCGCGAAGCGTCACGGCGGCGAGAAGGTAGCCTTGATGTTCCTGGACCTCGACCATTTCAAGCGCATCAACGATTCGCTCGGGCATGAGGTCGGCGACCGGCTGTTGCAGTCAGCCGCATCGCGCTTGCAAGCGTGCGTGCGCCTCTCCGATACCGTCAGTCGCCACGGGGGCGACGAATTCGTGATACTTTTGGCCGAAGTCGAGGATGTGCAGGACGCTGTCCTTATCGCCGAAAAGTTGAAGGAGGCGATGGCCAAGCCCCATCTCATAGGTGATCATCAGATCCACGTCACCATGAGCATCGGCATCAGCCTCTACCCGGACGACGGTAATGACATCGAAACTGTGATCAGGAACGCCGACACCGCGATGTATTACGCCAAAAAAAATGGGCGCAACACGCACCAGGTGTTCATTCCGGACATGAATACCCATGCGGTTGCACGGCAATCCGTCGAGCAGGCTCTGCACCGAGCACTTGAGCAACACGAGTTTGTGTTGTACTACCAGCCAAAGGTGAATCTCGATACCGGCGCTATTATCGGTGCCGAGGCGCTTATACGCTGGCAGCGTTTCGCCCATCGGCTTGTCCACCCGGCAAAGTTCGTGAGCATCGCCGAAGAATGCGGCCTGATTCAGCCGATCGGCAGGTGGGTACTTCATGAAACCTGCCGCCAGACCCAAGCCTGGCTGCAAGCTGGCCTCGACCCAGGGCTGATCGCCGTCAACGTCTCGACGGTCGAATTCCATGGCAAGGATTTTCTCGCCGGCGTCCGCGCCATTCTGGACGACACCGGCCTGGACCCGCACCACCTTGAATTCGAGCTGACCGAAAGCGGCCTGATGCAGGACACGGAACAGACAACGCTGACCTTGCGCGCGCTCAAAAATCTCGGCGTGAAGATTGCCATCGATGACTTTGGCACCGGCTATTCCAGCCTGAGCTATCTTTGGCGTTTCCCGATCGACGAACTCAAGATCGACCAATCGTTCGTGCAGGCTATCAACGGCGATGCCGGCGATGCGAATGCCATCGTAAGTGCCGTTATTGCGATGGGCGCGAGTCTCAAACAGCGGGTCGTGGCGGAGGGTATCGAAACCCGAGAACAGCTCGCCTTCCTGCAATCCCATCATTGCGCCGAGGGACAAGGCTATTACTTCGGCCGACCCCTGCCTGCCAAGAAATTCGCCGCATTGCTGGCTACCGATCGGCATTAGCCAACTACGCCGGCCTATAGGCATGTGTCGCAAGGAGCCTGGGACGCCGGTTCGATTCTCGGATTAGAAATGCATCTGTGAGATGATCCTTCAATAAATCGCCATCACAAGACAGGAATTCATCGGAATCAAGGTCTGTCGTGGGGTGGCTTTCCAGAGAGCTGTCCTGTTCGACCAGCGGGTTCGACTCCTGGCGCCTTCACAGTTTAAAAGTGCTTAAAAACTTATGCTTAGACGCCTGATCTTAATCTCTTACATTAACAGTCAGTCGTTTGAGGCTTCGATAAGCGTCACAAAACCACACAAAAAAATGCCCCTCGCTAAACCACGTGAGGGGCATTTTATGTTTTCGGCTGTCTTGAAATCAGGTGACTTCTGGACACCTTGGTATTGCCAAATTTAACGAGTGTCTTCAAGCACATCCCGCACCTTGGTTGCAAAAGCAGGGACCGAAAACGGCTTCTGGATGAAGTACACCCCATCGTCAAGTACCCCGTGATGGGCGATGACGTTGGCGGTATATCCCGACATGAATAGGCATCTGATCTTCGGATGACGCGCCTGCACCTGTCGGGCGAGTTCCCGCCCGTTCATTTCGGGCATGACGACATCGGTTATGAGCAGGTGAATTTCGTCGGCATGCTCCTCGGCGATGCGGAGGGCATTGCTGGGGGTGCTTGCCGCAGATACGGTGAAGCCCTGCATTGTGAGAATTGCAACGATCATGTTCAAGATACTAGGTTCGTCCTCCACAAGCAGGATGTGTTCATGCCCCTGCGGAATCGGCGCAACAGCGCTTTTCACCGGCGCCTTAACGGCTGTGTCGGCGTGCCGAGGCAGATAGATTGAAAAAGTGGTGCCTGTCCCCGGCTCGCTGTAAACATTGACGAAGCCGTTGTTCTGCTTGACGGCGCCGTAGACGGTTGACAGTCCAAGTCCGGTCCCTTCGCCGGTGCCTTTGGTGGTGAAAAACGGTTCAAAGATGTGGGACAGCGTCACCTTGTCCATGCCGTGGCCGCTGTCGCTGACGGTCAGGTGCACATACTCGCCGGAGCTGAAGCCTGCGTGATGGGCACAGTAGTCATCGTCAATGCTGATATTTCCGGTCTCGATGGTGATTTTGCCGACATCCTTGATGGAGTCGCGGGCGTTGACGCACAGATTGGCGAGGATCTGGTCTATCTGGGCGGGATCGAGCTTGACCGCCCATAGGTCCGCCGTCGGTTTCCAGACCAGATCGATGTCCTCGCCGATGAGCCGTTGCAGCATTTTTAACATGCTTGCCACGGTCTCGTTCAGGTCCAGCACCTTGGTCGCGATAATCTGCTTGCGGGCAAAGGCCAAAAGCTGTCGGGTCAGATCGGCCGACCGCTCGGCCGCTTTGCCGATTTCCTTGATGTGGGCCTGCAACGCCGGGTCATGCTGCGATTTCTCTAATGCAAGGTATGTATTGCCCATAATGACGCTCAGCATGTTGTTGAAGTCATGAGCGACGCCGCCTGCCAGGCGCCCAACCGATTCCATCTTCTGCGCCTGTGACAACTGGGCCTCGAGGTCGGCTTTCTCCTTTTCAGCATGCCGGCGTTCCAGCTCTGAGGCAGCCCTGATCGCCACGACCTTGAGGATGGCTTCCGCAAGAGACGTATCCGCAAGGGCGCTCCGCCCGATGACCGCGATCAGCCCGATCGGTTTGCCATCGGTGCTCCAGAGCGTAGTGCCGACATAGCTTTCAGCAACCATTTCGTTTAGCACGGTATCATTGGGAAAGAGATGGCGCACGTCACGAGGGAAGGAGCAGATGGTCTGTCCGACCACTGCGCCGCTGGGGGTATCGTGAAGGGCATAGGTAATGTTGTTCTCAAAGTTGCCATCGAAATAGAACGCTAAGGTCTCGGCGGTCAGATTGTCCTCAAGCAGGCGGTCGATGCGGACAGAATCAATCTTCAAGGCTTCTGCGAGGTAGCGCGCCAATGACTTTAACAGTCCTTCTTCGTGGCCGGGCAGGCCGCACGTCAGGAGAAATTCCTGGGTCTCTTCCAGCCGTTTGCGCGCCGTAATGTCCCTGCCGACACCCAGTATGCCGATAATGTTCCCATCAGTGTCGAACATTGGCGTTCTTGTGGTGATAATATACGCGACATGGCCATCGGCAAAAGGCACCCAAACTTCATGGTTGACCGGACCTCCAGCTTCCAGGGCTTGGCGGTCATGATCACTAACAAGATCTGCCATCGCCTTGTCAATCCAGTTGTAGCTGGTCTTGCCGATAATATCGGCTGCTGTGGCGCCGTACAACCGCTCGAATTGCTTGTTGCACGATAGAATGACGCCTTTCGGGTCTTTCAGCCAGATCATGTCCGGGATGCTGTTCAGCATGTCGTGATGGAGCATCTCGCGCCGGTGCAGTTCGTTCTCGGCCTGACGCCCGGTAAGGGCAAGGGCTACCTTGTCGGCGATCTCTTCCAAGGCGCCTATGAGAGCATCGGTAAAACGGTCCTTGCGATGGTCGTTGAACTGCATGAGCCCAATGATCGCATTGCCGGCGTGCATCGGGATCAGCGCTACCGATTCGTAGCCTTCACCGTTGCAGCGGTTGCAGGTGCGCGCCTGGCGGTCGGCTTCGTTGCCGGTCTCTGCGAGCAGGGCGGTGGTGCTATTCGTCCAGAAGCTGCCCCGATCACTGAAGAACGGCCGTGAGTGGTCTAACCTGCCACGGAGTATGTTGCCGCACATGCACTCCAGAACCGGGTCGCCAGCGCCATCTCGCAGGATAGAGCCGTCCTGGTCATGGGAGCAGAGACGGTTTTCCACCTGGACGAACTCGGGCGGGAAGCCGCGAGTCTCAAAATACGGGTAGTCGTCACCGGCACGCAGGCGAATGCCTACGGCCTCGCACCCCGACAGGTCGTGCATGATGGCGGTCAGCGCGGACACGCACTGGTGCAGGTCGCTGTGAGTGCTGGCCAGCTGTATCATGTGGCCTGTCTGCTGTTGGACTGCCTCCTTGAATTTGCGCTCGGTGATGTCTCGAATAAAGAAGACAAAGTGCCCACCATTCGTGGGCCGATACATGGCGCTCACTTCGACGTCAAAGACGGTTCCATCCTTGCGATGGTGCCTGGTCTCGAAAACAGAATCTCCCAACTCCATGATCTTCCTGAAGCGCTCTGTTACGGTGTTGGCGCTCTTGACTACTGCCAGATCAACGATGCTCATGGTCAGCAATTCCAGGGAATCGTAGCCGCTCATCCGGCAATAGGCTTCGTTGACATCCATCAGGCGGCCATCCTGATCCGCCATGATGATGCCGTCCATGGCGGTGCGAAGGATGTCCCGGTGGCGCTCTTTGCTTTCGTGGATCGTCCTCTCGGCGTCCTTCAGTGATGTAATGTCGGTGCTGACTTCAAGGATAGCGGTTGGTTGGCCTTTTTCATCGCGGCGGAGCGCCAGCAGGATTGCCAGGGAGAGTTCCGTACCATCCTTTCTTCGCCGGGTGAATTCCCCTTCCCAGTGATTGTGCGTCATCAGGTCGCGCCGGATCAGCTCAAGCGGCTGCGCGGAGCGCGTCTGCAGCAGGTCGTCGGCGTCACGCCCCTTGGTCTCTGCAGCTTCGAAACCGTATAAACGATGGCAGCCGCTGCTCCAGCGCACAATGCGGTTGTCGAGGTCAAGAACCACGAGATTACCCATGTTCAGCAGGGCAAGTTCCTGTTCCTGTGCGGCATTGACCGCTTTGATCCATTGCAAGCGGCGAAGGCGCTCCAGAAGAAGGCTCAGGACAAGCCCCACACCGATGAAAATGCCGAGAGCAATGGCCTCATTCATTGACTGGATGGCAAATGAGCCATATGGTTCAATAAACCAGTAACTGGCTGCGAGACTCGACAGGATGGTGGCCACGATCCCCGGGCCGCCACCGGCGATTGCCGCTGCAATAAGGACGGCAGGATAGAAGGTGATGAAAAGGGGCATGGGGCCGAAGCTGCCGACGAGCCATCGCCGCGCCAACACCGCCAGCACGACTAAAGCCGCCGTCATCGCGTAGCGGCCTGCAAAGCGGCGCCAACCCGTGCCACCTCTTACGGCCGCGTCATCCTTGTCCATGCATTATTCCCCCCGATGATTCCTCACTCTTATTGGTTGGCATTAGCACGATCTTCTCACGAAGATCTATTTCAATTCAATTACTTTATTCTACGCCGAACTTTAAGGCTACCATCTGGCGTCATCTTGAATCGAGCCCCGTTATTTATACCTGAATCAATGATGCGATCAAGATTCTGATATATTCATATCTATTACCAACGGAACAGCGTACAATCAGCAACTGACCTTCACCCGAAATCATACACTTACGTCATTTCGATCCCCTTTGTTTTTCCGGTCGTCTCCCTCCACCTCTGCTGTTCAATCCCCTGGAACAGTCCGCACGGTTCCTTTCTGACTCTCCTGTCACGTGAAATCGTTCACCATGGCCGGGCGCTCGGAAAACGCAGTCAAGCAAAGGACATATAGTGAACGTTGGCATTCTCGTTGGTTACTTCGCAAAGCACGATGAAGCCCGCAGATCTCTCCTGGAACTGACACGGCAGGGCTTCAGCCGCGCTGCCCTGGTATATAAAGGGATGGATGGGGAGGTTCATGTCACCGACCCGTTTCTCCGTCGCCGCGCCCTGGGGGTTGCCATGGCCGCCTGTCTGTGCGGGGTGATCTGCCGGGTTGTCGCCCTGTTGCTGCCCTGGCCGCAATCGTTTCCGGCATCGGGCATCTTCGCACCTCTGGCTGGCGCTGCAATCGGCGCCCTGACCGCTCTCATCTGGTTGCGTCGCTCCCGGTGCGGCGTTGCGCCCCAGGTCATTCGCGATCATGGCCGCTGGCTCGTATCCGGAGAGTCCGTCGTGATCCTCCAGGCTCCGGTCGAATCCTTACAGAGTCCGGTAGCCTTGCTGCGTGAAGGAGCCGATATCCCCCCTGCGTTGTTCGTCATGCATCCCAGGCGCGAGAGGCGGGCAGAGGCGCGGGGGATTGCGGTAAAGCTCTCCCCGGCACAGATCCAGGAACATGCCCGACGCCACGCCGGCGAGCAGCAGGTTGACCCAAGGCCGCAGCATACAGCCGAACTGCTCAAGCGTCTCAAGCGGTCCCGTCACTGGGTCCGCCAGGTCTGCGCGGATCTCGCCGCGGCAAGCCGCCTGGAACAGAAGGCCACGCCGGCCGCCGACTGGATCCTCGACAACGAGTACATCCTGGAGGGAAACGTTCGCGATGTCCTTTTGAACCTGCCCCAACGCTTTTACCGGCAGTTGCCGGCCCTGGCCTCCGATCCCCATCACGGTCTGCCGTGCATCTACGGGTTGGCCAAGGATCTCGTCTCCCATACGGAACTGCGCCTGGACCGGGAGAATATCCTGGCGTTCATCGAGGCCCACCAGTCGGTGCGCACCCTGACAATCGGCGAACTCTGGGCAATCCCCCAGATGCTGCGCATCGCACTCATCGAGAGCATACAGAACATGGCCGTTACCGCCCTGGCGGACCTGCGCGAACGCCAGTTGGCCGACTTCTGGGCTAACAGGCTGATCGCCGCCAATCGGCGCGATGCCAACCAACTTTTTGGGATACTGGCGGAGCTTGCCAAGGCAGAGCCTTCTCCCAGCCCATATTTCGGCGTGCAACTGGTCGGCCTGCTCTACGACGAGGCGGCGGCACTGTCCGCGGTCCAGGGGTGGCTGGAGCGTACCCTCAATGCCCCCCTGCACGAGTTCCATCTCCGTGAACAGAACCGGCAGACCAGGGAACAGATCTCCTGCGGCAACGCCTTTACCAGCCTGCGCCAGTTGGCCCTTCTGGACTGGCGCGAGATCTTCGAGAAGCTCAGCCGGGTGGAGCAAACGCTGCGCCACGACCCGTCCGGGATTTACGGCAGGATGGATTTTGCTACCCGCGACCGCTGTCGCCGGGCAATTGAAGAACTCGCCCTGGCCTGCGGTAAGAGCGAGGTGCAAGTGGCGGAACGGGTCATCGAGCTGGCGGCCCTGGCAGGGCGCGATTCGGCAACCGATGACCGGGCCGGACACGTCGGCTCCTGGCTGACCGGGGAGGGGAGGGCCGAGCTGGCGCGGCTGCTTGCCTGCCGCGAACGGCTGCGTTACCGCATCCTGGAATGGATCTATCTCCGCCACGTCGTTGTCTACGCCACAGGCATCGCCGGTTTCACCGCCCTGTTGTTTTCCCTGATTGCCGCCGTCATGCCCTCTGGGCTATCGCTACCTGTCCGTCTCGGACTGGTGTTGCTCCTGCTGATTCCGGTCAGCCAACTGGCGATCGAGGTGGTCAATTACCTGGTCACCCGTTTTCTGCCCCCAAGGCCGCTTCCCAAGATGGATTTCGAGGATGGAGGAATCCCCGATGCCTTCCGCACCCTGGTGGTGGTGCCGATGATGCTGTCGAACCAGGAGACGGTCCGCGCCGAGGTGGAAAAACTGGAGATCCGCTACCTGGCCAACAAGGAAGCCAACCTGCTCTTCAGCCTGTTCACAGACTACACCGATTCGGCCACGCTCTCACGCAAAGACGACATCCTGCTGCTCCGGACCGCGCGGGAATGCCTGGATGACCTCAACCGGCGTCATGGCGGCGAACGGTTTTTCCTGTTCCACCGGGAGCGCGTCTGGAGCGAATCGGAGCAGAAATTCATCGGCTGGGAGCGCAAGCGGGGCAAGCTGGAGGAGTTGAATCGCCTGATCGACGGCACGAGGCCGGAAAACGCCCCTCCCATAGTCTACGTGGGCGACCCGGAGCGGCTTGCGGACGTCCGCTTCATCATCACCCTGGACAGTGACACCCAGTTGCCTCACGCCACGGCCCGCAGGATGGTGGAGACCCTGGCCCACCCCCTCAATCAGCCGCGCTTCGATGGGGCCGGCAACATCATGGCCGGCTCCTACACCATTATCCAGCCCCGGGTGAGCCCGACCCTGCCGAGCACGAGCGCCTCGACCTTCAGCCGGCTCTTTGCCGATGCGGTCGGCATTGATCCCTATACACAGGCGATCTCCGACGTTTTCCAGGACCTAAGCGGCGAAGGGTCGTACCACGGCAAGGGGATCTACGACGTGCGCGCCTTCAGCCGCGTGCTGTCGGGACGGTTCCCAGAGGCGTGGATCCTGAGCCACGACCTGATCGAAGGGGCGCACGTCCGGGTGGGACTGGCCAGCGACATCGAACTCTTCGATGAATTCCCCCAGGGGTACCAGAGTTACAGCAGCCGGGCCCATCGCTGGGTTCGCGGAGACTGGCAGATCGCGGGGTGGATCTTCCCGCGGGTTCCCCTTGCCTCGGGCGGCCGGGGAATCAACCCGCTCTCCCTGCTCAACCGCTGGAAAATCCTCGACAACCTGCGCCGCAGCCTGATGCCCGCCACCAGCCTGGGCCTTTTGATCGCCTCCTGGCTCATCTCCTCCCGGATCGGCGGGATCGCCACCTTGGTGGTCGGCCTGCAACTCCTCTTCCACCCCCTGGCCCAGCCCTTCACCATGGCCACCACCCGCAAGGGGTTGAAGTACTTCTCTCCCGCCAAGCTGCTGCACGACCTGCTGCGGGCGACCGCCGACGCCGCGTTGCTGCCGCACCAGGCAGCGGTTACCCTGGATGCCATCGCCCGGGTCTGGTTCCGCCGCATGGTCTCCCGGCGCGACCTGCTGGAATGGACGGCTCAGGCAACCCATTGGAGTGCCTCCCGCCGGCAACCGCTCTTTGTCGCAAGCCTGGCCCTTGGAAGTTGCTTCAGTGCCGCCGTGGGTTGGGCGATCTGGCGCGTCATGCCGGACAGCCTGCCCCAGGCCGCCCCCTGGCTCGTTTTGTGGTTTCTCTCACCCCTGCTCGGCTGGCTCCTGAACCTGCGGCCCGTTGAACAACAGCAGGCAAAACCGCTGCCGGAACAGGACCGCCTCTTCCTCAGGCAGGTGGCACGACGGACCTGGCGCTATTTCTCGGCGTTCGTCGGCACCGATACATCCTGGCTGCCGCCCGATAACTATCAGGTATCCCATCAGAACAGCCTGGCCATGCGGACCAGCCCGACCAACATCGGCCTCTGGCTGACCAGCGTGCTGGGAGCCAACGATTGCGGCTACCTGACCATCAACCAGGTCGTCGAAAAGCTGAGCGCCTCCATGGCAACCATCGGCAGGCTGGAGCGCCATGAGGGGCATCTCCTCAACTGGTACGATATCCAGACCCTGGCGCCCCTCGAACCCCGCTACGTCTCCACCGTGGACAGCGGCAACCTGCTGGGCGCTCTGTGGGCACTGGAGCAGGGACTTGACGAACTGCTGCACGCCCCGCTCCTGGACGGCCGGGCCTTTGGCGGTCTGGCCGACACCGGGGAGATTCTGAAGCAGGCCGTTAATCAGGCCGGGAGCGCCGGATTTTGTCATCAGACCCTGGAGGCGCTCTTGCGGGACTGGTACACACCCCCGTCCGATATCGTCGATTTGCTCCGCCTGCAACGGCGGATGCAGGTCAATATCGACTCTGTCGTCGCTGGCGCCGGGGTCCTGTCGTGGGGCGCCGAACTCGAACGGCAGTCCTCGGCCTGGGTTCACAACAGCGACCGCTACCTCTCCTGGGTCGAGATTCTTGCAGAGAAGAGCGAAGAGGAGTTGGCCCCGCTGGGGAGGGCAGCCCTGCTTGCCGTCCGCCAGGACCTGTTGAGGGCGCCGACGCTCTTTGATCTGGCCCATGACCGGATCCCTTCGATTACGATCCTTCGCGCCATCCGCAAAGGGTCATCCCAAACATGTTCGAGCCTTGACCCGTGGCTGGACCGGGTTATGGAAGCATTCGCCACGAGCAGGTGGCTGGCCGGGGAAACTCTGGGCATGACCGAACGGCTGGTGGCCGATGTCCGCGAGCTGTCGGCAGAGATGGGGATGGGATTCCTCTATGACCCCAAGCGCAAGCTGTTCACCATCGGCTACAACGTCTCCGCGGATCGGCTGGACGCCTCCAGTTACGATCTCCTGGCCAGCGAGGCGCGGCTCGGCAGCTTTGTCGCCGTTGCCCGTGGCGATGTCCCGCTGGAACATTGGTTTTCCCTGGGCCGTCCCTACGGGGCGATCGGCCGGCAGCGGGTGCTGCTCAGCTGGACCGGGACCATGTTCGAATACCTGATGCCGCTCCTGTTCCAACGCTCCTACGTTAACTCGCTCCTTGACAAGGCGGCACGGGAGGCGGTAGCGGTCCAGATTGCCTACGGCCGTGCGCATCGGGTGCCGTGGGGCATCTCCGAGTCCGCTTTTGCCGATCTGGACCTCAACAAGACCTACCAGTACAAGGCCTTCGGGGTACCGGCCCTCGGCCTGAAGCGCGGCCTGGAGGAACAGATGGTCGTTGCTCCCTATGCCACCCTGTTGGCGCTGAACGTGGCGCCGGCCGAGACCGTGCTGAACCTGAAACGACTGGCCGGGCTGGGGCTTCTGGGCGAGTACGGCTATTACGAGGCCATGGATTTCAGCCGGCAACCTCAGCGCGAGGCCGGGAACCGGTCCCTCAAGCGCGGGGTGATCGTGGAGGCGTACATGGCCCATCACCAGGGCATGGCGTTTTTGGCGTTGACCAACTTCCTCCAGGGCGACCCGTTCCCGCGCCGTTTTCACTCTGACTCGCGGGTGCGCGCTTTTGAAGCCCTGCTTCAGGAACGCATCCCGACCCTGCCGCCGTTGCAATTGATCTCAACGCGGCAGAACGAGCCGGCGCTGCCGGCCCGGGATCTGGCCGCGACAGCGGGAAGCGCCTTTACCACGCCCCATACCACGACGCCCAAGAGCCTCTTGCTCAGCAACGGCCGTTACGGGGTGATGGTCACCAACAGCGGCGGCGGCTATAGCCGGTGGGGGATACAGGAGCTTACCCGCTGGCGGTCGGACCAGACCCGCGATGCCATGGGGACGTTCTGCTACATCCACGAGGCCGATCCGGAGCGCCTCTGGTCCAACACCTATCACCCGGTAGGGGGGAAGCCTGATGGTTATTCAGTCGATTTCGCCCTGGACAGGGCCGTGTTCCGCCGCGTCGATGACGGCATCCACACGGAGACGGAGATCGTCGTTTCCCCGGAAGAGGATCTGGAGGTGCGCCGCATAACCCTGGTCAACCGCTCTCACCGCATCCGCCGCCTCAACCTCACCAGTTATGTGGAACTCTCCATGGCGCCCCACAACGCTGACCGCCAGCACCCGGCCTTCAACAAGCTGTTCACCCGGACCGAGTCGCTCCCTGAGCAGCAAGCGCTCCTCGCCCACCGGCGGCCGCGCAGTGAAAACGAAGCGCCGTTGTACGTGGCCCATTGTTTGACCCTTGAACAGACCGGAGACGGCAAACGGCAAGAAACGGAGTGGCAGTTCGAAACCGACCGGGGGCGGTTCATCGGCCGCGGCCGGACCCTTGCCAATCCCATGGGGGCGGTGCAGGGGCTCGGCAACAGCCAGGGTTTCGTCCTCGATCCGATGCTCGGCCTGCGGCGCAGCATCACCCTGGAACCGGGCCAGCGCGCTCGGGTCTGCCTGGTGCTCGCTGCCGGATCAAGCCGTGACCAGGTGCTGTTGCTGATGGATAAACACAGCGATCCCCATGCGGCCGAACGGGCCATGGATTTTGCCTGGCGCTCGGCCCAACAGCAGTTGCAGGTTCTGCACATTCAGCCCGACGAGGCGCGACGTTTCCAGCAATTGGCAAGCCACCTGCTGTTTGCCAACCGCCTCCTGCGCGCACCGGTCGAACGCCTGGAAGCAAACCGCAAGGGACAGGCGGGGTTGTGGCCCTACGGCATCTCGGGCGACCTTCCACTGGCCCTGGTTACCATAGGCGAGGCGCGTGATATAAGCTTGGTCCGCCAGATGCTCCAGGCCCAGACCTACTGGCGGATACACGGCTTGGCGACCGACCTGGTGATCCTCAACGAGGAGGCGGGCGGTTATGAACGGCCGCTCCAGGAACGGCTGGAACAACTGATCCAGACCCACGACCTCTCCCCGGCAACTGACCGGGCGGGAGGGATCTTCCTGAAGAGCGCGGAGCAGATAAAGGAGGCGGACCTGAACCTCCTCAAGGCCGTGGCGAGCGTCGTGCTGGTGGCGGCGCGCGGCACTCTGCCCCAGCAGTTGGGTTTCCCTGTGGAGGTTCCCGAGCTGTTGGAACGGCTGGTCCGGAAACGCGCCCCCCGTGAACCATCGACCCCGCTTCCCTTCATGGAATTGAGCTACTTCAACAGCCTGGGCGGTTTTACCCAGGACGGTCGCGAGTACGCGATCTATCTCGGTCCCAACACGAACACCCCGGCTCCCTGGGTGAACGTCATCGCCAACCCGACCTTCGGCACCCTGGTGAGCGAGACCGGATCCGGTTTTACCTGGTTCGGCAACAGCCAGCGCAACCGTCTTACCGGCTGGTCCAACGATCCGGTGCTGGATCCGGCATCGGAGGCCATCTACATCCGTGATGAGGAGAGTGGGGTCTTCTGGTCGCCGACAGCTGCGCCGGTCCGCGAGGAGACCGCCTATCGGGCGCGACATGGCGCCGGTTATACGGT
>Ga0316217_10000710_pt1 | contig 46298 bp, 63 predicted proteins | sample 1anoAmetaG_FD_203633 | JGI IMG/M metagenome (GOLD analysis project Ga0316217, IMG submission 203633) | Freshwater microbial communities from Trout Bog Lake, Wisconsin, USA - 1anoA | ecosystem: Environmental > Aquatic > Freshwater > Lake > Hypolimnion/Profundal zone | place: USA: Wisconsin...
CCGAGGCGTTCGATACCGAGCTAAAACGAGCAGAGCGGCGGCTGGCGAGCCTCCAGCTCGCGCCGCTCTGCGGTCGAAGTCTAACGTCTCACCCCCTCTTTTTACCCCCAGATTGTGCTGTACAGCCTCTTTTGGGTTGATGTTGGTGAGTGCAGTAGGACATTTGTTCGTTACGTGATTGTCACCCGGTGGGATCTCCTAATCTGCTACGGTTGCGGTTTCGTTGACTGGGCAGGGCAAAGGGGTCCCAGTCAACGGACGTCTCGATGGTCAATGCCTAGAACTCCGGCGTTAATGCCCTCATGTCAGATGGCGAACTTGCGATGTCCGAGTTTGGGGATTTGGAACGTGTGGTGGTTGGCATGGTTGCTTCCTTTCCTTGATGCTTGGGGTTGATGGTTTTGAGGGCTTTCTAGCTCGTAGCTGTGGGTGGCCTTGCATTGACGGTCTGCTGTGCCCATATCCACAAGGCGGGTATGTTTGCACGATCTCGATCCATCTGCGGCTAATCGACGGGTCCAACCTTTACAGTTGCAGGAGGTCGTTCCGTCAGCGTATTGCAGGGTTTGGTATTCGACGTTTGGATTGGAGTCGGAGGCGAAGCTCCAGACTCGGGTGATTTGTTTGGTCATGGTCAAGACAGCCTCTTTTGAGTTATTCTTGAACTCACCACTTAATGGTGAAGTTCGATTCCAGGAAAAGTGTTGACAATACGAGCACCACAAAATATTGTGGCACTTATGCAAGCTGTCCCGCCGAAGTTGCATAAGCATACTTCACCGGCCGAAGCTATACTCGGTCTGCTGACGGCCGGCTACGTCGTCTGGACACTTGTCTATGTCGTGTATTGTTTTTCGAACACGGTAAGTCTGCGCCCCGGCACCTATTCATCATTCTTACACTTTGTCCTGCCTAGCCTCATTATCGCAGGTCCCCTATGCGTCTGGGCAGGACTGATATGCGTGGGCATTTTGCGGTTTGGCAGGTCGATTCTGGCTGAACGTAGGCATCGAGTGCGGAGTTCCTTCTACCTTTGCTTTTGCATAGTTGGAATAGGGCCACTCATCGCCATCCAGTTTAAAATCCCAGGCATCGTGAAGGCGGTCTTTGGCACGTGGCAACCGAACGCTATGACTCCGTTGGTTGTTGGTGCCGTCTATCTGATAATCTTAGGGTTCGTCAAGGTGGTGTTGTTAGTAGGAAAACCAAAAGCCCCCGGTGCCCGATTCTATAAACTAAGACGGTGAACGGAAAATGTGACTCAATTGTTCAACTACTTTCTCATATTGATGCTGGTCGTCTTTTCTCGTTTCGGTTGCAGGTTTCCTTGCTCCCATTCCAGGCAGGCGGCACGGGACCTGGAGAAGAAGCGGACTTTGCCTCCCTGGTCCTTCACTTCCCAATGCTGACCGGCGTTGTTGAATTCGATCTGGCTGGCCCGGGTGATTTCCAGGTGGCCAAGTTCATGTAGGGAAATGGCATCGGTCCAAAGACAATGGGCAGTGCCGTCGGGGTTGAAGTTGATTTGGATGTGGATGTTCATGTTTGTTAATGGCGTGATTTGTGATTGGTAATGGTGGCTGTTCTCGTCGGTTGATCCGGCCTTTTGAGGTGCCAGGTGCGGCCAGGAAGGGGCGGATGAGCCGCCAGCGCCTTTTTCTGTCAGACAGAGAAGCAGTGCGTTACTTTAGGAGGTATCAATATGACACGGGTCATGCAGATCTATTTCATTGCCGTTTTCTTCGCTGGCTTGAGTTGCATGCCGCTGGAAGCCTGGGAGCTTTCCTCCGACTTCCAATTTGGTGTTGCTCGTGATGGCCAACTCTCGGAAGTCCTTGAGCGCATTCGGAAAGGGAACAACGTGCCCGCCTTAGCGGCTGTATCCATGTCTTCGACGGGCACCATCGAGCTGGCAGCGACGGGATTGCGTGCGGTCGGCTTCCCCGAACGGGTTACTGATAAGGATCAATGGCATTTGGGTTCCATCACGAAATCCATGACAGCTACCCTTGCGGCCCGGTTGGTCGAGAAGGGCCGCATCACCTGGGATACCAGAATTGGTCAGGCGGTACCCGAATTGGAGGCCGAAATGCGCAAGGATTATCGGAAGGTCACCCTGGCTCAACTGCTCCGCCATGAGAGCGGGCTGCCGAGAGATGTGCCAATGGAGAGTCAGAGTTCCGAGACAACCCTGCGCCTTTTGCCCAAGGATATGCCCACTTGGATTCTACAAGACTACGATCCGAAGCTCTCACCCACCAAGAACCGACTCAAGGCGGTCGCCGCCGTCCTCGCTCTCCCACCGGTTGGACCAAGGGGGAAGTCTGAGTATTCCAATGCGGGATTGATGGTTGTCGGTTTAATGCTGGAGAAAGCAGCAGGGATGAGTTTCGAACAGCTTTTCGAGCAACAGTTACTCATGCCGCTTGGTATGCGATCGACGGGTTTTGGGCCTCCCGGAGTTAGCGGCAAACGAGACGAACCTTGGGGACATTGGCCGACCGGAGAATCGTCCGGGCCAGTATGGCGTGCTTTGGATCCGGGCGACCAATTTGCGGACAATCCGCCATCGTTCTCCCCGAATGGCAGAGCGCACGCCTCACTACAGGACGTGGCTCTTTTCGCCAGCGCACATTTGGCTGGTGAACGTGGACCCGCTGGCCTGCTGTCTGTCCAGAGCTTCCGTAAACTGCACACGCCAAATGCCGATGGCACGGCGATGGGATGGGGTGTTTCTACCAGGGATTGGGCCAAGGGGCGGTGGCTCTATCATGCTGGGAGCACCGCCCGATGGTATGCCTGTTTGACTCTTGCGCCCGACGTGGACTTCGCTGTGTTCGCAGCCTGCAACGCCTCTGGCGAAAGCGGCGACCCTGCTTGTGACCAGGCTGCATGGGCCTTGATCCAGCGTTATCCTGCTACTACAACACTCCACAAGTAATTCATGTTCCGATGAGCACAGTCGCCATCGATCCAGTTACTGGGGAATTTGGATCTGGGATGGCCCCACAAGCGATCAGAACAAGCCGGGGGCCAATACAGCGGATTTGGCTCCCGATCGCTCTGAGGGCCATTTCCGGATCACCACGGGCCAAATGGCAGTTATTACAAGTTTCGAGGCCGGTTACTTACAGTTTCAGTCGTGCTCTTTTTCCGTGACCTTCGAGGACTTCTTAAACAGTGTGCCCGGAGGGAGTGGCTGAAAAGGGCCAATCTCATCCACGCAATTCAACGACTGAACGATGATGTCCAGGTGTTGCAAGAGAAAACTGATGTCCCTACCCTTCCGAGCGTGCCATAGGGAATCGTTGCCCTCCTCCCTGTAGTCTCGCTCCTTGGGCAACTCCAGGCACTTTCCCAAAACTGTAAGTAAATGGGCCACGGTGAAGTCTGGGTTGGCCTGGAAGAACTGGTTGGCGGCATCAAAGGTCCGATTATTGTATTCGACGACCTGGTGGTGGAGCTGGTTCTTGTCATCGAAGGCACCAATGTTGTTGATGGCGATGAGGCTGTTGCGAAGCACCTGGAGCTTTTCAGCGGCACATATGTCAGGTCTTGATTCCTTGCTTATGTCAGGACTTTGATATTGTTGACTTCTATCTTTAAGAATCTGGTCCTGGCTATCTTTAAGTTTCAGCCTCGCCTCGACCTCCAGGGAGTCGAGGTGGGGCTGGAGCTTTTGATGCAACATCACGGCGACTTTCTGTGGGTATGGGGTGCCAAGCGAGATGTAAAGGCCGTCGTCAATGTATTCGCAAAAGCCCTGGGTAAGGAACTGCATGACGAGCTTGCCTATGATTTCGGCCTGATCCCTCCCCTTCTGGTCTGCCGGAAGTGTTTCCAGGTGCTTGGCAAGGTGGGGTGCGAACATTTCAGCCAGCTTATCGTATAGAGCCTTCTGGTCGGTAATTCGCAACACCACCAACAACTCTTCCGGCGTGGTCTGGTCAAGAAAGAGGGAGATCCAGTCCAGGACTAAGCGTGCCATAGCTTCAGCACCCTTGCCCGAACTGTTAACACCTTTGGCAAGAGTGTAGAAGTAGTTCTCCAGGGACACGCTCAACTTCACCCTGGTTTTGCTCTTTGGACCATTGGTGTAATGGTCGGCATTGGGTTGGGACGTGGAAATGGATGACGATGGCGACGAAAGGGCCACGAGTTCACCTGACTTTTCTGACGAAGATGACTTCTGTAGATTAACTGACTTGCCTGAATCTTGTAATTGGCCAGTTCCTGAAACTGTAAGTAACTGAGAAGGTCCTTGCCTGAATCTTGTAATTGGCCAGTTCCTGAAACTGTAAGTAACTGAGGAGGTCCTGAACCAGTTCCTGACAGTTTTGACTGCTGAGACTTTGCCGAACCAGTTCCTTTGCCAGTTTTGAAAATCGGTTGAGCAAAGGGGTGAACGTCTCTGACCTGCTTGAGTTTCTCTGTTTTGGAAGAAGTTGAAACCGTGTTAGGGAGGCCGGGCTCTACGTAACCGGGCTCTTTCAAACGGGGTTCTTCCAACAGGTTCTCTATTAATATGGTATTGTTGTCCGGATTTGACCCACCCATATCCGAAAATGACCCACCCATATCCGGTTTTGACCCAGGCATATCCGACTTTGACCTACCCCTGTCCGGATTTGACCCACCCCCCATATCCGGTTTTGACCCACCTTCCTCCTCGTTTTCAGAGGAGACCCTGTCCGGATTTGACCCACCTTCATCCAGCAGCATATCCGATTTTGACCCACCTTGCCCCTGTTCTGTGAGCCTCTTTTCATCCACCAGCGCATACTTGGCCGTCTGCCCTTTTCCCGGCTTCGTTTTGCACCGGAGCACCTTCTTGTCCACGAGCATCCGCAAGGCCCGCTGGATAGTGGATTTGGAAAACGGCAGATGCTTGGTCAACTCACCGGGCAGGATTTGGTGCCAGGTGTAGCCGGGGTCCTCCTTGCGGTTCTCCCGGATCCAATGCTCCAGATTGCCCAGGAGCACGGCGGCCACGATGCCATACTTCACGGCGTCCTCGACCTTGAAGTAGGCAGGTTCGGACGACTGCGCCTGTTTCCGGACGTTGTCGTCCTCGAAGGCATACCAGCAGGTCCGGTCGTAGCCCTTCTTGTTGAAATCGCCAATACGCAGCACGCCTTTGTCCTTCAACGACTTAAGCGTGTCGTGGATGGTGCTGCGCTTTATGTAGGGAAAAACCGCCGCCAGGTCATCCAAGGTCTTGTAGAACCACTTTCGTCCGCCGTGGACGTGCTTGCTCTTGGCGACGTGGTGGGCAAGGTATTGGAGCAGCACGGCCGCCTTCTCCCCGTGTTGCTGGGCGATGGTGCGGGAGAAGGAGTGCGTCTTGGAAGCGGCGGTGGGCGAATGGGCTGCGCTGGCCGCCTGGTCCTCCGCCGCCTGCGCCTGTTTCGCCGTTTTCCTGAGTTTCGCCATGCCGCAATCTCCTGCGCTGGCTCAATCTTAAGATTAGCGGCCAGCGAGTCAACGACTTGCTACGAGACGAGTTCAGGAGCAGTTTTGGAGGGTTTCAGACCTGAGCATGCTTGCTGCCTTTGAGATCGGTATTGTTATAGCCGTCCTGGTGGTGCTGAACCTCATCGGCATGACCATCGCCGCCTGGTTCATCATGCGCCGGAAGTAATCGGTCCACGATCGCTTGAAAAGCCAAGAGGCTAACTGCCTACTGCGGATTCGGAAAACGGGACCTGACGAAACACTGTAGCGACAACACTTCAGCGCCGCTACAAGAATGTGATGATCGTTGGGGTAGATCTCCGAGCACAACACCGCTTCTTGGTGTGAAACTGATCATAACGACCACCACGACTGTGCAGGCAGCAAAGGAAGGTGCTTTGATTTTACTCGTAGTCTGTCATGGAGTTGGCTGAACTCGGAAAAACAGTTCAGACCATTCATCGACATCGAAGTACTGAGGATAATCCATTATGGTGTTGGTCGGAGTGAACGCCGAGCCGCTATTGACCCATGCCTTGAGGTCGGTGGAAACCTGAAGTTGATAGTTGGTGCCTAGATACAAATTCGAAAATGACGGCTTCACAGCCTTTTTCAAAGTCACAAGCGGTAAGGATTCGAAAGAGTAAAGCTGCTGAACCTCCGACGACGAAAGCGCACGATTGTAGATACGAACGCTATCCAATGCTCCTCCTGCAGTTGGCGAACCACTCCAGCCAGTAGCCAAACGCCAGTACCCGCTAAAACCCTGGGAGGTTGTTACATTGGTGTTTGAGGCAACCAACTGCCCGTCCAAGAAAAGATTCATCCCTGCCGCCGAAAGAGTCGCTGCTGTCTGATGCCAGTTTCCGTCATTCACGGTAGAAGGAGTAGGCAGATAAACTTGTGAACCTGGATACAGGTAGAAGTTTAGAATACCGTTTGGCAATACCTGTAACATTTTATCCGTGTCACCACCCGTGCGGCCGGAATTCAGTTGAATGAGTTCCCCACCGCCTGAGTCTGCCGGGATTCTAAACCAGAGGCAAATAGAGAAAACATCGCTTGCTGGTTGTTCAACAGTTGTTACCAGGTAGCTTGATGGGTTCGTAAACAATAGGGCGGAATTTGCCGTCCCAAACCTGTCGTTCGTGAAGCTCATGCCTGCTCCAAGCTGACCATTATTACCGTTCCCGCTCGCATCGTAGGCGTCTCCGTTGAAGGGGTAAAGCGTAACCAAACCGTTGGTGAGGAAGGACTGGGCTGAGACGTGAAGGGCGAGAGCCATGGTGAGGGTAAGAATTCCGACTAATGCCTTTATCATGTTCATAGACGTTGCCATCTTGTCGGGAAGCACAGTGTCCAAAACCTGGACAGTTAATGCACAAGGATCCGCCTCCTGTGTTGGAAGCGACCCGAGATCAAGACTCTGCTTCGCACATAAGTGAACCCAGCATGACAAGTGCCACAATTTGATTCTTGGCCCTTTTGTGGTGAATTGGACCAATCTCATGATTATCGGCAGGGCAGTCAACCTCCTGTCGGTGGGCGATATCCACGAATTCAGGGTGGGGTCGACGGCGGGAGGCTGCCTGCCCGTGTGCGCCAGAAACGGACCCAGATTCATGATATCCGTCGCCAGTGAAAGCAGCCCTCGTCCTGGTGCATGGTGCCTCGGAACGTCCTGCCCTTGCGCCTGAACGTGAGGACCCGGCCAACGACTTCAACGTCAGGGGACACGAGTTCTCCAATCCAGGTTTCCACGACCCAGCGCCCATCCTCCTTCCTGATGTAGAGGACGCCGCACCCACCAATGACGAAGCGATGGTCCAGGCCGTCAATCTGGGCACGGCTTAGGGTCTGGTTGTGGACCTGGGCAGCTTCAGTGGTGACGTCAATCTTCCCAAACGACGGTTCGATGATTCCTTCGTCCTTGGTGATCCGCAGGTAGCCCAAGGACCGTTTGGCCCCATGATCGAAGTAAACCATGAGGCCAAAGTGGTTGATGATTTCTGGTGTGGGCGGCTTGTTCATGTTTTCTCCTCTGCACCCTCAGCGGGATCGTAAGGCGCAAACATGATGAACTGAGCCAACTCGGACTTCGAAACAAAGATGGCCTTACCTCGGTGGTAGAATGGCAACCCCGCCCTGTTGTAGGACCGCAGCGTATTCGAGCAAACGTCCACCACCTCCTTGCTTTTGCTCAAACGGAACAGGTCGAAGCCTGAATCCACCTGAACTGGTCTCGGGAGCACGCCTGTCCGGTTGATGGCTTGGAGTGCAGCGGATATTTGCTTTCTCAATTCTGGGTCAAAGGCTGGGGAGGCAGAGTCCATCCTGAGGGTTTCCAGGATTAACTCTGCCACCCACCCTGGCAACGTCCAACGAACGACCTCGGCACTCATTGTCCCAGCCTTTGCTGGTTAGTCCTGGTGCCGTGCTGGTGATATTCAGGCTTTTTGACCTTCTTCCCCACCACGCCCAAAGCGTCCTCCAAGAACGCAGTGGCTTTCTCGCAGTCCGGTCCCTTGAAGTTCAGCGTCTCAATTTGGATTTCGCCAGAGGTCCCAATGATGATTTCGATGGTGCGGTTGTTCATATGCCCACCCCCATGAGCACGAGTTTGATCGACCCGTTTTGTTGTTGGCGGCGAAGAACGGACAACCCCTTCTTCCTCGCCTCCAACGTCGCTTTGTGCACGCCGTAAAGCTGGAGGAGTTTGCCATACCCCTTGCCGACCTCCTTCTCGACGTGCCCCTGCCAAAGGTCAGCGGTGAGCCCGAAGGTGCCGTCAGGTTGCTTGTTGAGGGCGATGTCATACGGGCCTTTGAGCTGGATGACGAAGTCGCCTTTCGTTTTGTTTTCGTAGTATCCCCTGGCTTCGCTGTGCGGAACCAGGCTGACGCCGAGTTCCAGACACGCCATCCGTAGGGCCTCGATGTCTTTAATCTGAGTTTTGATGTCGGTGAAGTGTGACATGTTTTCCTTTCTGGTTGATGGTGGGGCGTTGGAAGTGGTTCCGAACGCCATTGATTTTAGTGATGTGGTCGTCAGCTTTATGAATGTGCGAAATAAGCATTGCTGGGCTATAATGTGGGCATGAAAACCAACGTGTTTGACGAACATGGAACAACTGGGGTGAGCAACCTTGGTGCACGACCCTTCCTGCTGCGCCGATCCTGTTACCTGGCAACGGTTTTCGCCTGCTTGATTTCAATGCATTGCTATTCCCAAACCAATGAGCCGCCGACCAACCTCGAAGCCACGGCAAACCGCTCGCTGGCCTTCGATGAGGACGTGGGCTTTGATAACACCTGGGCAGCGGAGAAGAAACTGATCGGCTTATTTAAGAGCGAAGGCTTTCTCAAGGTGGGGCAGCCATATACAAATGGCGTGGAAAACAGCATCTTCAAGGCAGGACAACTCTCTACCAACGGCACAACCATCGACGTCCACTGGGAGCCAACTAATAAATCAGTCGTGCATTATGCCTATGTGCGGGCGATGTATCCTCACCCCGCTACTTATAGGCTCTCGGCCAGCCGAGGCACTGGCGGTTGTGCCGTGTTGATGTCGGTTGCTGGAAAGATCAGCGCAGACAGATTGTCGGTTATAAAGGAGGCCCTCCAGGAGTGCGACTCCACCAAGAAAGCTGTGGTGAAGGTAAAGGGCGATTTCACAAGACGTGGGGATTTCCGGGTGACCGTGGACCAGGATACTATTCAACTGGAAAACCTCTGGAAATCGAAAGGGATCTGAACACTTGCCGCTGAATTCTGGTCCTTGTCTTAACGGAATGCGAGACAGGGACCAGGCTGAACCTGTGACAGTCCAGCCCAGCCCCATCCCCCTAATTGCTCGGTCAGCCAGCGTTTTGAGCCAGCCATTGTGCCGTGCTCATCGTCTTTATCTCCTGGGCAGTGATGATGGCTGCTCCTCCTCCATACGCATCGGTTCTCGGTTTGGAGCAATCATTTGACCACTCGAAGGTGACCTGGCCATTTGCGTCGAACTTTTGGAGGAGGTGTTGAATGAACAGACAGGCAGCCTCCACCCCATCGTAATCCGAATGCAGCCAGATCCCGTGGTCATTGGCAGGGCTGTCGGCCTCGGCTTCGAATTGCCATTCCTCCGTCAGGTGCACAAGCACCGGAGGGAAGTCCTTGGGCAGATCCTCGCCTTGGTTGGCTTTCTTGGCTTGGTCATGGATTTCGAGTGCGTACGCTTGGGCAGCTTCGCTGGGCAGGTTGAGAACCAGGCTGAACTTAGTGAAGTAATCTGCCATGGTCAGTTCCTCCAGTGCTCGTTGAACTGGGGTGGACTGAATTCGTCCACCAGCACAGAGACGTCTTCATGTTCAAACACGCCAATCGTTCCCCATTGAGGAAGGCTGACCTGGAAGGCGATCTCCGGTGCATTTCCATCCGGTGCCAATTGAGTCACGGTCGCCACGCCGCCTGGGTATTCACCAGCCGCAGGCGTGTTCACCATTTGCCCAAGCTGCTTCTGGCCGAGCTTTTGAACGAGTTGATTTGCTTTCATTTGAGTTTCCCTTGCGGGCTTTCTTGGGAGGACCGGCTGAGCGCTAAACGCCTGCCGATCCTCCCAAGTGGGATGGGGACTGGGCTGAGCGCTTAACCGCCCAACCCAGTCCCACATCCCTGTTTGCTTTTGTTTCGGTCGTTCTGTTGATTAGGCCGCCAGGTTGAATTTCCTCCTGCCCAGTTCACCAAATCGGTTGACCAGCTCAGTTGCATCCTGGCGAGCGAGGTTCCTGGCTTGATTTGTCAGTTGCGACAGGCCGCTCTTTAATCGAGCCCTGGCCACCGCAGAATCCCGATATTCCTCAGCCGACTTGGTCAGCAGCTCTCCCTTCACCCGCTCCAACTGCTGCTCCATTACCCGGTCATTGACGAAATTCATGGATTTGAACTGGTCGATGAATCTAACCAGGCGATTGAGCGTTTTCTGGTGCACACCGGTTTCGCAGCCATTGATACTGCTCAACATGTCCTCGCAGAGTTGGGCTGTCTGTTCACGAAGACTGGCCACGCAGTCACCAACGAATGACTCCACGCCTCTTCGGATTCTTTGGCCCGCTTCCTGGGCTGCTCGTTGCCTGGCCTCGATGACAGCTTGGGCTTCGGACGCTGATACCAACTCAGCCGCCATGTGCTGAGGCAGGGCAATCTGGAAGAGCTGCACGTCAAAGCCGTAGAACGTGTCCATGTGCTGAGGGAATGGAAAGGCCGCTTCAATGCTGGCCACGAGTTGATCGGGGTCCTTCACCAGCTTCTCGGCCATCGTGCGCCATTCCTTGGAAGCCGACTGACGCAAGGAGGTGTATTTCTCGAGGAACCGTTGCTTGGCCTGCCAGAATTCCGTTTCGAGTTCGTCGAGCTTGGCCTTCACTTCCGCCAGCTTCGAGTTGGGCACAAAATGACCGAGGCCGTTCATGAAGGGAAACGTGTTGGCTTCGACCAGGGCATGAGCACGGCCCTCGATCAATGCCAGCTCCTGTAGGCAATCCTTGGGGAGCAGGCGTTTATGGCCCAGACTGATGAGGCGGTCAGACAGGTTCTTTCGTTCCAGCCCAAGATCTTCCGGGCGCAGCTTTTTGTGGCCTCGCCAGTATGAAACGCTCACTTTCAGGAGCACGCCTTCCCTGGTGAGTATGGAGAGAAGGCCGTTGTTGTTGTCGTTGATATTCTGCATTGTTGATGAAGTCCTTTCCTTTGGTTCGGGTTGTGGTTGCATTTGCTGCGGGTGCCGTGGTGAGTGCCATCACCACCACCAGCGCCGGTTGCAGCGCCGGTGGCAGTTGTGGTGATTGTGCCGGTTACTCCTTTCGTTCTCCTGATACAGATGCCAGGCTCCACAAAGGGCCAGAAATATCACCAGGTAGGGGAGCAACTCGAAGAACACGTAGATGGCGACCAGAGCGGCCACACCAAAGCAAATGTTTTTAACAGTTTGGTCTTTCTCCATTTGAAGCTGCGGGTGAAGTGAAATGGAAAGAGCCAGGCACCATGGAGATGCCTGGCCCTATTGGACGGCGAACTGCACGGCCGGAGGTCAGATATTGACGCTTTGGATTTGGCGCAGTTTGGCCCGGATGGCTTCGATCTCCTTCTCCGTGGTTCGCTTCTCTTTCTCTGCGGCCTTCACGGTGTCAATCACACTGGTCAGATCACGAATGACGGCCCGAAGGTTGTCCTTGATGGTTTCGACATGATCGACCAGGGACTTCACCGCCGAGCTGTTGCCGTTGCCGTTGTTCTGGGTTGTGGCGTTGACCGTGTGGGTGCCATTGCCATTGCCGTTGCCGTTGCCATTCAGCTTGTCGGTGGCAGTGCTTTCCAGGGTGCGGTTCTCGGTGGTGGTCGTTTCCGGTGTGGTGGTTCTTGATGCTCTGGGCATTTCAGTCCTTTCTTCAGGTTGGGCCTCTGGTTGTGCCGGAGGCTGGGGTTGTTCGGTGGATGGCGAGGTTGAGCTTTCCGAGCCTGGCGTGCCTTGAGCGGGTGCCTGGCGGACCTTCCCATCGTCCAGCCTCAGCGGCATAATGACCATTTTCTTGCCGCCACTGGACAGCACCATGGCAGTCAGGGAATCTTCGATCTCCAGTTTGTTCAGACTAAACCGCAGTGCCTTGAGCAGATAATGGCGGTTCAGGGCGATGATGACTGGATTACCGATGACGTTGACCGCCTGCACGGGAACACTGGTCCAGGTCTCGTCGTCCTTGTTCTGCCCTTCCACGAACAGGTAGCGGTCCACTCGGAGCCGAATCAGTGAGTTAGGGCCATCAGCGCCAGGCAGGTTTGGAATAACCTGGATCAGTTGCTTCAGGGCCTCCTCGCTGAGCTGAACCTGGGTCCATTTGCTGGTGGGGGATGGGACGCACTGCCGCCAGTTCGGAAATTGCCCATCGATCTCCTTGGTGATGAAGGTCCAGCGAGGTGATTCCAGCTTCACCCAACCCGGAGTCGCTTCAACTGCCGGTTTGCCGTCCTTGGCTTGGTGCGCTTCCTGCCCTGGCTCCACACTCAGGTAGGCCGGTTGATCATCCAGGAAGTCGCTCCAGGTCAGGAACTTGGAGTCTGGGATGATGACCGACTTTGGGAGGTCGAAGCAGAAGGAGTTGGCTGAGAACAGGCTGCGACCATCCGTGCCCACCACATAATGGAGTTTCTTGTCGGTCACGTCCAGGCAGGCCCCTCGCAGCACGTATCGGCTGGAATCCTCGCTGCAACAGGCCAGAGCTTCCTTGAGGGCCTGGCCAAACTGCGGCTCAAGTTGGACACCGGGTTGCTTGACCTGGGGAACTGGAGGGTATTCGTCCACGGCGCAGGTGCTGATGGTTTGCTCCACCACGTTGCCAGCGATGTTGTAACGGATCTTGACCTTATCCTTGGCCTCAGGAACGATGCCAATCTCCTCCTTGGGCGATGAGCATTTGGTGGCCTTGGTGAGTTGATCCACAGGGACCAGAACTTCTTCGGCCGGGCCTTGCTGCGTTCCCTTGGCGGTGTAGGTCAGGTGCGAATCCAGGTCGGTTGCATGGAGGGTGACGATGCCTTCAGAATTGCGGTTGATGCGGACGGTTTGGAGCACCGGCAGCGTTCTGGACTTGCCGATGATCTTGGTGAGGCCGGGCAGAGCTTCTTTCAACTCGGCGACCGGCAGTTTGATTTCAGTTTTCATGTATGTTCTGGTCCTTTCGTTTGGGTTTATCGTTGAATGGAAAAGCCAGCCACACCCCGAAAGGCATGGCTGGCGTTGTGGTTGGGTGGGGCGGTCAGTCAGGATTCTTCCACGTCATCCGCTTTGTATTTGAGCTGGGAGAGGACGCACTCGTGAACTTCAATGTCTTTCCGAGGCCCCAGGTAAACAGGTTGATACAGGGCGTGGCTCTCCTTGAAGGCATACATGTAGCGAATCTCGACGACCTGACCCACCTCCGGCACTTCGAAGTTGACCGGGATAGTGACATTCCCTACAGGTTGGAATCCTTCGCCATTGAGCAGCCGGAGTTCGACGCTCCTTTTCTCGTTCAGGTTCGACACCACGGCTGAACAGGTTGCATAGAACTTGTGCTTGAGATGGGAACCGCCGGAGTTTGGACGGCCAGGAGTGTAGGGAGCATCGAGACGTTTCATCACAAGGCCTTCCTTCCTTTCGGTTTTCAGGCGCTGCATTAAACGCTCTTTGCTTTCCTGGCCAATGGCGGTCTCAACGAGGCGGATGTGGCGCAGGCCGGAGCGGTTGAAGAAACCCATCAGCTTCACCAAACGTTGCTGATAGGGTTCCGTCCGCAAGTCCTGGCCATCCTGTTCGAGCAGGTCGAAGGCGCAAAACAAGTCGCCCAGACACTCGCCGTCCAGTATGAAACTGCCAGGGATGCTGCGGATTGAACCGAACACCGTCTCCGGCAGGCCAATGAGCAGGCCCTTCCTGTTGATACCATGAATTTCTGCCCCGCTCTTCCGGACCAGCATACGCCGACCGTCGAGTTTTTCCTGCATTGCCCAACCATCATCTTTGAGCAGGAGGTTCGCCTGGTCCTCGGAGATGGGGTTGAGCAATTGGGGGAGCAGGCCGGTGACTCGATCTTCCTTGGCCGTGTGTTGGTAGGGGGTGCCTTCAGGGCCTTCGGTGTAACCCTTGGCCTTCTTCTCGCTGACCAGTTTGTTGAAGATCCTGGTGGCGGTATCAAGGTCCACAGGTTCCGGCGTTTTCGTGCCAGTGCTCAGCGTGGTTCCTCTGCGTCCGAATGCGAAGGTGACGAGGAACAGGTCATTTTCGGGCTCAATGGCGGCCTGATAAACTTTGTCGGACGAACCCTCTTTGTAGTAGAGGGTGGTTCGGTGAGTTTGAGGGGCGGTTTGGATTTCAGTGGTTGCGTTCATTGGATTGGCTTTTCCTTTCATGGTTGATGGTTCTAGTTTCAGTGAATGCGGCGACCAAAGGAGTCATACCAGTGCGGTGTATCGAGCGGGCGGTGAAGCCTCCTCTCTGGCTGGGGCGGAAATATTCGCCAGCATTTTACCGCACAGAAAAAGCTTGCCCTCCTTCTTTGGGCTGGGTAAACGGGATTGTGAATTTACGATCTCGCCTATTTACTGGGTTGCTCCTAGTTTGTTGCTTCCAGGGCTGGAGCAGCACCAACGTCACAATCACCGTGGCAGGTTCTCAGGGCGCAGGTTACACTGTTGCTACTGGAGACGTAGCCAGGGTAACCTACGTCGGCTTCAGTACAGGTTACAAATTTCCAGGGAGCATAAGCGTTGGTGTCAATGCTGCGGGAGTGACGCACCAACAGACTAACGACACGGTTTCTGTTCTTCCAACTGTGGTGGGACCTGCGTCGATTTCCCTCTTCGCAGGATTAAACCCAGGGACTCCTCCGAATTACGGTTCTGCCATATGCACCATTAATGTAACTTCGCCTGCGGACTCCTTCGTGCCAAGCAGCACGGTCGTGATACCTGCTGATGCAGGAGGGCCAGTTAGCATAATTCTCGAATCCAGCACTGACCTCATAACCTGGACCCCTGCGCTGCCTGGGACATACGGCACATCCACGACCAATCGCTTTTTCCGGGTTAGGGCGCAGAGAACCGGGCCTTGAATCCGGCTCATTCCGTCAGGGGTTGCATTGAGTCACGTTAGTCCATTAATGGACAGGATGTTCTTCTCCACGAACCGCTTCAACTCCGCCTTGTTCAACTTTCTGCCCAAGGCGTATTCCTCGATTTGGCTGGTGAAGTCCGACCAACGCAGCCCGTATTGCTTGTTGTAGTAGAGGTGCATTTCTTGAAGCACCTTGATGGCCTCCTGGTTCGTCAGCGCCGGTTCCCATTCGTTGGCGGCGGTAGGCATGTGGTTGTTCTGGAAATCAGGGAACCGGGCGCACCTCCTTAGCACACCCGGCTCTCGTGGTTGATGTTGGTCAGTGTTGGCGTATCAGTTTGGCGGGCCTTCCTTTCATGATTCGATTCAGTATAAACCCGATGGCCTGAAGGTTGGGTTTGTAAACGACACCATCGGACAAATCGGAAGGGCCGCACCAAAGAAAGTCCGGTGGAGGCGGTGTGCGCCAGACCAGACCTTCCTGGGCGGCTTGTTCGGGCAGATATTTCGTGGAGAAGTCCAGCAGTTGGTTCTGGTCGGGCAAGCCAACCCAAACGTGAATTTCCGGCAGCAGTCCCAGTTGCAATGCAGCCTGGCTTTCCTCTCTCCACGGCGACCATTCATAGGAGAAGTGGGTCGGGCTTTTGCCGTCGTCTTCTCCGGGAGGCACGATTGGCCAGGACATGCTGCCTGCTTGGATGAGTGGGCAGTATCCGTGCTCGATCAAAACTCCCATCAACGCCAGGGACCAGTAGAGGCAAGAACCGCCTTGCCGTCCATGGTCCCGATAGCACGAATGGTATCTGGCGCTGGTGAGTTGGTAGATTTCGAGCTTGGTCTTCCATTTGTGGTGCCGATTCATGGCCGTCCTCTCAGCACCACCTCTGGCATTCAGTCCGGTAGTCGCAAGCGCAGCACTGGAGACCGGGCGATGGAACCCAATCTTCCCGTGCGACTCCTTCCTGATACGAATCGATCATCCGAAAGAGCCTGACTTGCTGGGCTTCGTTCATAGGCTCCAGAGAGGTGATGATGATCTTCGGCGTTTTTGTTTTAACCAAGTGGTGCAGTTCCCTTGCCGTCTCCATTTTGCCCGCCGCTTCTCGATACAGGACTGAGTAGCACGACAACTGGATCTCGTTCTGGTGAATGGCGTCTTCAGGACTGGGGGTTTTACCGCAGGTCTTAAAATCAACAATTCGACCACCGGCTCTGACTAGGTCCAGGATTCCAATCAACGTCGGGAGCCCATGCTTCGATAGATCGATTTCCATGGGCACCTCGACTGCTTCCGGCATCTCGTTGGCCGTGATTGGGGTCTCGGCGAAGTAAACCTCCAGCAACGACCAGGCTGTGCTCTTCTGGGCCGATTCGTCATCCTCCCAGTTGATCTTCGCCGGTTGATCCAGCCAGCCCTTGTCGAACAGGCTCTTGAAGCGTTGCAGCTCAAAGGCCTGCTTTCTCCACCGGGCCATGTTCCAAGCCTGCAAGACCAGGTGCACCACGCTGCCCACATGAAGTGATGGGGTGGGTGGCTTGGTGATCTCCTCCACGTAGCGAAACATGAATTTCAACCGGCACGACAACCAGCAGTTCAACCGAGAGGCGCTTACCGTTTTGCGCAAGGTCTCGATTGGTTTGGCCTTGGCTTCCGGTTGTGGTGGCGAGTGGACCTGCACAGGATTGGCCGTGGCGATCATGGTGCCGGAGGTCATCGAGTTGCCCTTTGCTGAAAGCGACTTTGATACCGGCTGCGTCCATTTCCCTTGGTCTGCCCGGTTTTCTCCAGCAGCTCTTCGATGAGCCCTGATGCCTCCAACTTGTTGAGCGCCTTGACTCCTTTGCCAAACCGCTCCTGTGCGAGCGCCTCCACCTCGTTCTTGTCCAACTTGTTCTCGTCGGTGATCTTGAGGATGAGGTTCTTCTGTTTTTCCGAGCAACCCCAGGTGCCGTTGTTGTCGCCGGTCTGGTTTTGAGGGTTGGCGCTGCCCTGGCCCTGACCGTTGCCTCTGCCGTTGCCGTTCCCGTTTCCATTGGGCAGGTATCCGGTCTCTTTGATGCTGGTGTCGACGCCCTGCTGCAAAAGTCGATACAGCCTGGCGCTCTCCGCTTGCACCTGGTTGACGTCGGCGATTTCCGTCCTGAGTGTTATGCTGAACTGATGAGAGCTGTAACCTGGCAGCCCCAGTTTTTTGGAGTAGTTACATTCGAGTGTAATCATGTGGTTTGTCCTTTGGTTTTGGTGTTGATGGTGAAAATGAAACAGGCCCAGCCGGTGAAAGCTGTGCCTTGGCGACGTGCGTTGTGCAGTCGTTATCTCGTTAGGTATTCGGTTAGCCCCTCCCCCAGTCTCATTGCCTCCTGCTGCGCCTGTGCTTCACGCCAACCAACGGAATTCCTCAACCCGGCCTGGATGATTTCATTCGCAAGGCGGGTCATGGGGATCTTGCGGGCTTTGGCTTCATAATGGAGGGCGCAGACGAGGAACCTGGACAAGGGAGGGGTGTAGTGCTTTTGTGGCATGGGGCCTCCAGGCTTGATGCGGCGGGTGTTATCGACGAATCAATCCAGGGGATCAATTCAAGTGATTATACCGGCTTAACGACCACCAGCTCAGTGGGGGACGCAATACGGAACTGGTAAGCACGCCTTGGGACAACACCGCCGATAAGGCCGCTCACCAACATCAGGTCAGATCGGTTCTCGAAAGAATAGGGCGACTCACCGACACCGTCTTGACATTCTCAATGGCCCGTCCACATCCGTTGAGACTCGTTAATACCTTGACCCGTATCGCTGCTCTAACTGCCTTTGCCGTTGCTCGGCTTGTTGCTCCTGTTGAAGCGTGTTTTGCACTGCTCCCTGGATGAGTGTTCCTATAGCATTCTCCACCGCCCTTTGACCCTGAAGGTTGGACTCGTTCTCGTAGCGTTGCTTCTCTTGTTGAACCTGGTACTCGTGCTCCTGTCTGATACGTTCCATTGCACGTTTATCAGCGGAATGAATCTCGTGCAAGGCCCATAAAGCGCAAACCAGCAACAGCCAAAATGTGAAAGATCTGCCCCGACCTTTGGCTATGACGTTGCACACACCCCACCCGATCATCCGCCCTAGCTCAAAGGACGGCTTGTCCATTGTGATCGCAGGTGGAGTATTGGCCTTCGCCAAATTATTAGTTATGACCGGAGGTTGGATGCTTGGTACACTCTTGGCGTCGAGACTGGGAAGAGCGAACGCTTTCTCACAGGTCGGGCAGTTGACTTCCATTCCTGCCCATTGGTCATCGGCTTCTATCGACTGAGTGCATCCGGGACATTGTGTTTTCATATTGGGCTAGATAATGGATTTCCGATGGGATTGTTGATGTCGTGGAGGCGCTCCCGTATCCACAAAGGAGGAAGTCGGGACGGGCTAACCTCTGCGGCCAACTCGTTACCATCTTCATCATTCCACGATTCATTGGATGTGGCAGGACCGGGGGGGTGAGCCTCAAGGGGGCTGTTTTCCACTTCTTACATGTAGCCTTTTTACCTCGGCGTCTATATGCAGCTTTGCCTGAGTGACCGCACCGTGCCAATCGTTGGCTCTGATGGTCTTCTGGAACCTAGAGTTGTTCGGCCAATATCCATTGATTTCAACCTCCTCGAGACGCCGAGAGAAGAGTTCCCCCTTTACTGTCCATTCCATCTTCACCACAGGTGGCAGAATAATGGACTGTTCCCAGTTGCGCAGTGCAATCGAGTTCGGCTGAAAGAATTCCATTTTATGAGGATCAAACGTCTTAAGAATCGAGTTTGTGAACTCCTCTAGATTTCCCCAGTGGTAACCACCAACCAGGATGATGCCCGACTCATAATGAGGCTTGGGTGGCTTTGGCCAGATCCGGTCGCTCCATCGCCACACGCCAAGCCCAACGCCACCCAACAACAACACCGTCAGCACGAGCTTTCCCCGCCTAGTCAGCAAGGTCGGCGCTTTTTCCATAAATGCGTCCCATCATCAGATGTGTTTAACGAACATGCCGATCGAGTATTCCTTTCACGGAATGGCCGTGCACAAAAAACATTCCGCAAAAGGAATGCCAACTTGTCCAGGATTGAGGAATGCGGCAGACGCTGGACAAAGAATTGGCCACTTTCCTCCGTAAAACACGAGGGGAAACGCCTTATGCTGCATTCGCCAGGAAGCTCGGGATCACGCCCTCAAGCCTGTTTCGTCTAGAAAATGGACAGCAGAGCATCACTCTCAAGACGCTCCAGCAGATCATGGACCGGCTGCATTGCGGGCTGACGGACATTTTCCCGCCACAGCATTAACGGCTCGGTGCAGGAATCGAGTGGAGGAGGGACGTCTTCATGGCCTGCGCACCCCATAGCCCCACCCAACCGAACCCAGGCAGGACTACGGGGCGGCAGGTCAAATGGCCTGGGGTGGCATCCGTGGTTGGAGGTCTCAAGTCTCACCAGTATCAAGTATCACGGTCTCAACGCCGCCTTTCCTCCCTGCACGCCATCTTCTCCTGGGTGGCCTGCAAGTCCTTTCTTCCAGGGGGGCAAACGCTGCACCTGGACCAGAATGTCAGCGCCCATGAAGTCGAGCAGCTTTAGCGCCAGGTCCTGTTTGATGTTCTTGACGGCCGAACTGCTCATCCGAAGAGCACGAGCAGCTTTTCGCAGTGGCTTTCCTTCCGCCACGAACTGGACCATGGCCTTCTCCCTGATTGACAGCCTGGACCAGAACATCTGCCAGTCCAGTTGTCGTGCTGCGGTCATGGAGGGATCTTCTTGTGGAGCAGCGAGAACATCATGGAACTCGAATATCTCGCCGCCATTTTCTTCATCAACGGCAGCTTCGTCATCCAGCGAGGTCAACCTGGTCCTGCCGTTCAACTGGGTCTGGGAACCGTAAACGTCGGAGATACTGGAGCCGGTTGATCTTCTGCCGGACTTGAGGTGCTGGATCGTGTAAAAGCAGATGTTTCCGGCGCTGACTGACCTGGCACCACGAGAAGCAGCAGTGCGGACGACTTTCTTTCCAGCACGTTCAGCGTTGTCCATCATCTTGGCAGCAAAGGCAGTGGCGTCTTGAACGAGTTCTGCGGGATCCTCGGACCCAACGCAATTGACGGCGGTTGGCACTGCGGATTTGAACCGGGGGACGATTTGATCTTGGAGTAAATAACCAGCTTGAGGGGACATGGTGTTCTGGGTGATGAGGGGTTGAAACGAAAGGCTCCCACATCCAGAAAGGAGTGGGAGGGGTGGGGATGTGCCTGAAGGGCAATTTCTTGCGCAGCTAATCCGTCACCCTGAAATCATACCAGCAGCGAGGGGATCAGCGCAGGAGGGGTGGATTGCTTGGCGGAGAAGTGAATGGCCCGAGGGATTCACGGCTTCTCCATTCAGGTTTGTTGCCGCTCCTCACGCTTCGAGCACGAGGGACTCCGCACGCTCCATGCCGTCAGTCGCCAGCGACGCCCGGATCTCTGCATCGCCCTGGCCCCTGCAAGAAAGAGCAGGCGGCAGGAAAAGCCTCATGGTAGCCAAAGGGGAGCGAAAGCAAACGCTTCCAGCCTGGACTGGAAACCGAGAGCGGTTGTGAGTTTTGCTTGCACCCGCTCAAAAAAAGGTCCAAATCCGAAGCGGTGCTAAACGGTTCTGTGGTTGCCATGGACTGCTGCGGTCCAACCCTGGTCAGGATTGAGGCTTGCTGGGGTAGAAATGGACATGTTGGCTTCACGGCGACGGCAAGAAATCTATGAAGACAACGAAAGCAGTATTCGGAATTCTCCCTATTACCTTGGGTCTGGCTGGATTAACGATGCCGCATCCTGGGCTCGTGGCGACCGCCATCAGCATCCTTATCGGGTCAACGATCGCAGGCACGGGGCAAACCTCTAAGCTTGCAGAATCCCCTGCGCTTAAAAGCTCCACTAACACACAATTAAACATCCCAGCACCGATTGGTTTTTTGGAAGGGTCAAGGCTATCCGAGGTTCTCACGAAAAGAGGACTAGTTGGAAGCCCGCCTTCTGTCAAGTTGCTCGGGTTCTACTGCCCGGCTGACGTGCTGGCTGGAGTACTCAAGAACGGCGAGGACGCACCTTCAATGCCCTTCTGCGTGGCGAAGCTCCAAAAAACATATGCTGCTATTCCTGATGCTAAGGAAGCCTTCAAGACACTCGTAGCAAACGCCAAGAAAGACAATCCGATTGACAGGAATAATCCGGATATAGAAAAGATCTATCAACGTGCTGAAAATGCTGTTAACAACACTTACCCCGGGATGGGCGCAAGAATAAAGGGCATCCTGCCTATAGCTAATATCATCGATTCTGAAAGCGCCTTTGCTTTCACTGCGCTGGCGAATACTGCTACATCTAACGAGAACCGGCCTATCGCCATTGCCGGTGCGTTTCTCTTAATAGATACACAGCAGGTGCAACTTGGGGTTTGCTATCCATTTACTGGTCAGATTGATATAGACGCTACGAAACATGTGCTTCTTCAGTGGGTTTCGGACATCCAAAAAGCCACTGCCCCTAAAAGCGGTGAGTAACCAACCTGTTTCTCCATTCCGAGTTCGCATTACGCAAACCACGCACTACAAATCCGACATGCGCAGAAAAGGTCCAGCGATACCAGCTACTCTCTCCTCCTGACATTGCATCGGCGACGAACATAGAACAACGATGAGAACCACCATGACATCTCTATTCCGAAGGTCTGCCTTATTGATTGGGTTGCTTTTCTTAATTGGCTGTGACGAGACAGCGAATCAGCCCGCCACACTCCGGCGACTCGACGCTTTGCAAGCCCAGGTTCAAAGTGCAAACGCTACAGTTACAAATCTGACAGGTTACATACAGGAACTCGATAAGCGCACAGCGAAGCTAGAAATGGATATCAGCAACATTCAATCGCACGCCGCAGGCTCATATACAGCCATTGATTTGTCCTCTACGTCAGGTTTTATTCCCATTAGTGGTAGTTGCGGTGCTTTTCTCGTTTCAGTAAAGAATGTGGAGCCTTATCTCGAAGGCTACCGAATAACTTTCAAATTAGGAAACCCTCATTTTGCGACCTTCAGCAATCTCAGGATCCGAGCCGTCTGGGGAAAGCAGTTCGACCAGGCGCTGGCCAACAGCGATCCCAAGTATGTTGAGACCTACAATGCAGCCCTTAAACGCAAGGATTTCAACCAAGCGGACGAATTAAAACCCGGCGCTTGGAATGAAATCATCATCGTTCTCTCACCAGCCAAGCAAAGTGAGTTAGGTTATTTCGCAGTTTCACTGGATGCCGAAAATGTGAGCTTGGCAACACCCCGCAATTGAATTCGAGATGCGTTAAGCGCCTTTAGACACGCAGGGCGAAACACACGATCTACTATGCTCACGTGTGATCAATGTGGGTTTACGAATGCGTTTGTTAGCTCATCGGCATAGATCTTCATTTTCTTTGTTTTCACGGTGCTCCACGGCACTCGTGTTCCGTCCTCGAACGTGACAAATTCGCTGCCGAGATCCTGTGCAGTGGCCTCCTTTTCATAAAAGTGGCCGTTGATGGTCGTATAAACAACGATGTATTCCATAGCGGGACCAGTGTGCTTCTTGTCGAAGAGGGCGCTGAGGATCGCAACGCCGCCGAAGAACATCAGAAGGACAATACCGATAGCCTTTAAGATGTTAATTGTTTCTCGTTTATTCATATATCGCCAATGCGAAACGCTATGTGGCCCTTATTTCAAGGCCAATCTTTACTTTCGAGGATTACACTTTTATCTTCGCACACGAAGTCGAGGAATTCCTCCATGAATGGCACTGATGGATCTGCATCTGGACCTCCTTTGGAAAAATCGTCCTTCTGAGCTTCTTCACGGACGGCGATGAGCAGAATGTGCAATGGAATAAGGAGTTGGACTAGCCGCCAACACAGGTGAGGCAAGGCCATGACAACGATAACGTGATGAGCAGCAAGTTCGGCTGTTGTTTCGCATTCTTCTGGATCTTTATACACCTCAAGCTGTGGAGAGGTTCCAGGTGGCTCCCTTCCGCTGCTGCGTTTGCATTCAGGCACGTCTCGATTGTAGATGTCATAAAGTAGCGCCTCCCAACGTCTGACAGGGTCCGTTGATTTGCTCTGGCCCGCAAGTGTGTCGAGATTGAAGTAGCGGCTGCCGTTCGAGAAATCCGAAATAAAGTTTAGCAGTGTGGTATTGATTTCATCCGGATCATACTCAGTCTTCCATTCCAATCCATACTTGGAGAAAAGGCCTTTGGCTTCGCCGTAGAGCTTATCGACCTTGTGGCCAAATTCCCTGAGCCGATTGTTGTCAGGGAATTTTCGCTCCCGGTGCCAAGCGTCCAACAGGAGTATCACCTTCAGCAAGCGCTCCAACCCGATTCCAAAATTGAAGAATGCGGAATAGAATCGTCCACGCTCTGCATTTTCCCCAGCTCGCAGGCTGCCAAGAGAGGACTTGAAGCAGCCCTGCATCAACGCACCTTCGTTTTGCAGAAGTTGGAACGTCTGGGGGAACATACGTCAGGCTTGTGGTATGACTGCCGAGTTAGGGTGACAACCACCCCTGCGGCCGCTTGCCAGCTCAGCAGAAGAGGCCACTTTCCGTGCAAAGACTCTGGAATTCATTAGGGCATCGTAAATCGCCGCCAGGTCGGGTCAAGTGCCGATTTCACTCGAACGGAATGCACTCGGCGGCCCGCAGAACCCCCTTTATGTGGCGGCCTTGTGGTTCGATGGAAAAGCTTGACCTCCCATCCAAACCCTGCATTTTTCCTACATGAACTTGCTCACGCAATTGACGCCATCGCAACTACGTCAGGCAGCCGACCTCCAGGAGCAGATCGAGGCGCTGAAAACACAACTCGATCAGGTCCTGGCCGTCGAAGTCGCTGCATCCACTCCCGCCGTCGAAGCACCTCAACCAGCGAAGAAGGCCCGGAAGAAGTTCAGCGCCAAGACCCGTGCAAAGATGGCCGCTGCTCAAAAGGCGAGGTGGGCAGCCAAGAAAGGGACTGCGCAACCCGAAGCGACCCCGGCACCAGAACTGGCCACCCCAGCAGCAGCACCTGAAGAGAAGCCCAAGAAGAAGCGGAAGATGACCGAGGCGTGGAGGCAGGCGTTGGATCGTGCTCATGCAGCAAGACGGGCGAAGACGAAGGCGGCGAAGAAGGCTCCAACAGAAAAGCCCACCAAGCAGCCCAAGAAGACGAAGAAGCAGGTGAACGACGCCAGGTTGAAAGCACTGGCCAAAGCCCGGGAGGCAAGGTGGGCCAAGGTCAGGGCGGCGAAGAAGGCGGAGGTGTAAAATCAGGTTTTTGAACAGGCGCAATGCTCCTCAGGGGTGTTTCGCCTTCTTTGTCGGTAGCCCAATTGCCCGGTCTCAATAATTGGAACCGCAGATGAACACGACCGAGATGAAGAACTACGTGAGTTCCGAGTGGGGTTTCTCACTGGATGTCCCGAAATCGTGGAACCGTTTTCCTCCCGTATCCAGCAACAGCCCATACGAGGTGACTCGGTTTGCATCGTATGAGGAGGGCAGCCATCTCTTGATCATCTTTCGAGCGCCCCAGAAGCCAAATCAATCCATGAAGGATGTCTTGGACCAAGTGCAACAACTGCTCACCAAGAACGACTTTGGGAATTTTGCGACCGCCGAGACCACCATCGCATCAAAACCTGCACTGACGTTGGACTTCGACAGACCCAAAGATGGTGAAACCTGGAGCTGCCGCCATTACTTTGTGGTAGACGGCACCCTCGGATACACGCTGGGATTCGGCACGACCAACAAGCCGGGGATGTTCGAGCTTTTCGACCAGATGGCCAAGAGCTTTCAGATCCTGCCAGAGTGATCCTGGGCTTGCTTTCTGGTTTGCCCGGTCCCAGCTTTTGGCATGTCCTGGCGTAGCAACAGAGTTTCGATCCCAATTCCAGAGCGCAACCGGCAGATCCTTGTGATGCTGGCCAAGGGGATCTCGCAGATTGAGGTTGCCCGAAGCTTCGAATTGTCACCAAGCAGGATTTGGCTCATTGAACGGCGGGACAGGGCAGATCGATCCATGGCACAAAGACGTGCCAGGCTGCGTGAGGAGATTCGTGCCGCTGATGACTTGCAGAAAATGTGGCCAGTGGAAGACCTGGTTGACGCTCTTGACCTGATCATCGTGACCCGGATTCGTCTTTTGCAGCACTTCGTGAAAACCGGTAAGGCCCAAATCAGCTTGAGTGAACTGATGGAGATGTGCCTGGATGCGCCGGTGGAAGGCTCGGACTTTAAGTGGCCGCCCCTTTATAGGGCTCGGGGTGTTGGCAAGAAAGGGTTCTGGTCCGTGGTCAATGGGTTGACGGGCATGGACTTGGGCAGCCGGTGCAATGAGGAGTGGCAGAGGAGGCTGGTGAAGGTGAAGCAGGAGCATGGCGTGACAGGAGCGACGCCCTACTCATCAACTTGAGTGTGAGTTCAGGAGTTTCTGTAGATAACTGACGGGAGACTGAAGCGATTATCCTACAGAATCGGAATGTCCACTTCTTGTAAATACTGGCAAGGCCGTGCTTAAAGAAGCTCCGCACCCAGAACGTGAGGTTTACCAGTCACGCCTGAACACCACGGTTATCTTGGACGTTCACTGAGCTTTGCCAGTTGTTGAATCTGGCGGCCCTTCTCCCTGTTTTCCGTCCTTGGCAAAGAGGATCAACTCATCAGGGAGATCGTTCCTTTGCGGACGGGGGTTATCGAGCGTGGCCAGAGGCATGACGATACGGCTCAAGAACTGCATGAGGAATTCAGTGGCGAACTTGGACTGCAACTCAAGCATCTCGGCGTCAAAACCACCGTCAGCATTCCGATGACCCTCAATATCGAGATACAGGGTGCGCTTTTGGTCCGGGCGTTCAGCCTGGGCCTTGCGAATGAGTTGGAACAGGTTGCTGGCGGTCCCCTCAAAACCCTCATTTGCCAGGACAACGTGATAAAGGGCAACTCCATCTCGACTGGGCTGTAACCTCATAATCCAGGGCCGGTCGTGTCGGCGCTTCTCATTGTTGTCTCTGCCGTCGGCTTCGTCTTTGCGGAAGTTTATGTAAATAAGGCCGGTGGACGCAAGGATTCTGAAAATGTAAGATACCGGCGAAACACCCGAACCTCACGTATCCTTAAAAAAGTCCGGGATGAAGGCAAAGCGTCCAGGAGAGGAGAAGCAAAAGCGTTATCACAAGGGCAGAAACAAGTTCCCTACAGTTTCATCCATCGCATATAATTGGAAGATGTCAGGCCAGCGTCACACATCATGCTCGGTCCAGGCTACAGCGCCAGGCCAAAGCCCCTGCAACCGTCTCAGGGCGCACATCTGTTTCTACCCAGCCCGGTTCATCAATGTTGGCCTGCGGCGTCATTGTAGGAAAGTGGCTCTGTAGTCTGTAGTCTGTAGCAACCAATCTCCCCATCCTATATTAACTTTCAAAAGAGCCAGGACCTGAACAGCCAAGGATAGGGTGGCAAAAGTGAAGGATAGGAAACTGTAGGGAACATCAAAAGAGAGGAGACTAAGATAAAGGAGTTTCCAATTAAAACAATGAAGGCAAGGCCCTAGTTCCTGCGCCGGAAATGTTGAATGCGTGGTGGGTGAAAAATGTAGCTACGACCGGTTTGCCATTTCGCAGGCAGGTTGTTAACAGATTTGCGTTTCTTGCGCCTGGAAGATCCTGGGGAGCGTCGGCAGCATCGAGGGCTACCTCCAGGTGGTCTTGCTCGGACGAACGCTCCTGGGATCAATTGCGAGCGTTTCTGGCCCAACGGATCAGACGGTCGGACGGGTGGTTACGATTTCCTGCTAGCCACACCATTCTGGTCAAGATCCAGGGGGTGTAGATCCTTCCAGCCTGCGGTTTGGTGGTTGGTTGCCCTGTCGATCACGTCATTTCGCAGCCCGAGGTCGAAAACCTGCCTGATTATCGGTGCCAGCATGTCCTTGAACGTGGTCCTTTTCACCGGAACCATGGATTTCAACTTCAGGAACTCGGTGAAGATCAGATGGGCGTTGGTCAGCGTCAGCACCTCTCCTGGCTTGCGCTCCAACAAATCCTCGGCGAATACCCTGGCGAGGCGTTCATGAATCTCTGGCCCCTTCTCCCTTTGGTGCTTCGATTCGACGGAGAAGAAGCTGTGGTCGGCCGCAAGGATACCTTTCGCTCGATGAATCGCTGCCCGGATCGTCTTGTCAGAGCGGAATTCCAGGAACAGGTTGAGCTTGTGGACGGTATCTGGCAATTCCTCGGCACATCTTACCAGCAGCGCACGAAGAAGGTTGGCCATTTTCTCATCGCTGGTTGGTTTGAAAATGCCGCTGGGCTGATCCCGATAGTAAAACTGGCACTCCCCTTCCAGATAGATGACCTTGTGACCCATTTTTTCATCGCCGCCCAGAATCGCTGCCAGGAAGTCGAGGTTTGGTGCCAGGGGGTTGATCTTCGTGAGACCATCACCCGTTTCCTCTGCCAATTCAACGAAGGGGCAGCCGAAGATCCTGGCCTGCTCCGGAAACATCTTGCTGAACCACTCCGAGGGCGTGGTTGGCTTCCGGTCGATGGCATACTCCGTCAGCAGCCACGGTTCACGCTCCCATTTCCTGAGCTGCAACCGGGCAGTGCTGAGCTGATCGTGGGTTATGTCTGGTATTGGTGAAACCATCGCAGGATTTCCTCATCACTGGGGGCGGGAGTTGGAGTGCCGGTTTCCGTTCTAAGGAAGTTCAACCGCCACTCGGACTCCTGCCAACACTTCCTGGCCTTCTGCAATTGCTCAAGGCGTTCAAGTTGGGCCAGGTGCTCGCTCTGGCCGCTACGGTGAATCACTGGGGCCTTCCTTGATTTGCTGCGGCCTGTCGATGAAGGATGAGAACCGTGGGATTGGGTGTGATTCAAGCATCTCCCTGAAATCACGCATAAACTCTTCATGCTCGGGATGGCTTGGGTCAAACAATTCGGCCAACTCTGCTTTACATTCTTCCTCCATGGCCTTTAGTTTCCGCCACTCTCTTGCGGCGGCTTTTTGTCTCTGTCGCTCACTCGTGGGGTTGATTTCCCCCCGATTGAACCGGGGAGATGTGCAGTCTTTCATATAAATTGTTTTCATAGTGTCCTAACAAGTTTCGGGGCTATTTGTGAAGGTTCGCTGGAATTGCTTTCACCGTTTCGTCTTCGATTCGATGCGGGATAAATAATGGGCCCGTCGAAACCATAGCAACTCTCCAAACAGTATGTGTTCACGTTCGCCAGGTTGTTCCAGAAGAAGTCCAGAGACTCCCCGGCTTTCCAGGCGAAGAAGTGCTGACAAAATGCGCCCTTTTCGGGTTTGCCGTAATGGTGATTTATAAAACAACAGTGTTGGAGGGCCGACAGCACTTCGGAAACCGAAATGTCAGAGTTGGACGTGAAAAAGTCCAGCGCCGTGTCGAGACTCTTTTTGGTCACGGTTATGTGGTTGCGATAGGGAAAGCCAGTAATCTCGTCGAGATCACCATTGACATTAAGGACCTCAATAGCCTCCTTGAGCACCTGGACCTTCTCGCTCGGCGGCAAGTCCGTCTTCTTCTCCTTCGCTTTGGAAGGACTTTCTATTAGATTTGCCTTCCAGTTCTCATAAGCCTTATTTGCCCGTTCTTGTTGCTCCTTTTCCGCCTTCTTCCGAATCTCCTCTGCCATCGCTTCCGCCTGCTTCCGATTCTGATACTCCTTCTCAGGGTCGCTATGGAGCAACCCAGGAAGGACTTGCGACAGCTTGGCCTCGAAATCAACACGACCACGAGTCTTAGAATCCATGGCGGACACGAGGGCAGCCGAAGGGCCAGTTGATGCGGAGCAATTGACTGGAAAAGAGTCACCTGACACAACTGGCCTCTTAATGGCACTCTTTGGAATTAAGAACGAGGAGGGAAGAGGATGACCTGCAGGATCATCTCTGACCTCTACCTCTGCCTGGTCCACTTTATCTGAGTCAGGAAGAGAATCAGAGCATTCACTCACGCACACCCCTCTTGAGTGTGTGTCTTTCTTCTTCTCTTTCTTTTCAGGGTCTTCTTTTTTATCTTCTTTATAAGCTACCATCGGATGGCAGGGGGGGCTACCATTCGATGATAGGGGGAGGGTATCATCGGATGGTAGGGGGGCTATCATTGAATGGCAGGGGGGACTACCATCGGATGGTAGGGATGGCAAGGCAGGAAGTTGCGCTTTTATTGGCTTTCTGACAGGGTCCAGCGGCTTTGTTCCTTTCAGATAAGCTTCGAGCTTTCGTTTATCGAGGTTATATTGGGGAGAGCCGTTGGCAGTGGTGCCTGCTGGAGCCAAGATGCCAGCTTGGACCAGCGCTCTGCAGTGGGCGCTCACGATGTTCCTGTGAATACCGGTCATTGTGCGTATGTCAGATTCATTGAAGACCCACCCCGGAACGCTCATTCGACAGGCGAGATACAGGTTGAAGTGCATCTGGCTGTAGCGCCCCTGCTTATAGAGGATCGTTTGGAGCTTCAAGTGCAGGCACCCGTAAGGGTTGGCTTCGTGGTGTTTGATGTGGGCGTCTTTCATGGCTCGCCCTGGACGTTTATTGTTCAGATTCATTTGCCCCTCCGGTTCGCTCTGCCTGGCCTCCGTCAATGTAATAACTATAAGAATGCGGGAGACAGGCCCCGGCGATGCTGCCCTTAAACACCAGAAACGAGAATCCGACTTCCCGCTTGGTGTCGGCGTCGAGCACCATCCACAACTCGTAGTTTCCACCCGTCACCTTCTGCGAGGCATCAAGCTCGTAGCCGAGTTCTTTGAGGTCAAATGCTCGGATCTGCCTTGGGCGGATGCGGTCATAGTCCTCACGGATCTTGCTGAATGAAACGGAGCTTGCTCTTTTGGTAACTTTAATGCTGGCCTTCTTGGTCTTATTCATAATATCGCTGATCTTGTAAATGGGCCCTCAGGTTGACCGCCTTGGGTTTCAGCGGCCAACCTGAAGGTCATGTGTTTAGTCCTTGGCCTCCTTTGGTGTTTCTGGAGTGAGCCTCAAGCTCCCTGGTGAATACATGCCTGCCACCATGACCATCGGCTTTTCATAATCCCTGCCGCAGAAGTGCTCCAACTTTACTTCGCACTCCCTGCCGATGAGGCTTTCCATGTTGAACTTCTGCCCGGAACTGTCACGGAAGAACTGTGGACCTAGAAGTGACCCGAGAAAGTTTCGCAGATCAGAGCCAGGGTTGAGGTTCATTTTGAAGTTACGGCCAGCCACGGTGTTCAGGTGGTCCATGCCGGGCACTTTCACCTCGAAGAGGATTCTCACCCAGTCTTCCATGCCTCTTGCTGACTGCTTGGAGAAGACCCTGACGTGGTCGACCTTGGCCGCAAAGTTGCCTTCGGGCAGGTCGAACGTGGTCTCCTTTGGTATATCTATCTCTATCATACTGTCTCCTTGGTTAGGGCCAGGGGTTTGAGCCTTGGCCGTCGTTGCCCCAGACCAATGTCCGGGTAAATGTATATGGCGTGGTATCAACATGATGGGCCTGCTAGATGGGACAGGTTTGAAGGAGAAAGAAGTTTAGCGTTTCAAGAGCCTGGTTCAACTCGGCCAGGATTTCCTCTTTCTTGGCCCCCTGATTGACCAAGTCTCGGACGTATTCAACCGTGTCTCTCAAGGTGCACAGGTCATGGCTGCCTTCCTCCCGGAGTGTGATCGTCGCTTCCGTATCAGCTTCGGCCTTTGGGCTCTTTGTGGCAGGCTTTCCCTCCCGCTTCTCACGGACCCTTTTTGCTGCTTCTTTAATGTGTCGGCCAGTGAGCTTACCTTTACCGGCAGCATTCTTGGCCTCCTGCGCTACTGCGGCCAGGTCTTCCTCGGGGACCTTGCTCAACTCAGCTACCTGGTTCCCATTTGTAATCAGTCCGGAAGTGTGAACTATAGTTGACACTTTCTTGATAATCTCGTGGTCCTTAACCAAACGATGCCCATATTCCCGGCTGAAGCCCCACTTCCTCTCACAGTATTCCTGGAATGATTTATATTCTTGACGGTAAAGCCGCTTCGAGGAGATTTCGAACATGGCGGCACAGGTTTCTACGAATGCGTTCTCGTTCTTCTTAATGACGGCCTCGCAGCGTTGGAGGTCCTTCTCTTCCTGAGGGGTGAATGGCTGGGAGTTATCCTCGGCTGGTGCGGCTGGTTCATCGCACAGAACCAGACCGTGATTGCTGAGCTGAATAATTGGGGAGGCTTCAGCGTAATTGGCTGAAGTTGATGGTGGAGGCGGCGTGCTCTCGGAAGAGGTTGACGTCTCGTCTCCGATCATGTCGTGTTTCTTGTTAGCGTGTTTTCTCATATCTATAATGTCCATTCAGGACTGGATTTACTTGCTGGGATTTACGCACCCAGCTTCAACGCAAGCAGACAGGCTTGACCTGGCGCTGACACCCAGGACACAAACGTGGTCAGCGCAGAACACCTTTCGGTTGCGGTGTGATGATGGCGTTTGAAGTTGCCGCCGACTACCGAATTTGAAGTGTGTTTCGGGTAGGATTCTTTCCGTTTGTGAATCTTAAGTAATTATAGGTGGGATGACGATGTGGAGTCAAGGAAATGTGTCATCTTACAGTTTCGACCAAGGTAATCGACATCGGCGTGGACATGCCGAAAGGTAAACGCTGTCTGGGTTCGGGATATTTGGAAACATGAACCGATAGCAAAAAGAATGGCGAGGGTTCCATCACCCCCCCATCTCTGTCCTGGACACGTAAGGCTAAGACAAGAATGCACCCTTGGTAGCTACAAACGTTTTTAGCTTATTCATGTGCTTCAGGATGAGCCTTGCCTTCGCTAATCCGAAACTGAATGGATACCTGCTACCTTTATTGATTACAAACATAGGCTTTCCGTTATAGGAATCCAGGTCACAGGTTGAATGTGCAATATCGAGCAAGGAAATAACTGCATCGTTCTTGTTTGTTTGCTTGTGCGTGCGTGTGGTCATAGTGTGTGAAAGATAGTGGGCCAGGTGATTGGCAGTTCATAGGCTGGAGACCCTGACCGTTGATACCAAACTGATTCGGAAGCACCTCCCAAACCCCTGGCCGGGGTGGGCCGGTCAGGGGTCATGTGGTGAGCGTATTCGCAGGCTCGTGTTAACGCACCTTTCGATCGGAGCCGCTTTGGTCAATTGGGAGACTCAGAGGTCTGGTCTGGTTTACCAAACGGCCCGATCCAGGTGTATTTGCCATCCATGCCAAGTCGCACGGCGCTCTTCTCGCCCTTCTTGAGTTCTTTCCTAAGCCATTTGCGTATTTTGCGACGGACGGGCTTATCATTTAGATCGAAAGTCGGGTCATCCTGGCGACGAACGGCGTTGACATCATCAATAAGAGCGGATTCGATTTCCGCCAGCGTCATAGGCTCGGAGCCTTCCAGTACCGTGGAAATCCCTAGCCCCGTCATCCAATCGCCTCCCATTGCTCTGAGTTCATCGATGCCAGGAGGCTCCGGCAACGAGTCGTATGTTTGGATCATGCGTTCCTTGAACTCATGTGAAGCGCCTGCATCAAGTGTTGCGGTGCGTGTGGGTTTCAGATGTGTATTCTTTTTCATTTTGTCTACTTACTTGTGTTGCCCACTATTGGTTTACCACGCCTCGATGTGGGCAGTTCTTGGCGTGGAAAGTATCTACACTTACGGCGGTTGGTGCCCTCAGTCATGGATCGGCAAAACCGTAGGAACGAGATTGGCGAGGGCACAATCACCCTCGCCAATCTCCAGTGTTACCTAATCCCGTATAGGCCGAGTTTCCTCTTGAGTGTAAATGTGTCCGTTCCACTCATACGAGCCTTTCGTTCCGAGGAGGAGAGCATGAAGGCCTTCCAGCTCAGGCGTGTCACAGTCCAAAACAAAAGCGACAACCCGAATAGGTGATTCGGGACTCTTGCCCGATGCAATGTCCTTGATGTTTTGCAGTCCATAAACAGGACCGCACCGCCCGGACATCCAATCGACAGCGACGATGAAGCCCGCATCCCCGGCCTTTGCCGTAAACTGGTTTAATGAGTGAATCGTCCTAATGTCCAGCGCAGCCATGTCTGGGTGCAGCGTGGCGAAATAGCCGCCCAAGTACTTTGATGGGATGATAGGCAGGCAGTCGAGCAGTTCCTTCGCTTCTTGCCGGGTCATTTCCCGCAGCGGCGTTGTTTCCAAGAGCCCGTCTGCTTCTTTATTCCAAGAAGATTCCCACTGAAAGCAGAGGTCGAGATAATCGTTCTTTCGAGCTACACTTGCACTGCCGCCTGCAATAAGCCGCTTATAGTGAAATGCAATCTTCTGCCACATTCTGATTTGCCTTTCGGGCTCTTCCTCTCGCCTGAATCTGACCTCAAACTTTTCCGGCGTGAATGGACACACTTCGGCCAGGTCTTTGCAGAGTTGCCTGATAATGTTTCGCTTCTCTTCACCAAAGGGAGGATGAAGGGGGTCGGTATTGAGTTTCACCTTGCGTCGATCAATCCAGCAAATCGAGCCATCGTTCATGTAAGCCTGAGCCATGGTCGGCGACAGCTCGCCCAGTGGGATCTGCTGCTTCGTGTTAGTTTCGGGATCAAATATTGTTACAAGTGTCATCGGTTATCCTTTTTGGGGATTGAATTATGACTTTCTGTCGGACTTATTCGGCCCCAGCATACGTGTAGTGACCGTCCCCGGCGTCCTTGACCCGCTTGTTCTTGGCCTTGCCCTTTAGATGATTGGCGATTAGCTCCCTAACCTTCTTGGCATCCAGGCGGTTCTCGCTCTGTTCGGCAATTTCCTCCGGGGTCATCTCCTTGCCCTTGTTTTCCTTCAGGATGTCGAATACCAGCAGGTCACCCCGCTTGCCCTCGGGACTCCATTCCGGGTCCAGTAGGCTTATTTGCTGACCCAGCTCGTGCAGCTCCTTCTCCTTGTCAACATATTGATCCTTGAGCTGTGGCAGGACCGCCGTGGCTTGCTGGAGCCACCTTTCCCGTTGAGCAAGAAGCTCCACCAGGTTTGGGGTGGAGGTTTCAGTAGTGTTTTGGTCATTCGTGCTTCTCATGTTGTATGTGTTCGACTGTTTGTCTTGTTATCGGACCGTTGCTCGGCCGTTGCTCCGACATGGAGCAAAGGCCGATTGTATGTAACAAGTATTATGCCAACCTCTGCTCCTGCTAGGAAGCTGACTGGCTTTGCTAAATCAGCAGAGAGAAGTGGTTTCTGTCGTGGGTGAAGCAAATCGTCACAAATCAGAGAACTTAGCAATTCAGCAGTCGGCCGTTTAACCAGACCGCTTACAGGACCAATGTTCAGCAGCAGGTGGTTAAGTTACAGGTAGGCGCAATTGGCAGCCCGTCGGTATGTTGGTGATGCTGGGCTGCGAGCGTTGGCCTCCATTACAGGTGGCATGTCGAAAATGATGTAACCGATGTTTCTACTATTCAAGGTGAGCGGAGGCGAAAGCGACCCGGTTAGGTGAGCCTTTTCATCCTGCTTGCAGCCGCATGAGTTGGGGCGTGGAGGCCGGAGCAAGACTGTTGCTGTTTCAATCCAGTGCCACGAGGTTGGGACTCAAGAGCGGCTGCTGGAGCTTGAATCGTGCGGTGCTTACAGCGAGTGAAGCTAGTCCTGTGACACAGTGATTGGGGACTCGGATTTTCGGGACCCAATTACCATCAACGCCAATTCCATGCAACTGGCTAACTTACCGCTCCGGCTGGTTGTGCATCGCTGCCATGAAAGTGAGAATGGAATGGGGGTCGTGCTCACTCAACTTTAGCCTGAGCATCAGGTAGGAGGAAGAATATCAGAAGTAATGTCAAGAGGTATCAACAGAACGGCAAAGAGGTTGCTCTCCGCTGCTGCGCCAGGGCTGAATGTGAGCGCCCACCGTTGCGTGGATGGCACGGGCGACGGCGTGAGCAGTCGTAGCGCCAATTCCCACGATCGCATGATCTGCTTCATCGAGGAACAAGGGGCATCCAACTTGACGCCAGGTCAAAAGTTTTGAACTGCCTTGACTTACGGTTGGCTGCAATTCGGTTTGAATCCTGGGCGAGGCTGTAGGGTAACTCGTGTGTTCCCTTCGTCACAATTCTTCAACCAGGGAGGAGGATCATAGTTGCGGCGGGGCGTCAACCTCGTGCGTGAACCGTAAGGCAGTTTCTGTGCCCCCTTCCTCACAATTCAGGAAGCAGAGCCTCCGCTTCGCTGCGGGGAGTCAAGCTCCAATGCTGCGGGATGGAGGGGATGCGAGCCGGAGAGTGTCCGGAGAGTCCAACCCTGCGGGTGATCGCATGATCTGCATGATCTGCATGATCGCCCTCAACCCGTGCAGCCCTCACGAAACAGCTTGGCGGTGGAGAGCTCAAGAGCAGACCATCATGGTGATCGTGCCATCGTGCTGGATTCCGGGGCGAGGGGCGCTGAGCACTACGGGGCGGGCGGATTGCGGTCAAGGGGCTCTGGCGTAGGGGTAAGCGGCGTAACCTCCTCTGCCACTGTTGGTTGCGCCGGTGCTGGCAGCGCAAGCTCCTCTGGTCCTTGGCCTTGCGCCGCTGCCGGGAGAGCGGCTTGCGCAACAACATGGTAACGGCGGGCGTGGCCGATCCCACGAATGGAAAGGACCCTGCGCCCTGGGAACTCCCGCCCATGATACCCCTTGAGCATCTTGCTGAACCTCGTGTTGGCCTTGCGGGCGGTCTCGGAGGTCGGCAGTTCCTCCTCGAACAATTCATGCTGCCTACACAATTGGACGACCTGATAGAACGTGAATCCCTCCAGCCTCGCCGCTTCGTGCATCCGCTCCACCAGGCGTTCGATATCCGCCGTCCTGGGGTCAATATCGGTGGTCAGGTCAACGGCTGGAATCGGGCAACCGAATCCAGCGTGCTCGACAATGCCAGCGATGACGTTGGACCACTCGACGAAGCTGGGATGGGTGCGGCTCGGTGCTGGTTTATTGGCAGCCACCCATTCCCGGATGAGGGAGTATAGGGCCGCCAGGATGTGCGCCCGTTGTGCCAGTATGCCCTGCAAATCGAGGGGATGCTGAATCATGCGGCTTTCCGGCCGAATTGCTCGCAGGAAAAACTCGAGCACCAGGCTGCGCCGACGCATGTCCGGGTTGACGACCAGGTTGTTGCCGGTGATGAACGTGGCCGTCTTTTTGGGAATCGCTTCCTCTTTGGACGTGCCCAAAACCCGCCCCTTGTAAACCGACGACGTAATGAACATCACCAGCGACTTGCTCTTGATGGCCACCTCCATGTTGTCCAGGACGAGGAAGCGTTGTTGGTTCCGAGCGGTGGCGAACAACCTCTTCTCCATCTCCGCTTCTGTCGAGACTGGAGAGGTGTTGGCAACGTGGCCTTCAACCGGTGCCAGGGCCAGTGACACCAGCAACCCCTTGCCAGCTCCAGCGTCATTGGAGTTGTAGATGAACGCCGGAATCACGCACGTCTCAGACAGCAAACCCATGCCGTAGGCCGTCAGCATGGCAGCCACTTGCATGGCCCTTCCCTGCTCCGGGTTAACGAATGGGAATTCCTCCATCAGCCGGTTGAGCGTGTTGCGTGCCGTCTCCAGGTTCATCTCAAGCGAATACTGGACGCTGCCCCTTGCCGTCAGCGTCCCTGTCTGCTCATCGTAACCAGTGCGCAACAACCGAATTGCCCCTTGCCTGTCGAACACGGGCTCACGAACTGCATGAAACTGGCGGACTCGGGGCAGGGCATCACGAAATTGCTCGCACGCCAACACGGCCTGAGCAATCGTGGCGTTGATGGAGCGTGCGTTGCCCCCCTGGCCATCTTCACCGGCTTCGCCTTCAAAGCAGTTCACATGCTTTTCAATCCAGGTCACGAACTTGGCCGGGGTCATCTCCTCGTAATGCCCGTCCGGGTCGTTACGCACGAACATCTTGTCGCCCCGGTAATACGGCTCAGCGTATCTAATGTGTTGGGCCAACTCGATGGCAAAGTCGCTAATGGTCCGGTTTCTGGCAGGGATTCTGATTCGAGGCTTCTCCACCGGCGGCTCAGGCAACGGCGTTTCCCAGGGCTCAGGCTCAGCCTCGTCGAACGGGCGGAGATCAATCCTCCGCTTGATGAGGTCCTCCAAATAAGGATTCTTTGGCTTATTCTCTGGTTCATTTTCTGGCATAAGAACACCTCGCTTCAGGGGAAGAAGCCCAAACCGCTGCCGAAGACCTCAACACGGCGAAATCGCCCACGACTGCCAGGGGCCAAAAGGCTCGGCAGCACCAAGAACCTCGATTGCTGAATCGGCATCATCGAACGGGTTGAGGATAGCGGGATGGGGCCAGCGGTTCAATCGTCGTCGAAGGTCCCAAGCTGATGGGGGGCGCAAAAAACAGGCGTCGAACTTTCGCTCGACGCCTGTTGGAACGTTCAATTCAGCCGTCCAAAAGCTGAACCTGCGCTTTTTTCGAAGCGCTCAATCGCCAACGCCACTATTAGGTGGTTTTGGCAACGAACTCGTCGATAGAAGCCTTGGAAATCCTTTTGTGCCGTAATGCACTGGAGGATTTCAACAGGCCTCGGTCGATGAGCCGGTAAACACTTTTGTGGCAGACGTTGAACATCACCGCTACCTCGCCCACGGAGTAGAACACTCGCTCAGTCCGTGGCGAGCCATTAGGAAGCATCTTCTCCATTTTGGATTTGATGTTTTCTAACCTCCGGTTGATTTCGGGCAGCTACTTTTCCCACCTGGGAATTTGGTCATGCCCCTTTGGCCGGAGCACCGGTTCATGCTCAATTCTCAAAGAACACGACCCAGCGGGTCTGGTTAACTACCCGGCCGCATGGCCAGGAGAAACGGTCCCAGGCTGACGGAACACCCGCCAGCGCCGTGACCCAGCTCTGCGCTTAACCGTTCGCAGGCCAAGGTGAGTTTATCACGATGGCAAAGGGCAGGCAATGGAGTCCTGCGCCGGTTGGTTGATGTTGGCGATGCCCGAAATTGCTCAGGGCAAAACAACAGGCAGCCAGGATGGTCGTTCTCCTGGAGCAGCGGGGCATCAGGCAGGGTTGGGCTTGAGGTCCTCCTGGGGCTGCGCCTTCGAGAACGTCACCTTCTGCGCCATCTCCACCGAGTGCTGATCCCTCAAATGGCCATACACCTTCATTGCCAACGCCCCACCGTCTTTGTGCCCCAGCCACCTGGAGACCGTAGGGATGTCCACGCCGGATTCGATGCACCTGGTCGCAAACAGGTGGCGCAGGTCGTGGTGGGTAATCCGATGCATCCCAACCATCTTGGCGGCTCGGTCCATGGCCTTCTGACACTCCTGGACACGCATCACTTGGGTTTCGGGAGCTTCGTCTGGCCTCTCCGCCTTGATACGCTGAAGCAACGCCTTCATATCGGGAATCATCGGCACGGACCTCGGCTGGCCATTCTTGGTGATGCGCACTCGGACTTGCCCGGTCTCAAAATCGCAGTCTGCCCAGGTGATGTTCGCAGCCTCGGTTTTTCGGAAGCCTCCATAAGCCAAAAACTGGACGTGGTCCGCACAATCACGGCTGCACCACCCCCCGCCCTCTGCGATGCTAGTCACGAACGTTTCGAATTGTGCGGCCGAGGGAAGGTCAAGCTCCCGAAGGGTTATGCGCCGCTTCGAGATGAACCTAGCAGGATTCTGCGCTCGTGCTCCTTTCTCGACTGCGATGTCGAGGATCATTCGCAGCGTCCCCACCGTGTTGTTATATACACTCGGGCTGTAGTCCTCCGCAAACCTCTTCGCCCAAGCCAGGCATTCATCCTTGCTGACCTTGCCAACCGGTTTTTCTGCCAGTTCCGGCCACGACTTGAGAAGGCACTCAACGCACTTCCGGCGATAGACCTTGGCCCCCTCTTTGATGTCCTGCTGGCCGTCTAAACGCTGGCGGAATATGGCAACAGCCTCGCTCACGGCCATCTTGCCGGAGCGGGCAGCAGCGTCATCACCCATTTCCTCCTGCTTGTCCTTGACCAGATCCGCCAGACGGAGCTTGGCAACGCTCATTACGTCCGTCTTGAGGGTCTGCCGAATTAGCTTGTTTCGGATTCGAACTCGGGCGAAATAGATACCCGATGATTTGTAGCGGACCAAATTGGCAACGGGTGTTTTCACCCATGCGGATTGGCTCTCAGCGGTTTCTGCCGTTCGGGGTTTGCGGCTGTTTTTCACTTGGTGAGTATCAGATCGCAGTATCAGATTGTCAATTCTGCATTTTCCGTTCGGCTCTAAGTCATTGATTGCTAATTGGTTGGGCCCATAGCTCAGGGGTTAGAGCAGGCGACTCATAATCGCTTGGTCGGGGGTTCAAATCCCTCTGGGCCCACCACTTTTGAGCCTGGGCGTGGTTTTCCGGGGTGAGATGGTGAGGATTTTGCATGGAGGTCGAGGGAATGGGTTGTGGTTTCCTCAGTTTTCCTGATTAGCCGGTGGCCTAAAGAATCACCCCCGCAGAGCTTGCTCCGCGGGGGCTTTTGCTCTCCGATTATGGTGTGAAAACAAAGACCGGAGAGAACTGGTGCCAGAACTATCTGGCAGATCCACAGCTATACCCTTTTTGGAAAAAGTCGATGCCGATCTTGCCGAGGCGGAGCGTGTAAAGGGCTGCCGCTACTGCGACGGGAAGCTGCATCGAGCCAACTATAAACGCAAACCTCGTGGGGTCGAGTCCTGGCCTGACCAGCCCAAGCGCAACAGTTTTTGCTGTCACCGAGAAGGCTGTCGGCGGCGGCACACTCCGCCTTCGGTGCGCTTCCTGGGCAGGCGGGTTTACGGCGGCGTGGTGGCCGTGCTCTTGCCGGCCATGGTCCACGGTCTGAAACCCGAGCGGGTCCGCCAAATCCGCGAGAGGTTGGATTTGCAGATCGACCGCCGCACGCTGGAGCGGTGGCGGCAATGGTGGCTGGGACTCTTTGTCGGCAGCTCGTTTTGGAAAGAGGCCCGGGCACGGTTCATGCCGCCGCTCTGCCAGAAGACACTCCCCTTGTCGCTGTGTTTGAGTTTTCAAGTTGAGGAACGTCGTGACCGGTTGCTGGATTTGCTCCAATTCCTGGCTCCCCTCACCACTCCCCAAGCCTGGAAAGAGGTGGTTATGTGAGGCTCGGGCCAAGTCCCGCACAGGATGCCGGGTGAAACGGCTTCGGAAGGGTGGTAAAACCTTGGACATCGCAAGCATGCGAACCGAAAAACCAAAAACGAACCTGACGATGTCTGACCAACCTCCAATCTCACGCTCTCATGAACAGTGGGCTCGCTTCCGCTTCAGCGTGGTCGGCCCGTTGCTGGCCGCTCCGCCCCAACGGGGAGAGCTTCAAGCTCGGCTCCAGGAGTTAACCGCTCAAAAGTGGCGTCACCCGATCACTGGCGAGTGGGTCAGCTTCGGCCTCTCCACGATCGAGCGCTGGTTTTACACCGCGCTCAATGAAAAGCAGGATCCGGTGGCGGCCCTGCGGCGCAAGCTCCGCTCCGACTCCGGCCAGCATCCGGCGCTCAGTTTGGATCTCCGGGAGGCATTGACCGCCCAGTATCGGCAGCATCCCAACTGGAGCTATCAACTCCACACCGACAACCTGCTGGTTTTGGTGGAACAAAAGCCCGAGCTGGGGGCCAAGCCTTCTTATGCCACGGTCCGGCGCTTTATGAAAGCCCACGGCCTGTGCAAACGCCCGCGCCGGGGCCCGGTCAACAGTCCGGGCGCCCGGGCGGCCGAGCATCGTTTCGAGAGCCGCGAGGTGCGCAGTTACGAAAACGAATATGTCAACGGCCTCTGGCACCTGGACTTTCATCATGGCTCGCTGCCGGTCCTGCTGGACGACGGCCGCTGGGCCTATCCGATTTTGCTGGGCATCCTGGACGACCATTGCCGCCTGGCTTGCCATGCCCAGTGGTATCTGGCCGAGGGCGCCGAGGAACTCTGCCACGGTTCCTGCCAAGCCTTTCAGAAGCACGGCTTGCCACGCGCGCTCATGAGTGACAACGGCTCGGCCATGCTGGCCGGCGAAACCGAGCAGGGCTTGATGCGTTTGGGTATTGTTCACGGTCTCATTTGACCGGGTGTTTCTATTTCAGGTGTGGTTTTACTGCGTTTTCTGGGATGTCCGGGTTCGTGGTGGCTTACCATTTTTCATGGTGGACATCCAGAAACATGGTGAACATCAACCAACACATCCCCCAACACCAGAAATGTGAAGAATCGCCATCAATCCGTTCACGTCGCACAGAAAACCGCCCTCGCAGATCGGGTCCGTCTAATTGGAAAAGCTGGGTTCGCCTAAACACATAGCTATTCTGACATGGTAGAGTCTGACTCCAAAGTGGGTGCCTGAATCCCAATTCGGCTTTGAACGCGCCACAACGTTCTTGGCGTGGTCTAGCGGAGCCCGGGCCGGAGGTGGCGAGGCCATCGGCCAGGCAATCCGGGTAAGGAAGTGCATTCTCGATCGAAATTGCCGATTATGAGCCGAGCGCGGTCGCTGGCGCACTCGCCGCCGTCTTCGCCCGCCAACCGCCGCAGAACGTCGCGGCAGAACCGCCGGAGGTTCGGCGTCGCGTAGGTCGTGGCAAAAAAAGCTTCCGGGTTGGTGTAATGTTTGCCGCTGTTCGGCTCGAAGATCACGCGGTGCAAACCGCCGTCAGATCCAGAAGACCATCGCTCAAATGGAAAAACTCTCGCGCCAAATCCTGTTCAAAACGGTGCCGGATACTCACCGGCGTAAGCCATTGCCCAAGAAAGTGTTAGGCCTTATCTAAACGCCATTCGGATCGGTCACCATTTTCCGGCGAACTTTCGCATGCGCTATGGCAATAGTATGGTTAATTGTCACCCCACGAAAACCCATGAAAGCGCGCGAAAAGGTACTTGGGGGCCAAAGGAAGCGATCAAGCCCAAATCGCAACCCGACAAATCGCTCCCTGCACGACCCGTCGCTGTTGTATTGTATTCAGATCCCCGACCATCTCGTGAGAAAGGCGCTGGCCAATCCTCCGCAATAGCCTCGTCGCGCCTTGCCGGCGTATCGAAGGGGGCCGCAGCCTCGACAAGCCCGGAAGGGCAATAGGCTGAGATGGTTAAGACAGAGCCTTGAGTAAATGCTCCGCGCCTCGCCAGGAGGATGCCCGCTTAATGGCTGACAATGGAAAAGGCGGAATTAGCCATGAAATTCCAAAAAGTGCAGTCGCTCAAGCCGCATGCGACCCGTTGCAGAAGGGCTTGTTGTCGGATCTGCCGCACCGGCACAAGGTCACCCGGTTCCTAATTTCATAGGTTTTTCCGTCGGCGGAGACCATCGGGATGCCACCCCGCGCGTAAATCGGGCCGCTGACCTTTTTTTCAGTGTCCTCGATTAAGCCCAGCGAGGGTTCAAATTTCGGCTCGATGGGTTTTCCTGTTGCCCTATCCCAGGCCACTAACCGCCCGGCGGGACAATGGCCCGCCTCGAACTCCACCAGTTTCCGCGCTTCGGGGTTGTCCGTTTGCGTCACCAGGTTCCAGATCCTGCCTTTCGGGTCGCAGAACCGGGCGAATGCGCACAGGTTTTCCTGATCGGTGAGTATCATCGTGGGACCTTCTATGGTCACGGCTTGCTCAAGGTACGGCTCCCGGCTGGCGGTTTCGGTCCCGTCGAACTGGACTTTCTTGTGGGTGCCATCGCAGAAGGGTTTGTTGGCCGACGCGCCGCAGCGGCAGAGGGCATATTGCGGCGGCGCCGGGTATTTCTTTCCTTCCCGGTAATCGAGAGATTCGCCTTCCGCGTTGGTGACAATCCACTGCTCACTCAGAGGCAGCCCGCCGCTGACAAGGTAGGGGCCGTCTTTGGTGATTTCGATCTTCACTTTCGGGTGTTCGCTCTTTTCCATAATCGCTTGCGTCTAAGGTAGCACTCCTGCCGGCATTGTCATAGGCGTTGCGACTCGCCACCGAGCTCGGCTCCGATCAATCAGCAGGGTCTTTCGAGCAATCGCCCCATTAAGCACTATCTCAATGTCTGGCGGATTCAGCCGATCCTGACTGAGCGCATTCGCGTGGAGCCTAGCGTCGCCTTCTGGGCAAAGAAGGCCACACCATCCGACTCGTCCTGCGTTCCCAGCACGTAAAGCAGCCGCAAGTAATGTTCGGCGGTGGGTACCGCCAGACTAGCGGTTTACCCCAGCTTGGAATAGCCGATCTTCGCCTCATGGTCGGCCGACAGGATCATTCCTTTCATCCGCTCGTCGAACGCCAGCGCCCAATCGTAAGCCGTATCTTCCCACGCTATTTCGCGCAGGTTGTGGACGCCCGCCGAAGATCGCAAGCTCTGGACCAAACCTGATGCCGAACTGGCCATGGAATTCTGGACCGAAGGCGCCATCCGTGGACGACGCCCGGCCTTGGGGCATCAAGGGAGGACAGAGCAGTGAGGCAGGGCTACTGAACGCCAGGCCGTTTCCACGCCCGCACATAATCGATGCTGAACGTGGAAGGGAGGTCGGCATTATCCGGCATTCCGAACCACTCGGGCATCGTTTCGCTGTCGAAAATCAGGAATAGCGGATGGCACCAGTGGGTGTTCTGAACCGTGCGCACGAAATCTCCATCAATTTACCAGCGGAGTTCCTCCCGGTCCCAATCAAAACCGAAAACATGGAACTCTTCAGCGAACCGTCTTGGCGATTCCCAGTGGCGGCCCACCGCCCAATGCCGCTTTTCCTCAGGGGTGGTGAAGACGTGCGGGGTCATGTAATAGCGACGGTCGTGCTCGGCGGACTTCCCGCACAGCTCGAACACATCTACTTCAGTGCCCCAGCCGGGAAACACCTTCGGATCCTCCTGCTGAAACCAGAAGGCGCTGGAACCACCCGAGTTCATCGGTCGGGCTTTCACTTCGTAATACCCGTAGCCCGAGCGGGCTTTAGTGTGCCGAACCGCTGAGCTGTAGTCGTAATAGCCCCAGGCCTTCATTTCTGCCGGGACCTCTTCCCGGCGCATGGTCAGGTGGAGTTGACCGTTTCGGACGACGACGTTTTGCTGAAATAGTTCGATATATGACAAATGTCGTATTGTTGTTTCTCCGGTACGCCAGCACCATCGGGTGTAAACAGTGTGATGAAGACCAAACCTCTGAACCTTCGCTCGCGCGCCGGCTTGCTCACAGCGGTTCTGCTTGCCCTTGGCGCGGCCGCCCGCAGCGCCGACACGCCCACCCTCAAGGACGCCTACAAGGACCATTTCTATGTAGGCGTTGCCATCAACCGCGCCATTGCGACTGGCGCCGCGGTCCGGGCCGACAACGTCAACCGGACCATGGATCTGGTCGAAAAAGACATCGCTATCGTCAAGGATCAGTTCAACCAGATTTCCCCGGAGAACGACCTAAAGTGGGCCCTCATCCATCCGCGGGAAGGCGCCGGCGGTTATAATTTCGGCCCGGCCGACGCCTTCGTGAACTTCGGCTTGAGCAACCACATGTACATCGTGGGACACACGCTGGTCTGGCACAGCCAGACGCCCAACTGGGTTTTCCGGGGGACCAATTCGCCGCCCGGGGGGACGAACGTCGCGCCGCCGCCGCCGGCGCCTGCGGCTACCACGAACGCGGCCGGGACGAATGGGCCTGGCGGCGGGAGATTTGGCGGCGGTTTTACCGGACCGCGCGCGTCCCGGGAGGAGTTACTCGAGCGGATGCGCGACCACATTCACACGGTGGTCGGCCGCTACAAGGGCAAGATCCAGGCCTGGGATGTCGTCAACGAAGCCGTCGCGGATGGCGGCACAAACATCCTGCGGAACTCCCTCTGGCTGGAAATCATCGGGCCGGATTTCATCGCCAAGGCCTTCGAATACGCCCACGAAGCGGATCCGGATGCGATCCTCCGTTACAATGATTATTCATTGGAGAATCCGGCCAAGCGCCGCAAACTCATCACATTGATCAAGTTGTTGCAAGAGCAACACGTTCCGCTTATGGCCATTGGCTCCCAAACCCACGTCAGCGTATCGTCTCCGAGCTTTGAGGCGGAAGACCAGGCGCTGACGGAGCTCGAGACGCTGGGCTTGCCCATTCACATCACCGAACTCGACGTTAACGGCGCGCAAGGCGGTCAACGCAACACCGGGGCGGATGTTGCTAACAACGCCACGACCACCCAGGGCGGGCTGGTGGATGACGCTAACAAGCGGCTGGCCGACGCTTACGCGGGGCTATTCCGGGCGTTCCTAAAGCACGAGAAATCCGTGAAGGTGGTCACGTTCTGGGGTGTGAATGATGGGGTCTCCTGGCGGGCGCAAGGCCGCCCGCTGCTGTTCGACGCCAAGGACCAGCCTAAGCCGGCCTTTGATGCGGTCATTCACGCCGCCACTGGCGAACTACCGAACCCGCGGTAGTCGTTCGACTGCCCCCCTTCAACGGCCATCGGATCGTTATGAGGATGAAACCAACCATGTTGGTGTTGGCAGGATTGCTCTGGTTGAACTTCGACGCCTTTTCTCAAGATCCGAAGTTCTACATCTTCTTGTGCTTTGGCCAGTCGAATATGGAGGGGTTTCCCGGAATTGAGCCCCAAGACAAGACGGAGGTTAAACGCTTTCAGATTCTGGCAGCCGTAGATTTTCCGAACCTGGATAGAAAACAGGGTAATTGGTATCCAGCTGTCCCTCCGTTGTGCCGAAGCTCCACCGGGCTTTGCCCTGCTGATTACTTCGGCAGAGCGATGGTTGCCAGCCTTCCAGAGGAGATCAGAGTTGGCGTGGTGAATGTTTCGGTAGCTGGCTGCAAGATTGAGCTGTTCGATAAGGATAATTATCGGACGTATGCTTCGACGGCACCATCTTGGATGATCAATATCATCAAGGGATACAGTGGAAACCCCTATCGGCATCTTGTCGAAATGGCACAATTGGCTCAGAAAGCTGGTGTTATTAAGGGAATGCTGTTGCATCAAGGAGAGTCAAACACAAGTGACAAGGAATGGCCGAACAAAGTTAAAGCTATCTACGATAATCTGATCAAGGACCTGAATCTCAAGGCCGAGGAGGTGCCCCTGCTCGCTGGCGAACTCGTGAATGAGGACCAAAAAGGCGCTTGTGCGAGCATGAATACAATCATTGACGAGTTGCCCCGGACAATTCCCCATTCGCATGTGATTTCTTCGAAGGGTTGCA
>Ga0316217_10000713_pt1 | contig 46130 bp, 55 predicted proteins | sample 1anoAmetaG_FD_203633 | JGI IMG/M metagenome (GOLD analysis project Ga0316217, IMG submission 203633) | Freshwater microbial communities from Trout Bog Lake, Wisconsin, USA - 1anoA | ecosystem: Environmental > Aquatic > Freshwater > Lake > Hypolimnion/Profundal zone | place: USA: Wisconsin...
TCCGCGAGACCCGGCAGACGGTTTGCACGGGCGTGGAAATGTTCAAGAAGCAGTTGGACGAGGGCATGGCGGGCGACAACGCCGGTCTTCTTCTGCGCGGCATTCCCAAGGAAGACGTGGAGCGCGGCATGGTTCTGGCCAAGCCGGGATCGATTACGCCGCACACGACCTTCAAGGGTTCCGTGTACGTGTTGAGCAAGGAAGAAGGCGGCCGTCACACGCCGTTCTTCAAGGGCTACCGCCCGCAGTTTTACTTCCGCACCACGGACGTGACGGGCGTAGCGCAGTTGCCCGAGGGCACGGAGATGGTGATGCCGGGCGACAACGTGGAGCTCGAGGTTGAGCTGATCACGCCGGTGGCCTTGGAAAAGGGACTTCGGTTTGCAATTCGCGAGGGCGGCCGCACGGTAGGCGCGGGCACCATCTCGGAGATTATCAAGTAAGAGTGGACAGATGACAGGTTACAGATGACAGTGAAACTTCAAAACTGTCATCTGTCATCTGTAACCTGACCACTGTTTCACAGCCGGAATCGGGGAACAGGGCCGAAGCAACGATGCGGCCTGAGCAAGTCGGCACTGATTGCCGATTCCGTAAAAATCAGGTGCGCAGCGGGCAGCACGCCCACTGCGGGGAAGATGGAAGTCACATGGTAGGACAGAGAATTCGAATCCGGTTGAAGGCATACGACTATCGCGTGCTGGACACCTCGACCGGCGAGATCGTGGAAACGGCCAAGCGCACCGGAGCAACGGTGGCCGGCCCGATCCCCTTGCCGACGATGAAGAACAAGTATTGCGTGCTGCGTTCGCCGCACGTGGACAAGAAGTCGCGCGAGGCTTTCGAGATCCGCACGCACAAGCGGCTGATCGACATTCTCGAGCCGACGCAGCAGACCGTGGACGCGCTGATGAAGCTCGATCTGCCGGCCGGCGTCGATGTCGAGATCAAGGCGTTTGAGAAGTAGTAGTCAGCGGTCAGTTTTCAGTGGTCAGTCTTTTTGGCTGCTGAGGTAAAGAGACAACTGGCAACTGATAACTGAAAACTGACAACTGGGTTCAACCCCGGCAGTGCGATGAATTCAGCATCGCATGATGAGGTAAGGAAGTCATGGGCGTTACAGGAATTTTAGGTAAAAAGATCGGCATGACGCAGGTCTTCGACGAGAAGGGCGAGGTGCACCCCATTACGGTGCTGCAAGTCGGCCCCTGCGTGATTACGCAGTTGAAGACGCTGGCGCTGGATGGCTACGAAGCCGCCCAGATCGGACTGGTCGAGTTCATCAAGACCAAGAACGTGACCAAGCCGCAAGCGGGCCACTTTGCCAAGTGCGAAGCGCCCCCGGTGAAGGTCATCAAGGAAGTCCCGCTGGAACTGGACGCCGAAGGCGTTGTGGCAGTGAAGGCCGGCGACCGGGTTCTGGTGGACATCTTCTCCGAGTCCAGGTTTGTCGACGTGATTGGCACTTCCAAGGGCCGGGGCTTTGCCGGCGTCGTGAAGCGCCACAAGTTCGGTGGCGGCCAGAAGGCGCACGGACACATGTTCCAGGTGCAGGGCTCGATCGGCGCATCCAGCTTCCCGTCCCGCGTGTTTCCCGGCCAGCGTATGCCGGGCCACATGGGCGCCAAGCAGATCACGGTCCGCAACCTGCGCATCCGCGGCATCGACATCGAAGAGAACCTGCTGATGGTCGAGGGCGCCGTACCCGGATCGCGCGAGGGCTATGTGCTGGTATCCAAGTCCAAGATTCCGCCGCGCGAGCGCCGTGGATTTGCCGGATCCGGTACGGTCGATCCGTTGAAGGCTTCCAAGAAGGCTGGCGGCAAGAGGAAGTAAGCACCTGCGGTGCGGCCGATCGCCCATATGGGCGTCTGAGCTTAGCTCGCACGAATTGAGATTGAGAGCCGGAGAAGGTATTCGGCAGAAGAAGAAGACGATGGCAAACGTGGATGTAATGAACTTGAACGGTGAAAAGGTGGGCTCGATCGAGCTGGCCGATGCGCTCTTCGCGCCCGACCAGGTCAACGAGGCCCTGCTGTGGGAGGCGGTGAAGCACTACCGCGCTTCGCTTCGCCAAGGCACGGCCGACACCAAGAGCCGTTCGGAAGTCGCCGGTTCCGGCAAGAAGCTGTGGAAGCAGAAGGGCACGGGCCGGGCGCGTATCGGCTCGGTGCGCTCGCCTCTCTGGCGTCACGGCTACACGGTACACGGACCTCAGCCGCGCAGCTACGACTACGCCTTTCCGCGCAAGAAGCTGCTGGGCGCGCTGCGCTCCGCAATTGCTTCCAAGCTGGCCGACGGCAAGCTGACGGTGGTGGACACCCTCGAGCTGAAGGAAGCCAAGACCAAGCAATATCGGGCGGCGCTGACCAAGCTGGACGTGACCCGCACCGCTCTGCTGGTGGAGAACGGCAAGACGCTGACGCAGAATCTTCTGCTGGGCGCGCGCAATCTCCACGGCGTCGAGCTGGTGCTCAACAACGAGGTTCATCCCTACGATCTACTGCGCTACGACCGGGCGATTTTCTCGACCGCCGCGATCGAGCAGTTGACGGAGATGCTCGAAAAGAACGCGTCGAAGCGCAAGCTCGCCGCCGAGACGGAGGCAGTGTAATGCCGACAATCTATACCGTAATTCGCCGTCCGCTGATCACCGAAAAGGGATTGTCCGTGAAGGAGACCGAGGGAACGCTGGTCTTCGACGTGGCGCCCGACGCCAGCAAAACCGAAGTCAAGCAGGCCGTGGAGGCTCTCTTCAAGGTGAAGGTCTCCGGGGTTCGCACCGCCAACGTGGTGGGCAAAGAGCGGCGCCGCGGCAAGTTCGCGGGCTTCCGCCCCGATTGGAAGAAGGCTTACGTCCGGCTGAAGGCCGGCGAGAAGCTGCCCGAGTACGTGAGCAACCTGTAAGGCGGCTATCAGCTTTTAGCCTTTAGCTTTTAGCTTGGAAGTTGCGCGAGCGGAGCAAAGAGTTTGAAAGCCAGGCAAAGAAGTTTGTTAAGCAGGGTGAGCTAACAGCTAAGAGCTAACAGCTAAAAGCTCATCAAGGACATAAGACGATGGCAATCAAGACATACAGACCGATAACGCCGACGCTGCGGTTCAAAACCACGCAGGTTAACGACGACCTGACGACGGATAAGCCGCACAAACCGCTTCTGGCGGTCAAGCAGCGCACGGGGGGACGCCGCAACTGCGGCGACTTGACGATCCGCCATCAAGGCGGCGGGCACAAGCAGAAGCTGCGCTTGATCGACTTCAAGCGCGAGAAGTTCGGCATCCCCGGACGCGTGGCGACGATCGAGTACGATCCCAACCGCTCGGCGCGCATCGCGCTGGTGCATTATGCGGACGGCGAGAAGCGCTACATCCTGCAGCCGGTAGGGCTGAAGGTTGGGGCGACGATCAACTCCGGCCCCGATGCCGACATCCTGGTGGGCAACTCTCTGCCGCTGAAGAACATTCCTTCCGGCACGGTGGTTCACGCCATCGAGTTGCGGCCGGGCAAGGGCGCGCAGATGGCGCGTTCGGCCGGAACGCAGGCGCAGTTGGTGGCCAAGGAGGGCGAGTACGCCCTTCTCAAGCTGCCCTCGGGCGAGACCCGCAAGGTGCTCATCGAGTGCATGGCGACCATCGGTCAGGTGGGCAACACGGACCACGAGAACGTCTCCATCGGCAAGGCGGGACGCAACCGCTGGAAGGGCATTCGCCCGGCCAACCGCGGCGTGGTGATGAATCCCGTGGATCACCCGCACGGCGGCGGCGAGGGCAAGACCTCGGGCGGCCGTCATCCGGTGACCCCGTGGGGCCAGCCCACACGTGGCTACAAGACACGCAACAACAAGCGGACCGACGCGTTCATCGTCAGCCGCCGGGCGAAGTAGAGGAGCGGAAGATTTATGGCACGTTCGACGAAAAAGGGTCCGTTTGTTGATGCGCACTTGACCGTGAAGATCGATGTGCTCAACCAGGCCAACGACAAGAAAGTGGTCAAGACCTGGTCGCGGCGCTCGACGATCTTTCCCGAGTTTGTGGGTCACACCATCGCCGTGCACAACGGCAAGAAATTTGTTCCGGTGTACGTGACCGAGAACATGGTTGGTCACAAGCTGGGCGAGTTCGCACCCACGCGCACCTTCAAGGGTCACACCGGCAAGGCAGCCGAGACCGGCACCAAGCCGCGGTAATAACGGCTTTCGGCCTCTAGCTTCTAGCTACCAGCGTGTTGTGCTGAAGCGACGAAGAAGGCGGGAGCGAGATGAAGCTAAGAGCTGAGAGCTAGCAGCTGGAAGCTTGTAATTGAGGAAGGCATGCCAATGGCAGTCGAGACAAGAGAATACCGGGCCGAGGCCAAGTTCCAGCGCGTGTCGCCGCAAAAGGTGCGCCTGGTGCTCGACCTGATCAAGGGCCGGGGGGTCGAGGAGGCGCTTACCGTCGCCGCCTTCACCAAGAAACGCATCGCCCCGGTGATCCACAAACTGTTGACCTCCGCGGTGGACAACGCCAAGTACGTCAGCGGCGAGCAAGGCATCGACCTGGACGTGGATAACCTCTACGTCAAGCTGGCCCTGGCCAACGACGGGCCGCGGCTGAAGCGCATCCGCCCTGCCCCCATGGGGCGCGCGTTCCGCTATCAGCGCAGGACCACGCACATTGTGCTGGCGGTGGCCGAGCGCGAAGCGGCGGCGGGTCTGGTGACCAAGGTGGAAGCGCCCAAGACGGCAGGCAAGGCAACCAAGAAGAAGGCCGCGAAGTAGGCCTAGAGGTTCGAGGAAAATAGCATGGGACAAAAAGTCCATCCTTACGGATTCCGGCTGGGAGTGAACAAGCCGTGGCGGTCGCGCTGGTTCACAGAGCGCGACTATGACAAGCTCCTGGTCGAGGACGTCAAGCTGCGCGCCGAGCTGAAAGACAAGCTCAAGGCCGCGGGCGTCAGCTCGGTGGAGATCGAGCGGCCGGGCAACAAGCTGCGCTTCCTGATCCGCACCGCCCGGCCGGGCATTGTGATCGGCCGCAAGGGCGCGGAGATCGAGAAGCTCAAGACCGAGCTCGGCAAGCGCACCAGCCGCGAAGTGTTCATCGACATCATCGAGGTGAACAAGCCGGAGCTGGACGCGCAGTTGGTCTCGGAGAACATCGCGCTGCAGTTGGAAAAGCGCGTCAGCTTCCGCCGGGCCATGCGCAAGAGTGTCGATTCGGCGTTGCGTTTCGGCTGCAAGGGGATCAAGGTGCGCGTTTCGGGCCGTTTGAACGGCAACGAAATCGCCCGCTCGGAGTGGTATTTGCAGGGGCGGTTGCCGTTGCACACGCTGCGCGCCGACATTGACTACGGTTTCACCGAGGCCAACACGACCTACGGCGTGATCGGCGTCAAGACCTGGATCTACCGCGGCGACATCTACGAGCAGAAGCGCCGTCAGGCGCCTGCGGTGGGCGCTCCGTCGGTGTTCTAAAGGCAGGGATCAGGGATCAGGGGTCAGGGATCAGTCCCCGGCTGCCAGCCTTGAGACAGTTGGTTGTCAAGATTTGTTGGAAGTGAGCCTGGGATGCAAGCCGGGGCAGGGACGGAAACGATCCCTGATCCCTGACCCCTGATCCCTGGTCTTGAGGGTTTCGTTATGTTGATGCCAAAGAAGGTGAAGTACCGGAAGCAGCAGAAGGGCAAGCGTCGCGGCAAGGCGTGGCGGGGCTCTTCGCTCTCGTTCGGCGAGTACGGGCTGAAGGTGCTGGAGTGCGGTTATATTACCGACCGGCAGATCGAGGCCAGCCGTATTGCCATGACCCGCTTTATCAAGCGCGGAGGTAAGATTTGGCTGCGCCTGTTCCCCGACAAGCCCATCACCAAGAAGCCGGCCGAAGTCCGCATGGGCTCGGGCAAGGGCGCACTGGACCATTGGGTTGCCGTGGTGCGTCCGGGCAAGATCCTCTTCGAGATGGAAGGGGTGGCCCCGGAGATCGCCCAGGAAGCCATGCGTCTGGCGTCGAACAAGTTGCCGCTCAGGACCAAGTTCGTGATGCGGCCGGGTGCGGTCAAGGTTGAGGCCGCGGCCAAGTAGGAATTCAGCTTTAAGCTGCTAGCCTCTGGCTTCCAGTTCTTCGTCGCCGCCGGAATGGGCGATGGAGGGGCGGGACGGGGCTAGAAGCTGGCAGCTAGAAGCTAGGAGCTAAAGAAGATGGAACTGAATAAGATTCGCACTTTGAGCGACGAAGAACTGACGCACCAGGAGAAGATCACCTCCGAGCAGTTGTTCCGGCTTCGCTTTCAGGTCTCGCTGGGGCAGAACGACGGAGTGAAGAAGCTCCGCGAGATGCGCAAGGAGATCGCCCAAATCAAGACCGTGGCCCGCGAGCGTGAGCTGGGTATCCGCGGCGCGGCCGCCGATGCCGACCAAGCAGCGGAAACCAAGAAGGGAGCCCGCTAAGCCATGACGACGACAACTGAAGGGCAGGCGCCCACCACAGGCGCCCGGCGTAACGAGAAGGTCGGCCAGGTGGTCTCGACCAAGATGCAGAAGACCATTGTGGTCGAAGTGGAGATGCGCAAGCCGCATCCCAAGTACAAGAAGATTATGCGCACCACCAAGAAGTTCTATGCCCACGACGAGCAGAGCTCGGCGCGCATGGGCGATGTGGTCCGCATCCGCGAGACCCGTCCGCTCAGCAAGCTGAAGCGCTGGGCATTGGAAGAAATCGTGCGCCGTTCCGCCCTCGGCCAGATCGAGGACGCAGCGCCCAAGGCAGTCGCCAGCTAACGCGAGCGAGAAGGAGAAGAACCCATGGCTGTGCAAATGAGAACCATGCTCGCGGTGGCCGACAACTCCGGCGCGCGCAAGCTGCAAGTGATCCTTCCGCTGGGTGGCGGATTGGGCAAGAAGGCCGGGCTCGGCGACATTGTGACCGCCGCGGTGAAGGAATCCTCGCCCGAGGGCACTGTGAAGAAGGGCAAAGTGGTGAAGGCGGTCATCGTCCGCACCCGCCTGGCGCATCGGCGGAAGGACGGCAGCTACATCCGCTTCGACGAGAATGCGGCGGTAGTGATCAACGACGCCAACGAGCCGGTAGGCACGCGCGTTTTCGGGCCGGTAGCCCGCGAGCTGCGCGAGAAGAAGTTCCTGAAGATCGTTTCGCTGGCCCCGGAAGTGGTGTAACAGTTGTCAGTTGTCAGTGAACAGTTGTCAGTATTTGCTTTGGCTTTTGACGCGTGATCGATCAATTCAGTCGTGGTTGCCCGGGTGGCTTGTTCCGGCACCGAGGCAACTGACAACTGATCACTGACAACTGACCACTGCATTTGGAGAAGAGATGCCGAGTTTGAATATTCATCGCAACGATACGGTCAAGGTCCTGACGGGCTCGGACCGCGGCAAGACGGGCCGCGTGCTGCGCGTTTTCCCCGACAAGGGCACGGTGCTCGTCGAGCATGTGCGCGTGGTCAAGAAGACGGTTTCCAGCAAGCAGGGACAGCGCACCAAGGGTGGCATCGCCGAGCAGGAATCGCCCATCAACGTCTCGAACGTCATGCTGATCTGCCCCACTTGCGGGCCGGCCCGCGTGGGGTACAAGGTCGAGGGCGATACCAAGGTGCGGGTCTGCAAGAAGTGCGGAACCGCCTTGCCCACCAAGAAGTAAAGGGTCCCCAAGCCGTATCATCCGGGCGCCGATGCGCCGGGTTGAACGGACAACCCCTTCCGCAACGGTAAACGGCTCCGCAAGGAGCTACTCCGGGCGCCGGAAGAGAGAGAGCAAAGCATCATGGCAGCAAGATTGAAAGAGAAGTACCACAAGGAAATCAAGCAGGCTCTGCAGAAAGAGCTGGGCCTTGCGAACCCGATGGCCGTGCCCGCGCTGGAGAAGATTGTCATCAACATGGGCCTGGGCGAAGCGACGCAGAACACCAAGCTGCTGGACCCGCTGGTTGCCGATTTGGCCGCCATTGCCGGACAGAAGCCGGTGACCACCAAGGCCAAGAAGTCCATCGCCGCCTTCAAGGTGCGCGAGGGAATGTCGATCGGCGCCATGGTTACGCTGCGCAACGACAAGGCCTACGAGTTTCTGGATCGCCTGATCTCGACGGCGCTGCCCCGCGTACGCGACTTCAAGGGCGTTTCCACCAAGAGTTTCGACGGGCGCGGCAACTACACGCTCGGCCTGCGCGACCAGCTGATCTTCCCGGAAATCGACTACTCCAAGGTGGAGAAGCTGAAGGGAATGAACATCACCATCGTGACCACGGCCAGGGACGACAACAGCGCCAGGGCGCTGCTGAAGCACTTCGGCATGCCGTTCCGGCAGGGTGCGTAAGAGCAGTTTTCAGTGATCAGTTGTCAGTGGTCAGTTGGATTCTGCTGAACTGAGATTCTGGTCCGATCGCGATGAGCTGACAACTGACAACTGATAACTGACAACTGTTTTCGAGGGTTTATGGCAACCACTGCAAAAAGGGTGAAAGACGCGCGGAAGCCGAAGTTCAGCTGCCGCAAGCACAACCGGTGCCAACTCTGCGGGCGGCCGCGCGGTTTCCTGCGCAAGTTCGGCGTCTGCCGCTTGTGTTTCCGCTCGCTGGCGCTCAAGGGCGAGATTCCCGGCGTCGTCAAGTCGAGCTGGTAGCGAGCGAGTTGTCAGTGGTCAGTTTTCAGTCGTCAGTTGTTTGCGAACGAACTGATAAGCGGCGAAGGAAATCGAAGAGCCGGTAACTGACAACTGAAGACTGACAACTGATAACTGTTTTAGACATTCCCGCTGGTTCTCCCTTATCGAGCGAGACCGGGAGCGAACGGGGAATGAAGGAGAAGGAATGAGTCTGACCGACCCAGTAGCCGATTTTCTGGCGCGCATCCGGAATGCAATCCGGGCGCGTCATCAGAAGCTGGATGTTCCCGCTTCCAAGCTGAAAGCCGAGATCGCCCGCATCCTCAAGGAAGAGGGCTACATCTCGAACTACAAGACCCAGGAAGAAGAAGGCAAGCTGATCCTCCGCGTGTACCTCAAGTACGGCGGAACCGAAGCGGCCATCCGCGACTTGGCGCGCATCTCCCGTCCCGGCTGCCGTGTGTATATCGGCCGCGACGAGATCAAGCGCGTGCAAGGCGGCCTGGGGATCTGCATTCTCACCACGCCCAAGGGCGTGATGACCGGCCGTCAGGCGCGCCGCGAAGGCGTGGGCGGCGAGCTGCTCTGCGAAGTTTGGTAAAGGCAGATGACAGGTTACAGATGACAGATTACAGATGCGAGTTACTCGTCGCCGAATGTTAACTGTCGCCTGCCATCTGTAATCTGTAACCTGTTCTCCGGCTGCAGTGGAACGACGAGCGATCGTCGGGACTCGCAAGCCACAAGAAGGATTGAAACGATGTCGCGTATTGGAAGAAAGCCGATCCCGCTGCCCGCGGGCGTCAAGTATACGGTTCAGGGCAACAAGGTCACGGTCGAAGGGCCCAAGGGCAAGGTCGTTGCGCTGATCGCCGAAGGCATCTCCTTGGAAACCAAGGACGGCGTTCTCAATGTGGTTCGCGAGAGCGACAAGTATGCCGCGGTGCACGGACTGACGCGCGCCCTGGTCTACAACGCAGTGCACGGTGTGACCAGCGGCTGGAAGCGCGAGCTGGACATCGTGGGCATCGGCTACCGCGCCGAGTTGAAGGGCAAGGGCACGGTGGTTTTCACGCTGGGCTACTCCCACCAGATCGAGCTGCCGCTGCCTACCGGCATCGAAGTGGCGATCGATCCCAAGATGACGCACATCAGTGTCTCCGGCATCGATCGGCAGAAGGTGGGCCAGGTGGCCGCCGACATGCGTTCGCTGCGCAAGCCCGACCCCTACAAGAACAAGGGTGTGCGCTACTCCGACGAGAAGCTGAAGAAGAAGGCCGGCAAGACGGGCTCGAAGTAAAGGGCAGATGACAGGTTACAGATGACAGGTTGCAGATGACAGATGACAGGTTACAGATGACAGATGACAGGTTACAGATGACAGTGCCTGCAATTCACTGCAATCTGTAATCTGTAACCTGAATAACCACCGAACGGGGCGGCCAGGCCGCTCCGCCGATAGGAAGCAGAGACCATGATTACGCAGACCAAGAGAAACGCAATCCGCCAGCGCATTCATGCGCGTATCCGCCGCAAGCTCGCCGGCACCGCCGAGCGGCCGCGGCTGAACGTCTACCGTTCGCTGAGCCACATCTATGCGCAGGTGATCGACGATCAGGCCGGCCACACGCTGGCTTCGGCCTCGACCATCAAGATGAAGACCGGCGGCAACCTGGCCGCGGCCAAGGAGATCGGCAAGGCTGTCGCCGAAGCCGCCGTCGCCAAGGGCGTCAAGAAGGTGGTCTTCGATCGCGGCGGCTACCTCTATCACGGACGCATCAAGGCCCTGGCCGATGCCGCCCGCGAAGCCGGCCTGGAGTTCTAAAGCAGTTGTCAGTTATCAGTTTTCAGTTGTCAGCAGAAGGCCAATTGACAAGTCGAACTGATCGCTGATCACTGACTACTGACAACTGACAACTGGTCCGTAAGGACAAACGAGAGAGCAATGACATTCTTGAAGAAGAAACTCGATGCCAACCAGTACAACCTGAAAGATCAGGTGGTGGCCATCAATCGCGTGACCAAGGTGGTCAAGGGCGGCAAGAACATGTCGTTTGCCGCGTTGGTGGTGGTGGGTGACGCCGCCGCAGGCGTGGTGGGCCACGGTTCGGGCAAGGCCAAGGAAGTCCCCCAGGCGATTCGCAAGGGGATCGAGTCGGCCAAGAAGAACCTGGTCCGGGTCAACCTGACCGAGACCACGATTCCGCACCAGGTGCTGGGCCGTTTCGGCTCCGGACAGGTGCTGCTCAAGCCGGCCCCCGAAGGAACAGGCGTGATCGCCGGCGGCGCGGTGCGCGCGGTGATGACCTCGGCCGGCGTGCAGAACGTGCTCACCAAGAGCCTTGGCTCGTCCAACCCGCACAACGTCGTCAAGGCGACGTTCGACGCGCTGATTCAGTTGCGCGACCGTGCCGAAGTGGCCAACATGCGCGGCAAATCGGTCGAGGAGCTCTAAGCCATGACTGAGACCAAAACGATTCGCATCGAGTATTACCGCTCGAAGAACTGCACGCCCTTCAAGCACCGGCTGGTGGTCAAGGGGCTGGGCTTCACGCGCCTCAACCAGATTGTGGAGCGCGTGGACAACGAGTCCATTCGCGGCATGGTCAAGGCCATTCCGCATCTGGTTCGGATTGTGGAAGACAAGTAGTCAGTCGTCAGTTATCAGTTGTCAGTTCCCGAAGCCGGCACAATCTAGCTGGCAACTGACGACTGAAACCTGACAACTGCATCAACGCGAGTCGGCGGGGTTCAACCCGGCCGGCGCTACAGCGAGGAAAACATGGCAAAGAATCTTTCGAATCTACGCGCGCCCCGCAAGGCAAACACCGGGCGCAAGCGTGTCGGCCGCGGTATGGGCTCCGGCATGGGCAAGACATCGGCTCGCGGTCACAAGGGCCAGGGTTCGCGTTCCGGCTTCAGCCTGATGCGCGGCTTTGAAGGCGGCCAGATGCCGCTGCATCGCCGTCTGCCCAAGCGCGGCTTTACCAACATCTTCCGCACCGAATATACCGTCGTCAACCTGGACCGCATTGCCGAGCGCGTCGCCGATCTGGACGTGAAGGAAATCGTTCTGGAGGACTACATCAAGCTCGGGCTCTCCTCCAGCAAGAAGGCGCTGATCAAGATCCTCGGTTCCGGCGAGCTGTCCTCTGCGCTCACCCTGCACGCGCACAAGTTCTCCAAGTCGGCGGTCGAGAAGATCGAAAAGGCCGGCGGCAAGGCTGTGCTGGTTGGCGGCGACGCTCCGGCAGCGCCCAAGGGAAAACTGGTTTCGAAGAAAGCCAAGTAGAGACCGGGCCGCCCGTTCAACGCATGTCTTTTGACGGAGTTTGGCACGAGAACCGCGCCAGGCTCCGCAAAATGACAAGCTCGAAGGGCGAGCGGGGCGACAGCCCCGGCCCTGCGCGGATAAGATGGTCAGTGGCAAAAGATTCGAGTGGCGGCAAACGCCCTGAAGCGGACAATCAAAAATGCTTGAGAAGTTTCTCAATATCTTCCGGATTCCCGACCTGCGCAAGCGGGTGCTTTTCACACTAGCCATCCTGGCCGTCTACAGGCTCGGCGCGCACATTCCCACGCCCGGCGTCAACGGCCACATGCTGGAGCAGCTCTTCAACCAGCAGAGCGGCTCGGCCCTGGGCCTGATGGACCTGTTCGGCGGCGGCAACCTGCGGCGCATGACGGTCTTCGCCCTGGGCATCATGCCCTACATCACGGCTTCCATCATCTTCCAGTTGCTCACCGTGGTCTACGAGCCCTTGGCGCGCATTCAAAAAGAAGGCGAGCTGGGCCGGCGCAAGATTACCCAGTGGACCCGCTACATGACGGTCCTTCTGGGCGCGTTGCAGTCCATCGGCATCGCGGCCATCCTCACCAAGCAGGGCCTGGTGTTGCACCCCGGATTCGGCTTCAGTCTGATGACGGTGTTGACGCTCACCACCGGCACGGCCTTCATCATGTGGCTGGGCGAGCAGATCACCGATCGCGGCATCGGCAACGGCATGAGCCTGCTGATCTTCACCGGCATCATCGCCGGGCTGCCGCGCGGCGTGGCCGACCTATACCAGAAGGTCGAGACCAACGCCTGGGGCTCCTTCACGATCATTGCGGTGCTGATGTTGGTTGTGGGCATGATCGCCGTGGTGGCGTTCATCGTCTTCGTCGAGCGCAGCGAACGGCGCATCCCCATCCAGAGCGCGCGGCGCATCGTCGGCCGGCGCATGATGGGCGGCCAATCGAGCCACTTGCCCCTCAAGGTGAACTCCGGCGGCGTCATGCCGGTCATCTTCGCAAGCTCGATCCTCTCGGCGCCCATGCTCTTCAGCCAGGTGGAGTTTGTGCAGAACAACCGCTTCCTGCAGCCCATCATGGCCTCGCTGGCCCCCGGCTACCCGTGGTACGAGACACTGTACATCCTGGGCATCATCTTCTTCGCCTACTTCTACATCTCGATCATCATGAAGCCGGACGACATTGCCGACAACTTCCGCAAGTCGGGTTCCTTCATTCCCGGAATCCGCCCCGGCAAGCGCACCTCGGACTTCATCAACGACATTCTGACGCGCATCACGCTGGTCGGCGCGTTGTACTTGATCATCATCTCGCTGGTGCCCACTTTCCTCATCTCGGGCATCCGGTTCGACAAGCTCTGGCTGGTAGGCCGGTTCTTCGAGAGCTTGCCGACCTGGGCGACGCACGGTTTGGGGGTCAACTTCTACTTTGGCGGCACCAGCCTGTTGATTGTGGTGGGTGTGGCCATGGACACAGTCAACCAGATCGAATCGCAGCTGATCATGCGCCACTATGACGGCTTTTCCCCGCGCTCCGGTCGCATTCGCGGAAGGAAAACCTGGTAATGTCTTCATCGGAAACTGCAGTTGAAATTGGCCGGGCGGCGGAGTCAAAAACCGCGCCCGGCCCTATTCTTTTGTTGGGCGCGCCGGGCGTGGGCAAGGGGACCCAGGCCAAGGAACTGGTGAAGCTGTGGGGAATTCCGCAGATCTCCACCGGAGACCTGTTGCGCGGAAACGTCTCCAAAGGAACGCAGTTGGGCGTTATCGCCAAGGAGATCATGGGGCGCGGGGAACTGGTTCCCGATACCCTGGTCAACGAGATGGTGGCCTTGCGACTGCAAGAGCCCGATACCGCCAAGGGATACATCCTGGACGGATTTCCACGCACCCTGGTGCAGGCAAACTGGCTGGATGGCCGCCTGGCGGCGGTGGGCACGGGGCTACCCGTGGTTGCTGTCAGCATCCATGTGGACTATAATCAGTTATTGCGCCGGATTACCGGGCGCAGGAATTGTCCTGTCTGCCAGAGCATTTATAACATCCACGGGAAACCGCCCCAACGGGATGGATTCTGCGATGTGGATGGCGCCGCGCTGGTCCAGCGAGCCGACGACACGGAGAAGGTCTTCGAGGAGCGCATGCGCGCCTATAACGCGCTGACCGCGCCTGTTGTCGAGCATTACCGGGATCAGGGACGATTTGCCGAAGTGGATGGAGACCGGGCGATTGATGCAATCGCAGCCGGAATTGTTGCCGCCGTCGAAGGGCTGCGCAAGTAGCGCGGCTGGACGGCGGATGTTTGTGTGAAGAACGAGGGAACAGGGATCAGGGATCAGGGATCAGCCAAAGTGGCCTGAAACGGCACTACGGCAGACCATGACCCCTGATCCCTGACCCCTGAAAGCTGGGTCAGGTTGGCGGTAGTCCTCAAGTCGTCCAAGGAAATCGAGAAGATGCGCCGCGCGGGCCGAGTGGTACGCGAGACGCTGGAACTGGTGCGCGGGATGGTCAAGCCGGGCGTCACCACCCTGGACCTGGAGACGGCAGCCGAGGCGCACATCAAGAAGCTGGGCGCCCGGGCGGCCTTCAAGGGCTATCACGGGTATCCCTGCGTGCTGTGCACTTCGGTCAACAGCGAAGTGGTGCATGGCATTCCCTCGCAGAAACGGGTCCTCAAGGAAGGGGATATCGTTTCGGTCGATTGCGGGGCGTTCGTGGAAGGCTATTGCGGCGACGCGGCCATTACCGTGGCGGTGGGCGAGAAGATCGACCCGACTACGGCGCGGCTGCTGCGGGTGACGGAAGCCTCGTTGCACGCGGGCATCGCGGCGGTCAAGCCGGGAGCGACGCTGGGCGATGTGGGCTCGGCGGTGCAAGGCGTGGTCGAGGCCGAGGGTTTTTCAGTGGTTCGGGATTTCGTGGGCCACGGCATCGGCGTGCGCATGCACGAAGATCCGCAGGTGCCGAACTTCGGCGAAGCGGGGCGCGGCATGAAGCTGCGGGCAGGCATGGTGATCGCCATCGAGCCCATGGTGAATGCCGGCAAGCCCGACGTGATGGTTTTGGAAGACGGCTGGACGGCGGTAGCCAGCGACGGCAGTATGAGCGCTCATTTTGAGCACACGGTGGCGGTGACTGCCACCGGTTCGAGCATTCTCACCGAGTAGCACACTCGGAACAACAGGCCGGTGGCGCGGATAGCGGGCCGGAGGCGGGATACAGTTTGTCGAAGGAAGACGCGATTGAGGTTATGGCGGTGGTCACCGAGACCCTGCCGAATGCCATGTTCAAGGTCAAGCTCGAGAATAATCACGAGGTGCTGACCCATGTCTCGGGAAGGATGCGCAAGAACTTCATCCGCATTCTGCCCGGCGACCGCGTGGCCGTGGAGTTGAGTCCCTACGACCTGAATCGCGGACGGATTGTTTACCGCTACAAATAGCCGCCAGCTCTTGGCTTTTAGCTTTTTGCTATCAGCTTGTTCATGGGGGAGTCGAGAGACTCAGTAGTCGCAAGAATGGAGCTAACAGCTAAAAGCTAATAGCTAACAGCTTGTAGGAAGGGCAGCAAACAATGAAGGTTCGTGCATCGGTCAAGAAGATTTGCGTGAAATGCAAGGTCATCACTCGCCGCGGTGTGGTCAGGGTGATCTGCGAAAACGCGAAGCACAAGCAGCGCCAGGGCTAAGGTAGCCTGGCAAGGGCGGGAATCTCCATAGAAGGGATCAGGTTTCAGGGATCAGGGATCAGTAAGAACAGCCTTTAGAGGCAGAATGTACTGACCCCTGACCCCTGATCTCTGACCCCTGCAATCGGGGCTAGTTAGCTTGATTCAAGGCTTGCGATGAACCCCGGGAGAGCGACCGCGTAACCCGTGCGAACCGGCTGAGGCCGGGGGCACACAACACTACAGGGAACAGGGAACAGAGAACAGGGATCGGTCGAAGCATCCTGCGAAAGCAGAATACACGGCCCCCTGAAATCCGACCCCCGGCCCCTGAAATGCAAAGGAATCAGAATGGCACGTATTGCTGGCGTCGATCTGCCCCGCAACAAGCAGGTTCGGATCGCGCTCACGTACATTTTCGGGATCGGCGACCCGCGCGCCGCCAAAATTCTGGCGAAGGCGAATGTTGACGTCTTCAAGAAAGTCCAGGATTTGGGCGAAGACGAGGTCAACCGCATCCGTCAAGTGATCGAGGACGAAGGCAACGTCGAGGGCGACCTGCGCAAGGACGTCCAGATGCACATCAAGCGCCTCATCGACATCCAAAGCTATCGCGGCACCCGCCACAGGCGTTCGCTGCCGGTGCACGGACAGCGTACCCACACCAATGCCCGCACGCGCAAGGGGCCCCGCAAGGGCACAGTTGCCGGCAAGAAAAAGGCGGCTAAGTAATGGCGAAACCAGAGCAGAAAGCCGGCGCCGGCAAGGCCGGCAAGGCGGGCAAGAACAAGAAGTTCAAGAAGCGCGAACGCAAAAATGTTCCATTCGGCATTGCGTACGTGCAGGCGACGTTCAACAACACCATCGTCACCATCACCGACCAGATGGGCAACACGCTGAGCTGGAAGAGCTCGGGTTCGCTGGGCTTCCGCGGTTCGCGCAAGGGCACGCCGTTCGCGGCGCAGCAGGCGGCCTCGAATGCCGCCAGCATGGCCCGCGATCACGGTCTGCGCGCGGTCGATGTGCGCGTCTCCGGACCGGGTTCGGGCCGCGAGTCGGCGATCCGCGCCCTGGCTGCGGCGGGCGTCGAAGTCCGCTCCATCCGCGACGTGACGCCGGTGCCGCACAACGGCTGCCGTCCGCCCAAGCGCCGCAGAGTGTAAGAACAGTTGTCAGTTATCAGTTGTCAGTCATCAGCCCATCGGGCCTTTAACTGACAACTGAAAACTGATTACTGACAACTGAACTGGGCCGGGACGACATGTCGTTCGACACGTAAACCGGCCGTCATCCGAAGTCAGGAGAAGGAATGGCACGTTATACAGGAGCAGTCTGCCGCCTCTGCCGTCGCGAGGCAACCAAGCTATTTTTGAAGGGCACCAAGTGTGCCAGTGACCGTTGCCCGCTGGAGAAGCGCAACTTTCCCCCCGGCATGCACGGCAAGGACCGCAAGGCCAAGATCGTCGGCTACGGCCTGCAATTGCACGAGAAGCAGAAGGCCAAGCGCATGTACTTCACGCTCGAAGGCCAGTTCCGCGAGTACTACGAGAAGGCCAGCCGCGCTTCCGGCGTCACCGGCGAATTGCTCATCCAGCAGTTGGAGCGGCGTTTGGACAACGTGGCTTTCCGTCTCGGCTTTGCCATCTCGCGCCGCCAGGCTCGCCAGGTCGTTCGTCACGGCCATGTGCTGGTCAATGGCAAGAAGGTGAACATTCCTTCTTATCAGGTGAAGGTGGGCGACGAGATCGCCATCCGCGAAGTGGCCAAGAAGCTGATCATCGTCGAACAGGGCATCCAGTACGCGCAACAGAATCCGGTTCCCGCATGGCTCGAAGTCACCTTCGAGAACATGTCCGGCCGCGTTCTCTCGCTGCCCAAGCGCTCCGACGTGAACCTGCCCATCAACGAGCAGTTGATCGTCGAACTGTACTCGAAGTAAGACAGATGACAGGTTACAGATGGCAGATGACAGTCGGAAGCAAATGAGCCGAGACTGTCATCTGTAATCTGTCATCTGTCACCTGCATTTCAACCGAAGGAGAACTTGCCCGGCCGCCGCAAAATGCATCGCGACGTACATGCCGAGCGGGAAACGAGACACGTATGCTTTGGAGAGGATTCCAGAAACCGAAGCGGCTGGCAGTCGATGCCGAGACGCTCACCGACACCTTTGGCAAGTTCAGCGCCCAGCCCTTTGAGCGCGGCTTTGGCACCACCATCGGCAACGCCCTGCGCCGGACGCTCCTCAGTTCGATTGAAGGCGCCGCGGTCACCGCGATTCGCATCGAGGGCGTGCTGCACGAGTTCCAGTCCATCACCGGAGTGGTCGAGGACGCGACCGATATCATCCTGAACCTCAAGCAGGTTCCCTTCAAGCTCGCGGGCGAGGGTCCCAAGGCGTTGTATCTGCGCGCCGACCAGCCTGGCGTGGTGACTTCGGGGATGATTGAAGCCGACGGCGACGTCGAGATCCTGGACAAGAACATCTACATCGCCACCGTCTCCGAGGGCGGCAAGCTGGATATGGAAATGCGCCTCAAGCGGGGGCGCGGCTATATCTCCGCTGACAAGAACTTCGATGCCGACCTGGGTCTGGGCTTCATTCCCGTGGATTCGGTCCACTCGCCGGTGCGCCGCGTCAACTATCTGGTTGAAGCCGCCCGTCTGGGACAGATCACCGACTTCGACAAGCTCACCCTGGAAGTGTGGACCAACGGGGCCGTGCTGCCCGCCGACGCCGTCGGCCTGGCCGCCAAGCTGCTCAAGGACCACATGAACATCTTCATCAACTTCGAAGAGGAAATCGAAGCCGAGGCGCGCGGCGAAGAAGGCCGCACCCTGCTGCGCAACGACAACCTCAATCGCTCGGTCGAAGAGCTGGAGTTGTCGGTGCGCAGCTACAACTGCCTGAAGAACGCCAACATCCAGACCATCGGCGAGCTGGTGCAGAAGACCGAAGCCGAGATGCTCAAGACCAAGAACTTCGGTCGCAAGAGCCTGAACGAGATCAAGGAAATTCTGGCCCAGATGGGCCTCTCGCTGGGCATGAAGATCGACGAAAGCGGCAACCCGGTCCCCGGACCCACCAGCATTCCTCCCGCCGCCGCCCTGGCCGCCAGCTACGGACGCTACGACGACGAGGACGAGCCCCTGGATTCGGTCGACTTGCAGTTGCCTACCGAGACCGAAAACTTCTAAGACAGTCGTCAGCGATCAGTCATCAGTTGTCAGTAAGAGGTCTGGAAGTCAGACCAGTAACCGAGAGCTGACAACTGACAACTGACGACTGACTACTGATTACCGACTACCGATTCGAAAGAGAGTTTTGCCATGCGCCATCGCAATGCAGGAACCAAACTCGGACGCAACACCAGCCATCGTCGCGCGCTGCTGCGCAACCTGGTCACGTCCGTCATTATCGAAGACCGGGTGCAGACCACCGTGGCCAAGGCCAAGGCAGTTCGTCCGCTGGTCGAAAAGATGATCACCCTGGGCAAGAAGGGCGATCTGCACTCGCGCCGCCAGGCCCTCAGCTTTCTCATGACCGACGCGTCGGTCGAGCGGCTTTTTGAGATCGTTGCGCCGCGTTACGGCGATCGCCAGGGCGGCTACCTGCGCATCGTCCGCACCGGCTTCCGCAAGGGAGACGGCGGCGAGACGGCCTTCATCGAACTGCTGGGCGCCGAAAAGCAGTTGGAAGTGAAACGCCAGAAGCGCGACGAGATCAAGGCCAAGAAGCGCGCCGAGCTCGAAAAGCAGATGGAAGAGTCCAAGAAGGAAGAAGAAAAGGGCGGCGAAGAGGCCGCGTAAGAGCAGCCTCTCTCCGGTAGTTTCCTTTGTCAGGCAGGCCGCGCGGGCGCATCCCTTTCGTAGGGATGCGCCCGTGTTTGTTTGCGGGTCTGTTGACGCAACAAGGAAGCTCGTGGATGCACGCAACCCCAACGGGATCGGGTTGCGGTTTATCGGAGCGCTTCGGACCTTTCCACTGTGCCTACGCGAGGTCGAAGCGATCCAGGTTCATGACCTTACCCCAGGCCGCCGCGAAGTCGTCTGCGAACTTCTGCTGCGCGTCTGCGCACGCATAGACCTCCGCAACTGCGCGGAGCTGGGAGTTCGATCCGAAAACGAGATCGACCACGGTCCCCGTCCACTTGAGCTCGCCGGTTGCCCGATCGAGTCCCTCCAGCACGCCTTCGGAGGCAGCGGACTTCTGCCACTTGGTGCGCATGTCGAGAAGATTGACGAAGAAATCGTTGGTCAAGGTTCCGGGCCTTTTAGTGAAAACTCCCAGGTCCGTTTGCCCGTAGTTCGCATTCAGCGCGCGCATGCCGCCGATCAGCACCGTCATCTCGGGAGCGGAGAGCGTGAGCAGATTCGCCTTGTCGACCAGCAGTTCCGCCGCCGACCCTTCCAGTCCCTTGCGGATGTAGTTGCGGAAGCCATCCGCCGCCGGCTCCAGCACCGCGAACGACGCCACATCGGTCTGCTCCTGCGAAGCGTCCATGCGCCCTGGCACGAAGGCCACCTTCACCTCCAGACCGGCCTTCTTGGCAGCCTCTTCGACGGCCGCGCAGCCGCCCAGAACGATCAGGTCGGCCAGCGAGACCTTCTTTCCGCCGGTCTGCGCGCCGTTGAATTCCGCTTGGATTGCCTCCAGGACTGCCAGAACCTTGGCCAACTCAGTCGGCTGGTTCACTTCCCAGTCCTTCTGCGGGGCCAGGCGGATGCGTGCCCCGTTCGCTCCGCCGCGCTTGTCGCTGCCGCGGAAGGTCGCCGCCGAGGCCCAGGCGGCTGTGACCAGTTGCGAAATCGAAAGCCCCGAGGCCAGGATTCCGGCTTTGAGGGCGGCAATATCCTGCTCGTCGATCAATGCATGGTCCACTGCGGGAATGGGGTCCTGCCACAGCAGCGGCTCCTTGGGAACCAGCGGGCCCAGATAGCGCGAGATCGGCCCCATGTCGCGGTGCGTGAGCTTGAACCAGGCCTTGGCAAAGGCGTCGGCCAGTTCCTGCGGACTCTCAAGGTACCGCCGGGAGATCTTCTCGTAAATCGGGTCCATGCGCAGAGACAGATCCGTGGTCAACATGGTGGGGGCGTGCCGCTTGGCGGGGTCATGCGCATCGGGTACGGAGTCTGCCCCACCGCCGTCTTTGGGCTTCCATTGCTGGGCTCCAGCCGGGCTCTTGGTCAGCTCCCATTCGTACTTGAACAGGATCTCCAGGTAGTCGTTGTCCCACTTGACTGGGTTCGTGGTCCAAGCGCCTTCCAGGCCGCTGCTGATGGTGTCCACCCCTTTGCCGCTGCCGAAGCTGTTCTTCCAGCCCAGGCCCTGCTCTTCGATGGGCGCGGCCTCGGGCTCGGGGCCGACATACTTGGTAGGATCGGCAGCGCCATGTGTCTTGCCGAAGGTGTGCCCCCCGGCGATCAGGGCGACCGTCTCCTCGTCGTTCATCGCCATGCGCGCGAATGTCTCCCGGATATCCCTTGCGGCGGCGATGGGGTCGGGCTTCCCATTGGGGCCTTCGGGATTGACGTAGATCAGGCCCATTTGCACGGCGCCGAGAGGATTCTGGAGTTGCCGGTCGCCACTATAGCGCTCGTCTCCGAGCCACTTGCCCTCCGGTCCCCAGTAGATGTCTTCTTCCGGCTCCCAAATGTCCTCGCGCCCGCCTCCGAATCCGAAGGTTTTCAAGCCCATGGATTCGATGGCAACGTTCCCGGCGAGGATGATCAAGTCGGCCCAGGAGAGCTTTTGGCCGTACTTCTGCTTGATGGGCCAGATCAGCCGGCGGGCCTTGTCCAGGCTCACGTTGTCCGGCCAACTGTTGAGGGGAGCGAAACGCTGCGCTCCGGCGCCTGCGCCGCCGCGCCCGTCGGCGATGCGGTAGGTGCCTGCGCTATGCCACGCCATGCGGACGAAGAACGGACCATAATGACCGTAATCGGCTGGCCACCAATCCTGCGAGTCGGTCATCAGGGCGCGAAGATCGGCGATCACTGCATTCAGGTCGAGAGTCTTGAACTCCTCGCGGTAATCGAACGCCTCGCCCAAGGGATTGGATTGCGGGGGGTGCTGGTGCAAGATCTTCAGGTTCAGTTGATTGGGCCACCAAGCCGCGTTGGTTGGGGCTCCCGCCGCGGTGTGTTGCAGAGCGCCGTTCGAGAACGGACACTTGGTTTCGTCTGACATAGTTCTCTCCTTTCGCAATCTGACGTTCGCGAACCGACCCGGCGCTGACTTCACGCACCGATCTATCGACGATGGCATAGTAACACCGCTCCCGATCCATTGACGTTGAATTCGGACGAGAGCCAGGGCAATTGCGCGAGGATTCCTGAGACAAGCGAATGAGTCTTGCAAGGGGTGCGGCTTCAAGGCCCGTCCCTATCCAAACAGTCGCTCTCCTTCACGGCCGATGCGACGGCCCTTGCACTCCAATGCTGTACGCGTGTCTGCGCGCACCCTTCGGGTGTATCTTGGCTAGTGCAGCTTCCGAAAGGTCATGTGGCAATGAAACGGCTGATTCTGTTTGCGATCCTGGCGGCATCGGCGCTGCCCGCCGGGGCGGCCAAGCGGGTGACGGTGGCGCAACTCGATCGGGCGCTGACCGCCATCGCCGCCTCGCGCAAGCCGGATGCGGAGATGGCCCGCCAGATCGGCGGCTTGGAGCTGACCGAGCGCCTTGCCGAACCCACTCTTGCCCGGCTTGAAGCGCATCTGGCTCCGGGCTCCAAAGCGGCGCAAGCGGTCGGCTTGCTGGCCGATCAGGCGGCATTTCTCGATCTGCCGGCGAGCGAACTGCCCACCGCTGCCGCTCCCGACGACGCGGGGCAGAAGAAGATGCTGGCCCAGGCGCGCAACTATGTCTTGCAGACGCTGCCGCGACTGCCCAACTTCCTGGCCAACCGCACCATCAACCGCTACGACGACAGCCCTCAGGCGCTCAAGAAAGACGGATGGCCGGAGCGCGCCGGATTGCACCGCGTGGATACCACCACCCGCGAGATCTCCGTCCGCGACGAGCGCGAGAATCAGCCGCCCACCCAGGGTGCGGCCGTCTGGCAAAAGCAGATTGGCTTGATCTCCGGCGGCGAGTTTGGCAACACCCTCGGCATGATCTGGACCGACACGCAGCAAGGCAGCGTGAGCTGGAGCCACTGGGAGCAGGCCGGAGCGCGCGCGGAGGCAGTTTTCCATTATTCGGTCCCAGCCCAGGCTTCGCACTTCGAGCTGATCGGCACGTTCGAGCGGCAGGCCGCCGTCGAAGGCCATGCCACGTCCACCGGCGGCGCCAGGGGCACCATGGGCATCGGCGTTCAACAGAATTACGATCCATCCCGCATCGCGATGGTCAGCGTGCGGCCTGCGTATCACGGCTCGTTCTGGCTCGATCCGGAGAGCGGGACGGTTCTGCGCATCACCATGGAGGCGGAGCTGAAAGAGAGCGCTCCGTTCCGGCGGGCGGCGATTCTGGTCGAGTACGGCTCGGTGCGGATCGGCGACGGAACGTTCATTTGTCCTGTGCGTAGCGTCGCCTTCTCCCTGGCGGCTCTCAACACAAAGACCGGCACGGACGATGCGCCCACCGAGTGGTTGAACGAGACCCTGTTCAGCGGCTATCATCGCTTCGCCACGACGACGCGCATTCTCGCGGACCCGGCGCAGGCCGAGCCAGCCTTGCCCACGGACGCGGATTCCAAACCGAAATGATCGCGCGGTACCCTCGCAACTTAAGCCTCTTGCCGATACGTCAGTGTAAGTAAGGAGCCGCTGCGGGCTCCGTCAAGGAGATCTCCGGTGAACCTGAACGCCTGTTTGCGCCCTGCTCTCTTTCTGAGCTTTCTTGCCCTTATCGCTTCCGCGCACGCCTCGCCGCAGCAGGAGACGGGCTCCCAGGAAGCGCCCTTCAAGATCCAACTGAACGCCAATAAAGTTCTCGTGCAGGTTGTTGTCCGCGACAAGCAGGGGCGCGCGGTGAGCGGACTGAAGAAGGAAGATTTTCAGGTCTTCGACAACGAGAAGCCGCGGAGCTTCTCCGGGTTCACGGTGCAGCGCCGCGGCGTGGTGGAAGCAGCGGCTCCCGCCAGCCCGGAAGCCGTCGCGACGCCGCAAACGCCAACCGCGCCGCCGGTGCAGCGCTTCGTCGTGTTCCTCTTCGACGATCTGCACATGCGCCCCGAAGAGATGGGGCAAGCCCAGAAAGCCGCCTCCCAGGTGCTGGATCGCGCCATGTCCGGCCGGGAGATCGGGGCCGTCCTCTCGCTCTCGCAAAAGACCAACAGCGGACTCACCCGCGATCGCGCCCGCTTGCAGGAGGCGATCAAAGGACTGCAATCCCGCAACCTCTACAAGGCCGACAGCGCAGATTGCCCCAGCCTCGACTACTACCAGGCCGATCTGATCGAGAACAAACACGACCACGACGCAACGCAGGATGCGGTGCGCAAGGTGTTCAACTGCAATCCCAGCCTGGACCCGAAGTACCAGGAAAATGTGGCGGAGAACGTGGCCGACTCGACTGCCCGCAGAGTCCTCGCCATGGGCCATCAGGACGTGCAGAACACCTATGCGGCCATCTCCGCCTTTCTGCGCACCATGGCCACTCTGCCCGGAGAACGCACGCTCATCCTGATCTCTCCCGGCTTCCTACGCATCGAGCAGGAAACGCTGATTGCCGAATCCCGGCTCATGGACCTGGCCGCGGAGTCCAACGTCACCATCGATGCGCTGGATGCGCGCGGGCTGTACTCTTCGGAACTGACGGCCAGCGACAAAAGCCCGGCCTTGGGCGGAGCCAGCTTTCTGCTGAACTCCGACTACAAACGCACCGCCGACAAACTCGCCGAGCAGCCCATGGCGGAACTGGCCGACGCCACCGGCGGCGTCTTCTTCCACAACAGCAACGACCTGGACGCGGGTTTCAAGCAGTTGACCGATGCGGCGGAGGTTGTCTACGTGCTGGAACTCCCGCTGGCCGGCGTGAAAGCAGACGGCTCCTACCACCGCCTGAAGGTAAAGGTCGATCGCGACGGAGTCGAGTTGCAGGCGCGTCACGGGTACGCTGCGCCCAAGCCGGAGAAGAACAAGAAATAGGGCCTGCCTCTCGATCCGCAAATTTGTGGAACGCACGTTTGCCGAGGAAAGAAGGCCTAACCGCCGCAAAGGTGGCCCTGTCGAATGCTTTGTGGCGTGCGTCTTCTTGCACAGCCGCGGAGAAAGTTCGTGGGAGCACTCAGGGCATCCCCTGCGGCGCTCGCAAGGGGAGAATCCAGATGGTCGCTCGCGCCGCGCTGCACTCTGTCCTTGCACCCTGCCTTCTGGCTGCTTTCCTATTCACCCAGCCCTCCCCTGGCCAGGTGAACGATTCCCAGGACAAGCCCTTCAAACTCGTGGTCGATGTCAACAAGGTTCTGATTCCGGTGGTGGTTTGGGATGCGCACGGCTGCGCAGTGGACGACTTGAAAAGAGAGGACTTCCGGGTCTTCGACAACGAACAGCTGCGACTCGATTTCGGATTCACTGCCCCCAAGCGCGCCGCGGCGTCGGGCGACGCGGGAATCGCTCTGCAAAGCAGCGCACCGCACGGCGATTCAAGCAGCCTGTCGCCTCAATCGCCGCTCTCTCCTCAGCGGTTCATCGTCTTTCTCTTCGACGACCTGCACCTGGACTTCGAGGAACTGGCGCATGCCCAAAAAGCTGTTGCCAAGCTGCTGGACGAAGGGATGGTCCGTTCGGATCTGGCCGCACTCGGCTCGACCTCGGGGATGGCCGCCAGCGGTTTCTCCCACGATCGCGCCCAGTTCCGGGATGCGATGATGCGTTTGCACCCTCGATGCCTGTACCGGCCGGAGGGCGCGATCGGAATGACCGATGTGGTCTCTGGCAACAACCCCATCGCGAATCGGCCAACCACCAGGGCCCCGGAGATGACCCCCGCCAGGATTCTCGCGGAACAGGATCTGCGCGCCACCTTCGATTCCCTGGCGCAACGGGCGCGCACGATGGCCGATCTCCCCGGTCAACGGCTGATGATTCTGATCTCGCCCGGCTTCCCCATTCCCAGGGACGACATGGAAGGCAGAAGCAGAGAATCGCGGATCGTCGACCTTGCAGCGGGGTCCAATGTGACCATTGACGCCCTCGATGCGCGCGGTGTCTATGGCACTGGGCCCAACCTCGGCTACTCCCAGGAAGATGTCATGGCGGAACTGGCCGACGGGACCGGCGGCGCTTTCTTTCACAATAACAACAACCTCGCCGCGGGATTCCAGAAACTGACGGATGCGCCCAAAGCGGTCTATCTCCTGGAACTTCCGCTGGAGAACGCGAAGCACGATGGATCGTATCATCGCTTGAAGGTGAAAGTGGACCGCGAAGGCGTCGAGATCCAGGCGCGCCGCGCTTACTTCGCGCCCCAGCCGGCAAGAACCAGAAGATAGCCATTGAGGTTGCGCAGTTGGCCAACTTGTAGCATGGACGAAGAGCAAAGTGGCTGTCCGATAATCAGCCGCACGTGTGCGCTATCCATCCGGGCCGGCTTCGCTCGCGTCCAAGTTTGTCCGATCCGTTCGCGACGCATAAGCTCATCCAATCACACGCAAGAACCTGCCTAAACAACGATGCTCCCTTGAGTGACTGGCATCCTGGTGCGTAGAGTAGAAGGAATCACCTGCAATCGCAAGCCGCGACGCCGCAGCCTGTCGCGGAGCGCATCTCTCGGAGACGGGAAATGCCAGAAAGTACTTTCATCTCATTCCTACCGGAGACCGGACTCATGAAGAAATGCATCGTCGCCTTGCTCCTGGTTCTGACTGCTAACTTGTCCTTCGCAGCGGAAAAGCGGCTCACGGATTATGTGAATCCGTTCCTGGGAACCGCCCCTTTGACCAACCCGGACGATATTGGGTTCAAGCCGCCCTGGAGGGTGTGGGCCGGCCTGGTGTTTCCGGGCGCCTCGGTGCCCAACGCCATGGTGCAGTTGAGCCCCATTACCCGCTTCGGCAGCGGCGCCGGTTACGAATACGAGAACCCACAAATCGTCGCCTTCGCGCACACCAACAAGGGGCACTGGAATCTCTGTAACATTCCGCTGTTGCCGGTTGTGGGGGAGGTAAATCCAGACGACTTCGGCTCGACCTTCAGCCATAAGAACGAGTCGGCCCATCCGGGCTATTATCAGGTCTATCTCGAGCGGTACCATGTCAACGCCGAGCTGACCTCGACCTTGCGCGCGGGATATCACCGGTATACTTATGCGGATGCCGGCCAGGCCAAGAAGCTGGTGGTGAATCTGGCCGTCTCCAACGAAAGAATCACGGACTGGAAGCTCGAACAAGAGGGCGATCGAGTCATTAAGGGTTACCAGACAGCGAGCGAAAAAGTCTTCTTCTACGCCGTGTCCAATTACAAGATAAAAGGCATAGAAACACTGAAAGGAAGCAAGAAGGACGTATCCGTCGTCGATTTCGCCGAGGGCAGCGGCCCCCTGGAAATCAAGATCGGCCTCTCCTTTGTGAGCACCGGGAATGCCAGGGAGAATCTGGAGAAGGAGCTGGCCGGCAAGAGCTTCGACACGGTCAAGGCGGAGGCCTCCGCGGATTGGGAAAAGCTGCTTTCGAAGATCCGGGTATCGGGCGGAACGGAACGGGAGAAAGGACTCTTCTATTCCTGCCTGTACCGCTCGTTTCTCTGGCCGGCCCTTCGCAGCGATGTAAATGGCGAGTACACGGACGTCAAAGGAAGCGTTGTCAAGGGCGATTTCCAGTACTATACGCTGCCCTCGCTGTGGGACGACTACCGGAATAAGTTAGTGCTCCTGGGCATGTTATCGCCGGAAGTGACCGTCGATGTAATTCGCTCGTTGATCGACCGCGGACAAAAGACCGGCTTTATCCCCACCTTCTTTCACGGGGATCACGCGGCGGCTTTCATTGCCGGTTCGTATTTGCGCGGCCTGCGCGGCTACGACATCCACGAGGCCTATCGCCTGCTTTTGCGCAATGCCACGGTGGAAGGCGGCACCAGGCCGCATATCGCAGAGTATATGAAGAAGGGCTATATCTCCGAGATCGACATTGCCCATCCTCAGGTTGAAACGGTGGGGACCGCGGGGGTAACTAAAACTCTGGAATATGCCTACGACGATTACGCCGTTGGATTATTGGCGAAAGAGCTGAAGGACGACAGCAATTATGCCCTGATGATGCGGCGGTCGAAGAGTTACAAGAACATGTTCGACCCTTCGACCGGATTGATGCGCGGGCGCTTGGAAAACGGCGATTGGATCAAGGATTTCGATCCGCAGTTCCCGTATTACGAATACATGTATCGCGAGGCCAACGCCTGGGAGTCGTCCTTCTTTGCGCCGCACGACACCGAGGGGTTGATCGGCCTCTACAAGAGCAAGGGAGATTTCGAAAAGCAGTTGGATCGGCTATTTACCATACCCTGGAATCCCGATTACATCGCCATGAATATCAATAGCTTCATCGGGCAATACTGCCAGGGCAATCAGCCGGATCACGGCTTTGCCTACCTCTATTATTTCGTGGGCAAGCAGGAAAAGTCCCAAGCGATCCTGAATACCATCATGAGCCGCTTCTACGGCATGGGCGAAGACGGCCTGGCGCTGTCGGGAATGGACGATGCGGGGGAAATGTCGTCGTGGTACGTGTTCAACGCGATCGGGTTCTATCCGTATTCCCCGGCCGATCCGAAGTATATTGTCAGCGTGCCGCTGTTCGACAAGGTGGTCTTCAAAGTAAAAGACGACCAGGCCTTCACGATTGTAAAAAAGAACGCAGGATTGAAAATCAAGAGCATTACCTACGGCGGGCAAAAACTCGACGGGTATTTCATCACCCACGGCGAACTGCTCAAGGCGAAGCAGTTGGTCATTACGGCCGAGTAGATTCCGACAGGCTAAGTGGCTATCTCGAAGCGATCCCTTTTAGATAGCCACCCTAGCCAGCCGCTTTGGTCTCACAACCCGCATGAAGCTATATACCAGTATCTGCAAGACAATGGCCCCGGAGCAATCCAGCAGGACATCCCACGGGGAGCCGGTGCGGTTGGGCAGAAAGGTCTGATGATATTCGTCGGCGCTGGCCACCAGCGCGGTTCCCAGCAGCGCGAGCGCGGCGTCCGGAAGGAAGCGGGAGTGGGGCAGAGTCATCCACCAGGCGCGCAGCCAGGCCAGTCCGATGAACCCGTAGCCGAAAAAGTGGCCGCACTTGCGGATCAGGTGGTGCAGCACCGCCCAGTGGGCGTTGGTTACGGGTCCAAAGATGACCTGAAAGAGCCAGCGCAGCGGCTCACTGGTGTGGTCGGCGCCCATGAACTCCGTAGACTCCAAAATAATCAGACCGATTCCCACGGCAACCGGCAGCCACGCGTTCATCCAGAACCGAATCCCATGACTCTTACTCGACATGGTAGTTAGGCGCCTCGCGGGTGATGATCACGTCGTGCACGTGGCTTTCGCGCAACCCTGCGCCGGAGATGCGCACAAACTGCGCCTTTTCCTGCAACTCCGCGATGCTGCCGCAGCCCAGGTAGCCCATGCCGGAGCGCAAGCCGCCCACCAGTTGGAAGACCATGGACTCCAGCGGCCCGCGGTAGGGGACGCGGCCTTCGATGCCCTCGGGGACAAACTTGGCTAGCCGGTTTTCGCCGGATCGTTCCCGTTGCACTACGCCCTCGCCGCCAGATTCCGCACTGGCCAAATCGGCGGTGCTCTGAAAGTAGCGCTCGCCCGAACCCTGGCTCATGGCGGTCAACGAACCCATGCCGCGGTAGCTCTTGAAGCTGCGGCCCTGATAGAGGATGGTCTCGCCGGGGCTCTCGTCCACGCCGGCGAACAGCGAGCCGATCATCACCGAACTGGCCCCGGCGGCGATGGCCTTGGTGATCTCGCCCGAATACTTGATGCCGCCGTCGGCAATCACGGGAATTCCGTGTTCGCGGGCTGCGCGCGCGGCCTCGGAGATGGCGGTGATCTGCGGCATGCCCGCGCCGGTGACCATGCGGGTGGTGCAGATGGAACCCGGCCCGATGCCCACCTTGATGGCGTCGGCCCCGGCGTCGATCAACGCCAGCGCGCCTTCGTAGGTGGCCACGTTGCCGGCCAGCAGTCCAACATTGGGGAACGCCTTCTTGACGGCTCGAATCGCTTCCAGCACCCGCGAGGAGTGCCCGTGTGCGGAGTCGATGGCCAGCACATCGGCGCGCGCCCGCACCAACTCGGCTGCCCGCTCCAGAAAGTCGCCGGTGGCGCCGATAGCGCCGCCTACGCGCAGCCGGCCCTTTTCGTCTTTGCTGGCGTTGGGGTACTTGAGTTTCTTCTGGATGTCCTTGACCGTGATCAAGCCCTTCAGGTTGTACTGATCGTCGACCACCAGCAGTTTCTCCACCCGGTGCTCGTGCAGAATCAGTTCGGCCTCCTCGAGAGTTGTGCCCACCGGGACGGTGATAAGGTCCTTCTTGGTCATCACGTCGCCAACGGGGACGTCGGTGCGGGTCTCGAAGCGCAGATCGCGGTTGGTCAGGATGCCCACCAGCCGCTTTCCCTGGGTCACCGGCACGCCGGAGATCTTGTAGCGGCGCATCACTTCCAGCGCGTCGCCGATCATCTGGTCCGGCCCAATGGTCACCGGGTCCACGATCATACCGCTCTCCGAGCGCTTCACCTTGTCGATCTCGCCCGCCTGATCGGCGATGGTGAGATTGCGGTGCACAATGCCGATGCCGCCCGCCTGGGCCATGGCGATGGCCATGCGCGACTCGGTCACCGTGTCCATGGCGGCCGACAGCAAGGGGGTGTTCAGCGTAATCTCGCGGGTCAACTGGGTCTGCGTGCTCACTTGCACGGGGACTATTTCGCTATAGGCGGGGACCAGCAACACATCGTCAAAGGTAAGGGCTTCAGGCAGATTTTTGGTCAGCATATACTCCGACGCGCCCGGCGGCCCAGGGAATCCAGTCCCCGGCGCGGCAGGCGCTTCCCTCTATTGTACCGGAGGCGCTAGGGGGTGCCGGAGAGCGCGGCGATGCGGGCCACAACATGCTCGCGAATCAGGCGGACAGTCTCGATCAGCTCAGCGGCGCTCGGGGTCACGTGCTGAAAGAGCAGCTCGTATCGATACTCAACTGCGAAGTCGTTGAGATCGGAGAGGGGAACAGGCGTGGGTGGAAGCGCCTCGCCCAGGTTTCGAGCGGAAGCGGCGAGGCGCAAAAGATTGTGTGTCAGCTCAAACGGAGCCAATCGAGCGGAGATCAGGGCTTTCAACAGCTTTTCCACTGCCTGCTGGGCGTGAAAGCCAAGGACTGCGTCCGGATTCCCAGTCGCCTGAAGCGCGGCCTCGTCTTCAGAGGCTTTGATCAGAAGAACCTGAGCTTGTGTGTAGGGGCCGGTGCTCATACGCTACCTGTCCATCCCGGAGAATGCGGTAATAGATCGAGTTGATTTCGCCGCGAAACCGGCTGGCGAACTCCTCGGTTGCCATGACCAGGTCGATGCTCATCGGCAGCTCATCGAGCTTGCGTCGAAGTTTACGGCGCAGGCTGCCCAACTCCTGCTCGACAGAATCCGGCATCAGAACGGCCATGTCCAGATCGCTGTCCCATTTGGCCTCGCCGCGCGGCCAGGATCCGAAAAGAATCACGCGCGAGGGCTGAGCGACCTCAACGGCCGTTCTTACGGCCAGATCGACTTTCTCCTGGGTGGGAGACAGCGTTTCCAGCGCGGCTCGAACTTGTTCGGCGGCAGTCATTGAAAGCCCTTGCAGCCAGTGTAGCCCGATTTCATCATCGGGGAAGCGACAGAATTGTCGCTCATCGTGGCGATGTTGCGCTCTGAGGGGTCGCACCGGTTGCTGGAAGGCGTTCGAGGATACCGAGCTTACGCGCCATCCTCTCCGAGATACGAAAGGGGATTCGTTCCTGTTCGCCGAGCGTGAGCACTACGTAACGGCGGAAAAAGTACTTGGTCCTGCCAATCTCGATCTCTTTCCAAGGGATGCAGAGCGGAGGATGGCCGATGCGAAACGGAAAGAGGACCGAAAGATAGAGCGCGTCCTTCGCGGCGACCATGCGGACGATCCCGCTGTAGCGGGTCCAGAAGCGCGTGTAGACGGAGTTGAAGAACGGACCTGCGCTGCGCGTTTCGCCGTAGGGATCGGACTGCTTGGTGAAACGCTGGGCCAGGGCAAACCAGCCGCTCGCCAGGCTGATGACAAAGGTGACCACGCACCACAGGGTCACGAAGAAGATCGGGAAGGCGTAGGGGGTGCTGAACAAAAGGCCGTTCTGGCTTGCTTGCAATGTCCACCTCTATTGAGTAGTGACTTCAGGATACCGAAGCCACTTCCCTCACAGACTTGATAGGCAGCCGGACCTCACACCCCCACCGGGAACGGCCGGGGGCTGGCTTCTTCGTCCTTGGCGGCGCCCTTCCAGCGGTCGAAGCGGCCCTGCAGCAGGCTCATCAGGCCGGTGTACCAGAAACCCACCACGAAGAGAATCAGGAACGGCGCGGTGAAGTAGTTGTGGTTGGAGAAGGTGTAGAGGATCGCCAGCAGGAACCAGGCTCCCAGCAGCATCTCGATCCATGGGGCCAGCACCAGGCGCTTGCGGTACTTCTTGGCCTGCGAGACCTCGCCCTTTTTGGTGACGCGGAACTTGGGAGTGCGCACAAAGGCGCTCTTGATGCCGAACAGCGCTTCCATCACCGCCTTGGTATTGGTGACCGTCAGGCCGATGCCGATGGCCATCAGCATAGGCAGGTAGAGCAGGCACTTCATCCACGACTTGGGGTAGAGCTCCCGCTGGCTCACCGCGTAGAACACGGCAATCGAGGCGGTCGAGGCCGTGAAGAGCGGTACATCGATGAGCAGCATCTGGAACCAGCCCTGGTAGAAGCGGCAGATCATCGAGGGAACCAGCAGCGCGGTCATGATGACCATCAGCGGGTAAGCGATGTTGGCGGTCAGGTGGTAGACCGCCTCGACCTTGCGCTTGCGGGTCATCTCCGAGCTGAAGATCTTGGGCAGCAGCTTGAGCGAGACCTGGATCAGCCCCTTGGCCCAGCGCGCCTGCTGTGTCTTGAAGGCGGACATCTCGATGGGCAGCTCCGAGGGGCACTCGACCTCGGGCAGGTACTTGAAGCGCCAGCCGGCCATCTGCGAGCGGTAGCTGAGGTCGGTGTCTTCGGTGAGGGTGTCGTGCTGCCAGCCGCCGCCGTCCACAATGGCTTGGCGACGCCACATGCCGGCGGTGCCGTTGAAGTTGAAGAACTCCCCGGTGCGCACCCGCGAGCCGTGCTCGATGACGAAGTGGGCGTCGAGCAGGATGGCCTCGATCTTGGTCAGCAGGCTGTAGTCCTTGTTGAGGTGGGTCCAGCGGGTTTGCACCATGCCCACGCCGGGTTCGGCAAAGTGGTGGATCACCTTCATGATCCAGTCCGTGGGGGGGACGAAGTCGGCGTCGAAGATGGCCACAAACTCGCCCTTGGCTACGTCCAGGCCCTCGTCCAGCGCGCCGGCCTTGAAACCGTGCCGATTTGTCCGGTGGATGTACTCGATCGGATTCCCCAGCGCCTTGTAGCGCGCAACAATCTCCTCGGCCACCTGCACGGTCTCGTCGGTCGAGTCGTCCAGTACCTGGATTTCGAGCTTGTCCTTGGGGTACTCCATGGCGCAGACCGCTTCGATCAGCCGGTCGATGACGAACTGCTCGTTGTACATGGGCAACTGGATGGTCACCCGCGGCAGCTCCTCGAAGTGCATGGGGGGATTGGGATCGTAGTTCTTCTTGTACTTGAAGTACTGGTAGCACATCGTGTAGCGGTGAATGCCGTAGATGGAGAGCACGATCATGACCAGAAAGTAGGGAATCAGCAGGGCCAGATCGAAGACGTTCCAGTGGTAAAGCCCATGGAAGGTCTGATCGGCGTTCTGCATGGCCTTCAGGTAGTGGCGGAGACCGGTCTGGGGGGCAAATGCAACATACGAGGCCAGCCGCAGGGGCAGCGCGCCAAGCAAGGTCTGGCCGAGGCCAACAGCGGGATTCACTAGGGGTTCAAGCACGGCGTACAGGGCGGGCCTCCACGGTCTGGATACCCGCAATTGTAGTCGATATAGGGTGTTTTACGAATTGGTCAACGCGCTCCCAATATCTGCGGAAAACTGGCTGGCGGTTCGACTCTTAATCCAAGAACGGTTCCGCCGTACCACTGGCCGAAGTGTTTGCGGTCGCCAGTAACCAAAAAGTCGGCTCTTGCCATGACGGCCGCGGCAAGCACGGGCTGGTCCTTCAGGGGTAGCGCCGGCGCGTTCGCAAGTATCGGAGCGCCTTGGGATTCCAACACCCTCACTGAATTCAGGAACTGGTCGAGGCGGTCCTGTTGTTCTTGACGGGGCAGGTTACGCCTGCATTCCGCGATCACATAGGTTGAGGTGATCAGTTCAACTTCGACAATCCTCCAAATGCGGGCGACTTTGCTGTTGTCCTTCCACGCCGCTGAAATCAGCACGTTTGCATCGAGGAATAGCCGTGTTCGGCGAGAGGGAGGTTGGTTCATGCCGTCCAGCGCAAATGGTCGATCGAGTCAGGGTCGATTCCCATGGCTTCAACCTCTTTGCGTGCCTCGAGGTAGTCTTCCTTGTCCATCGCATTGTTCAAGAAGAACTCCGCCAACCGCTCTGGAGTGTAAATCTCCACATCGACGGGAGTTGTTGTCGCCGGGCGCATCAGAATGCCATCCTCGCGCTCTTCCATGAGCATGGAACTCCCCTCGTCCAGGCGGTAGCGCTTGCGCATCTTGGCCGGGATCACCACCGTGCCCCGCTTACCTACTAGAACCGTCTGCATTTCAGAATCTCCGATATTCAGAGTATCTGAAATTCCGTGCCGGGGCTAGCTTTAGTTCGGGCTCTTCAGGTGTTGGCCGCAAGTACCTGTTGCCCAGAAGTAACGCATGTGTTACTCTTCTGCTCGTGCCGCGACTCCTTGAGTACGTGAATGCAGCAGGCGTCTCTCCGTTTGCACGTTGGCGCGAAGGACTCGATGCCGGAACGCGGGCGCGGGTGACGGTTGCCGTCTTCAGGCTTGAGACGGGCAACTTCTCGGCGGCCAAGGGGGCGGGCTCAGGGATTTTTGAGCTGCGCCTGGACTTCGGGCCCGGCTACCGTGTGTATTTCGGCAAGGACGGCGAGCAACTGGTGATCCTGCTTGGCGGCGGCACGAAAAAGCGGCAACAGGCCGATATCGAGGCAGCGCAGGCCCTCTGGCAGGAGTACAAGCTGACAAAGCGGAGGCATCATGGCGGCGACTCGGAGATTTAGCGATACGGTCAAGGCGGATCTGGAAAAGAGCGCCGAGTTTCGCCGTGCTCTGTTGAGCGAGGCTCTGGCCTGCATGGCGTCGGGAGATCTGGATACCGGCAAAATCGTGCTGCGCGAATATATCAACGGGACGGTGGGCTTCCTCAAACTGGGCGCGGCGCTGGGCCGCTCCCCGAAGAGCCTCATGCGCATGTTGAGCCCGGCAGGCAATCCCCAGGCGCGGAACCTCTTCGAGATGGTCGCCTATCTTCAGAAGACGGAAGGCGCGGTCTTCGAGGTGCGCGCCGTGGACGCTACGGCTGCCTGACTTTGCCCTAGGCTATTTCGGGTCTGCATAAGATTCGCACACCGCGGAACTCGACGGCTCTCGCAGGTCACTAGCCGGCAAACTAAGGCTAAGTTGCCGGCCAATCTGCTTGATCGCCGTGACAAGGTGGTTCTGGGTCCAGATACCTCCCAATGGAGCCTCGACAAAATCAACGCCGTCAGGAACTCGCTTGTTCACCACAAACTTTGCGTTGTTTTGAATGTTGAAGATCTGGCGGTGGGCATTTTGACTCAGAAATATTGTGTAGACGTAGCCTTCAGAGCGGCTTTGGCCCGTGTATGCGACAACGTAGAGAACTTTTTCGCCGGGCCAGCTTTTTGTATCGACCAAATATCCAAGGCCGTGTGAGGACGGTATTTTGAAAGTCTTTGCAGCCAAGCATCGAGTTGCGTCACGCAGGAGCGGAGGAACTTGCTCCTGGGCGAACAGCACGGTGCCGAAGCCGAGGGACAATGCTAGGAGGGTAACGCATCGATTCATAGCCAGCTCACCTGCCGCACAGATTGTAGTTCAGCGCAGAGCAGTGCAAATCTTGGATGCCAGATGGAAGGTGTGGTGCTCGTGGCCTACAAAACGTACGGCACGCGCACGCCCGGATCGTTGGGATCGAAGTCTCGGGTATTCCGCGTGACCAGCAGGCACTGATGCACCTGCGCCGTGGCCCAAATGATGGCGTCGGGCAGTTTGATGCGCTTGCTCTTGCGCAGCAGCACCGCCTGTTCGGCCACTTTGGCGTCGATCTCCAGCAAATCGAAGGATTGAAGAAACGCTCTGGCCGCGCTTTCCGTCTGCGGCGTGGTCCCTGCCATCACTTCCATCCAACCGATTACGCTGATGGCAGGACTTTGATAGAGAGCCAACTCGGCTTTCGCAGGAGCGATGCCGCGCAGGTAGTCCACCAGGATGTTGGTGTCGATGACCGCTTTCACCACTCGCTCCGCATTTTTTCCTGGTACGCCAGGCCATCCTCGGGCAGGGGGGCAGCCTCACCCGGCAGGCTCACCGCCAGCCCCTTCCAGATCCCGAATGCCGCTTCGCGCGAGGGCCGGTTCAGTTCGATGAACGCCGCCACCGCCTGGCGCACGGCCTCGGCGCGGGAGAGATTCCTGGCGGCGCAAATCGACGCCAGCTCTTCAAGTTGTCGGTCCGGCACATCGATGAGCGTGCGCATGAGAGCATCTCCTGATATACATATCATATATCATGATTCGCAGCCCAATCTCAGAAACTGTCGTCTTCCGCCCTGCTAGAACCACCTTCCCAGCGTCACGAAGACCTTGCGGTGGCCGGCGTCGCCCACCGAGCCGCCGAAGGTGATCAGGCCGAGCGGCGTATTGGCGATCAGTCCGATATTGCCGTCCTGGCGCAGGGTCGAGTGGTTCTCCGGCGACCAGATCTCGCCGGCCTCGTAGCCAAAGACGGCATACAAGCCCTGTCCCAGTCCGGTGGGCAGCGCGGCGATGCGGTGCATGATGCCGGTGCGGGCCAGGTAGGTATCGGTGCCGCGGAACTCGTCGAAGGATGCGGCGGAGAGGTGCAGCGGGCCTCCCAGGGTGAAGCGGTAGGGTTGGGCCACGTTGGCCCTCATATAGGAGTTGACCTCCGTGCTGATGCCGAAGATGTTGTCCTTCCACGAGCGCGTGCTGCTGAACGAGACTTTGACCAGCGGGGCGTTGGCGCTTCCGGCCGCGTGGTAAAACGCGCCGGCGGCGGCCGACAGGCGGAAGCCGTTGGGCGATACAGAGCCGCTGGCGGCCTTGTCCAGATCGATGTGCAGCAGCCCGGTCTGCGCCGTGCCGGAGAGATAGCCGCCGCCGTCCGAACCCGTCCGCAAACTCCAGCGCGTGTCTTCGGCGCGCCATTCTCCCGAGATTTGCAGGTGATTGCTGAAGGTGCGGCCGGCTTCGAGGCCGGCACCGAGATCCTGCTCGAATCGCTCGGCAATGCGCTTCTGGTTCGCCCAGATATAGACCGGTGAGCGGACCAGCCGCGTGCGCGGCTCGAGAAAGTATCCGCTGGGGCTGAGCAAGCGGTAGTATTCGGCGGAGAGGCCGGTCATGTAACCAATGCGCGCTTCGGCGCGGAGCTCGGAGCCGAATCCCCCCAGATTCTGATCGACCAACCGGAGAGCCATCTCGCCCCTGGTGATGTTGGAAGTGGATGCGGCGATCTCTGGACCGAGAAGGAGATAGGGCGGGCCGGTGGGGTCGCGGTGGAGGCGGATGAGAATGCCTTCGCCGGGGGCGATGCCTGCGGGGGAACTGCCGGCCGGGGCAGGACGGAAGGTCTCCCAGGTGGCATCGTATCCTCCATTGGACTGGATCGGTTTGAGGGCGTTGAGCGTGGCTGCGGGTGTGACCGGCCGGCCTACCAGGGGCTTCAGGTCGCCCAGAACCTGGCGGATGGCGCTGGGCGGGCCGCCTTCCACTTTGGCTTGGAGCAGTACGCCGGGCGGGGTCCGTCGACGGCTTTCTCGAACTGCCAGATAAGCTTTCCAGCCTTCGGCGTCGAGGGCGTACGGGAGCAGCGCGCCGCGATTCTGTTCGGCCGCCTTGTAGCCCGCATCCATCAGTTGGGCCGCCTTGTCGTAATCGGCGCCGGAGAAGCTGCCGACGGGCACCTTCACCACCACATCGGCCAATTTCTCGGCTTGCTCCACATTGCGCACGATGCCGGCGGAAAAAGCGCGATTGAGGACACCGACGATGGTGCTGGTGTCGGAGCCGGAGAGGGCGGAATCCTCCAGCCGGATGGCGACAACCACATCCGCATGCAACTCGCTCTTGAGGACGTCGGTGGGCAGATTGTCCACAATTCCGCCATCGACCAGGTAGTGGCCGTTGGCCGCCTGAACCGGGGGAAAGACGCCGGGGATGGAGATGGACGCGCGCACCGCCTGGGGCAGCGGACCGCCGGCAAAGGTCACCGGTTGCAGGGTGTTCAGGTCGGTGGCCACGCAGCGGAAGGGAATGGGCAGCCGGTCGAAGTCCAGCTCGCGGCCGTTGGCGGCGGGGAAATTGGTGGTCAGAAACTCGTTGACGCCCCGCTCGGAGAAGACGGCATTGCGCAGGTGGGGGCCTTGGCGGAGCCCGAAGGCGAGCGCCTGAGGCACTTCGTGGCGGTCCTGGCGGCGGCGAAAGCTGGAATCGGCATAGGGGGCCTGCAAGGTGAAGACGCGGAAGAAGGCGTCGCTCAAAGCCAAGGCGCGCATTTCGGCGGGCGTTGCTCCGGTGGCGTAGAGTCCTGCCACCAGGGAGCCCATGCTGGTTCCGGCGATGCGGTCCACGGGGATGCGGTGCTCTTCAAGCCAGGCAATGACGCCCACATGCGCCAGCCCCAGCGCCCCTCCGCCCTCCAGAGCCAGGCCGATGGACGGGCGGTTGGCCGGGGCGACCGCCGGGAGAGGGGAACTCGAAGGAGCGGGGACGGTGCCAAGCGCGGGCTGCTGGCCCAAGGCGGCAGTCAAGAAGACAGGAAAAAGCAAAGCTGCGGCGTGGTTCCAACGCATTGGTATGACTCCGGATGAGAGACCTGCATACAACGTACGCTTGCGGGGAAGCGGGGTTTCTCCCCCCAAGGAGATCGGGCAAGAAAGGACTCGGATTCAGCGACAGGCTTCTCTGGTGCGGGGCGCACGCAAAAAAGCCCTCTCTGGGCAGAGAAGGCCTTTTTGCGTCCGCGCGTGGCGGCGCAACAGAGAAATTGAAGTGGTAGCGCCCTACTTCGGCGGGGCTGGCGTGAACCCTTCGCGCTTGCGACCGGGCTCGGGTTTTGGCTTGGGTTTCGGCGCTTTCTTGACTTCTTTCTTGCCTTTGTCTTTGCTTCCCATGGCTCCAAGTGTGACACAAAAGGGGGGAGGGGGGAAAGATAAAACCTGCCGAATGCAGGCTGGCCGGTTTCCTCCTCTGGTACCCCCCCCCGATTCGCAAGAAAACCAGAGGTGAAGCGGACTTACCAGTGGGTTGAGGCTTATGCCCTCCGGCCTTTTAATCGAAAAGCGACTCAAGGATGGGCGTTCGGCGGCAAAAGGCTAGGTATTAGCGAGGGCTTCGACAGGAACGAACGCAACCCAAGGGTCGAGCGAGCTGGCTTTCCCTCGATGGGGCACGGCGTGGACCGGTTGAGGACTAGGGAAGTTGTCGAAGGTTCTTCCGTCTAGAACCCTACCAGCCGCTGCCTTGCGTGCGCCGCCCCATTGCTTGAAGAAAAACGGGACGCAGTCTCGGTGGCATTGATTCTGAACAGACCTCACCCAATCCGCTTGCATGGGCCGTGCCCCAGGGCCGCTTTCCCCGCCGACAATCACCCAAGAAATCCCCTTAAGATCAATCTCTCCAAGATCTTCGAGCAATGGTTCAATGGAGAGGAAGCGCACAGCAATCTCTGTCTTCTGTAGTCGCTTCAACCGCGGCAATCCGTGCTTCTTGTCCTCGACGCTAACGCCCCACCAAATGTGCGCTTCTGCCGCAAAAGGACTCAACAAGCCAGAAAGGAGGCGTGCCATTCGATCATGCCGCTTGGTCAATATCTGAAAGATATGCCAATTGGCCTCTCGCATCACCTGGGCGACCTGGAAGATGTAGCTGTCCGGAATCGATTCGTGAAAAAGGTCACTCATCGAATTGACAAAGATTCTCTTGGGGGTCTTCCACCTTAGGGGCTCCCGAATCTTCTCTGGGACCAGACGGACGTCGAACCCCTGTTCAAAGGGGTGCCCTGGAACCCCTCGAAAGCGTTCTGCGAAGCGTTCCGCGTAACAAAATTTGCATCCCGGGCTGATCTTCGTGCAGCCGCGCACCGGGTTCCAAGTTGCGTCGGTCCATTCGATCGATGTACCAAGTGACATGTTAATCTCCTAGTCGAACAGTCCGCGTTGTGGAGTCGAGTACTTGAGCACTTCGTCCCAGTACTTAAAGGCAGTCTTATGCTTCGAGAACAAGGCTAAGTAATAAAGAGGAACGTGCTTGTCGAGCGTCTTGATCTTGCGCATCCTGTGCAGTGGGGTATTCAAATAACCGAGGGACTCCATGGCATGCGCGAATTCAAGGGCCAAAAATCTAGCGAAATCCGCATGTCCAGATTGCTGCTCAGCCTCCCAGCGGCTTCGCCATCTAGAATCGCCCAGCATTAGGTCAACCTTTGGATTCCTCGGGTTTGCATAATGCTTCGGATTGTCGCCGCGTCCAGCGTCCATCTGAAAAGCGAGCAGGAAAAGGAAGTCTACACCATAACCAGCCTTCGACATTTGCTTAATAGTGTCGAAGTGAATTCCAATATCGAAGGGGTCGACGAAGCAGAGCACGAGGTTGTCCCGCGAAATCAATGAGCAGATGTTGTCCACACGGTCGTTACAGTCCCCTTGAATGACGGTCACGGCGCGGCCCGGGTAGCTGAGAATCCTCGACTGGAGAGAATCAACGCTCTTGGGATCTTTTTCGCAGAAGATGTAGGAATCAAACGGGTCGGGTACGGCTAAGGAAATCAGAGGCGAACCGAGCAGCACCTTGCCGCCAGTCTTGATCTGACATTTTCCGGGTCCAGCGTACATATCTACATAGGTGCGCTTCCCGCGCCATTTGTCCTTCATCCCAGTAGAAAATAACTGGCAATAGAGCCGTACAAGTGCATATTTGTCTTCCGCGTACGAGCCCGTATCGAGCATCGCGCGTCCGTCAGGATCGCCGAATAGGGTCTCATTTTTCATCTTGGCAATACTACCGCCCGCAGATGGCGAATAAAAAGGGAAAAACGTTTGGGGGTGCCAAGAACCTCACCTCGGTTCCGGCTTGCAATTAAGTGACCGTTTCGCTATGATCCAAAGACGTGTCCGGGGAAATCCCTGGGCTGTCATAAGGACCACGGTTTTCGGGCCCGTTCGAAAGGCAAGCCTGTACGGCAAGTGCCTTCCGGGTTCTCCGCAAAGCGGGGCTGGCGGAAGCGGTGGGAGACGAGGGAAGAATGGCTAGAAAAGACAGCAAGAACATTGTGAAGGCGCGTGCGGCTGTGGTTAAGCCGACGTATGCGCTCGGCGAGGCGGTTGGGCTGCTCAAGCAGGTCAAGTACGCCAAGTTCGACGAGACCGTGGATCTGACCATGCGTCTGGGTGTGGATACCCGGCACGCCGACCAGATGGTGCGCGGCACCGTGGTTCTGCCCCACGGGTTGGGCAAGACCAAGACGGTGGCCGTGATCTGCACCGGCGATCGCCAGAAGGAAGCCACCGCGGCCGGCGCCGATTTTGTCGGCGGCGAAGAGATGGTGGAGAAGATCCAGAAGGAAAACTGGACCGCTTTCGATGCCCTGATCGCCACCCCGGACATGATGAAGGTGGTCGGCCGGTTGGGCAAGGTGCTCGGCCCCAAGGGCCTGATGCCCAATCCCAAGACCGGAACCGTGACCCTGGATGTGGCCGCGGCGGTCAAAGAGATCAAGGCCGGCAAGGTCGAATACCGCGCCGACAAGACCAGCCTGGTGCACGTGCCCGTGGGCAAGCTGAGCTTCGATCCGCAGAAGCTGATCGACAACGCCACCACGGTGATCGGCGCTGTGGTGCGCAGCAAGCCTTCGGCCGCCAAGGGCAAGTACATCAAGAGCGTCACGCTGAGCTCGACGATGGGTCCCGGCGTCCCGCTGGACAATGCGGTTGCCGACGCGGCGGGCAAGCACTAAAAGCAGGGATCAGAGATCAGGGGTCAGGGATCAGTTGACCCAGTGGCCTGGCCGGTACCGTGCCGGGTTTATTGAAGTTTGAACAAAGCGCCCGAAAGGGGCTTGGGATAGGGAGTCGGAGCCAGAGTTCGAGGGTCGTGAGTTTTCTTGCTGATCCCTGATCCCTGATCCCTGATCCCTGTCGAGCGGAGCGAAGACGATGGCGATTTCAAGAGCGAAGAAGACGGAGAAGGTCCAGTTGCTGGCCAAGGAACTGGAGACCTCGACAACGGCGATTATCGGCACGTTTGCCAAGCTGACCGTGGCCAAGGACTTTGCGCTGCGCAAGGTGATCCGCGAGGCGGGCGGCAAGTACCGCGTGGTCAAGAACAAGCTGGCGGCGGTTTCCGGCCAGGGTACGGCGGTTGAGGCTGCGCTCAAGGGCCTCAAAGGCGTCAACTCGGTGGCTTTCACCTCCGGCGATCCGGTGGCTTTGGCCAAGGTCTTCGCCAAGTGGGCCAGCGACAACGCGGAGTTCCAGTTCAAGCTGGGCATCGTGGACGGCAAGCTGCTGGATGTGAACGAAGTCAAGGCGCTGGCCACCATGCCGGGCAAGGAAGAGCTATTCTCGAAGCTGCTGTTCCTGATCAATGCCCCGGCGCAGCGTTTGGCGACCGTGATCAATGCCACGGGACGCGATCTGGCGGTGGTTCTGGGCCAGGGCGTCGAGAAGGAAAAGTTTTCTGGAGAAGCGGCGGCGTAAGAACTGCGAGCTTCTAGTAGTCAGTAGTCAGTTGTCAGTGGTCAGCACGAAAAACTGACAACTGATCACTGACAACTGCTTTTAGGGTTTTGGCTGGGATTCAGGCAGGAAGTGCGCGGGTCTGGGCGCATCGGAAACTTCCCGCTCGGAGAAACGGCCGGAAATATCAATTCAAACAGTTCTGAATGGAGAGAAAAATGGCGGATTTGGCGCAGTTGGAAGAGCAAATCGTAGCACTTAGCCTGCTGGAAGCGGCGGCTTTGGTGAAGAAGCTGGAAGAGCGTCTCGGCGTTTCGGCGGCAGCGGCAACCGCGGCTCCGGCAGCGGCGGCGGCGGCGGCGCCCGTAGTCGAAGAGAAGACCGAGTTTGCGGTCATCCTCAAGGACTTCGGCGCGAACAAGATCAACACCATCAAGGCCGTTCGCGAAGTTACCTCGCTCGGCTTGAAGGAAGCCAAGGACCTGGTCGATGGCGCCCCCAAGGCGATCAAGGAAAGCGCGACCAAGGACGAGGCGGAAGCCATCCGGAAGAAGTTCGAAGGCATCGCGACCATCGAAATCAAGTAGCTCGGGAACTTGCAAGCTCGGCCGGGACGCGCTACGATATTCGTTGCGCGTCTTTCCGGCTCTTTCCGGTTTTCAGGAGGAAGAGCGCGGGGGCTGGGCGGCGCGTCTTGAGATGCAAGCAGCGGCACGCAACTGTGCGCAGGCCAGAGCAGAGCCACACACTCTGACGGCGACGGTAGCGCGATGTGTAAGTGCCTTGGGGTCAATGGATTAGGCGGATTCCGTTGACGGGTGGCGAGTGGCTGGCGAGCGAGCGGCAGAAGCGAGCTTTGGGATCGGCGAGAGCAGGGTTAAGAATTCGGATGGGGGCACAGGCGATGGGCCGCGCTCGTGAGGCATTGCGTCCTTGCGGGCTGTTCGTGTCTCCCGGCCAAGACAGACAGGTGCCTTCGCGGCAATATTCTGTCCTATGCGCATAGGTATATCAGATCGGCTTCAGCCGGTGCGCCTGCTTCCTCGATTGTGCGCAGTCTAGCGCATTTGCCGGATCAGCGGCAAGATCCAATTCGCGATTTTGACGCGACTCTAACGAACAGGCTTGGCCTGGTTTGCCGGCACGCTCCGGTTTTGAAGCAGCGCACGGGTGAGGACTGGTTTTTGGAATAGTTTCAGTCCGGTTTTTTTGAATTTTACCGTAATCAGCTGGCGCCCCGAGACTCGGGTGCCGGCCCGGCCCCAGCCGCGCGGAGCGGAGCAGGCGCTGGAGAGACGAGCCTCAGGAGTGAAAATGCCCAACGAGAAGCGCGCGATTCGCAGCCGGCTCGATTTTTCCAAGATTCCTACCGCAACCCAGATTCCCAACCTGATTGAAGTGCAGAGGCGCTCCTACGAGCGTTTCTTGCAGATGGACAAGCTGCCCAACGAGCGCGACGACTCCGGCTTGCAGTCGGTCTTTGTGTCGGTTTTTCCGATCACCGACTTCCGCGGCATCTCGCAGCTCGACTTCGTCGACTTCTCGATCGGCAACTGGGAGTGCAAGTGCGGCCACCTCAAGGGACTGCATCACTTGCGCACCGCCTGCGCGCATTGCGGATCCATGGTCATCACCGACCCGTTCCATCCCGGCGAAGTGCTCTGCCAGAAGTGCGGCACCTACAACAAGAACACGCCCGACTTCTGTAACAAGTGCGGCGACCCGGTCAGCTTGCAGTTGAAGTACGACCAGCAGGAGTGCGAGGAGCGGGGCATGACCTTCTCCGCGCCGCTGAAGGTCACCGTCCGCCTCACCATCTACGAGAAGGACGCGGAGACCGGCAACAAGTCGATTCGCGACATCAAGGAGCAGGAAGTCTTCTTCGGCGACATCCCGCTGATGACGCCCAACGGCACCTTCATCGTGAACGGCACCGAGCGCGTCATCGTCTCGCAGTTGCACCGTTCGCCCGGCGTCTTCTTCGAGACGGCCAACAACCGCACCTACTTCCTGGGCAAGATCATTCCCTATCGCGGCTCCTGGGTGGAGTTCGAGTACGACCAGAAGAACACGCTCTACGTGCGCATCGATCGCAAGCGCAAGTTCCTGGGCACCATCTTCCTGCGCGCCCTGGGCCTGCGTTCGGACGAAGAGATCCTGAAAACGTTCTACACCGTCGACCGCCTGCACATCGCCGAGGGCAAGCTGCACTGGGCCGTGCCCCAGGACCTGAAGGCCAGCACCCACCTGCTGGGCGCCAAGCCGGCTCACGCCGTGCTGTCCAAGGGCGAAGAGATCGCTCACTCCGGCCGCAAGATCACGCCCAGCGTGATGAAGGCCATCCGCGCCGCCGCCATCGATCGCATCGAGGTCGAGTCGGCCGAGCTGGACGGCGCCATCACCGCCGCCGACGTGGTGGATTTGAACACCGGCGAAGTGGTCGTGGAAGCCAACGTCGAGTTGACCGCCGATCGCCTGCACAAGGTGCTGTCCAGCGGCGCCGCCAGCTTCGAGGTCTTCTTCCCCGAGCGCGACGACGTGGGCAACATCATCACCAACACGCTCAAGCGCGATTCCATCCGCAAGCCGGAAGAGGCGCTGATCGAAATCTACCGCAAGCTGCGCCCCGGCGATCCGCCCACCCTGGACACGGCCACCGCGCTCTTCGAAGGCATGTTCTTCGACGCGCGCAAGTACGATTTCTCCCGCGTGGGCCGCTTGAAGTTCAACATCAAGCTCTACGAGAACCAGGACGCCACGCAACTGAACCACCGCACGCTGACGCCCGAGGATTTCTACTCGACCATCAAGTACTTGCTCAAGCTGCGCAAGAACATCGGCATGGTGGACGACATCGATCACCTGGGCAACCGCCGTGTTCGCGCTGTCGGCGAGCTGATGGAGAACCAGTTCCGCATCGGACTGGTGCGCATGGAGCGCGCCATCAAGGAAAAGATGAGCGTCTATCAGGAGCTTTCGACGGCGATGCCGCACGACCTGATCAACGCGAAGCCGGTGATGGCCGCCATCCGCGAGTTCTTCGGTTCCTCGCAGCTCTCGCAGTTCATGGATCAGACCAACCCGTTGTCGGAGATCACCCACAAGAGGCGCCTGTCGGCACTTGGACCTGGCGGCTTGTCGCGTGAACGCGCCGGCTTCGAGGTGCGCGACGTCCATCCTACGCACTACGGCCGCATCTGCCCGATTGAAACGCCGGAAGGCCCGAACATCGGCCTGATCAGCTCGCTGAGCTGCTTTGCGCGCATCAACGAGTACGGCTTCATCGAGTCGCCCTACCGCAAGGTGAAGGATGCCCAGATTCTGGACTTCGTGGAGATCGTCAACGCCGGCGAAAGCGGCCTGCGCGTGGGCGATCACATCGAGAAGGAAGAGGCCAAGCGGCTCAACGAGGCGCTGAACAAGGCGGGCAAGCGCCCCATCGACCACATGCCCTTCAGCTTCTACCTGTCGGCGTGGGAAGAGGACAAGCACACCATCGCCCAGGCCAACATCGAGTTCAACG
>Ga0316217_10000714_pt1 | contig 46105 bp, 36 predicted proteins | sample 1anoAmetaG_FD_203633 | JGI IMG/M metagenome (GOLD analysis project Ga0316217, IMG submission 203633) | Freshwater microbial communities from Trout Bog Lake, Wisconsin, USA - 1anoA | ecosystem: Environmental > Aquatic > Freshwater > Lake > Hypolimnion/Profundal zone | place: USA: Wisconsin...
AATATCCTCACCGGACGATAGATCGCTCATGCCTGAAAAACTCAAAAATGCCGGTCGCGGCTCGATTTTTCCCTTGACAAGAACAGACAGTCGCTCAGGGGCTAAAGCCTGACTCACTTTGGTGTATTTGCAGCACGACTAAAGTCGTGCCCTGACGCTTCTTACTGCTCCACTTACATTTTCCAATAGCTGTTCCGCAAATCAAAAAAAGAATGTGCCGGCAACGATTCAGGCACAAAAAAAGCGGCACGAACGTTCTAGCTGTTCGTGCCGGGAGGCCAGTGACGCAAACTACTTCCAAGAGGGAGGATGCCTCCTCCATCACTGGAATATATACAGCATAGCATAGGTTCAGGATATGTCAAATACAAAAATCGAAATTATTTTCAGGAATTGGGAGAAATTATGAGATTTGAAGGGCGAGTGTTCTAAAGTGAGACAATCTCGCAATCCGGGGAGAAAAATGCCGAGCCAGAAAAAGTTAGAGTCTCTTAAAGTCTTTATGTTGTTATATATAACAGCATTCTCGCTTAGACTTGCACGGTATTTGCAAAACGAAAAACAAAAGTAATGAGCGTCCTCCCGGAGCAGTATTGACCCGAACCAGCTAAAAAATTACCTAAAAACAGGGCTCTTCTGTTAACTATAAAGATGCACACAAATAATCCAGAATTTCGGATTTTTTTGATAATAATGCTCTCGTAAGCCGGAATTAGAGTTGGAAGCGTGGTTTTGCTTCGATAAATTATGCTGTAGGCCGCTGAAGCAAGCTCGATATCTATAGCTGTCAGGCCCTCGACTTCCGACTTCAGCGACGACCTGTCGCTGGGAACCGGGCGTGTGCGTCACCTGAGCAAGCCGCGCACGGAGGCAGCGAATATCAATATCAGGGGCTGGCCGGTCGATTCAGCTTGCACACCGATGTGGTTGACAAAGGCCGGCGCAGTGGCGAAATTCGCAAAAGTAAGGGTGCAGGTCAACTCCCGGACTCATATTGCGATCCCGGCAAGGGGCAATGCGGGAAGCAATCTGTTCGGAGGAGAGTTTGGTCATGGCCTTTGCTCCGGTCATGCCCAGGATTTTTTGGAAGCTTTTGCATTCTCAATGCTTCTGCCCAAAAATCTATCGGTCTGATGTGTGATTTCCGATCGTACTTCGCGCCAAACATCGACGGGAATCCTGAGGAACGCCTCAACAACTTCCGGGTCAAACTGAGTACCGGAGCAGCGCTGAATCTCTTTGCGCGCGGCCTCAAAGCTGCGGGCTTTGCGGTAGGGCCGGTCGCTGGTAATGGCGTCAAGCGTGTCGGCCACGGCGAAAATGCGCGCTCCGATAGGAATTTCATTGCCGCGCAGGCCGGAGGGGTAGCCGCCGCCGTTGTGGTGTTCCTGATGCGTGAACACAATCTCCGCCGCTTCGAGCAGAAACGGAATTTTGCGCAGCATGTTGTAGCCATACTCGCAATGGTCGCGCATCACCAGCTTCTCTTTCTGCGTCAGCGCGCCGGGCTTGCGTAATACCTCGTCGGGAATGGCCATTTTTCCGATGTCGTGCAAAAAGGCGGCGCGCGCAAACACTTTGATCTCAGCCGGGTTGATGCCCATGGCCCTGGCCAGCGCAATGGTGTAAGCGGTGACGCGTTTGGAATGTCCCTCCGTTTCAGAGTCTCTCAAGTCAAGCGCATCGCCCAGGGCTTCAAGCGTGATATCGTACGAACGCTCAATATCTTCCATGGCCTGGCGGAGCAATTCGGTTCTGGCTTCCACCGCCAATTCAAGGTTCTGCTGATAATTGTGATTCTCGGTAAGAGTATCCCGGTGCTCAATGGCGCTCTGAACCGTATCGAGAAAATACCTTAGTTCAAATGGCTTGAGCACATAGTCGTAAGCGCCCCTGCGCATGGCATCAACGGCAACGTTGATGTCATGATTGGCCGTGACCATGATTACGGGAAGATGAGGATGCTCGCCGCGAATGCGCTCCATTAAAACAATGCCGCCCAAATCCGGCATCACAATGTCGGTCAGCACCAGGTCAAAGGAGTTCTTCATCAGAAAATCCAATGCCTCGCGGCAACTGGCCGCACACCAGACCTGATATCCCTGGCCTTCCAGCGTGGAACTGATCATCGACCGGACGCGCTCATCGTCATCTACGACCAGGATTCGTGCAGCCACGCGCAGTTTTGCGCGCGCGCGTGCAATTGCCCTGGTTGGCAACGCAGCCGCGAACAGCACTTCCAATCCTGCCAGGTTGAACATCAACTTCCAATCTCCCAAGCGAGGTAAAAAAGCAAATAAGCACTCTCAACGAGCCATCGGCATTCTGAGAGAATATCTTCTGCTGAAGAACAGCGCAGAAAATCCCCATCTCTATTTTATCAGCGAATCAAAATGTAGATTTAAGTACGAATAAACAAAGCAATATGTTCACAGTAACAGTAGACATTACACCTATAGCGTGTTGAGTACAACACAAAAAATAGAAAATACGTGACGATAGTAATTTGGCCGGCAGCCTAGGATTTTGTTTTCATCAGCACGCGCCGCGCCGCGGCCCAGCCTTCTTTGACCATTTGGCGAGCGCGACTGACGGCCAGGGAATCAGCGGGCACGTCTTTGGTGATGCAGGAGCCGGCGCCCACATATGCCCCATCGCCGACGGTCACCGGCGCCACCAGCGTGGAATCGCTGCCGATAAACGCATCCTTGCCGATGCGCGTGAGGTGTTTGTTGACTCCGTCGTAGTTGCAGGTGATGGTGCCTGCGCCAATGTTGGTTCTTTCGCCGATCTCAACATCGCCGAGGTAGGTGAGGTGGCCGGACTTGACGCCTTTGGCTAACTTGGCTTTTTTGGTTTCGACAAAGTTGCCGATGTGAACATCTTCGCCGATTTCGCAGCCAGTTCGCAGATGCGCGAAGGGCCCGATGCGCGCGCCATCCGCTATTGTGCTTTCAGTCAACACGCAGCTTTGGCGGACGAGCACGTCGTGGCCCAGCGTGCAGTCTTCAATCACCGTGAAGGAGCGGATACGGCTCCCTGCGCCGATTTTGGTACGGCCCAACAACTGCACATACGGCTCGATGAGTGCGCCGGCGGCGATTTCGACTTCGGCGTCGATTACGCATGTATCGGGCCGTTGGATGGTCGCACCCGGCCATTTAGAATTCGATTCCACGTTGGGCTCCCTATGAACAGGCTGGTTTAGTTACAAGGTAATTCACCCTTGGGACAAAAACAAGAACGCGGCGGGCGTGAGCAGAGTTTCACTGATCCCGAATTTGAGACCGGCAATATTGTCCGCGATCAATCCTGCTCTTACTGTTTCTGCTCCGCGGGCGGTTTCGGCATTGGGATGGTGATGTCAATCTTCTGCACCGGACCCAGCTTGAGTTCATCCAGCCCGGGTTTGATCTCGGGGCCGTTGCCGACGACGAGGACGGCGAGTTTTTCTGGGTGAATGTATTGTTTCGCAACGCGATCGAGGTCGGCGACGGTCACTTTTTCAAGCGCGGATTTGTAGGTCTCCAGGTAATCGGCCGGATAACCGTAGAATTCCAGCCTCACCCGCTCGGCGAGCACTTTTTCGCGCGTGTCGTAGCGGAAGAGGAAGGAGTTGAGGATGTTGTCTTTGGCGCGGGCTAATTCCTCTTCGGTAAAAGGGCGGGTGGTGAGTCCCGCAATCTCGGCCATAGAGGCTTGCGTCGCATCCACGGTCGAGGCACTCTTGGTGAGCACCATGGCGCGGAAGGTGCCGGGATGATCCCAACTGAAGCCGTAGCTGCCGCCAACGGCGTAGGCCAAGCCCAACTCGGTGCGGACCTTCTGGAAGAGTCGGCTGGCAAATCCGCCTCCCAGAATTTCGTTCATCACCGCGATGGCCGGCACGTCGGGATTGTGCCGGTCCGTGCCCAGGCCGACTATCTCGATATTCGATTGGTTCACATCTTGCTTATCGATGAACGAGACGCCGGGCTTTGGGCCGGCAAAAACATCGTGACGCCGCGGTGCAACTTTCACCGCGGGCAATCCCTCGAATGTCGCGCGCAACTTTGCTTCCATAGCTACCGGGTCAAAGTCGCCGCTGACAGAGACGATCAGCCTGCCGCCGATGGTCTGCTTGTGCCAGGCATTCAAATCGTCGAGCGTGACCGCGCCGATGGTGGCCAGTTCGGGCTGATGGGTGTAAGGGCTGTTGGGACCGTAAACGAGCTTGGCAGCCTCGCGTCCGGCAATCTCGTCTTCGTCATCGTTGCGGCGGACGATGCCCGTGGCCATCTGCTGCTGCGCCAGTTCGAGCTTCTCTGCGTTGAACTGCGGATGAAAGAGCAGATCCATGGCCAGTGAATAAACCTGATCGCCGTCGCCCTTCAGCGAATCCCACGAGAGGGCAGTAGAATCGGTGTCGCCGCCGGTTTCAATGTGCGCGGCCTTGGCCTCGAGCAAATCATCGAGCGCGTCGCCGGTCATCTTTGCTGTACCGCTGGTGCGCCACGATTCCGCGTAGAGGTCAACGAGACCCACCTTAGCCAGATCTTCGTCGCGCGCCCCGCCGGGAATCAGTACCGAGCCGTAGATGAATGGGAGCTCGTGATCCTCCTGCAAAAACAGCACGATGCCGTTTTTGAGTTCGATGCGTTGCGGCTGGTGAGGCTTGAAGTCGTGCAGCTTGGGAATGGGAATTTGTTCCCATGGTTTGGATTGCTGGGCGGTGAGAGCAGCGCAAAAGATGGAGGCGATGAGGGGTAAAGTTCGCAAGGAGCGGAAGATTCCCTCAGAGGCTAAAGCCCTCCGATTTATTGGGCAATTTGCGGCACGACTCAAGTCGTGCCCTTTCAAAACCAAGCCAGTGGAAAGAATTCGAAACAATTTTTTCATTGCGCGCCTCCATTTTGCTCCGCGGGAGCAGCCTTTACGCCTGCCGCGGGTGCAGTTTCTATCCACGCTTCGGTTCGGTTGCTCTGCACAAAGATTTCGTTGGCCACGCGGCGGATGTCGGCCTTGGTTACTTTGTCCACCTTGTCGAGTTGCAGGAAGAGCTCGCGCCAATCGCCGTAGCGGGTCTGGTATTCGGCCAGATCGTTGGCCAATCCCTGGTTGTTGGCCAGCCCGCGCAGCAGGTCGGCGCGAGTGCGGGTCTTATACATGGCCAGTTCCTCGTCGGTGACGTCGGCATTCTTCAGCTTGTCGATTTCTTTGTGGATGGCATCGCGCATCTCGGTCGTTGTGTGTCCCGGCAGCGGCATGGCATAAAACGCAAAGAGGCTGGGATATTTTTCGCCGGGGTAGGGACTGAAGCCGGCAGCCTCGGCGGCAATTTTCTGGTCGCGGACGAGGCTGCGATAGAGGCGGGAGACGCGGCCGTTGGAGAGGATGTCCTGGATGGCGTCGAAGACGCCGTCGTCCGGGTCGCGGTAGCTGGGACGATGATAGCCTTCGACGTAAAACGGCTGGGTCTGCTCGCGAATGGCAACGGTTTTCTCGGCGATCTGCTTTGGCTCGACGGTGGTCATCTCTTCCGGCTTGGGACCGCCGGGAACCTTGCTGAAATATTTTTCCAGCACCGGCAGCGCCTCTGAGGCCTTTACATCGCCCACCACGGCGACCACGATGTTTGCGCCAACATAATATTTCTTGTGGAACTCCATGGCCTCGGTGGCGTTGATCTGGCTCACTTCGCTGGGCCAGCCAATGTCGCTGCGGCCGTAGTTGTGCGCCACGTAAGCGGTGGCCGCAAACTGCTCCACCAGGCGGCCAATGGGGTTGGAGTCCGTGCGCATGCGCCGCTCTTCGATCACCACGTCGCGTTCCTTGTAGAACTCGCGCGGCACCACATCAGCCAGCCTTGCGCTCTCCAGCCAGGCCCACAACTCCAGACGATTTTCCGGCATCGACCAGAAGTACATTGTGTCGTCGAGCCCGGTTTCGGCGTTCAGGCCCTGGGCGCCGTTGCGCTCGGCCACGTCAGTGAACTGGTTGGGGATGACGTATTTGTGGGCTTCTTTCTGGGCTTCGAGGAAGGCTTGCTTCAACTCAGCCAGCTTTTTTTCATCGCGGCCTACGGTCTTCAGGTACTCGGCCTCGTAGGCGTCGTTAGCGGCTTCGACCTTGGCCAGCGCGAGTTTTTCGGCGGCGTAATCGGTGGTGCCGATCTCGCTGGTTCCTTTGAAGGCCAGGTGTTCAAACATGTGCGCCAGGCCGCTCTCACCGGATGGGTCGTTCACGCCGCCCGCATCAATAAAGGTAGAGTAGCTGAAGACCGGCGCCTCCGGCCGCTCGCAGATGATCAGCGTAAGCCCGTTGGGCAAGACCTTGGTGGTGATCTTCTGTTCAAAACTCTTCAGGTCTTGCGCGGGCGCGAAGGCCACGGCCACAACCGCCAGCGTCAGCGCGCAAAGACTTTTCAAAAACCAGGGGAAACTTCTGCTTTGCATCCGGTCTCCTTTGATGAGGCGCGCAAAAACGGTCATTCGCGCACCTTTTCAAAGTATTGCCCTCGACCGGGCAGGGTCAAACCGGGCTGCAAGCTATTCTTGACCGCCTGTCTCACACTTCTGTATGCTTCAGCGGAATCCGTGGCTTTGTTTGGCGTTGCTCTGCACACGATGGGCAGCCCATCGGTTCTGGTCAATGTTTTATTTGGAAGCTCACTGCTCTTGCTGCTGATCTGGCAACCCGGGACCTGTCCTCCCAAAAATCAGTCATAGATCCCGGTCATCAGTTCACAGAACTGCTTGAAGCGTTTTGTCGTTGTTACTGGCTGTTCCCCTGCCGCAACTCCGCTTCAATTGCGCGCGGAAACAGAATGTTATTTTCCAGGTGGATGTGCTGGTGCAGGTCCTGCTCAAACTCCTTCAATCCATCGTAGAAGGCATGGTAGGTGGGGCAAGCGCCCTCGGGAGCAGTGAAATTCGCGCTCAGGCGGCGCATTTTGACCATCAGCTCTCCGGCCGCATCGTGCTCCTGGGTCATCATCTCGATCGGATCCGCTACCGTGCCAAAGCAAGCGGACGGCCTGGCAGCTTTGTTGCCCGCGGCGCGCTCCATTTTTACAATGTACGGAAACAGGATGACTTCTTCCTTGGTCAGGTGCAGGGTTAATTCCTCATCGAGAGCGGCTAAAGCAGTTTGAATCTTCGCGAGTTCGGCCCGTGCCGCTCCGTGGCGATTCACAACTTTTTGCGCAAGCAAGGAAAGCCGCGGCAACTCTTTTTTCACGTACGCATGATGGGCGCCAACGATGTGAGCGGCAAGCTCTTCCATCGAACGCCGCGTCCAGTCTTCGGCTGCGGCAACCGGCGCGCCGGCTGCAAATTCCAGCGCGGCAATTACCGCTTCCACTTCTACATTGCTGGCCACGCAGGCCTCGGCCAAAGGCTTGCGGCCCCCGCAGCAATAGTCGATTCCAAATTGCTCGAAGACGCGCATCGAGGAATGGTGTTCCAGGGCAATCTCGCGAACGGTTTGTGTGGCAGTGTTCATTTTGATCTCCTTCTCTTGCAGCATGAGGGAGCGCCTGGCCCGCCGGCAGCGACTTTGGTCACTAACCGCCAGAAACTTTTTTATCCCTGTTTTTGAATCGAAGTCATATGATGGTTGTGATCATGGCGTTTGAATTCCTCTGGCCGCCGCTCACATTGATGCCACAATTGACACGGCGGTTTTTCAGAAAAATTGCATTGGATGGGCCGGGTTGCATTTCCCTGCAATTAATTATTTCGCCTGCTGATAAAATCCACCTGTGAGTACTCCGCGTTTTGACATTGCAGCCGTCTTGCAGGGAACAGCATTGTTCTCCGGCCTTTCTCCAGAGGAACTGCAAGCGCTGGCGGCCCGCACCGCGCGCAGGCAATTCAAGAGCGGCGAGCTGCTTTTTTCTGAGGGCGAGCCCTGCCATGGGCTGCACATTATTGGCAGCGGAAGAGTGCGCATCTTTAAAACCTCGATCAGCGGCCGCGAGCAGGTGCTGGCCGTCAATCAGCCCGGCGAATCGGTGGCGGAGTTGCCGGTATTTGACGGAGGCGTCTATCCTGCTTCCGCAGTCGCCATTGAAGAGGCGCAGATCGCCTTCATCTCGCAACGCGACTTTCATGGCTTTTGCCTGGAACACCCGCAGGTGGCGCTCAAGGTGCTCTCAGTAGTGGGCTCTCGGCTGCGCCGTCTGGTGGGCATTATCGAGGAGTTGTCGTTCACCACGATTCGCCAGCGGCTTGTCGCCCTGCTGGTCAGGCTGGCTCAGAATCAGGGCACTGCGACCGGGGACGGCATCGAGTTTCAGTTGCCGGCAACCCATCAGGAACTGGCCAATCAGCTGGGGACCGTGCGCGAGCTGATCTCGCGCAATCTGATGCGCCTTCAAGCCGAGGGCCTTTTGGACGTGGAGGCCCGCCGAATTGTCGTCAAGGACATGAAGGGCCTGGGCGCGCTTCTGGATTTGCCATGACATGGCCTCGGTTGCCGTTAAGATGCGGTCTTCCTTGACCATGTGCCGTGCGCTTACGTATTCTGCGATGGTTTCCGCGTGGTTGATTTTTTCCGTTGAATCCGCGCAGGGAGAGTGCTGATGAGTACAATTCCACCGTCCGCAACTGGTTCTGCCGCCGCGCCCCGCTCCGGAGTTGCTTTGCCGCTGTTAGTTCGCCGCGCGGCCGTGCTGGGCGCCGGAACCATGGGTTCGCGCATCGCCGCGCATCTGGCCAATGCCGGAATCCCCACGCTTCTGCTTGACATGGTTCCGCAGGATAAGAACGCCGAACCACTTGCCAAAGCCGCGCTCGGCTCGCTGCTCAAGGGCAAGCCGGCATCCTTTTATGAGCCAACGCTTGCCGGGCTGATTACCCCCGGAAACTTTGAGGACGATCTTCCCAAACTCGCCGGGTGCGACTGGGTCATCGAGGCGGTGGCTGAGAACCTGGCCATCAAGACGGCGCTGCTCAACCGCGTTGTGCCTCATCTCTCTCCGAATGCGCTGCTGACCACCAATACCTCCGGCCTGCCGCTCAAGCAAATTGCTGCTGGACTCGACGGATCTCACGACCGTTTCTTTGGGACGCATTTTTTTAATCCGCCGCGCTATATGCGGCTGCTCGAAGTGATTCCGACCGCTGAATCCGATCCGGCGTTAGTGGCGGCTTTTGCTGCCTTTGCCGACCGCAACCTCGGCAAGCAAGTCGTCTTTGCCAACGACACGCCCAACTTCATCGCCAACCGCATCGGCGTTTCGGTGATGTTCCTCTCCGCCGCGCTGATGCTGGAGCAGGGGCTCACCATCGAAGAAGTAGACGCGCTGACCGGGCAAGCACTCGGCTGGCCGCGCACCGGCACCTTCCGCCTGGCAGACATGGTGGGCATCGACATTCTCGCGCATGTCGCCAGCAACTTTCCGCAGGGCGTGGCGCAAAGCGGATTCTCTCGCATTCTCGATCAAATGATGAGCCGCAAATGGCTGGGAGACAAAACCAGGCAGGGCTTCTATAAAAAGACGCGCAGCGAAGACGGAAAAGATATTCGCATGGTGCTCGACCTCAACACTTATGAGTATCGATTGGTTGCCAAACCCGCGCTGCCCGCGCTGGAGATGGCCAAAAACGCATCCACGCTGCCTGAACGGCTGCGGATGCTGCTCGACAACAACCCGGCCAAAGACAAGGCCGCGGCTTTTCTGTGGCCGTTTCTCTCCGCGCTGTGGAACTATGCTGCCGATCGTATCGGCGAAGTGACCGGCGACGCGGCTTCCATCGACCGCGCTCTGCGCTCGGGTTTCAACTGGGAGATGGGACCGTTTGAAATGTGGGACGCGGCAGGGGTTGCCTTGTCGGTCAGCCGCATGAAGTCCCTTGGCCTGCCGGTGAGCCCGCGCGTCGAGGCCTTGCTTGCCGCCGGCCACCAGGGCTGGTATGCCCGCGAGGGCCGCGAGTGCTTCCAGCCGCAACGGAATCGCCTTGAGCCTGTGGCTGCCATTCCCGGCCACGCGCGCATCGCTGACTTCCGCCGCTCCAACGGTGTCGTCCGCTCGAACGCCGGAGCCTCGCTCGTTGATCTCGGCGACGGCATCGGCTGCATCGAATTGCATTCGCTCAAGAACGCCATCGGCGGCGACGTTCTTTCGCTGGTCTCCGCGGTGCTGCATCCCGCATCGGATGCGGTGCGCGATTTTGCCGCGTTTGTCATCGCCAGCGACCGCGAGAATTTCTCCGTCGGCGCCAACCTGATGCAACTGCTGATGGCCGCGCAGGAGGGCGAGTGGGAAGAACTGGCTGCGGTTATTCACGGCTTTCAGCAGATGACGATGGCCATCAAGTATTGCCCGCGCCCGGTGATTGCCGCGCCCTTCGGCCTGACCTTCGGCGGCGGCGCGGAAATTTGCCTGCACACGGTTTGCCGTCAGGCTCATGCGGAGACATACATCGGCCTTGTCGAAGCCGGAGTGGGACTCATCCCCGGCGGCGGTGGAACCAAGGAGATGCTGTTGCGGGCCATCGACGCGGCCACGGCATTTGCGCCGCCTGATCCGCGCGACCCGCCTTCGCGCTTCGCCCAATCGGCGGAGATGGCCACGGCGCTCCGGCGTTCTTTTGAAACCATTGCGCTGGCCAAGGTTTCCACATCGGCAGCCGAGGCGCGTACTCTCGGGCTGCTCGCTCCCACGGACCGCATCACTCTCAATCGCGAACGCCTGCTGCTGGACGCTAAGGCTCAGGCCGCGGTGCTGGCCGCTTCGGGCTATGCCGCGCCGCAGCCGCGCATGAGGATTCCCGCGCCCGGCACGGCGGCTCTGGCCACGCTCGAAACTGGAGTCGCGCTGATGGGTGAGGCGGAATTCGCCTCCGATCACGATCAGAAGGTCGCGCGCTGGGCGGCATACATTCTCGCCGGCGGCCGCGTAACTCCCGGAACCATGGTCAGCGAGCAGTACATTCTTGACCTGGAGCGCGAGGCTTTTCTCTCACTTTGCGGCGAGCGCAAGACCCAGGAGCGCATCGCGTTCACGCTCAAAACCGGCAAGCCGCTGCGGAATTGATTTTGAAGTTGATGTTGTACGCCTTCGAAAAGTGTCAGGGCACGACTTTACAGGTTGAGAAAAATGCACACGGAGCAGCAAGAAGTGTCAGGGCGCGACTTTACAGGTTGAGGAAAATGCACACGGAGTAGCAAGAAGTGTCAGGGCACGACTTTACAGGTTGAGAAAAATGCACACGGAGCAGCAAGAAGTGTCAGGGCACGACTTTACAGGTTGAGAAAAATGCACACGGAGCAGCAAGAAGTGTCAGGGCACGACTTTACAGGTTGAGGAAAATGCACACGGAGCAGTAAGAAGTGTCAGGGCGCGACTTTACAGGTTGAGGAAAATGCACACGGAGCAGCAAGAAGTGTCAGGGCACGACTTTACAGGTTGAGAAAAATGCACACGGAGTAGCAAGAAGTGTCAGGGCACGACTTTAGTCGTGCCATAAACGCAATATGAACCGGTGGGCTTTAGCCCCTGAGGAAATCTGATTTCCATGTTCGGCGCCGATCACAAAAAAGTTGGATGCTTGCTGGGCGGGTTGCTCTGCCTCGGCTCGCTGGTCCCGGCGCAGCGTCCGGAGCAGCCCCCCGTGCCACTCAACGTCTCCGGCCACATCGTAATCGCCGGGCAGTCAACGCCATACATCATCCGCCACCTGCCAATTAGCTCGTTCCCTGGAATGCCTGAAGCACTCGCAACGTTGCTCAACCTCCGCGGCTGCCTCATTCCGCAAACCTACGAGGCGCATCACCCTGAAAATGTCATTCATGCCAGCCTGGAACGCGCCGGCTCCTCCGATTGGGCGGTCCTCTGCACGGAGCGCGGAACCGTTTCGCTACTGATCTTCTTTGCGAGTGCGCCGGACGATTTGCTGGTGCTCGCCGCCGCGCCTGAAACCGAGCGGCTGCAGGCGCACGACCCGAGTGGTGTGCTGGGTTTCAACTGGGGCATCGATCCCGCCTCGCCCGATCAGGTTCGCCAGGCCCAGGCCGGGCTTGAGATCCGGCCGGCGCGGCTGGACCACGACGCTCTCGCCGATACGATTGTGGAACACCGCACCATTTACCACTACTACTCGAAAAGCGCCTGGACCATGCTGGAAATGCCGGACTAGGGTTTTATCGGGTACCCCGCCCTCGCCTCGTTTTAGTTTATCGGTTAGGGTAGGATTGACTGCCTATAGTACCTAAAGGAGCAAGCCCTATGTCGGAAGCCGTTATCGTCAGCGCCGTTCGCACCCCGGTAGGCCGCGCACCCAAGGGCGCTCTCTCGGCTACTCGCCCCGACGACCTCGCCGCGCTTGCCATTCGCGGAGCCTTGGAGCGGGTTCCCGGCCTTGACCGCGCAGAAATCGACGACGTGATCCTCGGCTGCGCTCAGCCGGAGGGCGAGCAGGGCTGGAACGTTGCCCGGTTTGCCTCTCTGCGCGCGCAATTGCCGGTAGAAGTTCCCGGCGTTACGCTCAACCGGCTCTGCGCCTCGGGACTTGAAGCCATCGTCCAGGCCGATCTGCGCATCCGCGCCGGAGGCGACCGTGTGGTTGTGGCCGGCGGGGTTGAATCCATGAGCCTGCTGCCCTTTGGCGGCCTCAAACCCAGCCCCAACCCGTGGCTCGTTGAAAACTATCCGGCCGCGCTGCTCACCATGGGCCTCACCGCCGAGCGCGTTGCCCGTCACTACAGCGTCAGCCGCGCGGATCAGGATGCCTTTGCCCATGCCAGCCACCAGAAAGCCCTGGCAGCGCAGGCCGCTGGGCGCTTTGCCGATGAACTGATTCCGGTTCCTGTTTTCATTACGGTTTCCGGCAGCAAAGGCACAAAGCCACAGATGACGGAGAGCATCTTTGCCGCAGATGAGGGGCCGCGCGCCGATACTTCGCTTGAAGCACTGGCCAAGCTGAAGCCTGCCTTCCATGCGCAGGGAACCGTCACCGCAGGCAACTCCTCGCAGACCTCCGATGGCGCGGCCGCCGCGGTTCTGATGGAAGCCGGACGAGTGCGCGAACTGGGCCTTCGACCCCTCGGCCGTTTGCTGGCTTACGCTGCCACCGGCTGCCTGCCGGAGGAGATGGGCATCGGCCCGGTTACCGCCATTCGCAAGGCCCTGCGCATCGCAGGTTTCACCCTTGCCGACATCGGGCTCATCGAACTCAACGAGGCTTTTGCCGCGCAGTCTCTCGCCGTGATCCGCGAGTTGGGGCTCGATCAGGAGCGCATCAACGTGAACGGCGGAGCCATCGCCCTCGGCCACCCGCTGGGATGCACCGGAGCCAAGCTCACCGCTACGCTGCTGGCCGAGATGCGCCGCCGCCAGGTGCGCTACGGCATGGTCACAATGTGTGTCGGCGGAGGCATGGGCGCAGCGGGTATCTTTGAGTTGTTATAGATACACAACGCTAAATCGAGGGAATAAATTACCGGTAACTTACTTGAAGTTACCGGTAATTTGCAATTGATTACTTCTGTTGAATAATCCTATAAGTTACCTGCCAAGAACTGTCTCATTTCGAGACACCCATTACTGAATCCCGCACGGATGAGATATTTCCAATTAACAAGATACAAACGACACTTAGTTAGAAATGACTAACTTAATAAAAACCGGCAACACAGCTTTCACGGCAACGCGAAGAATTCTGTCCCTTTGCTTCTCTCTGTTGCCCATCGCAGTCATGTCCTCCGCGGTCTTGTTTGCACAGGCGCGCCAGGAGATAGCGCGCGCCGATACTGCGGCAGAAGCGCCGGTGATGGGAGGGTCTGCTCTGCCGGCCGTTATAATCCCCAGAGTTTCCACGACATTGCGCGTGGTTGCTTCCGCCCCGGAGGTTCTTGATCCACTGACTCCGGCAATGAATGTTACCCAAGGCGAGATTCTGTCCTCGGCAGGAACCTACGAAGACTTTAGCCGCTATCTGCAAGTGTTGCCGGGTGTGGTGTGGGTTTCCGATCTCAGCAACGATGTACTGGTGCGCGGCGGCCATCCGACGGAGAACCTTTTTGTTGTCGATGGCGTCGAAGTCCCGAATATCAACCACTTCTCGCTCTCTGGCTCGACGGGCGGCTTTACCTCGATGATTGATTCCACCGCTGTCGGCAGCATGGAGATGAGGGACGATGTTTATGATGCGGCTTACTCCAGCCGTCTCTCTTCGCTGATTGAGATTCACACTCGCGATCTGGGCGAGGCGCGACAGTCGGGGAATCTCTCGGCAGGCATTGCTGGCGCGGGCGGGCTTTATCAGCGCGCTTTATCCCGCAACGGCAGCCTGCTGCTCACGGCGCACCGCAGCATTTTGAATCTGGTCACCAACGACATCGGCATCAACGGCGTTCCCACTTACACCAACGGCATGGCGCGTGTGGAGATTAACCCAACCACTCGCGACACGCTTTCGTTTCTCAGCTTGACCGGCGCAGACTCCATCGATATGACGCCCTGCCCCTCGCCCGGAGCAACCAGTATCTATCAAACGCAGTATTCCGGCTGGCGCACAACCGAGGCTCTAAGCTGGAGGCATAACTACTCTTCACAAGTTACATCGAATCTTATAGCCAGTTCTTCGCTCACAAAACAACAGATAGGTCAGCAGCAGCAGATTGGCGAGGTTCTGGATAAGAGCGGTGACTGCCACGCAGTAACTCTTCTTCCCACATACAATGAAGATTCACTCAATGGCTTGTCGGCGCTGAACTACGAGTTGCGTGCCGAGCGGCACGGATGGCTTTTCTCGGCCGGAGCCGGCGGCAAACTAACCACTCCGGACGATTCCGTTGCCCAGCCCAACGGCCAGCAATCGCCATTCAGCGCCGACCCAACCAGGTCGGACGCCGTCACCTTTCAGCGCAAATTTTCTACCGGCCAAACCGCTGCATTTGCCGAAGCCGAAGGCAGTCTGGGCAAGCGCTGGAAGTTACTGGCAGGCTTGCGCGCCGAGAGTTTCGCCATCACCGGCAGCTATGCTCTGGACCCGCGCGTATCGCTCGCTTACCGGCTTAACAGCCGCCAAACCATTCATGGCTCCATGAATGTCTCTTCACAATTGCCTCCGATTATGGACATGATCAGCTACGCAGGCAATCGCAAGTTGCAACCCGTTCAGGTTCGCCAGGGCGCGGTGGGAATGAGACTCCTGCAAGCGAACTGGGGCACGATGGATGTGGAGGCTTATCAAAAGGATTACCGGCGCGAAGCCGTCTCCACCGAATATCCAGCACTGATGCTCTCCAACATGGTCGATACGCTGGGGCAGGGGTTTGTGTGGCTGCCATTGGCCAGCGCCGGAAGCGCGCAATCTTGCGGAGTGGAGTTGGCCGTGCATGCACATTGGAGCAGCCGGGCTCAGTTGCTGCTTTCTGCCGCGCGTTCCCAAACTACTTACCGCGCACTCGACGGCGTTCGCCGCTCAGGCAACTACGACACGCCGATGGCGGCAAATGCTCTCGTCAATCTCAGGCTTTGGAAGGGAATTCAGCTTGATGCGCGCGAATCAGTTTCCAGCGGGCGCCCATATACGCCCTTTGACGTGACGGACTCACTGGCGCAAAGCCGCGGAATCTACGATCTGGCTCGCATCAACGCCCTGCGCGGCCCGCTCTACAACCGCCTCGATCTGGAACTGGAACGCCGCTTTCGCGTACCGAAGGGCATTTTCGAAGTACACGCTGGCGCGGAAAACATCCTCAACCGCGGCAACTTGCTGGGCTACGTCTGGCTCGACGACTGCCAGGTCTCCTGGGGTTGCGGCAACAGCAGCGGACTGCCCATCGCCAAAGCCGACCAGATGGGCCGCTACCCGGTCTTCAGCCTGCGCTACGATTTTTAGTCAGAAATTCCAGAAAACATGAGCAGCTTTGACCAATTTATCCCACAGTTGGCAAACACATGGAATTTAAGCATATACTTCTCTCGATATTCCGAATTAAAGCTGAAGGAGACTCTATCGCGATGGAACTTGACAGCACACCAGAGATTCATCCCAAAGACCCCGAAAAAACAGGCCCCCAAACCATCTGGAAGCGCATGTTTCTGCCAAGCATATTGTTTTTAGTCGCTTTGGGCGCGGGCCTCTCAATCTATAGCACTATCGTTCTCCACAAAGTGCGACAACATATCGACGATGCGAATTTTGCTCAAACGGTCTCTAATTACAATATCGATAATGATCTCGTTACACCCGATCTTGGCACGATTCAGTTCATGCACAGAGGCTACACGATATCCTTTTCCAATATTACCTACGGACAGAATGGGCTTCAGGTATCGGGGACACTGGGAAATCCGACACAATTGACCATTTCGTCGCTAACGCTGAAATTGTCTGCGAGGCCATACTTTTACAAGGTAAAGGACAAGATTCTGAAAGACTTCTTCTTTGTTTATAGCGGCGATTTCGAGATTGGCTCGGGCCAAGCAAATGTCGGTTTCCTATTTCCAGGCAAGACGGAAACATTCTCGATGACCATCCCGAACGTCAAACAGACTCCTGACGGCTTCCAGATTGCAGCTTCGTTTACCGGCGAACGTTATTCGTATTGAACTTTGTACCCAACAATAGAAGCAGCCGAGATTGCTCTCGGCTGTTTTGTTGTGGAGAACTGAAAAGGGTATACCGCGCTACGCCTTGGCGGTAACCAAAGCCTTCAGGCGGGCATTCAGCCGGCTCTTGTAGCGGGAAACGGTGTTGTCGTGCAAAATCCCCTTCTGCACGCTCTTGTCGAGGGTGGAGACGGTCTCGCGATACTGTGCCTGGGCGGCTTTTACATCGCCGGCAGCGAGTGCTTCGCGCAGCGAGCGCAGGCTGGTGCGCACACGGCTGCGGCTGGCGCGGTTCACCGCGGTGCGGGTTTCGGTCTGGCGGGCGCGCTTCAGCGACGATACATGGTTTGCCATTATTCTTCCTTGATCTTTGGTCTTGGTCTCAGGGGGCCTGAAATTAGACGTAAAGTAGCGGTGTAAGAATGCAACTCAGGCCGCATCCCTCGCAATTACTAAGTCTACGGGAAATCGGGCTTGGGGTCAATGGAGCGGCCGAGCGGGCCTCGACTCCGTCCTCCGTAACCGCCAAGGCACACTTTTAACTAAAAATCTTTGCGCCGCGCATTGACTCCCCACATTTTTGGCGCTACTCTCAAGCGCAGATACCGAATTAACGATTTGGTAGCCTACTCCATCCCGCGGTTTGGTTCCACAGCCCAGAGCTTCGGCTCGGCCCTGCGCCGCGTCCCGCGTCTTTTCTCACAAACTGCTCACTTCCAACTCAACCGGTGTATTGCTCCTGCCATCGCCGCGCCATTAGCCGGTATTCTTGAAGGAATGGCGCCAGATGGCGCCAGCCGTTTTTTCACCTCAACCGCTTACCCTCATGGAGGCCACAGAACTCATTGAAGATCGCCCTGGAGATCACGCCCAACCTGGAGCCCCTCTTCGGGACTCGCGATGAAAACCTCAGGCTCATGGAAGACTCGCTCAGCGTCCGCATCGATCTTCGTTCCGACGCCGTGCATGTCGAAGGTTCCCAGTCGGCGGTCGCCCGCGTCCAGCAGATCTTCGCCGACTTCGAGGCGCTGCGCAAGCAGGGCGTCAATCCGCACAATGGAGAATTGAACGGCCTTCTGCGCATGGTGGTCACCGACCCCGCCACTACATTGCGCGGGCTGGCCGACAGCGGCAAGCAGCGCTCGGCTGGCGTCAAGCGCACCGTCCAGCCGCGCTCCATCAACCAGAGAAAATACGTTGAGGCCATCGAGCAAAACGATATGGTCTTCGGCGTCGGCCCAGCAGGAACCGGAAAGACCTATCTCGCAGTAGCTATGGCCGTGGCTGCGATGAACGCCAAAAAAGTCAGCCGCATTGTGCTCGTGCGCCCCGCGGTCGAGGCCGGCGAGCGGCTCGGCTTCCTCCCCGGCACACTCCAGGAAAAAGTGGATCCCTACCTGCGCCCGCTTTACGATGCGCTCTACGATTTGCTCGACCCCGAAAAGGTCGACAAGATGTTCGAGAAGAACATCATCGAGGTCGCCCCTCTGGCCTTCATGCGCGGCCGCACGCTCAACGACGCCTTCATCATCATGGACGAGGCGCAGAACACCACCATCGAACAGATGAAGATGTTCCTCACCCGCATGGGCAACAACTCCAAGGCGGTCATCACCGGCGACATCACCCAGATCGACCTGCCCAACCCGCGCAAGTCCGGCCTGCTCGACGCCATCAACATCCTCGACGGCGTCGAAGGCATCCACTTCTGCCACTTCGAGGAAGCTGACGTAGTCCGCCACGCCCTAGTCCAGCGCATCGTCAGAGCCTACGAATCCGCCAAGCCGCAACAGCAGGAACTGCCGTTAGCCCTCGGCGATGCCATCGAGGTCGGTGTCGAGTTGCGCGAAAATCATCCGCAGCCGTCGCATCCGGCCAAGCCGCAATAGCATAGTGCAAGATTGAAACTGGGTGCGCCCCATCCTCGCCTGTCATCCTGAGCGACCGTAGCGAAGAGGAGGGAGTCGAAGGACCTGCGGTTGCTTTTCGGGTATCGTGGTCTCCGAGGTCTCAAGATTGGGGCCAGGGGCCTCCGACAATGATATGTTAAAATCTTGCGCACGGAGGCACTTGCCCTATGAAACCACTCCTGGTATTTGTCGCGGCGGTTGCGTTACTCGTTCCCAATACTTCGTCAGCAGCAGATAGAACCGATTTGGACGGCTATTGGTGGGCGAAGCTGGACGCCAGTTTCAAGCTTGGCTGGGTATCGGGATATGCGAAAGCGATGGACTTTGCAGGCATCATTCAGATGTCAACGTGCGCATCCAACATGCCGCTGTACATTAAGGAGTACCCCAACACTGACCCGAAAGTCATTTTGCAAAAGATGTGCCTTAGCGATATGCAGTTTGATTACGACGGCATAGCAATGGGGCAGTTCGTTGACGGCATGGATTCCTTTTATAAAGACTACCGCAACAAACAACTGGAAGTCGGCTGGGCGATTCAATATGCGCGCGACTCAATCAAAGGTAAGCCTGCACAAGAACTAGATGCTGAGGTTGCCCTGTGGCGCAGGTGTTCTGCTGCTGACAAGAGCCATCCGATGCCACGAAGTTCTGAGGACGCCGCACTAATCAGCAAAGCTTGTACGCCTGATGCCAAGTAAGAGCGATGCTACAGATAATATGCAGGAAATGTAGTGAATTTGTCGCTTAATCTGTGATTTTGAGTACTTGGTCCATCGGATCATAAATCGCGTTGACTACTTTCAATTCTGGCAAGCGGTCTTTTGCCCATTTTCTGATTCGCAGCTTATCGGCTTCCGCCATTTTCCAACCGAGAATCAGCCGCGTTAGCCATGATGGGTCGATCTGGCATTTACTGCTCGAATGTCGTGGTATAAGGACTCTTACCTCCTCTTCGTTGCTCCAAACCTCACGCTTGCAGAAGAACCACCAGCCGTTCATGTGCTCACGGTTCGTTGGGTCAACTTCAAGTGCCTCTCCATAGCGGACGACCTTTGCAGAGGTGAAGAACGGGCCGATATTCGCAAACTCCAAGCAGTAGCCTGAGTGGTTGTTCGCATATTTCGCCCACAGATTCAGATTGTCCCAACGCTTTGAAAGACAATAAATCCGCAAGCCATTCAGCTCGTTGTTCAATAATCGCGACATCTCGCGGGTAACGAGGTCTGTGCCGTGCTGCTTAAGATTGTGGTCGAGAACCAGTCGCTCGTATGTCTGCTGGTCCGGGGACATGTCGGGATTCTGGTTCAGCCGATTTTGGTACAAAAAGTTGAACGATTTCTCTTCTGATATGATCGCAAGTTTTGGCTTGCCGTCAGCCGGATCATTTAGTTGATCCAACGTAGGTAAGTACAACTTATGCTCAAGGAGTATTTCCTTGAGCCGTTCCTGCTTTTGGTCGGCGAACCCGGCATACTTGTAGAAATGAGCGTCGGTTGCTGGAACGGGAATTGGTAGCGGTGCAGTTCCTGCTGACATAAATCTTATTATGCCCGTTTTGGTGGCTTGCCGGGTGCCCCCGGTCCCTCGCTTTTGGGGACCGGGGAGACCACGAACCCCATGCGAGCGAAAAGCGAGCGGTTGGCCGCACCGCAGGTGCCGCTGTGAGAACCGATGCGCTCCAGCCGCAATGTCTGCCGCTCCGGCGGCTCGCTCGCGGCGCTATAATCCTGCCATCGATATCAAGGAGGAGTTTTCGTCATGAAATCATTCGTTGCCTTTTTTGTGGCCGCGGCCCTCGTCACCCCGGCCTTCGCCCAGAATATGACTCTGCAGGAGATGCAGCAGAAGCACAGCGTCACGGCCGTCAAGCTTGCCGGCAAGCCGGTTCTGCTGCACACCGGCAAGCCGATTTCCCAGGCGGACAAGCTGCAGATCCAGGCCGCGGCGAATAAGTCGATTACGTCGTTGCCTCCCGGAGCTAGAAACGCAGGGGCGTCGCACATGGCCGCCGCGTTCCCGCCATCCAAGGTGACGATTACGCCCGCGCAAATGTACGTGAGCGGCTACGTGAATACTGTAGCGAATCAAATGTACGTCAACGCGGAACTTAAACAGTATTTGTTTGAGCCGAACCCTTCTACGTTGGTAAACAGTTCCCTGCAATTCGACATCAACGTGCAGCCCAACACCACCTACGTGCTCACCTTTAAAGTGCACACGGCGGTGAATGCTCCCAAATTCCAGCTCTATGACGATTCGCAATATTACGGCCCAGGGCAAAGTCTTCCCAGCTTCACGGGGACGCCGGGTGACAGCGAATTCGCCTACGCATTTGTTCCCCAGTCAGGGGGACAGATCGGCATAATGATTTTTAGTACGAACGCAGAATGGCAGCTTGTGTCCTGTGAGGTTACGGCTACGCCCGTCAACTAGCTCTTTTCGATTCGCGAATCTCCCGGGCCTCGATTTCGATGCCCGGGATTTCTTTTATCCGGCATGCGGGCGGGTGGCGCAGGTCCCCATGAGTAACAAATAAGGGCGCCCCGGTCCGTGGGGTGGAGGTCGCTCGCATTTGGGGACCTGGGATTCCACGAACCCCATGCGAGCGAATAGCCAGTGTTTGGCCCCACCGCAGGTGTTTGCAGATTATTTACTCTCACGCGTGGACAATGAAAGTAATCGCAAATCCGAGGCCCATAGGACTACCATCCAATCTTCAGGCGCACTCTTCTACTCCCGCGACCTTTTCGCTGTTTCTTCCCTAAAAATTCAGTACCCCCACCCCCTCCTGCCCGGTTTTAGCCATTTTTCTGTAGCTCCTTTGCAAGTAACAAACTCATTATCAACGACTTACAATTTTACCCTGTTGACGAATCAGTAACTGCAAACCTGCGATTTTGCCCGCTTTTTGGCTAAAAAAAAAGAGATTCAGGCCCCAAAAGCCCTCTTTTACGCCTGATCTGGAGAACCGCAAATACCGCAATTTGGGATTTTGGATCGTGGAATCCGAGAACTCTTCGCGAGCGATGCGATGGATGCCTTATCACTCGCGATCTTTACGAATGAAAGGGTGTCAAGGAACCTGCACCTTGCAACTTTGCCGATGAGGGTGGGTTACAACAAACCCGCGTAGAATGAGGATTACCGGGAGACGCGCGCTGCGCTCCCGGGCACGATGATTCTTCTGGACCCAGACCTGGAACCTCAATCACCCCACGGACTAAGAGCTGTCCCTGGGGACTCCGTCCCCGCGCCGCGCAAGATCGTGGTTTCGCCTCTTGCCGCCCGTCCCCGCGCGTCCGCCATTCCGTGGCAACTGCGGATTCCTTCCAAACCGACTCTGAACCGCTTTCTGGCCAACGCGCAGGAGGAAGTCCGTCTGCGCGGCGAAGTTACTGTGCTGCTCACCACTGATGCGGCCATCCGAAAACTGAATCGCCAATTTCGCTGCAAGAACAAATCCACCGACGTGCTTTCGTTTCCGGCCGAGGGCATTGGCGCAGAGGAGATGGCCGGCGACCTGGCCATCAGCGTAGAAACAGCCCGCCGCCAGGCTGCGGAACAAGGTCACGCACTGACCTGCGAATTGAAGGTACTCATTTTGCACGGGCTGCTGCACTTGGCGGGATTCGATCATGAGGCCGATGAGGGGCAGATGGCGCGGCGCGAGCGGCTGCTGCGCGCACGGCTGGGTCTTTCGCATGGATTGATCGAGCGGGCGGATGGGGTTGTGAAAAAGCATCCCTCAGGGGCTAAGGCCCGAGCTAATTCTGCCACATTGCCGGCGCGACTAAAGTCGAGCCATGATACAAAGCGGGGTTGCAAATCATGACTCCACTTTTCCTGCTCCTCCTTCTTTTTCTTGCGCTGGTCGAAACGCTGGCCTCTTACATCAGCCGTGTCTACGCGGAATTTGGCAAGATTCTCACCCGCGAAATCGAAGAAAACCTCGACGCCTGGGAAGAACTTGTCGAGCCGCAACTCGGGCTCACTCGCGAGCATGCGTATCTCTGCGCAATGGTTTTGCAGCAGCTCACGCTGGGCATCATTGCGCGGGGCTTCGGCGCATTTCTGTTTGATCGCGCTCCGCATCTGGCGCGCCCCACACCCGCCGAGATTGTTCAGGCCGTTCTCGCTCTGGTGCTGGTTGTTGTTATCTGCAACCAGCTTCTGCCTGCCATGCTTTTCAACCGCACGCGCGGCCGCTGGGTGGCTCGACTCGTTTGGCCGATTCGTTTTCTTCTGTGGCTCATGACGCCCATTACAGTTTTCGTTCGTTTCTTCTTTTCCGTCGCCGCGCTAGCCGAGGAGCAGGCCACGGCCGAGGAGGAGACGGCCGACGATGTGGAGGCGCTGCTGGAAGCGGGCGAAGAGGAAGGGATTTTGGAAGAGAGCGACCGCGAACTGGTGCGCTCCGCCGTTGAATTCGGCGACAAGCTGGTTCGGGAGGTGATGACTCCGCGTCCTGAAGTCTTTGCCGTTCCCGCAAACATCACACTCGAAGAATTCCTCGAGCTATTGCGCGAGCACAACTTCTCCCGTGTGCCGGTGTACTCGGGATCGCTCGACAACGTTACCGGCATCGCCTTTGCTCACGATCTGCTGCAAATCTCCGATGCCGAGGCCCGCACACGCACGGTGGACTCCATCAAGCGCGAGGCGGTCTTTGTTCCGGAGACAAAGCGAGGCTACGAGTTGCTGCGCGAGATGCAGAGGGAAAAGCAGCACATGCGCGTCGTGATTGATGAATATGGCGGCGTAGCGGGCCTGGTGACGATTGAAGATTTGCTGGAGCAGATTGTTGGCAACATCCGCGACGAGCACGAAGAGGATGCGGAGCCGCAGCGTGAAGCGGGCGGTGTCTGGCTGGTTCGAGGAAGTTTTCCCGTCGATCAGCTGCCCGATTTATTCGGCGAGCAATCCGGCCTCAGTGTTCTCGACGAAGCTTACGAAGCCACGACACTGGGCGGCCTGGTCAGCGAGATCGAGGGCCGCATTCCGATGGCCGGAGAAGTGATTGTTCTGGAAGAGGCGGGGCTGCGGATCGAAATTGTTGCTTCGACCGGCCGCCGCGTGGAGCGGTTGCGGGTGTTTCCGCCGGCGGTGAGCGGTGTTACCGCGCCCTCAAAGTAACTTCGATCCAGCCCAAATGCCGTAAACTCAGATAGGAGCATACTTCCCTTTGAAATCAGGATTTGTTGCCATTCTCGGCCGGCCCAACGCCGGCAAAAGCACGCTGCTCAACGCCCTGACCGGCGAAAAAGTTGCCATCGTCTCCGCCAAGCCGCAAACGACGCGCAACCGCATCGCGGGCGTAGTTGAGGTTGCGGCGCGCAAGGGCGTGCATCCGGCGGCGCAGATCGTTTTTGTCGATACGCCGGGAGTCCACAAGCCGGGTTCGCATCTGGACCGCCGTATGTTGCAGGAGGTTTACGAAGCACTCGAAACCCGCGATGTGGTGCTGGTGCTGATGGATGCAACGCGACGGGTTCAACTGGAAACGGCGATAGAATCAGATGATCTTTCCGCGGAAAATCCCTCAGGGGCTAAAGCCCCCGATTCTTCAACACCTCTTACGGCACGACTGAAGTCATGCCCTGACCCAAAGCTGATTGATTCTGCAACGAGTCAAGCTCAAGCCCCCAGGCACGAGCGCACTAATTGGGCCAGCGAAGATGAGTTTCTTTTTGGGCTGATTCGTAAGATTGACTGCCCGGTCTTTCTCGTGCTGACCAAAATCGATCTGGTCCCCAAAGAGCAGTTACTTCCTCTGATCGATTTGCTCACGCGGCAATTCGGATTCGCGCAGGTCATCCCGGTGAGCGCACGCAAACGCGACGGATTAGATCTGCTGGTTCGCAAAATCGTCGAGGCGCTGCCCACCGGCGAGCGCTACTACCCGAAGGATCAATACACCGACCAGCCGCAGCGTTTCATGGTCGCCGAGTTGATTCGCGAGCGTATTCTTGCCGAGACCGGCGAAGAGGTTCCTTATGCTTCTGCTGTAGTCATCGAGCGCTTTGAGGAAGCCGAGCCGCCCGCTCCGCCGCGGAAAAAAGGACAGGCTCCCGCCCGCCTGCCGCTTACGCGCATTGCCGCTGCAATTTATTGTGAGCGCGACGGCCAGAAAGCGATCCTGATTGGCAAGGGCGGCTCCAAGCTCAAAGAGATTGGCACCGGAGCGCGCAAGCAGATTGAGTCGCTGCTCGGCACGCGCGTTTATCTTGAGCTGCACGTCATCGTCGAGCCCGGCTGGCGCGAATCGAAATCCTTTGTTGAATCCCTCGATTGGCGCAACCAGCTTGAGCGGCTGGCAGGAGAACAGATCACGGAAAAGTTGCCTGACGACGGCAGCCAATCCTAGAAGAGAGCAGGAATCAGGCTCCGCGCACCGCGCCGCGGCCGTTCGCTTTCACCCAATACATGCGCGCATCGGCGGTGGCGATGGCGGCGTGAACAGTGAGACCGTCGGTTGGCGCGGTAGCCAAACCGATGCTGGCGCCGACGCGCAGTTTCAATCCGTTCTTCATATGGAACTCGGTCTGCATCAAAGCTTGATGCAGGCCGGTGATTTGCTCCATCGCCGTTTTTGCGCTGGTCTCCGGCATCAGGATGACGAACTCGTCGCCGCCGTAGCGGAAGCACCAATCCCGCTTGCGGCTCAACTCCTGGAGGCGTTGCCCGGTGCGGGCCAGCAACTCGCTGCCTACCAGGTGTCCGTGTTCATCGTTGACCAGCTTGAAATGGTCCAGGTCGATAAAGGCCAGGCTTACCGGCAAGTGAATTTGCTCGCTGCGCTGCAACTCGCGGTTCAACACTTCGTAGAGATGGCGCGCATTATAAAGACTGGTGCAGTCATCGGTGATGGTCAGTTGCTGAATGCGAGTCACGTCCCGCGCGTTTTCGATGGCGATGGCCGCATGATCGGCGAGGATGTGCAGAAACGCTATGGTATAGTCAGTGAGCTGGTCGGAGCGCGGGTTGAAGATTTCGATAACGCCGTGCGTTCCCTTGCGGCCGCGCAGCGGAAGCGCGATAATCGAACGGACAATGTGCGGTCTGGCGCCTTGCTCTGCTTCCACGCGAGGATCGCCGTGAGCTTCAGGCACAAGCAGCGTCTCGCCGTGTTGTACGACCCAGCCTGCGACGCCTTCGCCGACCTTGACGCGCAACTCATGGAGCGACGCTTTTTCCCGGCCCGCCACAATTGCGTAGTAAAGATCCTGGCGTTCTTCATCGAGCATCAACAAAGTCCAGAGCTCCGCCTCGATGTATTGCTCCATGTGTTCAATAATGGTGCGCAAAATGGCATCCAGGTCAAAGCTCGAAGTCAGCGAGCGCGTAACCTGGTGGAAGACGAGAAGGTCGTCGAGCGGCATTCGGCTTTCTGTCTTGCGCTTCATCATGGAAACCTATTCAATCATTCCTTATGTCAACATCTGAATGGGCGAGCGCCTACGCAATTTTCCCATATTGAGGTGCAAGTACGAAAACGAAGATCAGCATTTGTAGAGGTAAATCTGGTAACAGTTCTGATGTTACGAGTGTGTCCTTGTTGGAATTTTCTATTCAGCCGCCAATATGAACCATCGAACGGGACGGTTTCAGGAATCCCGGCTCGCCGATGTGATGACGCGCTTCCTTGCCCTGTACTATACGAAGAATGTATGCGGCCAGTTCCGCATCGCTGGCCCCGGCGCGCATGCGCCCATATAAATCGTGCTCAACCTGGGAAAACAAACAGGTGCGAATCTTTCCATCGGAGGTGAGCCGCAGCCGGCTGCATGCGCCGCAGAAGGCCTGCGTCACCGGGGCGATAATGCCGATTTCGCCGACTCCGTCTTCAAAGCCGTAGCGCCTTGCCGTCTCACTCGCCTCAAGCGGCGCCATTTCCACCAGCGGCAACACGCGCCCGATACGTTGCACAATCTCTTTGAGCGGGACTACGATTTCGGGCGTCCACAGCCGGCCTTCCTCCAGCGGCATGAACTCGATAAAGCGGACAACTACGTTTTCGCGGCGCGCAAAGTGGGCAAAGCCTTCTATCTGATCGTCGTTGAAGCCGCGCAGAAGAACGCAATTGATTTTGAGCGGAGTTAATCCAGCGGCGCGCGCGGCGCGAATCCCGGCGAGCACCGCAGCAAAGCTGCCCGGAACCCGGGTGATGCGCTCGAATGTAGGCGCGTCCACTGCGTCCATGCTCACGGTGACCCGATGAAGACCCGCAGCTTTGAGCGGCGCGGCTAGCCGATCCAACAGATGGCCATTCGTGGTCAACGCAAGTTCAAGCCTGTCGCCGGCGGGGGTACGCAGACGCGCCAACTCCTGTACCATCTCCACCACTCCGTGGCGCAACAGCGGCTCGCCCCCTGTCAGGCGTACCTTGGTGATGCCCAACGAGACGAAGATCCTGATTAGCCGCAAGTACTCTCCGCTTTCGAGTTCAGAGTACTGTGCGCCGCTATTGCCTGTCCGGCAATAAACGCATTTGTAGTTGCAGCGGTCAGTGATGGAGACGCGCAGATCATGAATGACTCGGCCCAGGCTGTCAGTCAGCAGTGCAGCGGGCTGCGACGGAGATGCCAGAACGTCAGCCCCGGCATCATTTCCCGTTGATTCAACGGGGAAGTTAGCCCATGCAGTATAAGTTTTAGTCATTATCCCCGACGACCAGCCCTTTGTCCGGTTCTGAATGATTCAATTGTCTGCAACTGTTTAGTCGATCCGCGGTGTGCCTCGGCGGAGAAGAAATCCGATAACGCCGCAAACGACAACAATGGTCAGAGTGATAGCAAAGTAATAGGCCATGGGGTGCGCCCAGCCCGGCGAGTAGCTCAGGTCCTGCCCCACCCATAACAATAAGATGGCAGAGATCACCGCAAATTGGCCGGCGATGACCAGCAACGCGTGGCCCAACTCGCGGCGTTTGTCCAAGGCCTCAACCTGGTCGGGGGTCAAATGGCGCTCTTCCGGGGGAAGCAGAGAATTTGCCATAATTGTCTCTCCTGTCAATGGAGCGGCCAGGCCTGCGGATGACCTCCTGCCGGACAGCTCACACTATTGATTCAATCACAGATTGTGGAATCAGCGCCAGAGGGATGCCCATCGGCTGGCAAACCATTCACTTCATTCGGGAAACTTTTGGCGGATGAGAACGGTGCGATCCAGCGAATCAGAGACTTCAAGAACCTTCAGTCGCAGATCGGGATCGATTTTTTGACCGGCAAGCCATGCGCGCACCACTTCCTGTGCCCTGGCGCAGCTCGCAAACGTGTTTTGCCCATCAATAAATGCTCCGAGCCATGCGCCGAGGAAGAAGATCTTGCGATGCAGTTTGATTTCCGGCAGTTCGTCAAGGGCCTGGCGCAGATAGGGAGCCGTCATGGCGCTCTGGTTCCAGGCGTTGAAGGGCCGCAGGCTTTGCGTCGTCCAGTCCTCCTGAATCGTTTGCGAATGGAGGTACTCATCAAAGTAGCGGGCCTTGATCTCAGCGGACGGAGTTCCAGCCTCAGCAGCGTATGCGTATCGCTGGCCTTCGCCGCTGTGATCGCGCGCCTTTTCAGCATCAAAAATGTTTTGGACATCCGGGGCGCTCATCGCGATAAGATGGCCGATAAGATTCCAGCGGTCCAGCGGTTTCAAGTCAAGGCCTGGCACGGCCAACTTGCCGCTGAGCAAGTCTTTCATTTGCTGCAATGCCGCCGGGCTCTCGGCAATTGCGGTGAATGTGCGGAAGTTGACGATGCGCAGGCCGAGGGTTGGCGCGTTCATCATGCGGTCGGCAACCACAGACTCGACTCGCGGCGCAAGTGCGGCGCGAGTCGCGTCCGATATGTAGGAGTGGAGCGCGGCGGCAATACGCGCTCCCTGAACGCGGGACAGCGACTCGTTGGTCTCCACGGCGAGTGACTTCAGCGCTAGCTCGACGTAGCCGCGCGGCGCAGAATTGGCGACGTGGACGTTCTCCCACAGCGCGCCCCATAGCATTGAACGAAGTAATGGGTCCTGCTCGTCGAGCGGAGTTTCTATAATCTCGCGAGCCGCGAGCCTTTCACTTTTTTCATCAAGTAAAATTCGCCCGTAGGCCTCGTCGCCGCTGTTGACAAAGAGAAATGCGGGGCATTGCAATCCAAGAGCCTGAGAAACGCTGACGGATGGCGCGCTCCAATCCACGCGTAACATACGATTGGGAACTCCCGCCTGCCCGGCGTAATCGAGGGTAATGTTGTTGGAAATGGGCCAGACCAAACCATCCGGCAAAACGTCGTGCTGCGTGAGCACAAGCTGGTCGATCTTGCCACCACTGCAACTCCAAGCAACGTCAATTTCCGGCATGCCGCGATGCTTGATCCACGCATCAGCCCAGGCGTCGATAGTAGATGCGGAGCGTCCGCCAGTTGCCTTGAACGCGGCTACCAGATCGCTCCACTCCGCGTTTCCGTATGCGTGTTCTTTGAGGTACGCGCGAAGCCCGTCGCGGAATGTATCGCTGCCGATGCGGAACTCGAGTTGCTTGAGGACCGCCGGCGCTTTCTGATAGACGATTGCGCCGTAGGCGGATTTTGCGTCCTTCAGATTAGCGATTGTTTGAAAAATCGGCGTTGTGCCTTCGGTTTCGTCGATGCCGTAAGCCAACGGTTTTATATCTTCGTAGAAATGCTTCCAGGAATTTGATTCCGGTTCCAGCCGCGCCAGGGCCTTGTAGGCCATGTATTGCGCGAAGCCTTCCTTCAACCAGAGGTCGTCAAACCAGCGCATGGTTACGAGGTCGCCGAACCACTGATGACAGGTTTCGTGCAGTACGAGAATGTTGCGGCGAAAATAGTCGCTTGCGGTTGGGGTGGAGCGGAAGAGCACGCCGTCTTCGTTGAGGAAGGTAGCGCCCGCGTGTTCCATGCCGCCAAAGGGAAAACCGGGAATCAGAACGAGATCGTACTTGGGAAATGGAAATGGCTGAGCAAAGTACGCGGAGAAGTAAGCGATGCCGCGCGCGGCCATCTGCTGCACCTGCGGGGCTTCCTGCTGTGCGCGTGCCAGTTGCGATTTGCGCACATAGACGGTTGGCTCAGCCGGGTTCTTCGAGTGAATAACGGCGAACGGGCCCGCCGCAAAGGCAAAGAGGTATGTGCTGATGGGGCGGGTTTCGGCAAATTGCGTGTGCGTGCTGCCGGCTGTGACCTGCGCGGTGTTGCCGATGGCAGTCCACCCTGCGGGATGATGAAGATCAAGTGTGAATCGTCCCTTCAGGTCGGGCTGGTCAAAGCAGGGAAAAGCCATGCTGGCGTCCATGGGAACGAAGAGCGTGTAGAAATATTCGCTGCCGTCATCCTTGTCTTCGTAGCGCGTGATGGCTTTGCCAGCCGGTCCGGAGTTGCTGGTGAACGTGAACTTGGCGGTGTTTCGACCGGCAATCGAGGGAAGATTCAGGTGTCCGTTCACAAGCGCGTAGGGAATTGTCTGACCATTCAGAGTCACCGACTGAATTGTGCCGTCGCGGTAGTCGATGGGAAGATCTCCCGCTGATTTGCTCACGAATGTGAGAGTTTCAGTGCCCGCGATTGCGGTTTCATGCTCCCGGAGCGTGAACGAGAGTTGATAGTGGATGTTGGAAATTCGAGCTGCGCGCGCTATGGCCAGAGCGTGAGAAACTCCGGCTTCTTCAGCGGTTGCAATGGCTGTGTTGGTCAGGGCAAGAAGAATTGCAGTGGCAAGCAGAATGTGTATGCGGGTTCCGCGCTTGGATTGCATGGCTGCTAGCCATGTTATCCGATTCCGCCGGCTAATATCAGTAGTTTGAATCGAGTCAGTGCGCGCCTTACGCTTTTCCCCAGCCGCCGCCGCCGGGGGTTTCAATGCGCACTGCTTCGCCCTTATGGACTTGCCGACTGCATTTTCCGGGCAACGCAATCCTGCTTCCATCAAATTTCACAATCCATGCCGCGCCGGCCGCGCCTTCCTTGCCGCCTTCCAGCCCGTAAGGCCGGAATCTCCTGCGGTCGGCCAGCAAAGTGAGGTGTGCATCGGTTAGCACTTCTATCTCGCGAATCAACCCATTGCCGCCGTGAAATTGTCCCGCACCGCCCGATCCATCGCGGTAGCCATAGCGTCGCATACGGAATGGATAGGCGTACTCCAGCGCTTCGATGGGTGTGTTCAGTGAGTTGGTCATGTGGGTCTGCACGCCGCTGATGCCGTCGAGTCCAGGACGCGCACCCATGCCGCCGGCCACAGTCTCGTAGTAAGTGAAAGGCTCGGCTGCACCTGATCGCGGATCCAGGCCGCCGATAGTGAGGTTGCTCATGGTGCCGGCGCTAGCGGCTGGAATGCGCCGCGGAATTGCTTGCGTCAGAGCGCGCAGCAGAACATCAACAATGCGCTGCGAAGCTTCCACGTTACCACCGGCGACAGCAGCAGGCGGCACTGCATCGACGATGCTTCCCTGCGGCGCAGAGAGCGTGAGAGGGCGAAGAATTCCTTCCGTGGCCGGCGCGTCCTCATGCAGAAGGCAGCGCAGCACATAAAAACACGCCGAGAGCGTGATGGCGCGAACTGCATTCACGCTGCCCGCTGCCTGCGGCGAGGAGCCGGCAAAATCCGCGTGAATCTCTGCAGCTTCGGGGTCGATCCGCAAGCGCACAGCAATTTTGATCGGAGTCTCGGTAACGCCGTCGTCATCCAGCCAATCTTCAGCATAGAATTCGCCTTGCGGCATGGAACGGAGTTCCGCGCGCTCCAACCGCTCGGAGTAGTCGAGCAACTCGTCGATCAGAGCGTGCAGCTTTTGCACACCGAATTTTTCAGCCACTTCAAGAATCCTGCGCTCGCCCACGCGGCATGCCCCGATCTGCGATTCAAGATCTCCCTCGCGTTCCTTCGGCGTGCGCACATTCAGCAAAATCAGGTCGAGTATCTCGCGGTCGATTTTTCCGCCGCGCGCGATGCGCACCGGAGGAATGCGAATGCCTTCTTCGAAGATCTCTTCTCCCGGTCCCATCGAGCCGGCAAACCGGCCGCCCACATCGGCGTGATGTGCGCGATTGGAAACAAAAAACTCCGGCCGCTCGCCTCCGGGCAAAAACACGGGCAACACCATCGTGATGTCGGGCAGGTGCGTCCCGCCCGCGTAGGGATCGTTGAGGATGGCGATGTCGCCGGGTTTGAAGTCAATGGCTGCAACCGCCGCTTGTACACTCATTGGCATGGAGCCAAGATGCACCGGCATGTGGTCGCCCATGGCAATCACGCGCGCCTGCCCATCGAAGATTGCGCAAGAGTAATCGCGCCGCTCCTTGATGTTGGGCGAGAGCGCGGTGCGCCGCAGCGCCGCGCCCATCTCTTCGGCGATGGAATGGACAGCGCTCTGAAAGATTGCGAGCTCGACAGGATCTATAAAAGGCTTCATGCGCTCACCTCTTCCGTGACGGAGATGATGAGGTTGCTGAAGCCGTCCACACTGGCGCTTGCACCTGGTGGCAGCACCGTGGCGGCGGTGTACTCGGTAATCAGCGCTGGTCCTCGCAAAACATCGCCGGGGCGCAATCCATCGCGCCTGTAAAAGCGCGTGGGAAGAAACTCGCCGTCGAAGTAAACTGGGCGCTCAGCGTAGCATGCTCTGCTGCCGTCGCCGGATTGAAGCTCTCGCTGCTGCGGAGTGTATGGCTCGCCGGGGGCAATCATGCGCAATCGCAGATTCACAATCTCGATGGGTCGTGCGGAATCCGAGAATCCGTAGCGTTGACGGTGCAACTGATGAAATTCTTCGATAGCGCTCTGCGGAGACTCCCCATTCCACGCGACATTCAGCTCATAGCCCTGGTGGCGATAGCGCAGGTCCAGAGAACGCTGCGCCGTGCCTTGCAAACCTTCGGCGGCAAATTCCGCTTGCCCGCGCTGCTCGAGTTCGGCAAACAATTCTGCAACGCGCTCCAGTTCGCTGCCCGGCAGCATCACGGTTCGCGAATAATCCCGCACGGTATCGGCGAGCAGAATTCCTACCGCCGAAAGCGCGCCCGGCATGGCGGGAACCAGCACTCTAGGAATGCGTAGTGCTCGCGCCAACGCGCAGGCATGCAGCGGCCCGCCACCGCCGAATGCCACCAGCGTGAATTGCCGCGGGTCGTAACCGCGCTCGATGGAGATGACGCGGATGGCCTTCTCCATTCCAGTCTCGATCACGCGCAAAATGCCGGCGGCAAACTTCTCGACTGTCTCCAGCGAACCCTTTTGTTCGAGCAGAATTTGCTCTGTGCGCTCGCGGTCCAGATGCACGCCACCGCCGAGAAAACTCTCCGGGTCCAAACGGCCCAGAATGAAATTTGCGTCGGTGACAGTTGGTTTTTTCCCGCGGCCAAAGCAGATCGGCCCCGGCTCTGCGCCGGCCGACTCCGGCCCCACGCGCAACATTCCGCCGGCATCGAAGCGTGCAATCGAGCCGCCGCCGGCTCCCGCAGTGTGAATGTCAAGCATGGGCACGCCTATGGGCGCATCGGCCACCACGGATTCCCGGCTCAATCGCGCACCGCCAGTCGCAGCATCGGCCAGAAAAACATCTGTGGAAGTGCCGCCCATGTCGAAGCCGATGATGCGCTCGAAGCCCGCCCATCGCGCCATCTGACAGGCGCCAACCACGCCGCCTGCCGGGCCTGACAGAACTGTGCGCACAGGCTCTCGTGCTGCCAGACGCGCTGGAATAATACCGCCTGACGACTGCATCACGTCTACATGGCCGCCGTGGTGGCGCTCGCTCACGCTTTTCTCCAGATGATTCAGGTAGCGCTCGATGCGCGGCGCAAGGTAGGCATTCACCACTGTCGTTGACGCACGTTCGTATTCACGGAACTCCGGCAAAATCCTGTGCGAGGCGGAGATAGGCACGCCCAGCGAGAGCAGGGCTGCCTCGATCCGCTGCTCTGTTTCAGGATTGGCAAACGAGAACAGCAGCGAAATCGCCACTGCCTCAGCTCCGCTCAAGTGAATTTGCTCGGTCAGGGCTTTCAGTTCTTCTTCAGTTGGCGAGCGAAGAATCTTTCCCTCGGCGCTCACTCGTTCCGGTACGCCGAAGCGCAGCTCTTTGGGTACCAGGCAGACGGGCGCAGGCGCAAACCAGTCGTAGAGCCGGCTGCGTGTCTGGCGGCCAATCGCGATTGTGTCTTCAAAGCCTGCCGTGGTTACGAAGGCCACCCGCGCGCCGGTCCGCTCCAGCATGGTGTTTGTTCCCACTGTGGTTCCGTGGCGTGCGTCGAGCTTTTGGCCCGCGCCCATCTGCTGGAGCCCGTCGAGAACCGCCAGCGATGGATTGGCAGGTGTCGAAAACAGTTTCAGCACCCGTAACTCGCCATCCGCCAGGGTCACACAGTCCGTAAAAGTTCCGCCGGTATCAATTGCTACGCGCAAGCCGCCCCACTCTCGTATGCTTAGAACTTTAAAGCATTGGGGGCGGTTTTTGAACGGAATCACGAGTTGGCTGACTGAAGCCTCGTCGCAGCAGAAGCGCACGCTCGCTGCCGCGTCGCTGGGCTGGATGCTCGACAGCATGGACGTGATGCTCTACGCGCTGGTGCTCGGGCAGGTGCAGCGGGAGATGCACCTGTCCGCGGCCATGAGCGGGGCCATGATGTCGGCAATGCTGATTTCAGCGGCCGTGGGCGGCATGGCCTTTGGCTGGGTTGCCGACCGGTTTGGCCGCGTCCGCGCTCTGACCCTTAGCATTTGCGTTTATTCGGTTTCGACGGCGATGTGCGGCCTGACCCATTCGGGCTTTCAGCTCATGTTCTGCCAGATGCTGCTGGGGCTGGGGATGGGCGGCGAGTGGGCCTCCGGCGCGGCGCTGGTGGCGGAAACCTGGCCGGATCGGCATCGCGGCAAGGCGCTCGCATTGGTGCAAAGCTCCTGGGCGGTGGGCTATGCGCTGGGGGCGGCGGTGGTCGCGCTTGTCATGCCCCACTTTGGCTGGCGTGCGGTCTTTTTTGCCGGCATTGCTCCGGCGCTCGTGACCCTCTGGTTTCAACATGGATTGCAGGAGCCGGAAGCCTGGCAGCGGGTGCGCGCGCCCAAAGTCCGCGTGGGCCAGCTCTTTCACGGCTCGCTTGGCCGCGGCGTGATAGTTTGCGCCACGATGAATGCCGCATCGCTCTTTGCCTGGTGGGGACTGTTCACCTGGGTTCCGCGTTATCTTTCCATGTCCACCGCCGAAGGCGGACACGGCATGAGCATCGTCCGGACATCGCTTTGGACTATCGTCATGCAGTGCGGCACTTTTCTCGGCTACATCAGCTTCGGCTTTTTAGCAGATCGATTCAGCCGCAAATACACCTACATCACTTATCTGCTTGTTGCCGCCGCGCTGGTGCCGGTGCTTGCCTTTGTCCGCAATCCGGTTGCGCTGCTGGTTATTGGTCCACTGGTTGGATTTTTCGGCACCGGGTACTTCAGCGGTTTCAGCGTGATCGCCAGTGAACTCTTTCCAACTTCGCTGCGCGGAACCGCCATGGGATTTGTGTACAACATTGGCCGCATCGCCAGTGCCGCTGCGCCATTCGTCATTGGCCGATTTTCTGAGACGGCGGGGCTGAGCGCTGCGCTCTGCATTACTTCTGCGGCGTTCCTGCTCGCCGCACTGATTGCAACTGCGTTGCGTTCTCCGCAACCGCAACCGGCCTGAATCCAGAACAAGAATCAAAAATTGGCTCATCAACTCGGTCTGCGCCTCAAAGCAGGTTGAGTGCGATTATTGCGGCGGATACCCGACCGACTGCGCGTAAAGAGGCTGCTTTCCGGCAGGCAGTTTCAGCAGCGCCGCCACGGTCGTTGCATCCTGCTTTCCGTGGAATGTATAAAACCAGACGTTCAATTTCTCGGAGGCAGCAAAGAGGTAAACGTTCTGGCCGATGAAGCCCACGTCCACCTGCGCATACTCCTGTTTGGCGCCGGCCACGTAAACCAGCGTTACTGCGGCCTTGCCCGCGGGCGGGTCGCCCATTCTGACGCGAAAATCGCCCGGCGCATCAGGCCGCAGAAGGTTTGCTTCGGCATCGTAGATAAAGACACCTTCCGGCAGCACCACGTAAATCTCAACTTCCTGCTTGTTATAGGCCGAGGGCGCGGTGCGGCCCAGGTCTGCCCTCGTCGCCGTGTGCGGCCGGTTCACCCCAAAGGCCGCCCATAGAAGGTTGGAGAGCGTTTGCACCGGCAGCGGCTTGTCGGCAAAAGCGCGCGTGGTCTTGCGCTGGGCCAAAGTTTGCATCAGAGGCATGCCCGCGTTCATTTGGGGTTTCGGCAACTGGATGGGTTTGAGTTCTTGCGATACAAGATTGGGCAGAGTCAGCGCCAAGGCAACCAAGGCAAGTGTTGCCGCCCGCAGGGACGCGGCAAAAGCAGGAGAGTTCATCGTTTCTCCAGATATTCACGGCTGTGCACACCTGCCTCCGTAGGTGTGCTGGCTCAGGGAAGAAAGATTGGTGCGATTCTGCGGCGCCAGGCCGGTCGTCCACCCAGCGGTTCAGTCGTTGATAAAGGCCACTGACTGCAATGTGCTGATCTCGAAGGCTTTGCGGCAGCGGATATTGGTGCAGGCCAGCTTTTCATCGCGCCTGACCATGTAAGACTGCGCCTTGGCGAACTTGGCGCGGTCGCGCTCGTCGGCTCCGCGCGGCAACTGTCCCCGCTTGCGCCGCACCACCCAGGTAACCTTGTATTCGCCCTCCTGCCCGCACTTGGGACAGGTCAGCGTATGGGTGCGTTGCTCGGTCGTCTCATTAAAGAATTCCCGCTCTTCCATGGTCAATTTGCTCCCCATCCCGGCGGCTAAAACTCGTCGCTGCGAATTTCGGCCTTTCACTCCGGCGTGACTTCCTTCATACTCTTACTTGCTATGACGAAACGCAATCCGGGAAAGTTTTCAGCCACGAAGGCGGTCAAGGCCAACGCGCGGGAGCATGTGGGCCAGCCCAAACCTGCGCGCATCATGGACACCGAACCGCGTACGGGCCGCGCCGCCAAGCACAAGCCCAAGCTCGATGAGACCATCACGCAGGAGGAATAACAATGGCCAAAGCCGTAGGAGTTGGTGGAGTTTTTTTGAGGGCGAAAGACCCCAAGGCCCTTTCCGCATGGTACGCAGCCCATCTGGGCATTAAGCCGCAGTGGGGGGAGTCGTTGGTCTTCGAAGGGCCGGAGTCGGCTGGAATGACGATCTTTGCCCATTTTCCGCAGGACACAGCTTACTTCGGCGATTCAGGGCAACAGACGATGGTCAACTTTCGAGTGGACGATCTGGATCAACTGCTGCTGGATCTGGCAGCCGCTGGAGTGCGCATCGATCCAAAGCGCGATGATGCCAGCTACGGCCGGTTTGCGTGGATTTGGGACCCGGAGGGCAACCGCGTGGAACTGTGGCAACCGCAAGCAGAAGGTTAAAGCGGCACAGTACTTTACCGTGGCACGCTGTAAGGACCGGGCAGAATGGGCTCGGCGGGCTTGTCAGCGGACTCTGGGGGGCTGGCGACGTCTGTACGTTTGGAGAAGATGCGGAAAGGCACGTCCAGGTTGATCATCACCGCGACGGGCTTGCCGTCTTTGATGGCTGGCTGGAATTTGGCCTTGCGAATGGCAGCGATGGCGTTCTCGTCCAGCCCGAAGCCGATGGGCCGGCTGATGGCGACTTCGCCCACTGTGCCGTCGGGCTCGACGACGGCGTGATATTGGGACATACCGGCCACGCCATTCTCCTGGGCAAACTCATTTGAGCCGGGCTCGAAGGTCGTCAGCAACTGTGCCTTCTGGTCCACCGTGTTCTGGCGCAGGATAGACGGGTCTTTGGGCCGGTAATCAACCTTGTCGGCCACCGCCTGGTAGTAGAGCTTCCAGAACTCGGGCATGGCGGCCATCATGCGCTCATCGAGTCCCAGCGCAAAGACTTTGTCCAGTGCGTCTTTGAGCACCTGCGTCGCATGGGCAGGCGAAGTAGTAGTCGTCACGCTGTTGGGATCTACGGGCCGCTCGGCCACCGGCGCAGCGGCGATAGAAGCCTTCAGCTGATCCGCCTCGCTCATCTCCTCCGGCTCCGGAGCAGGCTCGGCGACAGGCTTGCCATGCTTGAAAATCCGGCCCTTTTCTTTTTCCTTGCCCGCCTTGGTGTCTTTGTCCTTGAGTTTTTTGGGTTTTACCACGATCTCGCGATCGATGGTGATTTTGAGCACCTTCTTTTTGGGTGTGATTCTTACCCTGTCGAGAGCGCTGGATTGGTCTTCAAAAGCTAATTGCCCCAGAAAGTGCAATCCGTAACGCGCGCCCTCCAGGTCGACCTTATGCTTGGTGATGCGAATGCGGTCAATTTGAACCGCGCTGAGCGTGTAGGAACCCTGCGGCGAGTGGCCGATCAATTTTCCATGCTCGTCAAAGCTGAGAGAGTTGTCCAGATAGCCGCCCCTGAGGTAAAGCGCCTTGCCCACCAGCATTTGCTTGAGTTCCGCCTCTGTAATGCTGCCCGCCGGGGGCGCCTCAGCCGGCGCGACCGCATGCGGCACGGCATTCGGCGATAGGGGAGTCTGCGGCGCCGCCGTCGGTGATGTTGGTTGCGGCGTGGCCGTCGGTGTCTCAGGTGCTGCCGCTTGCGGTTTAGCAGGAGTGGCCTGCGTCTCTGTAGCCTGGCCTGCCGGCGCCTGCGGCGCCGGTTGTGGAGTTGCACTGGATTGAGCCGCGGGGGTGGCTGGCTGGTTCTGAGTGTCAGAAGGCGCAGGCTGCTGGGCCGCAGCAGAAAAAACCGCCAGCGCCAGAACAGCAAGCCAGGTCGTGCGCAGATGCCGCTCCTGCGCCACCGCAGGAGGACGAATGAATACAGAATGCATGGAGGAGCCTTTGAAAGACTTATATCAGGATTTTGGTGCCGCAGTCGAACCGAACTTCGCCTGCGCCGTCAGACAAATTCATCGCGGCGGGGCAGGAGCGCGCCTGAGCCGCCAGAGAATCCGGCGGAAGAGGCCTAGAATCCGTCGCATATCATGCCTGTTAAGGCCAAGCCGCCGCAGAAGTAACCGAAGATCATGGCGATTGGCCTCCTGCATCCCGCTCGGCGAGTAGCCCGCCTCCAGCATCGTTTCTTCAACCACCCCAGCCAGCAAATCAAGCCCACCCGAAGTTGCAGAGGGTATCTCTGTGCCAGGGCAGGGGATTACTGGTTCAGCACTTGCGGCCGAATCCGCCGCCGCGCACCGCACTGCCAGTTCGTACAAGCAAACAGCTACAGCCTGACCGAGATTCATCGAGGGTTGGCCGGTATCGGTAGGAATCTCCACCAGCAGGTGGCAATACGAGAGGTCTTCGCGGGTAAGCCCATGTTTTTCAGGGCCGAAGACGACGGCAACGTGTCCACCACGGGCCAGTTCGCTGCTCACCAGCGGAGCCAGGCCGGGCAGAGAAGCCACCCTCTGCTCCGCCTTGCGATGGGTCAGCGTGCCGGTGCCGATCACCAGCGTCGCGCTGGCCACGGAGTCTGCCAAAGTCGCTGATTCCACGGCGTCCAGCAGCAACTGCGGCGCGCCGATAGCTGACCGCGCTTCACGCCACGTCGGTTCGAAGGGCGACACCACCTTAAGCCGTCGAAAGCCGAAGTTAGCCATCGCTCTCGCCGCGGCCCCAATATTCAGCGGGTTGCGGGGCGAGACGAGGACAACTTCAATGCTGTCGCGTTGGCCTTCGGCAAGCAAGGAAATATTGTAGTGCGGCGGGCTTGCTAAATTTTGGCCAGTTCGATTTTCAGCGCAAATTGAGCGCCCGAGAATCAAAACCGGAATTGCCTAATCTGGCATCGGCTGGGCAAAAGTAAGCCTGCTAGCTGGCAATTATCTCCGGGCTTTCCGATTTCTTTTGCTATCGTTACTATGTCGGATTCCAGAAATGTTTGCCAGCATTGTCATTATTGTGCGCTTCGTATTTCTGCTGAGTGCGCTGATGCTTCTGCTCTTGTCGGCAGCGGCCTGGAGCCGTCGTCGCCGGGCGCCTGAAGCGGAGATCGTCTCCTGGCTGTCGATCCTTGCTGCAATTTATTGCTTTGGCTCTTCAGAGGAGATTTTGCAAACCAGCCTCGGCGCCGCAATGTTCTGGATCCACGTGCAGTATCTGGGGATTTCATGGATTCCCGCGCTATGGGTGTTGCTGGCGCGCCGGCACCACGGGATGAAGAGCCGGCTTTGGATTCTTCTGGCGATTCCTTCCGTCACTTTTTTGGCGCAGTGGACCAACTCGCTCCATGGACTCTTCTATCACTCTGTTTCTTTTTTGCCCCGCCCACCGTTCTGGATCGTTGCGGTTGATCGCGGGCCCATCTCCTGGCTTTACCTGGCCTATCTCTATGGCGCCAGCCTCTACGGAGCCTGGTTCTACATTTCGAAGATCAACACGTCGGGCCGCATTTACCGGACGCAGAGTTATCTCTTTGCCGGTTCCTCGATTCCCCCGCTGGCCGGCTATCTCATTTATCTGCTTGGCTGGAGCCCCTGGAACCTTGACGTGGCGCCCTTTCTGCTGGCGCTGAGCGTGCTCATGGCGTATCTGGCAGTGATCGAGTTTGAATTTTTCGATCTGGTGCCCAAGGCGCGATCGTTGGTCTTCAACAGCATGCGGGATGCGGTCGTAGTGATCGATATGCAGTGCCGGCTGGTGGAATTGAATGCCGCCGCACGCGCTTTGCTGCCGGGCCTGCGGAGTATGGATCGTGGCTCAGATGTGACCGCGGTGCTATACAAGCCTTATGGCCTGGAGCACTTGTTGTGTGATTCAGGTCATAAGGTGGAAATTCAGATCAGCGTGGAAGAGAAGATCAAGAACTTTGAGGTGCAAGCCCTCCCTCTCATAGCGAGTGAACACCAATTCGGATGGGCAATTCTGTTTTCGGACATTACGGAGAGCGCGCGCCTGCTGCTTGAACTGCGGCGCGATGCTCAAACCGACGAATTGACCGGAGTGGCAAATCGCCGCTGCTTTGTGGGCGCAATCGAGACCGAATGCCAGCGCGCCCTGCGCCACAAGGCAGTCTACAGCGTCATCATTCTCGATCTGGACCATTTCAAAGACATCAATGATCGCTATGGGCATGCTGCGGGAGATAGTGTGCTTTCAGCAGTGGCCCAGTGCATCCTTTCCTGTCTGCGCCATATTGATTTGATGAGCCGCTATGGCGGAGACGAATTCGCCATTCTGCTGCCTGAGACCCGGACCTTCGGCGCACTGGAGGTAGCAGAGAGAATTCGCGGAGTCATAGCCTCTACAGGGGTGGAATCAGGAGGCAAGACCATTCATCTTACGGCAAGTCTTGGCGTGGCCACTCACGATCCGCAGCGCTCCACAGACTGGGTGCCGTTGCTCGATGAGGCGGACCATGCGTTGTATCGAGCCAAGGCCGAGGGGCGGAATCGAGTGGCGCGATCCGGCAAATCCGATCAGGCTCAGCTGGCTTCCTGAGCCGCGCGGCATTTCGTTGTAGACTTTGCCCTGTGTGCTGTAAAGTGGACGGCAATGAGCACAGACCATTCAAACAGTCTTGAAGAGCAGGTCGGTGAGCTGCGGGCGCGGCTGCACCGGCTGGAAGAGGCGCTGAGCCGCCAGGGAATTCTCTCACCTGAGTTTCTGCACCAGCCGCCGGTCAGCGCGCCGCCAGCCGCCTGGACAGCCGAAATTGAGCGGCGAGCAGCGAGCGCGCCTCCGCTGCCGGCCTTTGCACCGCAGCAGGATTCTTCTGCGCCTCCAGTCGCCACACCGACCTTCGGCTACTCCGGCCCATCGTCGCCGGAGGACGGTCGCTCACTTGAGAATCGCATCGGCTCGCAGTGGTTTAACCGCATCGGAATTCTGGCTGTGCTGATCGCCATGGCATGGTTTCTCAAGATGGCCATGGACAACCACTGGATCGGTCCCCTGGGACGGGTACTGATCGGATTAATTGCTGGTGCGGTACTCATCACATGGTCAGAGCGATTCCGCCGCCATGGGTACGTAATCTTCTCCTATTCGCTGAAAGCCATAGGTGGCGGCACACTCTATCTTTCGTTGTGGGCAGCCTTCTCGCTCTACCATCTCATTCCACCTTCTGTTGCCTTCGTGGCGATGATTCTGGTTACGGCGTTCAACGGATATATGGCGTGGGCACAGGATGCGGAACTGCTCGGCCTTTATGCAATCGTTGGCGCCCTCAGCACGCCCGTTCTTGTCTCCACTGGCGAAAATCACGAAATAACGCTCTTCACCTATCTTCTGATGCTGAACATTGCATCGCTGGTGCTGGTTGCGCTGCGCCCCTGGTCGCGGCTGCTCTTCGGAGCTTTTGTGGGCACCGTGCTGCTTTTTATGGGCTGGTGGTCCGAGTACTATACCGCCTCCCAGTTCGCTTGGACGTCATTCTTCCTGACGGCGTTTTTTATTCTCTTCGCTTTCGCGCCCCGGCTGGTTCGTGTGGATCTTGAAGACGGCGCTCCTCACTCCGTGTGGGACAACCTGGCTTTGGTTGTGCTTCCAATCGCCAATGCCGCCCTGGGATTTGCGACCTACTATGCGCTCTTTGACAAGTTTCACAGCGATTGGGCCGGAGCATGGCTGGCTGTCGGCTTCGCCGCTTTCTACCTGCTGCTGCTGCGCCTGCCCGCGCAGGGAAAGCTGCGGGAAAGTCCGGCCTTGCTCTCGGCTTTGCATCTGACCGCTGCGGTTGTGTTTTTGACCATCGCCATTCCGATCAAAGCACAGGGCAACTGGCTGACAATTGGCTGGCTGGTTGAGGGCGCGGCGCTCCTCTGGATGGCAGCCCGTCTGCGCTTGTTGCTGCTGCGCGTATTGGCCCTGATCTGCCTTGCCATGGGATTCATAGCACTCGTTACTGTGTACGCAAATGCCTCAACCACGCCGGTCTTCAACGCGCGCTTTGGCACTTATTGCCTGGCAATTGCGGTCTTCGCGTTCGCTGCCTGGGTTGCTTTTCGTGCGGAAGCCGAGGGGAAAAGCGACAAGGCAATCTCAGGAGCCTGGACGACCATAGCGGCGGGCGCGGCGCTTACGGTGAATTTTCTGGTCCTGCTGGCCATCGGCCTTGAGATTCACAGCTACTGGTGGTCGCTGCGTTGGGACGGGAACTACATTCAGCTTCAGAACTATCGGATGTATGCGCAGTTCACCTATTCAGTCTGGTTCATGATCTTCGGCGCGATTTTGCTCGGAGTGGGCTTCTGGCGGCGCTCGGCCTTTCTTCGCTGGCAGGCGCTGGTGTTGCTTGCGGTCACTATCGTTAAAGTCTTTCTCTACGACATGAGCACGCTCAGCCAGGGCTACAGGATTCTGAGCTTCCTCGTCCTCGGCGCGCTGCTCTTTGCGGTCAGCTTTGTCTATCAGCGCGACTGGCTCAAGCTGCGCGCAAGTAACGGAGAAAAGAATGAAAATTAGCGCGGGGCTTCTTCTGCTTGCTGTCGCCGCGGCCTCTCCGGAGATCAAGTATTTCCAGTATGAGCGGCCTCTCCAAACTTCATCCGGCCAAAGCTGTCTCATGATTGACACAGGCATTTTTTCGCACGCCGCGCCACGGCTTGCCGATCTTCGCCTCTATCGTGATGGCACGGAAACGCCTTACGCCCTCAACTCGGATGTTCCGGCTACGCCAGGGACCAACTCTATTTCACCACTGAATCCGGGAAGCCGCGACGGTCAAGCCGTCTTTGACGCCAACATGCCCGATGGCCCTTACAGCGATCTACAGCTTGGTGTCACCGGGCAGAACTTCATCGCCACGGTGACGGTTTCAGGCAGTCAGGCGGAGAGCGGCGCGGAAACAAGGATAGGTTCTTACACAATTTTCGATTTGACCGGCCAAAAACTCGGGCGCAGCACGGTACTTCATCTGCCTCAATCGGATTTTCGCTACCTGCACTTCAGCATCAAGGGTCCAATTCAGCCGCAGAGCGTTACGGGAGTCTCCGTCGTTCGCCTGGCGGCCAGCCAACCGAAGTATCTGACCGTATCCCAGAGCGCGCAGGTGACGCAGAAGGGCCATACCTCGGTCTATGAATTCACTGTGGCTGCCCGTATTCCAGTGTCACAAATTCTCTTTGCGCCTGAATCCTCCGCGCAGCCGTTTAGCCGCGATGTTCTCGTGAGCGTGGAGCCGATCCATGAGTCGCACTCTATCGACAGGCCCGGGTTGTCGCGACAGGTGACGGCGAGAGGAAACATTCTGAGAGTTCACAGCGTCAGCAACGGCCAGCGCATCGACGAAGAGCGGCTGGCCATCGACGCTCCCTGGGTGGATTTAAGCTCGCCGACCAGGTGGACCGTCAGCATAGAAAACGGAGATGATGCGCCGCTGCGGCTGGAATCTGTGCAACTGCAGATGCTGGAGCGAGACCTCTGTTTTGATGCCGCTGCCGGTGGCAGTTACGTGCTCTATTACGGAGACCCGGCATTGCCGGCCCCGCGCTACGACTACGCCACGCTCTTTGCGCCGCAACCTAATGCTTCTTATGCGACAGCCGGGGTAGAGCAACTCAACCCCGCCTACCAGCCCCGCCCCGATGATCGTCCCTTCACGGAAAAGCATCCGGCATTGCTTTGGCTGGCTTTGGCCGCGGTAATTCTGTTGCTGGGCATCGTAGCATTGCGTTCCGCGAAGCCGCCTGCGCAGGCTCCGAAATAGGACGGCGTGCAGATTTGGCCGGATGTTTTCTGGCCTCAGGCAGCTAAATGTTCTAGCCTCTTAATATGATCTGGACGAATCCCGCCGAGATGGCGTTGCACGAGTTGAGCCATGCGCCGCTGGTGCGCTTTTCTGTTCTGGCGCTCAGCTCGATCTTTTTTCTGGTCGATCCCTTTGCCGCAATCCCGTCGTTTTTGGCCATCACCGAACATGCCGACGCCGCGCGGCGCAAGCGCATGGCGCGCAAAGGGGCGTTCACCTGCTTCATCGTGCTCATCAGTTTTGCCGTGGGCGGGCAGCTCATCTTCCGCTTGTTCGGAATTACGCTTCCGGCCTTTGAAATTGCCGGCGGCATGATTCTGCTGCTCATCGGGTTGGATATGTTGCAGGCCAAGCGGTCGGCGACCCAGGAGGCAACGGGCGACACCGAAGAGGCCTCGCACAAGGAAGACGCGGGGATTGTGCCATTGGGAATTCCCATGCTGGCCGGGCCGGGAGCGATCTCATCAGTCATGGTGCTGGTGGGCCAGGCGCCCGGCCTTTGGCATTGGGAGATGGGGGCAATTCTCGGCTCCATTGCGCTTACGGCGCTGATTTCTTATTGGGTGCTGTCCGGCGCCAGCAAGGTGCGCCGCGTGATGGGGGAAACCGGAATACGCGTGCTGGTGCGCGTGATGGGGCTGCTGCTAGTGGCGTTGGCGATGCAGTATTTTGTCAATGGATTGACGGACCTGGGCCTGATTGCTCGGCCTTGAAGGCGAGTTTCCCACAGATGGGGCGGTTTCCCACAGGCTGTTGACTTGCAATGTTACAGAATGGTTGCTATTCTCAAAAAGTTGCAACGGGGCGACATCCACTCATGGAGTGTGTCGCTTGCAATCAGGGGCGGTGTGTGCTACTCTTGAAAAGTTGCAGATGAGAGGTAAAGCCTCCCGGTGGCCATATGGCCTGCCCCGTAGAGGGAAGTGGGAAGCAAGTTGTGATGCTGGTTCGTTGGGTCAGGCGAGGCAAATGCCCCTGAAACCCCCGCTGTAGGGAAACCACAGAGGACAAGACTGAACAAGCCATTGCAAGACCCAGGAGCTTCTCCTGTTGGTTGGGGGAAACTTCTGTGAGCCTTAGCGGCTCAGGCGTGTTTTGCGCCGGTCGATCATTGATATTTTGCGCTGTGCGAGGCTTTTGAGCGGGAGTTTTCCCGGCCAGGCTGATTGATTTCGCAAGCGAGGAAAGACCGCCAACATCGTGTTGTACGGCCTCGCAAAAAGAGATCATCCGGCTTGACAGACGGGCTCAACTCCGATATGTTTAGAAGGTTCGCGCAAAAACGCCGAAAGACGCAATCCAACGCGAAAACGACGAGCGCATCAAGTTCGAGGACAACCTGGCGTAACAGCCGGGCCTCGATCCAAAAGGGCTCCGCTCAGGCGGATGTCTCTCAAGGATCTTTGACAATTAGGTTGAACATGCCAGTTATGAGAATCGATCAGGTTTGGCTTGATCATTCTCACGTAATTGCATCGCGTGTTTTCGAGCGCGCGATGCCGCTGAACCCATCCGGCCTCCGTCGGTTTGGGGGAAGCAATCAGGTTTCAAACGAGAGTTTGATCCTGGCTCAGAATCAACGCTGGCGGCGTGCCTAACACATGCAAGTCGAACGAGAAAGTGGTAGCAATACCATGAGTAAAGTGGCGCACGGGTGAGTAACACGTGACTAACCTACCCTTGAGTGGGGGATAACTGGGAGAAATCCTAGCTAATACCGCATAATACCTACGGGTCAAAGGAGCAATTCGCTTAAGGAGGGGGTCGCGGTCGATTAGTTAGTTGGCGGGGTAATGGCCCACCAAGACTATGATCGATATCCGGCCTGAGAGGGCGCACGGACACACTGGAACTGAAACACGGTCCAGACTCCTACGGGAGGCAGCAGTGGGGAATTTTGCGCAATGGGGGAAACCCTGACGCAGCAACGCCGCGTGGAGGATG